>Ga0247733_1000231_pt1 | contig 56845 bp, 52 predicted proteins | sample UWRJL043104R2_FD_180932 | JGI IMG/M metagenome (GOLD analysis project Ga0247733, IMG submission 180932) | Plant litter microbial communities from Arlington Agricultural Research Station in Wisconsin, United States - UWRJ-L043-104R-2 | ecosystem: Environmental > Terrestrial > Plant litter >...
TCACGTAACGGCCACGAGCAGATAGTAAAGCTGCTGCTTGACAAGGGCGCCGACGTCAACGCGCAGGGTGGAGGATACGGCAACGCACTCCAGGCGGCTTCACGTAACGGCCACGAGCAGATAGTAAAGCTGCTACTTGACAAGGGCGCCGACGTCAACGCGCAGGGTGGACACTTCGGTAACGCACTCCAGGCGGCTTCACGTAACGGCCATAAGTAGATAGTAAAGCTACTGCTTGTCGCAGGCGCTAACGCCTACACGCATAGAGTATAGTCATGCACGCTAGTTGACTTTAGTTTACGAATACGAGTAAGTGGTAAAGCTGCTAGCGTTAACGTGTTTTATAAGCGAGCGGCCCATATAAGCGAGCGGCCTACCTACTAACTTTCCGCGACGCGTGAACTTCTACCTACTATGGCTCCCCCAATTTAAGCCTAACCAGCCTCTTCTAAGGCTAATATATATCTTACACTCTTAGCTATTTACTAAACCTAAATTTAGTTTGTAAGACGCGCTGCGTAGATATTTAAAGTCCCCTAAACGATACTCCGACACCGACGCGCTAGTAAAGCTACTTAACGCAATTACTAGCCTAACTTAAAGAAGCTTATAGAGCTAGAAGAGGAGGTGATTATTAGATATATACTTAACCTAGATTAATATAGATTTTCGCCTACGTACGTAGCTATGCGTAAAATAGCTAATAATCTACTAGCTACGCGCGGTATAGGCTAGGTCGGCGTCTACTAGCCGCGTAACTTCGTTAAGCGCACTAATAGTCTTAAGATATAATTTAATTAAGCCTATAATAGGTAGAGAGCTCTATACGAGGATTCTATAATAATTAGAAGCTAGTTTAAGCTTATAGAGTAGATAAAGGCTAAGTATAGTATCTATAATAAAGATATCTATAACTTTAATAAAGCTAGCTTTATAATAGGTAAGATTATAACCCAGCTCGTTATAATAGGGTTAGAGAGAAGAGGCTAGCTAAAAGCTATTTAGCTAGGTAGTCGCGAGTAGGTGTTAATTATCTAAGGAATTAACGCTACTAGCTAGGCTATCCTACTATTTATTATCTTTACTAGCTAGTATTACCTATCTATCTAGTACGAAGAAGATATTCTACGTAACTAGGCTATTATAGTTAGCAATAACGGCTAGATAACTAATAAGATAGGAGCTAAGTAGCTAAAGCACTTTATTAAGTATATAGATAGTAAGGTAGTAAAGATATATTAGCTACTTATCTTTAACGGTTATATAAGCTACTACTTCTTTAAGTTTTAAAAGCTTTATAAAGAGAATAATATCTATATACTCTATATACCGCCTTATTTATTCTACCTACTATAGTCTCTTAATATTAGCTACTTCTCGCTATTAAAGCGTATATATAGCTATAAGATTAAGAGTCTAATTTATAACTATATTAATTATATTACGAAGCTTAAGTTTTTACTAGCCTTTAAGGTAGCCTTTATACGCTTATTTATAGTAGCTAATATCTACTTAGCCTTTCGAGGCGTAGGCCTTATTCCTCTCTAACTAGATATTATTCTCTTAAAGCTAGATATATAGCTCTATATACCTACTTCTCTACCTATTATAGAGGCTATCTAGGAGGCTTAAATACTAAGTAACGTACGTAAGCTTAAGGCTTAATTAATAATAATATATAATCGCGTACGGCGGTATAAGAGCTTATTACTAGCCTTAATTATTAAAGTAATTAGCTAGCTTAAGAAGGGGGTAGAAGTAATAATACTCTTAGCTAAGCTAATATACGATCGAATTACTAGTCTTAAGAAAGCTAATAAGGTAGTAATAAAGTGTAAGCAGCGTAAAAAGAAGCGGATATAGAAGTAAAGGACGTTAATAAGGGGAGAAGAAGAGGATATACTCGCTTAAAAGGAGGCTAACGAGTAGATTTAGTATAAATAGCGTTAAAGTGGTATATAATTAGGTATTAGCTAATAGGCTCTAGCGCGCTATATAAGGTATAGAGAGCCTAGCTATAACTTACATACGTATAAAAAAGATACTTTAGGTACTACTTAGTCTATTATATCAATATCTCTTTATTATATTATAATAGAGTTGAGGTGTGTACCTATAGAGGTGCACGAAGTTAGTAGATAGGCCGCTCGCTTATATGGGCCGCTCGCTTATAAAACACGTTAACGCGCTTTTAGAATAGAATTTACCTATTTAAGTATAAGCGTACCTCGGCATATTTAGCACAATAGTACTGTATTATATGGTAAGAGATTAATACACTTTAACTCGATATAACTATAAGCAACCGTTACAACTTAGTAATGTAAGTACTTAATCTACACTTTATTTAAGAGACGCTCTGTTTGAATTCCTAAAGAGTGTGTAGCTGAGTTACTTAGAACAATAGATAGTCCTCTAGGCATTTAGTTTAGCATAGCTTAGGTAGCGGCGATGCGTTCTATATGATTTAAACCTCAACACCGTCACTAGGATGGTTAGATTTGTCTAGACCTGAGCCCATTCTAGATACTCTTATAGATGGGCTGTGCGTGCATACTGCAGCGAGTGCGTGGTAGGCTTACCGTGATTAGGCGTGTACTTTACGATATATCTGCAAACGCGAACGCCGGATTGCTATATAACGTAGTTTGTCGCTAGATAGGACTGTTAATGTCTTGAATTCTGTGACTCAGTAGGCAGCTTTGCCACGCTATATCGTGATTTTGTTAAAGATCATTACGCTAACGTGCAGTTCTCCCATCATTGTCCTTCGCCTTGACGTCCACTCCTCCGTCTATCAGCACCCGCACCACTGCCCTGTTCGGTCCTGTCATAGTTGCCTTGTGCAGCACCATTTGCCCATCGTTATCCTTCGCCTTAACGTCCGCTCCTCTGTCTATCAGCAGCTGTATCACCGTGTCGTTCCCTATCGAAAATGAGGCTGCCGTGTGTAGTACTGTTTGCCCATAGTTGTCCTTCGCCTTGACATCCACTCCTCTGTCAATCAGCAGCTGCATCACTGCCTCGTTCCCTCCTAAAACTAACGTATGCAGCGCAGTTCTCCCATCGTTGTCCTTCGCCTTGACATCCGCTCCTCTGTCTATCAGCAGCTGCACCACCGCCTCGCTCCATTGCCGAGCTGCCCGGTGGAGCACTGTTTGCCCATCGTTGTCCCTCGCCTTGACGTCCGCTCCTTTATCTATCAGCAGCCGCACTATCTCCTCATTCCCTCCTATAACTGACGTGTGCAGCACCGTCCACCCATCGATATCCTTCGCCTTGACGTCCGCTCCTCTGTCTATCAGCAGCTGCACTACCTCCTTGCTCCCTCCTAAGACTGACGTGTGCAGCACCGTCTGCCCATGGTTGTCCTTTGCTTTAAGGTCCGCTCCTCTGTCTATCAGAAGCGGCACTACCACCTCGCTCGCTCTTCTGGATAAGGCTGTCGTGTGTAGCACTGTGTGCCCATCGTTGTCCTTCGCCTCAAGGTCCGCTCCTCCGTCTATTAGTAGTTGCACTATCGCCTCGTTCCCTCCCTGAGCTGCCCAATGCAGCACTGTCTGCCCATGGTTGTCCTTTGCTTTAAGGTCCGCTCCTCTGTCTATCAGCAGCGCCACCACCGCCTTGTTCCTTCTCAAAACTGACGAGTGCAGCACCGTATCCCCATATTTGTCCTTTGTATTGACGTCCGCTCCTTTGTCTATCAGCAGCTCCACTATCGCCTCGCTCGCGCTCCAAGATGAGGCTGCTGTGTGCAGCACTGTTTTCCCATTGTTTGTTTTCGCCTCAAGGTCCGCTCCTCCGTCTATCAGCAGCCGCACTACCGCCTCGCTCGCTTTCCAAGATGAGGCTGCTGTGTGCAGTGCTGTTCGCCCATTGTTTTCCTTCGCCTTGACATCCGCTCCTCTGTCTATCAGCAGCTGCACCACCGCCTCATTCCCCTCCCGAGCTGCCCAGTACAGCACCGTGTGCCCATAGCTGACCTTCGCCTTGACATCCGCTCCTTTGTCTATCAGCAGCTGCACCACCGCCTCGTTCCCTTCCTGAGCTGCCCAGTGCAGCGCCGTTTGCCCATCGTTGACCTTCGCCTTGACGTTCGCTCCTTGGTCCACTAGTAGCCGCACCAGTATCTTATTTCCTACTTGAACTGCCCAGTGCAGTGCTGTCTCTCCTTCAGCATATTTCTTGTCCACGTGCTTGTGGTACCTAGGCCTCCAGCTCTTCTTTGCTAGTACTGCTTCTACCCATGGTACAATTTCCAAGATGCACGCAATATGCAGCAATGATTGAGGCCTACGATAATGGATTCTCACCTTCTCATTGTAGGTATCCCACCAGTGTGTGCGTAAGGGAGATTCCCGCTGGAAGAAAGGCGCAGGACGGTCAAAGAGCTTTACTGCTAATGCAGAACAGCTCCTCGCGTGCTCAGGCCAGTGGAGCGTTGCATATCGCAACAGCGGAGACTCTCGAGGGTCTAGCTCAGCGTCTATATTAATGGCCTTGTACTGGAGGCCGCTCTGGGCAATGCAATCAAGACACTTTTGTGCAAGCTCAAGGTGCGAAGCTTCTACACTGAGTCGAAACACCTCTAGCACTGCATCGCCATCGCGCTCTTTGCGCAGTAAATAGTCCCGCGCTGACTGATGGACCAGGCTAACCTCCTGCTCTTGTACCTTCAGCAGAGGCCCACAATGCGTAATCGCATCACGGGTCGCTTGCTCTACAGATAACTGAGGTAAAGTGATTTGCAGCCCTACTGCTGTTGCTAGCTCTTGCAGTTGCAGAGGGCGAGCGGCTATAGCCACCCAGCGCAAGATCACATGACTCATCTCTCTCTGCTTGGCCGGGATCCGCAGCAGCATGCGGCTGTATATCGCCGGGAGGCCGCTCGGTAGGTCTTCGAGCGCCTTTAGGATCGCAGTACACGTCCGCTCCTGCTGCAGCTCGTGCATGGCGAAGCCCACCCATAGGAACGTCCCCTCGGCCCGAGCCAGTAGAGCTGTCTGCAAAGATGATCGAAAGTCATCGTTGAACCCCTCGATCCTCGACAGCTCGTCTACTCGTGCAGAAACGAACAGCTCAATATCGCAGACCACCTTCTCGTCGTTGTCAGGATCTAGCCTTATCCTTGTGCAGCCTTGCAGACCAGGCATGTCTCGGCTGATGATCGCTAGCTTAAACTCGCCATATGTCGGTGACGGAGCTCCTCTAGCATGCAGGCCCATAAGCCTTGGCACAAGTACTCTCAGCGTGCTTTCCTCGCACTCATCAAGTCCGTCGAGCACACAGAACATCCTCCCAAGCTCAGCGTCGGCGAGGAGCTTAGTGAAGATGATCCACAGCGTCTCTAGGGAAGACAGCGTTTGCTGTGTCTGTTCCTCTTTTTCAAAGTACGGCAGCGCGTGCCTGACCAGCTGAGGACGCATGGTGACGATCTGGTGCACCAAACTGCGTAGCACCGCAACGCCTGTGTTTCGCTTCTCATCCTGGGCGCTGCAGAAAAAGAACAATAGCCCTGCGCCGTCTGTGCAGGACGTGTTTTCTTCGAGCTCTTCTGTAAGGAAGACAGACATCATCGTCTTGCCCTTGCCGGGGCCGCCCGAGATCCACAGCAGGCGCGTGAAGCCATCGCTGTCGCCGTGCAGCCAGGCGCGATAGCTCACATCGTGTGCGATCCACTCGCAGGTGCCCGCGACTCTCGTGCCTTTCGTGCTGATCAGGCTCTCGCGGACGACGGTGGGATCGGTGAGGAAGAGGGCGTTGCGACAAGCGATGGCCGCTTGTTCCGACGCTTCTGTTGTGTAAATTTTAGCAGTTGACGTTGGGAGACAGCAAATGCCTAGTGTACCTTGAGGGCTTTTGGAGCTAGTGAAGTACACATCTCTTGCTGAACCGACGAAGGCTTGCGAGTGGTTCTGAGTGGAGACCCCGCTTATGTGCTGATGGTGGGGCAGGCGTTCAGACATGGCAGGTCTAGGCTACCCGCAGAGTCAAACAGCTTGTGCCTGACGCTGAAGGAGACGCGATGCTACGTTTCGTGGGGTGTGTTTTCGTGAGTTCTACGGATCCAGTCTTCGCATCGCACGCAAACAGGGCATCGCAGTGCATAGACGTGGTGGTGTGTGAACAGCGATGAGGAGTGGGCTGAGCCTGATTATACACAGCCTATGAGCTTCTCCATCCTATGCACCCACTGCGTCACGGGCAGCTCATGAGCGTTCTAGGCGTACTCCAGGCGCCTATCACGACTCTCAGCCGCAGCTGAGCCTTGCTAGCGAGGCCTTCAACATACAGAGGAGACTGTACTACTTTAAACCCCGCGTGAGCAAGACAGGAAGGAAAGGCTACCTTCAGCCTCTATATACAACGACCACTCTTGTTTACATCTACCTGTGTTGCGAAAACCTCTGCAAGACACCCCTAATCCGTACTGAAAGGTACAAGATGGACCCTTTCAGCATCACAGCCGGTGCCATTGGCATCACTGGGGTCGCCACGACTAGCATTGTGCAGCTGCACAGTCTCATTGACGGTCTTTCCGAAGCTCAAGACGTAGTTACAGACGTTGCTTCTAGCTTGACTAACATAGAGCGTCTGCTAGCTGCGCTCGAGCAACTCAGGACCTCAGACGAGTCTACCTCGATTGCCGCCAAGGAGGACCTGAGGAAGGCTGGTGTCGCTGAAGCGGTTAACAGGTGTGGCGACGCCTGCAATGAGTTTAGCAAAAACCTGACAAAGTGGACGAGGCATTCTACCACCACGAAGCTCTCTCTTAGAGATCGACTCACTGTTGGCGTGTGGAACAGAGAGAAGATCCGTACCCTCATAACGCAGCTGCAATCGTGCGAGGCCACGGTACTGTTTGCCGTTTCGAGCACACAGTTGTAAGTTCATTCCTTATCTCACCTATGACAGTGCATACTAACCTTACGGAAGGATGGTCCAGCTGCGATCTGAAATAATGTCTGAGAAGGATCGCGAGAATGTGAAACAGCAGCTGCAGACTCTCGAAACGAAAATCCAGGAACATCTCAACCTCACCAAGCGGCAGCAAGACGAAGCCCAACGTCGTAAGCGAGAACTGCAGGAAGAGCCAGAAGACGAGGAGGACGGTGGTGCCCAGCCAACGCTGGCCATTAAGGAGGTCGAAGTGCAGTCACGCGTACTCGAGGCTGACCAAGTGGCTTGCGGAGTAGTCTTCTCGCAGGTACGGTCCAGACGGAGCGGCCAAGAGATCAGCAATATCATTACTTCGGACAACTCCAAGTCGCTGGTGGGGCTGCCGGAGAGCGTTGTTGGGAACATCAACCAGCGGATTAAAGACGTAAGAACGGAAGGAGGCTCTGTAGCTGTCGTGGGTGTGTACAGCAGAAACATTAGCTTGAGGGATCTCTAGTGGAAGACAAGTCTGATTTGTGATCATAACATACATATAACAATAACTAGCCACCGTGAAAGAATACAACATGTATCATTTTCTGATGTGATCCGAACGTCTCTTCTGATTCTCTTCTCTGAGCCATGCTTCGATCTTACCCATAGCGATAATATCATGCTGCTGCGCAGATGTGGTGTAATCCTCATCGATCCAGCCAGGCGTGCCTGCTGAAATAAGTTCTTCGCCAAACTTCTTGCATGATCCAAAGTCAAGTATAATTGGATTGTCCTCAGCATCTAGGGCAATGTTGGTAGGATTGAGGTCGTTGTGCGCGAGCCCTAGGGAATGGAGGTGCTTCACACCAGCGCGTATGCCGTCCATGCAAACCGCGACATCCAGATCACGCGGGACATTTTGATACCGATATTGCAACATGACATCGTACTTTTTGAGAGCAAGTCCGGTAATACGCCCACGTCTGACTGTACAGCCATGATACCGAATGATGTTCGGGTGGCGATGTTGATCTTGGTTTAGATATTCGAGGATCTCAGCTTCTTCGAAGAGCATGCGCGGGATGAGTTTCAGCACGTACTCATTCCCCGCACACCAGACTTTAGGTCGTTTAGTGTAATAGTTCTGCTGCTCGATTTGGTCCGACGCGACGACAGACATCCTTTTGTCGTGAAGCGGGTAGATCTTCTCATCGGGAATCCTTCGCAGCTCGCGTTTGAGAATCTCAACTGTCAAGTCGTACTTGCGGATTCCAGGTAACTCGCCAAACCAAACAGTGTCGTTTTTGTCGATGTAGGCAAAGCTTGAGCGGAGGAATTTTCCTGTCTCATACTCCTCGACTTCGCTGAGAGACGTCAAATCCCTCTTGGAGCGAATATCAGGACATGTAGATGAGTGCCGCTCAGCCTCGTCGACAGTCACGTCAAAGTCTGGCATAATTGCTGTGTGCGCTTCCTCGCTGTAGTTGTATGAAGTGCGGGATAGACAGTGAATGTTAACGTTCCTTTGGTTGTTGTTCGGCATGATTATGTAACTAGCGTGAGGCTGTGCCATCAACTATCACCTTGATATGCTAGGCTCTATAAGGTCCTTCTACGTTCAGATGACTAGCGAGACTATAAAGGCGCTGGTGTAAAGCGGACGATGGTAACTGCCATTGAGTACATATCCACAAATGATAGTATCTAAGTCCTATGATAATCTGGCCGGCTTCAACGCATCGAAGCAACGGAACGACGTATCCAACTCCTCTAGATATAAGTGCAAGAGTTGTTCTATCAGCGGCTAAGGTATTTCAGGACTATGAGATCCATGGCTGTCCTAATCCTGACTCGTCTTCTAGTGCTAGCTTGAGATCCTCAATATCTTTGTCTTTGCCGTTATTATAGTCATCCCCTCCTGAAATACATACTGTCGCATGTTCCAAGTCAATGAACTTTGGGCCCTCTGTTGTAATAAGAATGTTGTACTAACATTGTCTCCATGAAGAACGCCTTTAGAGTGGAGCCTTCATAGGCCTCTCTGACAAGCGACTGCATTGTTAGTAGAAGGAACATATCCGATGATTATTTCGCAAAGGAACCCAACAACTCGGTCCTGCTCACAAGCGTACCTGACTATCTTTGGCACCAGAGTACTGTGTTGTGTAGTAAGAAAATGATAGACTTTAATTTCTTGTTTGGGCGAGCGGAGGTCAACAGTAAATGTCGCAATCTTGAGGATACGGGTATCTGATCCACACTGCACTTGGGAGACGCGCTGTTTAAACTCCTGACGGATGTGTAGCTAGGTTACTTGAAGTAACAGATAGTCCCCTAGACATTCAATTCGGCGTAGCTCGGGTGGCGGTGATGCATTCTGTATGCGTCGGATTTGACCGTTGTCATTGCGGATAGTTAGAGTTATCCAGACCTATTTCTATTCTAGATACTCCTATAGATGTTTAAGTAGCGATGGGCCATGCATGCGTGCATCTTCGGGGATTATAGTCGGATTATCGACATAGACGTAGACAATTCTGCTGCTGTCTTGGTCGACGTCTCGCTGTGTTCGATATAGACATTCGGAGTCGTCCACGAGGCAATGCAGCATCCTGTCTGAGGATACTATGGGGGCCATCTTGGTTGATGACTCTGCAAACCCCTTATAAGAGTCTAACAGCAGCAGGTTAAGACTGGTAGTCGGAGGGGCTCTTTAGCAAGAGGCGTAGAGAACTGTGCTGTGAACGCGTGGCGCAGTGGAGTGAGGACAACGGTTGAAGAAATTGTGCGAAGGGGACGACATATGCGAGACTGGAAGAAGGAAGATAAGTAGCTAAAAGGTATGCAAATTCACGAAGGTATCATACCACGCCTCGGTGTTTGGATTCTTGTGCTAAGGTGAAGGGTGACTCGGAGGTTCACCAACGGTTGCCGGCAATGCGCTTGGAATGTTCGGCTCCGTAGATCTCTCAGAAGTCTTCGCTTTGGTCTTTGCCTTTACTTTGGCCCCGGAATTCAGGCCGAGCGATCAAAAGTAGCGCTGTGTATTGTGCATTGCGGTCGAAGCTGTTAACATTGTCGCACAGGGACAAAGTGGAACGCAACTCGCCAAGAGCGGTCCGTCGCCACAGACTTGGCAGGACTCTTATGTAACCAGAAGTATTCTGCTGGTGTTGCCAATGTTGCTAATTATCGATTATGCGTGGCATGCGCTAACTTTCAGAAACTACATAACTTAAGCAAAGCAATTCGAATTGATGAAGTATACAAATTGTTCTCATTACCTCAAAGTCTCGGAACCCCCCTTTTCTTGCTACGGTGGGGTTCTCGCTACACGTGAAGGATATTAGTATATATGTGTACTGGAACGATTCATTGATTGCCTCTCCTTCCGGTGGTCCTTGCGTAAAGAGATAATATAAATAAGGCGCACGTAAACTGCTTGAGCCTTCTTGACCCCTTCTAGAACAAGACCTGCAGCGATCTCACATTGCTCAATCAATCTTTGTGTCCAATAATCTAATATCCGTCACTACGTAGCGAGAACCACGCCGTAACGACACATTATCAATCACAGCGTGGTTCAGGTTACATGAACCGTGATGCTAAGTCTGTGGCTAGTAGCTTGTGGCTGCAGTGGACAAAGTCACATGCTCCCCTTCGTTCGGGGTTTCCCGTGTGCATCGTCAACAGTCATCCGCTCAATGATGTTTCCCACCATCAGATGGGACAAAACAGTACTCAATCCATAACCCTTTCAGTCATCCTTTAAGCCGCTTGTGATGCAGTGGCAGACTTCCTTAATCCGCCACTCGTTGATCCACACCTTGCGCTTCGGGAGAGTGTACAGTTGCCTTTTCCAGCTGCCTCATGTTACGCCCGCCCCATGGAAACATGTCCGAGAAGTTCCGTACTGCGTTAAACTGAGTCTTCTTGAATTCCCTATTGATAGATTAGCCCGCATATATGCAGCAGAAGGGATGTTGTACATTGGGCTTCCTTTAGCGACATCGTAGCAGAGCAAAGTCAGAAATGTGGGATGCGCGTGCTTGTTCACATCCAGGAACATAAATTTCCGCCTTCCCTCATCTTTGACCTCGTCTATGCCGGCTGGTGTATAGACATGGTCCTTCTCCCAGTCGAATTTCCGTTGGAAGTTAACTTCCATAAAGGCATCAGCCACAGTTAAAGAACGAGCGCCTGGTTGGCCTGGGATGTCCCGGGGCTTGAAGCGGAAGCAAAGTCGGACTGCCTCCACTTCGGGTGTTTCTTGGGTTTGAGCATCCATGTGAAGATGTTTTGATGCAGCGAAGCGTGGGTTGAGGTTTGTAGCATATGTCATTCGCTTGTTGATTAGTCAGCTGATTAAGGTCGTTCACCCCGCAACACTTCAACCTTCCTATCGACTGGAACTCTAGTCTTCCTATTCTCTTAACACCAAAAATGTGCGACGACCAGTTTTACACCTGTGAAGAATGTGGCTGTGATCGAGCGGTAGACATTACTTGGTGCGCTGCTGCTCAACGTAGTCGCGTTTGCTGCCCCACAACTCATCGGGGAAGGACCCAACAACCAGGCGAAACGAAGCCAGGCAGTTGCGACGTCTGTACTGGAGCATCACCCGCGTCGTCAAATTAGTGTCGGGCCTACCTAGAGCAAGTGCGTTCGCTTCCTACTCGTAGTAAGCTTTCCCTGCCCAACATACCTCTCGTAAACCGCTTGCAACTATATTAGCGTCTTTAGTAGCCTTCTTAGCTACTTCTTTAGCCTTATTAGCATCTTTAACAGCACGCTTCACTTATGCCTCCTTGAAATTACGATATCAGAATAGCAGACTTATCTAGTTACGACGTGGCTGTCGCTACGCAGAGAAGGATATTAACAATCCACAGTCCGCCCGTCGACCCGCGATGCACCGGCCTCCACACTATACAACCACAAAGTAGCTGCAGTCAGCACCGCATATTTCAAAGTACACAAGTACCCTGGGCGCACGCCATGTCTCAACACGATGCAGAATGCAATTCATCAATGCTTGTTCCGCAGATCGATCCGCGGGTCGATAATATACAAAGGCTTATATTCAACGCTAGTCCAGACCCATGCGCCCGTTAATCAAACGTATATGCACGAACGGCGCAGCACGTAGATTGAAATGTGGGTTGAGCTTCGGTCTTCGAGCTCAACCCTTCCATTGCTCCTGCGCAACAGCCCAGCTCACCGCATCGTACACATCGCCTACAATCTGTCGCGGCACATGCGCGGGCGTCGTGCCCTTTACATACACGCCGGTCTGCACCAGCACTGACACCCAGTCCGTGCCGTGCGGACTTTTGTAGCTGTTGCCGCCTAAGATGTCGCTTTCGGGGTTGTCGCCAACCATGTACACGCGCTTCAGGTGTCCCAGCTTCCCGCCAGATGGGCTCAATAGATGCTCCCTGTGTGCAATCAATCGCTTTTCCGCGAATTCATATGTGGGTTTATGCGGTTTCCCCATGACCACCTTGTTTAGCGCAACGCCATTCTTCTCCCCTCCCGTAAGTGCAGCCCACACACCTTCCAGCGCTTCGCGGAACCCGCCCTGACCCAACCGTGGAAGGTGATATTTAGCCGCCCATAGTAGATCGGGGTTCGAGAAGTATAGAGGGGGCTGTCCGTCTTGCTGGTATCCCTTGTTCGGAAGCGACGCATCCCCGTTCTTCGCAGAGAGCGTGCCGAGAATGCCATTCTGCGAGAGGAGCACGTCTTTTATGATCTGTGTGTCTAGACCCCAGTCGCGCGGATCGTTGTAAACGAATATGGCGTCGATCTTGAGGGAGGTGGATGGTGAGGCGGGATCGATGGGTGCGGGGAGGGGTCTCGTGAATGATTTGTAGTAAGGGATGAGCTGTTGCGAGAAGGGCCAGACTTCGGGGTAGGCGGCTAGTATGTCGCTTGGTGTGACTACCGTCTTGAAGCCGTACTTCTCTGCTACCACTCTGCACTTATCCTCGTCGCCTCCCACCACCATGACCGTCTTGTTCTTGTACTCGTGCATGTCTGCAAAGGGTGTATGGCTCTGCACAAACATGCTGACGTCCAATGGGACATCTAGCTTCTTGCTCAGGTCATCGATGCGCTCTTGTTCGTGTTTGCCGCCGCCGTTGGTGAGGAAGATAAAGGGTATGCGCTGAGACTGGAGGTAGGAGAGGGTTTGCTGGGCACGCGGGAGGGGATCTGAGCTCCGTACAAGGACGCCATCGATGCTGGTTGCTGTTAGTGATGTTCGGGATGAAGCGCGAAATGCTTGCCTTACTCGAAAGCGAATGCAAACTCCGGTACCTGCGGAGGGGCGGTATGTGTTTGGAGGAAGCGCTGAGGCACTGCTGGGCTGTGTCTACATCGTAGCAATGATGGCGAGCGCGCAAAGACACCGTCAGCTCGTGAAGCGAGCTGAAGGACACGCCGTGTAGTCTCACGCGCAGGCATTGTGGTGGAGTTAGGACGAGATCGCGGAGGTGCGGCGATGAAGACTTGTGAGTGGTCGGACGGAAGTGGCGCTAGGGCGGGGCATCTGGCATGTCTACTGAAAGCGTGCATTGCTTAGTAAGATTGTCATCTCGTCCCCCATGAACACTGCAAGTGTGTGTCATCATCGACTTTGAACGTCTCTGAGCTGCCGCCAGTGTGGAAACTTGTTGATTCCCCGATTTCCCTTACCCGCTCTTTGTCACGATGGCCGACACCAGCCCTGCGGGTAGCACTGCGTCGGCCGCCCTACCTTCAGCCGTTGACATGCTCGGCCGAGCCCCCATCAAACGAGCCAGACCACAATTGAGCTGTACGCCGTGTCGCCAAGGCAAGCTCAAATGTAACCGTGACCACCCCGTATGCGACCAGTGCGAGAAGCGTTTACGGCATGGCGCTTGCAGTTACCCGCCGCCACCAGCAAGGACTAAGCAGGCGCAGAACATGCGGTGCGTTTACTACCTGTACGCGTAACGGGCCCGGAGCATTTGCTGACATGTCCGCACATCCAGAGGTAGGATTAGGAACCTCGAAAGCTTAGTAGTAAACTTGATCCAGCAGAAAGAGCAGGAGGGTTCCGCTGAGTCGACTGAGCAAGTGCAAAGCGAGGCACAGAAGGTCAATGGCCAAGCAGAAGTGACACCTGACACTTTCGGCCAGCTCCGCATCAGTAACTCCGGGAACGAGACGAGCTACGTAGGAGCGGGCCATTGGAGTTCCATCTTGAACGAGCTTGAGGAAGTCAAGAACAGCTTAGAGGAGGATGAGGTCGAAGAGGCGCAAGAGGAGGAATGGGACGACGTCGCAGCACGGTCTGCCGTCACTTTCGGAATGCCAAAACGAGTCACAAAAGCACAGCTAATCGAAGAAATGCCTCTTAAAGACGAAGTGGATCGGCTCATGCCTCTGTGGTTCAACAGGTATGCATGAGCTTCTATCTCTAGTCTCAAAGCCCCAGCTGATCAGCGAAGTTCCGATCCCCTGTTATACATCATGCATGCCCCGACCTTCCAAGAGGAGTACAAGCAGTTCTGGAAAGATAAGTCATCCGTTTCAGTCATGTGGCTAGCCCTTCTCTACTGCACCATGTCTTTGGGGATCATTCTCGGTCCTCGCAGCCCAGCCATCAACGCCCATGCCGGATCTCCACACGATGAGGCCGACCGTGATGACTATCTTTCACAATCCGTGACCCGGTACCAACAGCTGGCATCATCCGCTCTAGTACTGGCCGATATCACAAAAAGCCAGCCGTACACACTAGAAACGTTGATGGTTTATGCCGAGTGCGAATTCTTAAGACGTGACGACAGCCACGCAAAGATCTGGCTGATGCATGGAATTGCACTACGCACGGCGATGAGGATGGGCTATCACCGGGATCCAGCAAACTTCAAAGGCATGTCTCCCTTTCAAGGAGAGATGCGCCGGAGAGCTTGGCATGTCATCAACATGATGGATATTCTCATCTCTTTCGCCATCGGCCTTCCAGCCCAAGTCCGTCGTGTCGAAAGTGACGTTCGCCTTCCTCGAAACCTCTTCGATGCGGACATTTCTCCAACCATGTCTGAGTTGCCAAAAGAGCGTCCAGGCACGGAAGTCACGCCAGCCTCGTACTTCAAGGCTAAAGCCAGGATCTGTACAGTCTTTGCCGAAGCGGCAGAGTTATCTCAGCAAATTACGCCACCACGGTACACCACGATCGTTGCGCTGGAAAAGAAGCTGGAAGAAGCTCACGATGCGATACCGGAAGGAATGCGGGTTCGGCCGATGGAGGAATGTATTACGGATCCCCCTGTGCTGGTCATGAGTCGGCTCAATCTTGAGCTTCTATGTTTGAAGACTCGACTAGTCCTTCATCGCAACTTCTTTACAGCAGGGCAATCTGATCCTAAATTCGCTAGTTCGCGAAAGATCTCCATCGAAAGCGCGGTGAAGATTCTGGCCTGGAACAAAGTCATCTCTGATGCATGCCAACCTGGCGGGCAACTCCAAAAGGTATGGTGGTACATGGCTTCGCTCCAGACGTACGACTTTTTGCTTGCTGCGATGATCTTGTGCTTAGAGCTACAGCACATTAAGGCCGTAGATGGTACGTCTTTACGGGTTGCCGAGCTGTTTGGGATCTTGGAAACTACATACGACATTTGGGAAAATCACCCGAGTCGCTTCCGAGAATCAGTGAGAGGAGCTGCGATCCTAAAGGCTATGTTGACGAAGTGCTCGTCACCGGCACCGTCAGAGACTATCTCGAATGTGTCTACATTTGTTGGAACTGATAAGAGTGAGTGTGCAATGCGATTTCGGTTCGAGGCTAATCTTCAAACAGGTATCGGCAATTTACCGAACGGACGAATACCCGAATCTCGGCCAGAAGAATTTGCATCTTCAATCTGGGGTCCGTGGTCAGCCACCGACGCGCCATCGCTGGATATGCAAGACGTGCCTAGTGAAATCGACTGGGTAAGTCCACTGATCAGCCAAACGTCGCTTGATGCTGACCACGCAACTAGACACTCTTCGACTCTACCATGCAGCATCAAGACCACATGCGCCCGTCACAGGTGTGGACGTCCAACAACAACGCCACAATGGAATCTTGGATGGGTGCGACCTCCAGCGTCGATTACATGATTGCGAATGGTTATGAGGGCTTTCAAGACCTTCAAGATCCAATGTACATTTATGGCCCATCGGGTCTGTCCCTGGGCCCGCTTCCTGTAGATCCGTTTAATTGATATTCGTCATAATCGCGTCGCTTGCGAGTGCGGAACGGATGTTAATATTATACTACAAAAATAGTATGCAAAAATCGCCCGTATTGCGGGGCTGTTACGCGTCAAGCTCGTTTGCTCTGTGCAAGCCGCGGCGATAGGTCTCCAGGCCCTCATCGACTCAGATCAATCACCACAGCAATCGTATACGCATGATGCTCCGTGACGGGCAGTGCATGAATCCTCAGAAGCGTGGGCTCGCCGATTCACGTCCGTATTGCCCAGTCGATAGCTCGACCGGATGGGTAGCTTGTAGATATTGGATACGGCTTTCGATGTCGATGGCTCAGGAGACGGTCATCGTAGTACCTGCCAAGTCCCAGCCACGCGGCCAATCTCCTGCGACCTTCCTTCAGTATCATTTTAGCAGTTTCTATAAGGCTCGCTAGCACGAGGCCTCGATGGAAAATGCCCTCGGGTACGAGTCCTCCGCGTGAGTGTCTCCACACGACGAGAAAAGGCACTACCGCAGCAAATAGACAGCACCGGACGAAGAAGGGATATTCTATTCACTCCTTGTTCTTGCTTTGCGAGTCCTACCTTGCCATTGGTGGCGGGTCGTGATTGATAAGCGTCTGTAGGGAAGAACAATACTAAGACACAACAAAGGGCGCTGCGACCCCATGCCACCCCAACCACCACAACTCAACATCACTAACCGCCCACTACAACTACAACAAGCATCTCTTTATACTCACCCCTGCGCCTCCCATCCCGTTCCCCTCCTTTGACCCTTGTACCATCCCAAAGGAAATCCACCGGTACAGCAAGTACCGATCATGCTTCCCACCCGGCCCTTCCCCAAAAACCATAAATACGTCGCGCGGCGATCCCAAAGTTCAGATCATACAACCCAACGAACATTCCAACCATCGAGATAAGTCCAACACTCTTTCCAAATTCCCACCAACCAAACACCAAACCTCCGAAATGCTTTGCGGCCCCACCCCTGGAGCCAACTGCATCGTCATGGCTAAGCCTACCCCGGGCACCAACTGCATCATCTAGTAGGTGTCTCGATTTCGAGGCATTTGCAGTCTGAGGCGTAGCGGGGACCGGGCTACGACGATCTTGGACATGGATGTTACCTTTCGACACCTCCGGTCATCAATTTACTTCTTCGCGACGCGACTTGTGTGATAATCTTACTTTTTAAGGCGTTTCATGGGTGTATGGGGGTTTTCGCTGCTGCGCTCTGTTCGACTGTGAGTTTTTAGCAGCGAGGCTCTTACGTGGACTCTTCGGTCACGCCCTTCCTTGCGATCCACGACGATAACGGGGTTCTTCCGGACAGCTACGAGCCACGATCTACGACATCTTACGCGATAGCTCGACTCGGGTGGTTTGGGATCGATGTGGATGTGCATGGACATGGACATGCCGGTTATGGTTTTGTAAGGGGGCTTAGTTTCTTGTACATTTGTTATTCCTGTAATTGAACGCAGCTTTTTTGTAATGTTTACTTTATTCGTTTGGATGGGTGGATTTTATGCCGATTTAAAAAGAAAATTGGGTGGATTGCTGAAGTGTGGTGCTCCAACTTGTGATGTTTGCTATCCATTGTCTAATGCTGTGGTCACCAGAGGAGTCATTTGACCAAGCAGCATTGGTGGCGTCTCTGAGTATGAGAATGTCCGTCATTGTGTGGCGAGACAGCACAAGTGCTTCCCAACACAACCAAATTGACAAGTGGCTAACGAAAGAGATATCTTCGGGATAACAGCTACACACCTTAAAGCCCCTTTTGTCTTAACATCTTTTGGGGGCGATCAAATTCAGTTCCGCGCAATCCTCCGCTCCTGCATGATGCCAAACACACGGCGCTGGCTTCACATGATCGAGACTCTTGAGGTCAGAGATCCTTGTCCAGGATACAAACTAAGCATTCAGGACCATTTCAACCTCATCCAGAATGCTACTAGCTCACAGTGTCTCACCATGCATCAGGCCATCGTGGTAGACTCCTACTCGCCAACCAGCTGGTATTGCTTTTTTGCTTTAGACTCCAAAGGCACACCAGAGGTCGGACGACTGTAGGCAATCTACTTGAGAGCGTGGGATACTGGGCGCGTGGATCGACGTGCACAGAGTCTCTTCACTACCTTTATGGACGGCACAGTCCACGATAGCCTTTCTTGATACTGAATAGACGTTAGCTGCCTTCCCATATGCTGTAATCCGTGACCTTATCAAGGCCCCTTACTCCTCTATTTTATGAACTCATTCTGATTGAGCATCAGCATGCTTTCTCGTACTTGACTTTAAGTACAGCCCTGAATTCATTGAACAAAATGAACGCCTGGCGATTCCATTGCAGTTGAACCTTGCAGTTCGACGATGATATTTGCACATTATGTTTTGGTTTTCCTGAACATTCTCTACACTACCCTCAACTCAGATAAAACAAAAAAGAAATACATAAATGCAAATATTGCACTACTGCCCACAGCGTGCGTACTTGATGGATTCTATAAGCAGCAAGTTCGACTCGACTGAGAGTCATATGCAGCTCATAAATTCGTGTACACATGTCAAGAGCATGCTTGATGCCCTATGACCTGATTTTGCTTCCCCATTCGCATATCTCTGCAACAAAGAGGTCTGGTACCTCCCACGCCGCAAAGTGGCCCCCTCTGTCCATCTCCCTCCAATGCACAATGTTCTTGTAGTACCTTTCGCACCATTCCCTCGGGCCATAAGTCGTATCACCCGGGAACCAACTCACGCCAACCGGGATATCAATCGGCCACGCGGTTGAGTCGAACTCACACTCCCAATAATAACGAGCAGATGATGTTCCAGAATTAGAGAGCCAATACAACATAATCGTGTCGAGCATCTCATCTTTACTGAACACCGTCTCCACATTTCCATCGTGATAGGACCAGTCTCTTAATTTTTCATAGATCCAAGCAGCCTGCGCGATCGGTGAGTCAGCAAGCCCGTAGCCAAGGGTCTGAGGTCTCGTTGACTGCTGGACGGAGTACCCGTAATGTCCTTTGTCCCGATGGCGGTCTTTATGCATAGCTCGTTCTTCGCCGATCTTATCTTGGCATGATATTTGAGCCTCTTTCTGCAAAGAAGATTAGCATATGTCTTGCCCAGGTACGTTAGAGCAGAAGGTTACCTTCGGCTCAAAAAATATGGAGTTCAAATGAACACTCTTCAGTCCCTTTGGTGCTTGATGGCCTAGACTTGCGACCACGTGGGCACCCCAGTCACCGCCTTGAGCGACCCATCCGCTGTCTGCATAGCCCAATCGTTGCATTAACTCAGCCCATGCACGTGCGGTGCGACGGTAATCCCATCCTCTCTCCGTCGGCTTACTGGAGAAGGCATAGCCCGGGAGTGCTGGGATGACAAGATGGAATGCGTCCTTGGGAGAGCCACCGTGGGACTCGGGGTCGACGAGCTTGTCAATGACATGTCTGAATTCTAGAATTGATCCAGGCCAGCCATGTGTAAGGACCATGGGAAGAGCGTTCTCGTGCTTTGACCGGATGTGTAGGAAATAAATCTCCACGCCGTCAATGGTCGTCGTGAATTGAGGGTACGAGTTGAGCAGTGCTTCACATTGCCGCCAATCATATTTTGTTTGCCAATACTCGCAAAGCTCTTTAATTGTTGCAAGGGGAACTCCCTGAGACCAGTCGGTAACTGTCTCCTTGTCTGGCCAGCGGGTCAACCGAAGACGCGTTTGCAAGTCATCGAGAGTGGATGAAGGAATTGAAAGCTTGAAAGGACGGATAGATTTGGATGTTGGCATGATAACTATTTGTATGGATATTCTGGATCGATAGTTATGTTTTATAAGATCATGTAACGACCCAGCCGCGGGGCAACCGTCTTAACTATGAGAGATTCCACTCGCTGAGTCATCACAGCCGCGTCGGAGCTAACATTACCAAAGCCCGAGGGAACCATGTGACAATCATCACGTGACTCACGCAGCTCACGCAGCTCATGAGGCTCACAGAGGCTTGATACGAGGACGCTCCCAGCGAATTACTTCAAGTATAGATCAAGGATTCTAACAGACTCCTGCTCTCGACTCCTCCTGGATACTATCTCGGTACATTACCACGCAAGACTGTCCCCCCTCAAAACTGTAAATAATCATGAAGGCTTAGCCAGGATGCGAAAAGCAAGTCGACTCTACAGCTGCGCACATTTAGGACCCCGCCCAGAGTTACACACACCGGTGAGGCGCAACCTAGATTGGCATGACCAACCACAGGCGTAGTCCGTCCCCAACGAAGCTCCAGCATCCCTACATGAACGCCTCATAATAAGTGTTAAATAAGAAGCTACTATAACGATCAGTACAGTTGCATTAGGTATGCCAATCCAAAGTGATAAGGTCATATTGGAGTCGGAGCCTTATTGGTAATGAGAACGGATCGGAGCATTGGCCATGTAGAAAGACCACCCCGTACCCGGAGTGTTAGTTACAAACCCGACAATCTAAAACAACAGACTTAACTAATTGAAGGGGACCGGGCCGAGGATTGGTGTGGAAATTGCAGAGGGGATGGGGATTATTCACGATTACGGATAACGAGCATGATTATGTACGACAGGAGATGGATCGCAGTCGCGACGCCGTACATACCTATACCTAGTTCAGAAACGAAACGCTCATGAACGAAAACCTAGCAGCTTAACCTCCAGCAAGAATGTACAACATCATTGCGCTACTATCTGGTAACATAAGCCCCCTCCCAGCACTTGCAGCCTGCACATCAACGTGGCTCAGCCCCCCACCCGCATCCACACCACCCAATCCCACAACCACGCACTCCCCACCCCCCTGACCCCAAGACTCCCGCTCTGCAGCCCACCCCCAGAATTACACCCACCCTCTGCACCGCGCCTCGCCCAAACGAGCTATTCCCAGGCTTTCGGGCGCCGGGACAGGACCGGCGCACGCAGAACCGAAGCCGTGCCCGGGGCTTATTTTCGGGATCGTGGCGCATGGTGCGGATGCGATCTTGGCCCGCGCAACACGCAGATGGAGTAAGTGCCCAGCGATGATGCCGCAACCGCCAGGCTACCTGCGGATCTACTGCGGACCTTGGGAGATGCGTTTATAGTTGATTGCGGCCCCGGATTGTGGACTTACGCGCCCCTGTTCCTTTTCGTTCCTGTGTTTGTTCTCGATGTACTAGTTCGCCTACCTACTTTCACGAAGCTAGTCTGTCCTTACACTACACGACGCTATTCCCTAGAGCGAAGCATTCCGATTTCCTTACCGATTCATCTACTCAAACCAACAACCACGCCACGACTACGCCGCAGCACATCCCAAACCACAGCGCATCATGCCCCGACTCACCATCCTCCCGCTCTTCTTCGCCTCCCTCACACTCCTCCACAAAACAACAGCAACATACATAGACGACTACTCCAATCCATCCATCCCCACCGTCTCCCCCATCTACCTCACACCAACCCTGACCTCCACAACGCAATCGGCGTTCTATCTGTACCCTACCTCCTCAGCGCAAAATTGCTCCTGCCATCATCACACGCAGCCGGGTCCACACGAACACCCGGAGCCATACCCGCCTTCAACATACATCTCCGTCGTCCATGGTACAGCGAGTCAAGGCCATGCAAGCGGATACCCCCTCGCGAGTGGCAGCGGATACCCCCTAGCAAGTGGCAGCGGGAACGCGACGTACCATCCGCCTGCGTTGTCGACGGGATATTCCATTTCCACGACTGCGATATCGAGGACTTCCCTTGCGCCGTCAGAGGGTCCGACTTCCAATGTTGAGACGTCGATTTCTTCATCTGCGAGTGGAACGACGCTGGATGTGACGACTACATCACAGAGTCCGTCGCCGACGCAGTCTGAGCCAGCGGAGCCGTTGTTCACGGGGGGTGCATTGAGGCTGCCGGAGCTGCAGGTGTGGAAGTGGAATATCATTGTGAGTGTGGGGCTGGGGTTGATGGTTATGTGGATTTGAGGAGCGACTGCTGTGCTTTTTTCTTTTGTGTTTTGCATGATTGGCGTTATTGCATGGCGGTATACCCTGGGCATCGGGATCGGATTGGAATTAAATATTGGGATTGGTTGGAATTGAGTTTCAACAGAAGAGACTCCGGCTATACAGGACAGGAATCGAAGGACTGGCTCCCGATGGACAATAGATCGAGAGTCGAGATGTACTGGATTGGACTAAAACGGGAAGAGGGTGAGGGGCCAGTGATACCATGTACTGTATATATTGTCACAATTAGCAATGTCAGGAATATATGACGATGCGCAATTCTTCTACTTGGTACAGCTTGGGTTGAGCTTATCTACAGGTGCGAAGCCATCGCAGTAAGGAAACGTAGGCACTCGATGTGCGCTGTCTAACGAGGTAATGGAAAGTGCCGGGATCGGGCTGCTTAGTAGCCATCCTTGCCCCACTTGTTGTACGCATCGTGCAGTTCCTGGGACTGTCAGAAATTCGGCCTGATGATATATTGGGGTTTGTTTTACCTTTGGCAACGTCACGTTCGGGATGATGACCGTGTTCAATGCAGAAGGAGCATCCTTCTTGGGGGCATTGGGGTCGCCACCAGGGTGGTACTGGTACTTGCCCTCGCCGCCGGCCGATTCCCACGGCTTGCTGTTTTCCGCCTGGTTGACACTGCGCTCAGAGGAGGAGCTGGTTGGGGATCGCGCTGTGATTGTGAGCTACGGCGGTCTTTCATGCACATCCGAGGTACATGGCACGGGAATCAGGAAAGCTTACAAAAGTGCCATCCAGCAACGCCGAAGATACCGCTCATGATGGCGAGCAGAACCTATTTTCTTATTAGCCATTGATTTGGGACATTTGAACCTCCAAAAGCATCTCTGGTGGTACACAGGCGAGCCCATCGGTCCAAAGATTCTCGGACCCTATCCCATGCACTCCCCGGAATTGATGCTCCCCCAACCCCCAATTACAAGTATAGATTCACGTACGTAGAGCTCAGGGTCGCGCTTGGCTCCATCCTTGATCGCGTTCTTGCTGGCCTGCCTGTCCTCGGCGTGGGCAGTGGCCTGGTTGCTCTCGAAGCGGCGGGGAATCGCGGTCGTGCGCAGGCGCGGGGCGGCCCGGAAAGCGGTGCGGCCGATGATGCTCGACATGGCGTCTGCAATTGATGGGTCGGTGGAGAGTGGAGAGTTGGGCGTGGGGGGGAGGTTGTGACGTTGCGGAGGAGGACTGGCGTGCTTGGTGGTTCGACGACCGGAGCTCTGCGTCGCCAAGCGTGATTATGTCAGGCGTTCCTGTCGCTTCGGAGCAACGGCCACGGGGCTAGCACCAAGACAGCTAGATGGTGATGGAGGGCTTGCGTGCATGCATCAACATGTCGCGACTCGTGCACCCCTTTTAACATAACCACCATATTGCTGCCAGTGCCAGCCCTACAAAGGGTATCCTGGCCGCTGTTGTCCTTGTGTCGGCCGGACGCGCCTCTCTCCTTGTCGCCGCTCCCCACCAAACGTTGCCTCCTTCGCGCTCCTTACCCCCTCCACGCCTTTCCTTCGCCTTCTGTCACTACAGGTGGTTGCTTTTCGCGCGCCTCATTTAACGCCTAGTTGAACTTTGATTATTCGAAACGTTCCCTGGACATGCTCGGATCCGCTCCGGTGTCATGCCGCTGCCTGTAAAGAAACATTTTGACACTGTCATCGCCGCACCTGCGCAATGACGACGCCCGACGAAACCCACTCTGCTATCTCTAATACCTCGAAGCCCGCCATGGTCACACAGGATGACCAAGCCGCTCGCGAACACACAGTCGCCGACGACGAACCCACCGAAGCCACCGCCCAACGATCCACCTCGAACCGCAACTCGGCCAGCAGCCGCATACTGGGCATGACGGGACCCGCGGGGGAGCCAGGTCTTCCGCCATCGCGCCCATCGTCCATCGCGACGGCGCAGTCGGGCGGCAATCCGCGCAGATGGTCGCAGGCACCGCCGACAAGTCGCGGAGGAGCTCTCGGTGGCATCGGACCAGGCAGCACTGCGGGAAGCATGTCGGCGCAGAGCCGGCCGACGACGGCCGCAAGCAGAACTCACGTCCCGTTGGCAGCGCATGGCTTCTTCCGTCCGATGAGCTCCCAGAGACTGCAGCAGCAGCGCAACCAGCGGCCGACTTCTCTACTAGGCCACACCTCCCTCTACTCGGAAGGGGCCACCGACTTAGGAGGAAACCCATACCGCCAGAGCATTGGCTCCAACAACACCATCCGGGGCCAGCATCCGCTAGGACTCCACCACGATCCCGAACAGCCGCCGCCGCCGTCGCGAGGAACCGATATTACCGACCGCGACTTGCCAGATCGCACTACCGCAAACACCACTCCCACGGGCGCAGAGACGGTACGAAGCCGTGGGGAGAGCATAACTCCTCTGCAAAAGCCCAAACCTCAGCATTTGGACCTATCCAAGTCACTCAAGGCCGACGCCGGGAAGCTGCCTACGCCGGGGAAATCGCCGCGATCCTTCAAGTCAGGCTTTATGATTCCATCGCGGGAGGGACGATCCTCGCAGATGCGCCCGCAAGGCCACGAGAAGCTGGCATCGGCCGAATCCTCGCCACGGGTAATGCGAAAAGACATATCACGAGATATTGTCAAGAAGGAGCTCGGCAAGAACCACGAGTACTTCTCTGGCAACACTGCCTTCTGCTGGGGTGGGCGACTACAGAACACCCGCGACCGCCCGGTGAACATTGCGACCGCACTCTTTATTGCGATACCTGCCGGTCTATTTCTTGGCTTTTCGTATGTACCAGCATTGCACGCGACGAGAATTCTGCTAATATGCCTAGTGGGCCATGGCTATGGCATCAAGTTTCTCCTGCGATACCCATTGTCTTTGCGTACCTGTTTTTGGTCTGCATGTCTTCCTTTGTCCATGCAACCGCTTCTGATCCGGGCGTAAGTAGCTTCCGCTGTCCACCTAGACTGTTTGCTCACGATTCTAGATTCTTCCCCGCAATCTGCACCCATTCCCACCACCTAATCCTAATGAAGACCCACTAAGCGTCGGCCCACCGACCACTGAGTGGACCATGGTCGTGTCATCCACCGGCGTCAACGCCGCGATGGAGGTGCCGACCAAGTATTGCAAGAGTTGCAATATCTGGAGACCGCCAAGGGCACATCACTGCCGCGTCTGCGACAACTGTATCGAGACACAGGACCACCATTGCGTCTGGCTCAACAACTGCATCGGACGCCGCAACTATCGCTACTTCTTTACTTTTGTCTGCTCGGCCACTCTCTGTGGACTATACATACTCGGTGGCAGCCTCGCGCACGTTCTGCTGTGGCGGGCGCAAAATGGTGCATCCTTTGGACAAGCAATCAACGAGTGGCGTGTTCCCTTTGCCATGGTCATCTACGTTGCACTCGGCACGCCTTACGTACTGAGCTTGGGCGGCTATCATATGTTTTTGATGGGCCGCGGCGAGACGACGCGAGAGTACTTGAACTCACACAAGTTTCTCAAGAAAGATAGACATCGACCCTTCACCCAAGGCTCGATGTTCAAAAACTGGGTCGCGGTGCTGCAGAGACCGCGACCACCCACATATTTGCATTTCAAGCAACAGTACGTGGAAGGCGACCAGAGGTTTGGCTCGCGTAGAGGTCAGCGTACAGCGCCTCTTTCGGCCGAGCAGCAGGGCGGAGGCGTAGAGATGCAGGATGTGCGGACTACTGAAGGCTTCCAGGGTCCGAGCACCAGGATACGACGGGAGGAGCCTGGCAACGCTGTTTGAACCGTTGCTAGCTGGAGGTTTGATACGTGTAGTCTACGGACTGCCGTACGCTCGTAATCATAATTATCTGTCTACTGTATCAATGTATGTAAATAGCGATTGCAAACCCGCAGCATTTGCTGCAGCTGTCACGGCATGATAGCGCGAGCGCAGTGAATGGTGATTAACGCGTTGGGACGAGAGCACACGAGCTTGCAGTGAGTGTGAATATAAACGCCACCTTTGAAGCAGTCAAGATATGATAGTTGCTCTGCCCGTATGCTCGTCGTCTGCAAAGTCGCGTAGCATGGGCGAGAGCGGCATGCGAGGGAGGGTGGCACAGGCTGATATGAGTCTAGCGTTATTGGCTCGATCACTCTAGCGTTGATGTTTACCTCTTCCTTCCTCACCATCCCCATATCGGAGACGAGAATTCGCCCTGGGGCCCTGTCGCGCTTCAATTCATGGTGCATCGCTTCGTGAAGCTACGTCTAACGGTTTCTACTGATTTCCGGTGTTGTTGACTGCTCCCAGCCGTCAAACTATCGCACTGTCCTCCCCGAGCGCCCTGGATCCGCGAACCCTTAGACCTCACAACGCGTCCTCCACCTCACCACCGCACCACCCCTCCGCCAACCAACGTCGCCGGCCGCGAGAATGGCAAACCGCGACGCATCGCCCGTGTCGGAAAGGTCGATTCTGTCCAACATCACCGTCCACACGGAGAAGGGGCCCGGCTTCCGCGACTCCTCGACCGCGTCGCCCCCGACCTCGACGCCGCCCACGAGTCTCGGCGATGAGGCAAGCATACTATCCGACGTGACAAAGGTCGAACACGCGGTAGAAATCATGGAGGAAGCGTCAGGTTCACTGGCGCTCGTTGCAGCACCCGCGGCGCTGCAGTCTGGCCCGGACGCCCCCGACAGTGCGAGTAGACGCCCGCCACGAGCATCGCGCAAGTCTGTCGTCACGTACAATGTGCAGATTCTCGCCGGCACTGCCATCCACACGCCGACCAAGTACTTGGAGAAGCACCATACCAATGTGCTCCACGGGCCCTTGGAAGCCGTGGTAAAGCCAAGCCCCGCGACGACCCCGAAGAAGCGGGCTTTCCGGTCAAAACTACAGCCGACCGATATCAGCGATCCGGCAGAGCAGCAGCTTGCCGCAGAGACAGCGCAGGCAGCACAACGCCGCACCTCGTCGCGTGCTTCGGCTACACATATCCGCCGCGACGCGCTCCGGAATCTCAGCGGCGTGGGCGAGGCTGTCACAAACACATTCTTGGGTGGAAAGCAGCTTGTGAAGAGCGTTCTTAAGCGGAGCGCATCAGATTCGCGGTTGCGGACGACGACCCAGACCGCAACGTCAGCCTCGCTCAAGCGCCGACGAACCATACAGGCCGCCGAATCCGAGGATGAATCCGAGGAGGAAGCAGAGAAGGAGGAGGAGGTGGTATACGCGAAGCCCAAGAGCAAGCAGTGGATGGACCAGGGTCTATTCGTGGGCCAGAATCGCGATTTCGAGGCTCGTCTGACTGAAAACCAAAATCGCGCTCGGAGGAAGTCGCGACAGATTAAGGAGAACAAGATCTTGCCATTGCCCATGTTTGCGGCAGACCGCATGTTGAACGACGACCCACGATTCGTCAATCGCGCGTTCAAGTTGCCCTATGATGTCTACAACCCTCTGCCCCGCAAGGTCAAGGTGGACGGCTGGGTCAAGCTCTCAAAGAGTGAGTGTTTCCCACCAGCTCTGCCAATGATCTCTAACAATCTACAGACCGCTTTATCGGTGATGCTTCTGCACTGTGGAAGCGGGATAAACAAGACAACTCTCATTGTTACTGCACGCCAGAGGACGGGTGCGGGGAAGCCTGCCACAATCGCATCATGGCCTACGAATGCGACAAGACCAATTGTCCGCTCACCGCAGACCAGTGCAACAACCGGCCCTTCGCACAGCTGAAGAAGCGTGCAAGGGGTAATCGCTACGATTATGGTGTTGAGGTCATGGCAACTGACGACAAGGGCTACGGGGTGCGGGCCATGAGGAGCTTTGTGCCCCACCAAATCATCGTCGAATACGCCGGCGAGATCATCACACAACAGGAATGTGAACGTCGCATGAAGCAGGTCTACAAGAAGGACAAGGTTGGTGTTTTTTCTATCTCGGAGATGAATTGCTACTAATACAGCTTGGCAGTGCTACTACCTCATGAGCTTCGACAACAAGATGATTATCGATGCCACCCGCGGAACCATTGCCCGATTTGTAAATCACTCTTGCGAACCGAACTGCGAAATGATCAAGTGGACAGTGGGCGGCGAGCCTCGCATGGCACTGTTCGCTGGTCGCCGCGGAATTATGACTGGCGAAGAGCTAACCTATGACTACAACTTTGAGTACGTTTATAAATCATCGCAAAAACAAAGCTAACATATACAGCCCGTTTTCCACCAAAAACATACAAGAATGCCATTGCGGAACCAGATCATGTCGCGGTGTCCTAGGGCCTAAACCAAAGAAGCCACCACCACCACCTGTTGATGAGAGCTTTCTTTCTACGTCTGCTCAGATCATCGCTGGGACTAAGCGCAAGTTGGCTGAAATGTTTGGAAAGAATAGAGGATCGGAGAGCGCACCAAGTTCTCCCAGGAAGCGCTTCATGGCCAACTCCGCCATGACCAAGGCAAAGAACGCACGAGCTAAGACCGAAGCGGAGCGAGAGAAGGCCGAGAGGGAAGCGACTGCGCTTGCCGCCCAAATCGCATCCCGCGAGAACCGTGCGATGAAGCGCGGCGTTCCCACGACCTCTAAGCGTCGCAAGGGAAAGGGAGTCGTTACGTCGTCTCGCCAGGCTACGTACAACATCCGAGGTGGCAAAGTCCAGCATAAGGTTACAAGAGCAGGCGTCCTTAAAAAACCAACCGCTCTTCTCCGCCGCAAAGCCACACTGGCCAAGGACAAGGCCACGAAGGTTAAGAACGTCAAGAAAGGCGTTCCTCCGCCCAAGCCAACAAGAAAAATCCAACGAAGCGCCACCCCTGAGGCCTCTGAAGACGAATCCCCGAATATCACTCCTGCCTCTCTGCGCAGCGCAAATAAACTAAAGCCGCTTCAACGGTCTACCGATTCGTCTACCGAGCGCGACTCGATGGACATGAGTGACTCTGATAGCGACGACGAAGAGGACGCGGGACTGGTACTCGCCATGTCCAATATCCGCGGGAGGAAGAGGGGCGATGCTCCAGCGCCCCGCGATTTGCACAAGACTGGGGCAAGAGTGTCGAAGCGTGTTCGTAACGAGAGGGGGTGGTACGTGAGCAAGTAACATCTTTTTTGCCACAGGAGCGAATGTGTCGACTACGTTGGACTTTTCTTTGGGTGCAATCTTTTCGGATACTATTTCAACACTAGGGCAGATGCTCGAATCGAATCGGGATTCTGTACGATGGCATGGGTGTGGGGTTGCACATGCATTTGGGGGTTTCATGGAGCATAGCGGCTTGGGTTTCACTTTTGCGTTTATTGATTTGTGTGATGGGGACAAGGCTTGATTTAGGGCGTTGGCGTGCGTGCGCTTGTTTGCGCGCAGGTGGAGGTTGGAGATGGAAGTGCAGGTCTAGGGAGGGGCTCTATGTGGTTCGGGCCAGAGTTGAGTCGAGGTGAAGTGGAGGGGTGCGAGAGATGGCACGCAGACGGTGAGATTTGTGTATGTATATTTTAGTTGGGGTAAGGAGCGTTTGGTTTTTCTCTCTCTGGTTCGCTCTTCTTTGGTTAGGCAATTGAGTAATGTTCTGAGTCGCTTGTTTTGATTGAGTGTATCCTTTGGGGTTGGGAGAGGGACTGTTACTTTCGTCCTGGACAGACAGTAATCATGTTGCGACATGTCCGAGACTGCTGTATGCCTGATCATGACCAGTGGACAAAGCAATCCGTACACTCGTTTCTTTCTTCCGTAAATCAACGTTTTCATATCGGTGGACGAGCAGAATCGGATAGAATAAGATAGGATAGGACCAGGGACCTGCGTACGTACATGTACAGCCGGAGCTATTATTGTGGCTCCTTGTGCTACAATTGGTATCACGCGCGCTGAGATGCCTGTAGCATATGGTGAAGTATATATGATGCGAAATCACAGTATGCTGTATGGCCATCATCCGCCGTCTTACAACGCGATGTAAATCTAACCTTCGGTTTTAGGAGGCTGGAATTGTCACTATGGACATGGAACAACAATGAATTCGACGACGATCACTGGTAATCGAGGCTTGGAAAGCCGACTATGGGATGATGGACAGTCGAGGGAGGCTGAGATGCGGTGCGAGTTCTTGTTGTTAGCAAATGCCTTGACCGCTTGTAAATGTACGGAACACGCGGCAGACAGTGCCGACAGAAACACACACCGTAGCCTAAGTTGCATGATTCGAGTCCATCATCATAACTCTACGTCAATTCATGATTAAAGGTTGGCATACGCAAGACCACGCAACAACACACCTCGAAGCACAAAACCACAGCATCAAAGCAACAACCACAGAACTCGAATACCACACTACTCAAACAAAGACACCGACCTACTAAAGAAGCGCGGGTGCATACCTCCCTGCAGCCGAAGCCCCACTGACCAAAAAACCATCCCATGCATAACACGCCATAACACCCTCACACGACAAATGCCCGTCATGCCCGAAAAACGCTATGCCAGAATCTACCAACCAATTACTCCCAAAGACCCAAAGCGAGCAGCAGCTCAAAACCGCAGCGTAAGACCTGAGAACCCCAAGTCGAGTAGGCCGTCATCGTCGACCTCGTCTTCCATCTCCGGCACAGTGTCTTGCCCGTGGCAACCCTTCTTGGCAGCCCTGTACGCGTGGATGGAGCGAAAGAAATTACCTGTCAGACATCTGCATTAGACCTCTTGCACGTACGCGAGACGTTAACGAGATAAAGGGCAGGAGAGGAACGATGAGGCAAAAAAGGGTAGGTGCAGGTATATGATCAAGCCCCACCGTCCCAAATCTTGACCGTCTTCAACGCCCCCGAATGCTTGGCTTCAGAGCAAGCATTCATGCTGACGAAATTCGTATGCGCGGCGCTGGCCGCTAGCAGCAAGCGATGCGGGTGGAACGCTGTCGCGGCCACGGGCTGACTGCGATCTCTCAAGAACCCCGAGTATGGCTCCCATGTCGACACGAGACTACCATCATTGATGTTGAACAACTTGATCTGGTGTCGCTGCGTACCCACGGCGAATACAGGAGCATGTTCGTGGACCGATAGCGTCTTAAGATTGTCGGTAGTCGCTTTGATCGTCTTGACGGATTTGTCCATACGGATGTCCCAGAGTTTGACTTCGCCGTCACGACAGCCACTGACGAGCTCGCGCTGGCCGCCTCGTTGGAGGTGGACGTTTGTGACCCACTGCTTATGTTCTTTCCAGACTTTGACCATGGCTGTTGCGGGTTTCTCACGCTGATCGTAGACACGGACTGCGCCGTCGCCAAAGCCGGCGGTGAAGACGTCACCTTCCACTTGATCGGAGGTGAGGGACGTGATGCATGAGCCTGAACGAGCGGGTATGTCCTACACAGTGTTAGAAAGGTGCATGGGAACGAGGGGGGCGAATATAACGTACACTTGTGCATACTTCCGTGCCAGCATTCCAGACACGGATGACTCTCACATCGCCGGCGACCAGAACTAGGCCCCTGCCTTGTTGCCAATCAAAGACGAGCCCAGCATTCTTGTTGCTCGACACCAGATCCGTCAACGCACGGAAAGCGGTAACTAGCTCTGTCTTGCCCCTCGTATCATAGTTGCGAAAGATTTTGATTACTCCGTCCGACGAACCTGTCATGAGGAGTGCCTGGTCATCTTCGTTGATAAATTTCGCTTCAGTAATCTTGGAATCCGTTGGATTGCCATTGGAGAAGCTGTTGAGTCTCTTGGTCGGGCCGCCAGAGTACTCGACTACGTTGATCGTGTCACGATTATCGGTTACAACGACGTGCTCTTCGAATTGATGGAAGCATATCTTCATTGGCTGGGATTGGTTGTCGAAAAGAGCGTGTTGATGCGTCCACTGGTGCGTAACCGACACCTCTTTGAGTGGCTGAGTCTCCGCGATGATCTTATCATTACGGTTTCGCCGCCAAAGTCGGCCGTTATAGTCCGCGCTCCCAGGCTCATCGGCCTCAGTTGGCTTCATCTGGGGCTCGCGGAAGTATTCCACCGACCAGTCAAAGAATCTACTCACCAGTGGTAGCTTCGGCTCCACTGCGAGGCTCCGGGGTACGAACCCCCTTGTCTTTGGCTGCTCTTCAACGTGATGCTTATCTGGTGTGTTTGAGTTTGGGTCCCCCGATGGTGCATTGGACTCTTCAGTTCTGGCTCGGCTTGGGCTCTTCTGTGGCGAGAGAGGGGGATCGTGTGACCCTAAGATGCCCTTGAGCGAGGCAGCGAAACTTGTTGTCCGGCGGAGACCACCGAACAGGGAGAGATAACTGGCTTCCTTTGAAGGAGTACGTGGCTCTGGCGATTGTGGAACAGGCTTTTCCTCGTATGTGCGACGATGTGAGCGATTCACCGGCTTCTTCTTGATGAGCTCATCGAACTGGGGCTGGACGAATTTCGCCAAAGGAGATTGTAACAACGCGATCAGAATGTAGTCTACCACAATGCCAGCATCTTTGGCAATCTCGGGATGAGGGTCAGTAGACATGACCAGTGTCTCCCTCCAAATGGCCGCGTATATTGTGTTTTGTGAACAGGAGTTCATAGCAGCAGTCGTGGTAGGCGCGGTCTCTCGCGTCTTCATGTAAAGACCGTCCGCGGTCCTGTCTTCTTTTCTCGCGGGTAGATCATTGTTGACCTCGTCGGTAAGCTGTTCGAACGCAGCGACGAGGAACTTGGTCTTGTACCGAACGATGAAGGTTGAGAAGAAGATCAAAAGTTCTCTCCGGACCATGCTGTTTCCATCTGTGGTCATGACAAGGATCATGGACGCGATGGACTCTTCGATAGCGGCAACCTGGGTAGTGACGTCTCGAATACCCAAGAAAGCAGTCAAAGCATTCAACATAGCAGCTCTTACCTCAGCAACGGGATCAAAAACCAGTTCACAGAGTCGCTCGTGGGCCATGCACCGAATCCCCACCCACTTGGCCTCCTCGTAATTGACCCACAGTTTGCTTAGACACAAACACGACCATTGTCGCAGCAAAGGATTTCGCATGTCTTTGAGGTGGTCTAATGAGCTCTCGACGAGCTCTGGACTCAGTGAAGCGCGCTGGCCTTGATTGTAGTCCTTGCAGAACATGGCAATAATGAACGCGCACATGGCTCGGTGTTCACTAGCGTTAAGGATGGGAATGCCTAACTGAGATGAGTATATAGGGTGGAGAGTAGATGGAAGGCACATACCTGAGTGTGGGTTGAAGATGTTGATAAAGTACTGATAGCCGTTGTCTTTCAGCAGATCAGCCTGGCAGGACTGGTCGACTGCGAGTATTCGAGCCCATATGAACACCATGACGGGTTTGAGTTCGTTCGCCTGCGACTGCAATAGCTTGAGAACATATGGGAATATGCCAATGCTGAGCGCGAGGTTCACAGCCCACGGACCATGGTCAAGGAAGCTCGAGAGAAGGATGAGGGCGCGTAGGCGATGGACTTGACTAAGTAGCACCTGGAGGACAATGGGAAGTTGTTCGGGGATTCTCTGTTCGACAGCACCCTGCGAGAGGTACACCTCGAACGCTGTCAATTGCTCGGAGAAGAAATCAGAGTGTTTGTAGGTATATTCCTTCTCTTGTCGCGCCTCGGCCTGTAGTTCGGGCAGTTGGGCCAGAATTAGCTCCACGGCGAGATCCCAACTGCGCCACAGCGGATGGTCGTGTGTCTGTGGAATCTCGGGATGCGAGACGGGGTGGCAGTGGTATGCTCTCATGATGCGCTGGGCTAAAAGGTAGTTGCGAAAAAGCGCGGCGACCATCAAATCTTGGCGGAAGAGTTTCTTGAAGAGCGGCTTCGGCAATGAGTTCCACGCGATGGTGTCGGTGATGGCCGTGAATATCCAGTTGAGCTCGCCAATGGGCGTCCTACGCTCAGAGACCTTGCCAGGAATGTTGTGCGCGTCCGCGAGGGTGACGTTGCTCGGCAGCGGATTCTGGAGGATGAAGAATCTCACGGCCATGGTGATTGGATCTGTCAGACAGGAGGTAAAGACATCGGCGGGAAGATCCGGATTCGTGGGCAGCGACTCCTTCTCACTGCAGGCAGCGAGATGAATGCAGTCGTTGAAGTCAATCATCTCTACGTTGGGGTCTCGCCGGCGCACCTCATCGAGCTCGTCCTGGTGTTTTTGAGCGAACTTGATGTAGTTGCTGATGATCAGACCGGCATCGGAGCAGTCATACACGAACAGGCTGGGAGCTCCGATCCATGACTGGAGGTCGTAGAGCGATAGGGGTATGTACTGGGTGTAGTTGCGGTTGAAGACCCAAATCTCGCCCGAAGACGTCGGCTTGGGCACACCATGGCCGTTGTAGTGGAAGAGGACCCTTTCGTTCCGCGCATTGCGTCGAAGCGTAGACGTGTACTTGCGGGCCTCGTCGGTGGTGGGGTCCAGGAGCAGCTTGTACCGAGTGCGCATGCTCAGTTGCTCGTACTGCGTCTGAAGAGCCTTTCCGATCTGATTCATGGGCGTGTGGCCCGGTGTCTGCGATGTCACGCCAGGGTCTATCCAGCACTCGGAATTGGCGTGCGGGTTTGTCTTGATGACGTCTGGCGGATCGACGCCAATGTTCAGACACAGGGCCAGCACGGCGCTGACCGTCTTCAAGCGGTCCCTCATGCGCCATTCCTGCAGCGGATACGCGCCGTTGTCGCTCTTCGGGATGCCGCCCGTCTCGTGCATTTTGGAGGTGTAGTACATGAAGAACGACGACGTCAGAAGGTGGTTGTACTCTTCGCTGTTCAGCTGGTCGTCCCAGCCGTGGCGGATCTTGAACAGGCCCTCGGTGCTGTGGTCTTCATCCGCGCTCTCTGGAGGCTCGAGGTGCCGCGGGCCTATGTCCGACTTTGCGCGCACCAAGGAGGGGCGGCCGCCGAGTGAGCCATTCGTGCCAGACCGCGCAGTGGGCGGCCTATGTCCGTTCATGTCTGGCACTAGGCGGCTGGAAGAGGCAGTCGATGGTCGCGCAGAGGTTGCGCCATGGACGTCTCGTGTCGCCAGTGGCGCAGGGCCGTCGGCGTCCATGTCGTCGTCGACGAGGGCGTGCGAGGCGAGCGGGTTGGGGTGCGAATGGCGGCCGAGGAGGGGCATTTCGGTTCTCATCTCGAGTCTGGACGGCGCGCTGCGGTGACGAAATGCGAGGCCACGCCCATAGCGGAGGGCAGCTTCTTATGTGTGACTGGAGGGGGAAGCACCTGGTGGAATGCGAGCAGTTCACGGGAGGGGACAGACTGGTGCGCCGGTGAGTGTCGCCGCGATGCAGCCCGCCCAACGTTCGAGGGAGCTACCTCTGGCCGCGGTCAACGCTTTGGACGTGTTTGTCGTCGAGCTGTCACACTAGGCCCAGAGAGGCAAGGCGGTGAGCAGGACGGCACGTGATATGTATTGCTCCGAGCGAATGAGAGCCTGCGCTTACTCCAGAGGTCCGAATCTCGGCACCGTGCCGATGCAATGGAGAGGAGACACATGTACAAGTCTAGACATGCAGCTGCAGCTGTGCATGCGTGCGGTGGACAGAGCACCACAGCGAATGCCTGTGTCGTGGTGGCCCTGCGAGGCAGCGCGCGGTGTACTCTACGCATCGTGTGGGAGTGATGCGAGGGTCACGACGGCAATGGAGCGGCTCGGGCCAGGTGGGTTCAGGGCCAGGGGCCTTGGGGGCCGTTGGAGCTCGTGCAAACAGCCACACCAGATGGCGGTAGATTGACGAGCGATGGACGGTCGAGGCGCAGACGGCGTCCACGGTCGCAGTGCGTCGGCAGGCACAGGAGAATTTACTATATGCTTGGTATGTACTGGGTACCTGGTACCTCCTGCTGGTGGGCCGGCGTGCAGCAACTAACACGCTGCATGCGCGGGAGAGCCAATCGCACCGCCAACGCCGCCCCTGCATGGCTGCTTGCCGGATCGGACGCTCAGGGGGCATGCCATGCTATGTATGTGCTGCCACCTGCCTGGCTGCACAACGCAGCCTAAGAAAACATTGAATGCTGATGATGCGGCCACCAGCGCAGGCGTGTCTGAAACCAGGGCAGCAGAGCCCCACGGCGAATCGCAGCCGGTAGCGTAGAGTGCTCCCGTAAGCTGCCCGGCGCGCTGTCTCCGTGCGTGTGTGTGTCTGGTGTCTTGTACAGGACAAGGAATCGCATCTCGTGCCGATCATTCACCTTGGCGGCGTTCGCATCTCTCCAACGCCGGCCCAGAAAAAGACATCGTCCTCCATCCGCACGCCGCACGCCGCAGCCACAACACCCGCCCGCTCTCCTTTCGCCGTCACGCCTCTCCCTGCCGCTCCGTCGTCCACGTCCGCCTCCTCGCAAGACATGCACGCCGGCGCATGCTGATCCCGTAGCTGCGCTTGACATCGATCCCCGCCCGCCGGTCCACCAGCCGCCGCAATTCCCCCCAGCCCCGACGGCTGCTGCCCTCCTGCATCCTGAGCCAGCGCCGCACGCTACCTTCCACGCCCATTTTCCTGCAGGTCGAATGCGTCCTTGAGCGGCCCTGGTACACCATTGACGTCGCCGTTGCCCTCGGCGCGCAACCTCCGCCATGTCGTTCCTCTTTGGCAAGAAGTCCAAGCAGCAGAGCAATGCGCTGCCCCCCGCGACCCGCGACATTTCTTCCTCGTCAGGCCCTCCCGCCAACGGCGTAGGCGGCCGCGTTGGCCCATCCTCACAGACGCCCACGCCGGGCGCTTCCGTAAACAACTCGCTCAACAGTCTGCAGACCGCGGCCAATGCGCCGGGTCCCGTTGGGGGCTCCGGGCCCGGGCCAGAGCAAAAGGCCATGCGCGAGCGAGGCGAGCCAGCAGAGGTATGTCGGACGTGTCTATAAGGCGCATCTCGTGCCCTCTACGCGTGTCTAAACGCCACGCCGAATGCTAATACGGTTTCGCAGGGCATACGACCTCGCGGAAACCCGCAAGATTCCCCGTACCCGTGGTCCTTTCGGCGCCTGAACTTCACTACCACAGTTGCGCCATTCCCCCGCTATGGCGCCGCCATCAATGCAAACGCCAGCAAAGATGGCCTTATCTACATCATGGGAGGACTGGTGGCTGGACAAAGCGTAAAAGGTGATCTGTGGGTCGCCGAGATGGGCAACGGAAACATGGCATGCTACCCGATATCAACAACCGGAGACGGCCCCGGGCCCAGAGTCGGCCATGCCAGTCTTCTCGTTGGCAACGCCTTTATCGTCTTCGGCGGCGACACAAAGCTGGAAGAGAACGATGATTTGGACGACACCTTGTACCTCTTAAATACATGTACGTTCCAGGATCGCCATGTTCCAAGGGCGAGCGCTAACTATCGCAGCGACAAAACACTGGTCGAGAGCATTGCCGCAAGGCCCACGTCCGACTGGCCGCTACGGACACACGCTAAATATCCTCGGATCCAAGATATACATCTTTGGAGGTCAAGTCGAAGGCTTCTTCTTCAACGACCTAGTCGCCTTTGACCTGAATTCCCTGCAGTCTTCCAACAGCCGCTGGGAGGTGCTGCTCTCCAATACCAACAAGGATGCAGCGGTTTCGTCGCCTCAGGCCCGCGCACCGCCTGCGCGAACAAATCACTCTGTCGTTACATGGCAAGACAAGCTGTTCCTGTTCGGAGGAACAGATGGGGTCAATTGGTTCAACGACGTGTGGACCTACGACCCCCGCACCAACTCGTGGACGGAGCTTGATTGCATAGGCTACATTCCAGTCGCACGGGAGGGACACTCCGCGACACTCGTCAACGATACCATGTACATCTTTGGTGGTCGCACTCAAGAGGGAGTCGACCTGGGAGACCTGGCTGCTTTTCGAATCTCGTCAAGGCGGTGGTACATGTTCCAGAACATGGGTCATTCTCCATCGCCACGGTCTGGACACAGCATGACCGCCTACGGGAAGCACGTAATATGCCTGGCGGGTGAGCCATCGTCGTCAATCGCCGACAAGAACGAATTGAGCCTTGCTTATATTCTCGATACGTCCAAGATCAGATATCCCCCTAACGAGGCTCCTCCACCGCAACAAGGACTGAATGCACCCAGGAAGATGAGTGCTGAAAGAAGTAATCTTCCGCTAAAAGCCGGCTCGCCTCCTGGTCGGCAAAGTGTGTTGCCTGGACCGGACCAACCCAAACCGCAAGATGCCATGGTCAACGGATCACGTTTGCCACGCGCCGCTGGACAAGCACCTTCGGGACCGCCTCCACTCCAACAAGCCCCGCAACCCAGAGCCAACGGACCAAACAGTGGCTCCGGGTCCAGAAGTAGGACTCCAACCAAGGGCGATCGAACCTACGGTCCGCCTGTAGATACCACAACGGCCGCCTCGTTCGACCGCGAGAACCTGTCCCCCAGCTCAAAGGGCAGTCCTTCAACTGCTGAAGGACAGGGTCAGCCCCTCAAAGAGAAGGCGATGATCGGCCCTAGAAAGGCATCCGATGCCACCAGCCAGAAGGAGCCCAAAGGGTCCATGGACACTTCTCGATCAGGGAGCCTCCTGTCTCGCAACACCTCCAAGTCCCACCAACAACAGCACTCGCTCGAAAGCATCGAACAGGATACGCCCAAGCACTCACTTGACACTCAGCAGCGTGGTGTGAGCCGCGAAGCTGAACGGCCCATTGACAGCGGACTCGGCGCATCTCCCGCCGTGACCCAACACAACGATGAGCTGCTTCGAGAGCTCGAGGCAGCCAAGAGTCGCAACGCGTGGTTCGAATCAGAGCTATCTCTTGCTCGCAAAGCGGGGTACAATCCTGCATCAGCAACGAGTCCGGTGTTCAATGACCAAGCAGCAGATACGTTTGGTGATGAAGACCGGCCACTGTTTGAAGCGTTGCTCAAGATGAAGTCTGAATTGGAGCGGGTCCAAACTTCGATCAAGGTCCAGGGTTCCGATGCGGCCAAGCGGATTGGGGAGGTTGAGAGGCAGCGTGACGCGGCCATTAGCGAGGCAATCTACGCCAAAGCAAAGTTGGCTGCCCATGGTGGTGGCAGTCAAGCAGGCACACCTCAGCCTGATGGTGTACGAAGCACTGCTACGCCAGACATGGACCGAGTAGCCGATATCAACCGCCGATTAGCAGCATCGTTAGCGGCCCAAGGCGAGCTTGCCACCAAAGTCGACAAACTCACAACCGAGATCGAGGCCGAGCGCCGAGCGAAACAACTGGCCGACGACACTGCAGAAGCCGCTCAGAGGCGCGTACAAGAGCTCGACTCCACTCGACAAAAGAATGCTGCCGAGTTCGAGGAACTGCGAGCTGCGTTGCACGAGACCGAGCGGGTAGCGAGAGAAGCATCGGCCAGTGCTGCAGAAGCCGAAGCATCATCCAAGCTCCTTGCCGTCGACAAGAGCGAATTGAGCACCAAATTAGGGAGGATTACCGAAGAGTCACGAAGTCACACCGTCCTCCTCCAATCGCTCCGTGATGCGCTTTCATCTTCTTCGGACAAGGCCACTCTGCTCGAGAAGAAGTTGGAGGAAGAACGGTACCAGAGGGAGAACATGCGACAGAAGATGACACAGTTGCGTGCGGAGCACGAGGATCAAACGACCGAGCTAGAAGCGGCAACTGAAAAGCTGCGCGACGCTGAAGAGCTGGCCGAGAAGTATGCAGAAGAAGCGCGTCTTCACCGACAGGCCGTACTCTCCGGACTCGGACAGATGGCAGATCGCGGTATCGATGATGACCACACCGCATCAGACGAACGTGTTGCGATTCTTACGCAGCAGGTCGAAGCCTCGAATATCATGGTTCGTAAGAATCAAACAGCTGCAGATGCGGCGTCCGAGAAGCTCCGACGGGCGGAGGAACGAATTGCGGGCCTGGAAGCTTATCAGGAGCAGTCCAGTCGGGAAGGCCTCACTATCCGCAAGCAGCTGCAGCAAGCCATGCGGGACATGCAAGCCTCCGAAGCCGAGAAGGCCGAGTTCCACCAGCAATACGAGCGATTGCGGCTGGAAAGCAATGCCTTTGAGGTTCAACTGAAAACCCTCAAGAACCTCCTTGAGGAACGGGGTGTTAGCGCTGTTGATGCGCGCCGTTCAAGGGTCCTGGATAGTCCCAGCTCACGATTTGGCACACCGGATATCAATCGTGTCCGCGAACTGGAGCAACAAATCGACTCAATGAACAAAGCGCACGAAGAGCTGCGGACTGCTTTCGAACTGCGCGAGCATGACGTCAGCAAAGAATGGGAAGAGAAGTTGCAGGCACTGCACAACGATCACCAGGCCGCGGTGAAGTACCTGCGCGGCACCGAGAAGATGCTGTCGAAGATGAAGCAGGAACTTGACCGGTACAAGAACGAGAAGGCAAAACTGGAGGAGGAACTCGCGCAAACACGACAAGCGTCTCGAAGCCCTACTAAAGCGCAGTCCTCCGAATGGGAAGCGGAACGTGCCTCTCTACACACCGAACTCACCACCGTGCAGGAGAACATGAAGTACACGGTGTCTCAGTTTGAGATGCAGCTTTCGACGCTCCAGTCCGAGCTCGCTTCCGCTCGTCAGCAAGCAGAAGCAGCTGCGATGAGTGCAAAATCTGCCGAAACCTCCGCAGAACAGTCGCGCAGTGACCTCGAAACCTTACGTCGCAACAATGCCGACCTAGAACAACGCGCTCGCGAGGCCGAAACGCGTGTACAGATGTTTCTCGATCAGTTCGAGACGTCCGTCGACAACTACCGCCGCCAGTCGGCCGTGCCTGCCGAAGCCGTAAACGGCGCCCAAGGACACCGTCGTGCACAGGAAAGCATCGCCTCTGGTGACTCCATGTACAGCGAGAACGACGGCTCTAGTACACCCGAGGGCAACGCACCCAATTCAGCTGCTACCCGCAATTCCATGGCGCTCGACAACCTCGCATCTGAGCTAGACGCTCTACGCAGCCATTGGGAGACTACGAACAAAGCATACCGTTTGAGCGACCGTTTCGACTTTGAACGCACGCCTACAAGTGAGAAGAGCGAATTGACGGAAAGTCTCGCCCAGTGGAGACAACGCATGGATATGGAGGACGACGATCGTGATGTGTCCGTGAACGAGATCGAGAAGAAGCCTGTTCCGCTCCAAGCACTGTCGCCTACCCTGGGATCCGGACCGGCACCCGCCCCGACCGCTACGATGACGAGTACGCCAGCGCCTTCTGGCCCTGGCGGTACCACTATGATCTAGAAACGACTTTTCCGGCGTTTTGTTCTGGGCTTTTGGCACGAAAATGTTGCGAGTGCGCAATTCGACTTTTTTTGGACTGGACTGGCGATTGATTTCCTGTTGGCCTGGCGCTGGATGGCTCTTTTTCCGACCACGGGCACCGGTTTCTTCCCGCTCAAGTACTCGCGTATGCCATGGTTATCTACTCTTCCTCCTTCCCACGTACTATACCAGTGTTGTTCTTTTTCTTCTCATTGCTGACCGCGACTTGAGCGCTCCACTTCTCACCCTCGTTCCATCACACCCCCTTTTATTCTATCTGGTTCCAACTTGTATGATGCGATGTGTTGTGGGGCTGGGGCTGGGGCGTTTCTTTTAGGCGCTTGTGCGCGGTATCATCCATCGCGTTTGCGTGAATGTTTTGTGTTTAATGATGCGGGTTCGCGTTGGGGGAATGGGTGCGGTAGATAGGGTAGGAAATACCACCTTTTTTGTTGTGTAGTCAGCTATGTTGTCTGGAGTAGAGTCCTGTGATGCGCCTGAGAGTCTTTGGGTGATTTTCTTGCAAAGCCTGGTATTCCTCTCCTTGTTGAAGTGAGATATGCAGCCCTTTTAGTTGGCCAGCAAGCGACGCGATGTGTGGCACTTCCAACGACGTCTAACCTTCGTCCCCATCATTCTGTCATTATACAATGCCAAGACTTCAGCCTAAGCGTCCGCGAATAGCGACCTTAGTCCGAAAATTGGTGGCGCCCGCGTCCTTCCGTACGAGAAAGAGCCGTAAGCTTGCTGGGACGTCAAGGCTGCTACGGCACGGACGCGTTCTAGCGAGCGCGTCGCGTGTAGCAGCGCTCGTCTGCCTGGTCCACTCCCAGGCAGCCATCGCGATAGCTGCACGAAAGCAGGTGACGGCGCGCTACAACAACGCCTCGTGTCAGTCGATCGTATTTCATGTTTCTCACTCGATCTTATGGTATAAGAGTTGCGGGTCGCGCTGCGTTGCGTCTGCATCTGGCTTTCCTAACCTTGACCTTCTGCGCCTTCCCGTCTGCGCCTTTGTTCCAGCACACTACTACGCCGCGCGTTCGTACTTCTTTTCAACACTCCCAATCGCCTCTCGGTAGCTTTTGTTTTCCAAGACCATTTGCAACCATGGCTGCGCTGTCCACACTCCCGGAGGTGCCGGTGAAGCACACCAACTTCATCGAGCATGTCGCTGCCCACCCCGACACACCGTTGCCCCAACTTCTAGAGCCGTACAAGCAATACGACGCAAAGCTCCGCGAAGTGTTTGCTCAGGAGCCTGGTCATCATGCCCTAGCTGACCCTTATCTGAATGTTCTTCCTGTCTTCGATGGCAAGGAGCACGTCGTCAAGATCAGGGCTCGCGATCTGGAAAACGAGTCCCCGGAAGAGAAGGAGCGTTATGTCATGCCTCTTGACGATAAAGACAGACACCCTTCCGGCTCCGCCGCTATCGTCCAGAACATCAAAGACTTCCAGCAAAACTTTGCCGTCTTCTCCGAGTCGGCGCTCGTCGATCTCGACTGGACCAATGTCGTCGCTGCAGGGTCGTCCGTGGTCACATGTCTACTACCCGTCCCCGACCAGCACAAGAAATCGAAGCGGGCTCTGCGTCAGTACTACCATGAGAAGATAGCACCCGCATCGGATGTCGACCTTTTCCTGTACGGTATGACCGAGGAAGACGCCACCAAGAAGATCCTCGAGATTGAGCAGCGTATCAAGGACAGCATCTTGACCGAGACAACTACCATCCGCACCAAGAACGCTATAACCATCGCTAGCCAATATCCAACGCGTCACATCCAAATCGTGCTCCGAATCTACAAGTCAGTCTCTGAGATCCTCACTGGCTTCGACGTCGACTGTTCGTGTGCTGCCTACGACGGTAAGCAGGTCTGGGCTGCACCTCGGGCAATGACAGCGTACATGACGCAAACTAACACCATTGACCTCACACGTCGCTCACCATCTTACGAGAGCCGGCTTTCCAAGTACTCGCATCGAGGATTTGAGGTCTATTGGCCTCTGCTGGAACGCTCGCGGATCGATCCCACCATCTTTGAAAGGAACTTCGCTCGCACCGTCGGTCTAGCCAGGCTCCTCGTGTTGGAGCGCCTCCCGACGAAGACCGAACGTGAGATGTACATGGACGAACGTCGGGCTGAGCGAGGTCGACCTCAGATCAATCGGTTTTACAGACACAATGGTGGAGGTAACATTAAGGAGAAGTATGAGGATGAGGTTGCTGAGTGGGTATCTCAGGAGGAAGTGAGCGACTACCGTGAGTTCTACTTGTCAGAGTGAGCTCTGCAGTCACTGATGGTACTAGACACATTTACGATACCCTACGGTCCGAAGTATCATGCGAAGAAGATCGAGAAGCTGTTGTACACCAAAGACTTATTGCTCAACGCAGAGTGGAACAAGAAGGACCGTGAGGTCAACCTCCACCGACATCCTGCCTTCTTCGGCTACGCAGAAGACATCATTCACGACTGCTGTGGCTTCTGTCCCAAGCCGGTGACACCAGAAGAACACGACGTTGCGGAGGAAGAGGCCAAGATCTACGTGTCCGGAGAGATCTCTTTCATCAAGGATGATCCTGGACGTCAGGCCATTGGTTCATTCAATCCCATTACAGATAACGATTGGACCGAGATGGCGTATGTCGGTAACACTGCTCGATTGTGTCAGGCGATCATTGACCAAGACTCGGATCACGTGGAGGACTGGCTGTCGCAGGAGGGCTCTGACCCGAACTGCCGTGATTACAGTGAGTGGCTTGTACCGCGTCACTCTCCCATTGTCATACTAACCTTTGATAGCTGGTCGGACTCCTCTCCATCTCGCCGTTATGTCTTCGTCTCCAGAGATCGTGCGCCTTCTTATCACTCATGGTGCCCGGCTTGTTGCCCGGCTTGCTGACGGACGGACTGCACTCCATCTTGCCGCGGCCCGTGGCAATTCGGAAATGGTTAAAATGATCTTGGACAAGAGTGAAGCCAACGAGGAGGAAGAGGTGGCAAAAGAAGACGTTCGGAAGCAGGCGAGGATGGCTACGAGGGAGGGCAAAGATGAAGAACCTGCGCCCGAGGCGAAGCCGCCAACCTCTGAGGAGGAAGACAGTGATGTCGAAATGATCGAGAACGAGGAAGACGACAGCGATGACGGCGATGAAAGTGCTCACTCCACCACCACTAGCTCGTTTGTCAAGGTCAAGGAAGTAGAGAAGAAGGTCGAAGATTTTGCTCCAGAAGAGGACGACGACGAACCCGATGTCTACGATGTCAACGTCCTCGCTTGGGACACCAAAGCTTCGCCGCTTCATCTTGCCATTCTGGGTGGTCACACTGACGTGGTCAAGGAGCTGGTTCAGAACTACGGCGCAGACCTCCTCCTTCCCATCAAGCTCTTGAACGACTACGACAAGTCACCTCGGGGTGCCATTCTCACTCTAGTGCTGGCTTTGAACCTGCCGCTAGACCAGGCAAAGGTACGTCACTGCAGGGTATAAGATACGCTGTAATCTTGAGACAGCGCGGGATCCATTCTCACACAATGGGTGCCTCTTTTGACGAGCTTTGCTGACTTCTTACTCCGAACCTTTAGGCCATGACCAAGACTCTCCTCGAGCTTGGTGCGTCTTCAGCACAAGCTGACACGAAACAAACGACTGCTCTTTATTACATCTCCACTGCGAAGCCTGAACTGCTTGACACGCTAGTTGAATTCGACGAGCCTGCCGTGAAGCGCGCAATCAATCATCTCGCAGTCAGTGGAAAATCGTGGTACCCATCTACCTCGAGTCCCTTGATGAGTGCCATCTCCAAGCGGAACGGCCTCGCTGCCCTCAAGCTTCTCGAGACTGGTGCCGCCACTCAAATTGACTTCAAAGATTGGCTAAAGTCAGTGGAGACGCAGTCCGATGTCGCCGATAATCACTTCAAGCCCGACCATAACAAGGAAAAGTTCGTGCGAGATGTCGAACAGCCTATCGTTTTGGCAATCCAGAATGAATTGCCTGAGGTCGCGTCTCAACTCCTGGAGTTGGGAGCTGACCCGAATACCATTCCGAAGGAGACTAGTCAAGCCCTCGAAAATAAATGGTATGGTTCCTGAAATCGACCGAGAACGCAATTTTACTAACTTCTTACGCAGTGAGCAATCCTCTCTCCCTCGAATAGTCTATACGTTGATACACGTCGCTATCTCCATATTCTCCTTCTTTCTACGGTGCGCTGATTACTTTCATCTCCTAGATTACCGTCAGAACAGACGCATGAACTCACTTCTAGATCTTGTCCGCGAAAAGATCAAGGACTTGAAGGACTACCGCGATACGGATGCCCCTAGCAAGCCTCACGTGCTACTGAACAAGGATGTCGACTACCTGTCAGAGTTCGAAGAAGGTTCATACAAATGGTACGTGGCCAAAGTGCAGGTGGATGCCGCTCGGAGGGTGGACGAGCGCAACATGCAGAGCTACGAGAAGCAGCTGAAAGAGTACAATGATCGCCAAGGTGTCGAGGAGAAGAGGACCGCGGTGGAGGCCTTGTGCAATGAGTTCGTGTCATTAGAGAAGACACTACTCGAAAAGGACGCGAAGACCTTTGCAGAGCTTCATCCGGACAAGATCGGCATTGAGAGCTTCCCTGGCATCAATCCTTACCATGGCTACGATTCATCGCCACCGTCACCTTTCGAGGTCAAGTTCGAATTCAAAGCCTCTGCTATGACGGACGAAAACCGCGAAGCGCACCTCAAACTGTAAGTCATCGATCAAATTATGAACAATTTCTGACGCCATTGCAGATTCCAGGCCGCCTGGGACGGTGATTTGGAAACGATCAAGTCGCTGACCTTAGCTCCTTGGGGCGACTCCTACAACACGCCGATAAGAATTGCTGTATGGGACCGTGATTACAACAGTCCGTTCGGGCTCGCCGTCCTCCGCGGACATCACGACTTAGCACGCGCCATCGTCGAAATATCGTTCGCACAGTACCAGCCAGCCGAAGAAGACCAGCCGAAGTCATATCGTATCGCCGATGAAGAAGACGATGATATGTGCGATGTCGACGATGTCGCAGTCTATTCCGAGATTGTCGATGACAAGTTCACGATCGAGAACATTGGCGAGGTGGCTACTCAAGTCAAGAGCAAGGTTTCCCCAATCGCCTACATGTCATGGGCGCCTCCTATCGGCAAATACGCGGAACACTTTCTTTCTGAGAAGAAGTTCACGTGTGGTGTGGACGACCGCGAGATTAACGGGGGCACAGGTAGTATTAGTCTCCAGTCATGGGCGATCATCACCAAAGACAAGACACTATTCTCGTTCCTCCTGGACCTCGATGTTGAGTGGACCGACCGTCTCGCGAAGAAAATCGACGGTTCATCAGGTATTCCCTCGTTCGCCGAGGCTGACTTCGAGCTTGCGATAGAGTATGGCAGGACTGAGCTATTGGCCGAAATGATCAAGCATGGTGGCGCCGGTATGCAATTGTCTTCGCTCGTGAAGAAGTCGGGGGTCAAGTATCGCGAGAAGCCGAAATATTACCAAGGCTTGAGTGTGAGTTCAGGTGCCACGATACAACTAGACTGTCATGCTGATGCTTCGTCACAGGTGCACGGCAAGAAGCGATCGGACTGGATCTCCGCTGCTCGTGGAACCTATAGCCGAGGTGTTGCAGACTCGAAACCACCGCTTCTACGCGCTGCTTTCAAGGGCAGCCTCCAGAGCGTCGAATGGCTACTGAGTGATGCGCCTGCACGGCACTATCTTGACTTTGCCGAGGCGTACAAGGACGACAAACTGATCTCGCATCTAGACCAGAATGCTGGGGGCTTCGAGAAGGTGCTTCGCACATGGCTCAATGCTCGACGTAAGTCACAAACCGTCCTGTAAAGTGTGCCGCTGAACGTTCTGGCACTCTTCGAGGTTCTGGAGAGATATCGTAGAAGTCCAACGCTGACTTTATTAGGTGAACTCGTTTTGCATAGCGCGGTCATGGCAACACCACGCCCAGAGACGTTGAAGCTAATTCAGTATCTGATCAAAACCGTTCCGGAATCTCTCGAAGCGAAGTCTAGTGATGGATACACCCCGCTCGCTCTCGCATTCTCTCTCCACCGTCTAGACGCAGCAAAGATGCTTATTGAAGCTGGCGGCGACCAGACCGCCCGTGATAGCAAGGGTAACAATATCCTCCACCTCTTGCTCTCTCCCATCAATTCCGGCGTCTACGGCCAGTTCAAGGCTGCTACGGATGAGAAGACCCTCCAGCCAATGCTCGATCTCATCGACAAGCGCCTCATTTCGTCTCTTCTCAGCGAGCGATCCTCCCGTGATCCAGGCTCGTTGACCCCTATCGCGAACTGGCTCCGTCATTCCCGCCAAAACCAGGATAATACCGAAGTTCTCCGCGTTCTGCTCAACTTTGCAACTGACACTGGAAACGAACATCTCGAGCTCCTGGATGCGACAGGTGACACACCTCTCCACTGGATCGTGAAATCCCAATTTCAAGCTTGGCTGAAGACGATCCTGGAGTACCGCCCAGACCTCCTCTACCGCGAGAACTCTGTCGGGCGTACACCTTACGAACTGGCCGAGGACGCCTACATTGCGGAGCGCGTGCGGGATGTCCCCGGTAGTGAACGTCGTAGCCACATTAGCTTTGGTGGCAACCGCGGACAGCCTCAGTCCATCAAAGACCGCGACTCCAAGACCTTCGCGGCAGACTTTGTCGCTCCCGAAACTGTGAGCAAGGAGAGTATATGGCGCATCTGCGGCGAGTTCGTTCAGAAGCATCCCAGCAACAGGAAGCTCGTTAGCTTGCTGGATGCGAACGAGGTGGCGAAGAGGCTGGCGACTCGTAACCAAGCCGTGCGGGCTTCTAGGGATAAGGAAAGACTAGGAAGCGAGGCGGGCTCGGATGTGGAGGATGAGGACAACGACGATGCCAATCGTGATGAGGTTACGTGGTGGTATGGAACTGCACCTATGGAGGATGGGATTGTGCAGTCTGACCATGTGTATGGAGGTTTTCTGCCAACTCGATTACCATACGGACCAGCCTACAATTACAAATACTAAGGCCGGTGCGCCGTCGGTGGGAATTGGAGGGTACAGGGTCGTAGTCTGTAAAACCTATCTACAGAGATCTCAGCACGTATTGTCCCACATTGAATTCCACAATATCTTCTTTCGTTTCCGAAGCGTGCTGCCCGACCGCCGTGAACTGGTGTCCGTGCATTCACCGTGCACGTACCTGCGAGGTAAGGGCTCGGGAAGTCCTGAATAGACTGGGCTGTCTGATATGTAGGCTTGTCCGTGCGTTCACCGCGGTGAATGCACGGACCTGAGGAGTGCATTGTCGGTATGGCTTAGCCACAGGCGTGTCGGTGCGTTTTGGCTTCGAGGTGGGTAGTCTGTTTAGCTCATCCAGAGGGGTGTCGGTGCATTTTTAGTTCGAGGTGTGTAGTCTGTTTAGCTCCTCCAGAGGGGTGTTGATGCATTTTGACATCGAGGGTATCTACGCATTCTTGTGGATCGTGACGCCGGATAATGCATTGTGGGATTGGATGGTGTATAGCTCATCCACAAGGGTTTCAGCACCTATTGTCTTGAATCGGCGGCGGCACTTCTCCCAAACTGCGACACAAAATCGTAGCCTCCTTAGTTCGTTTGCTCAGCAGTGAAAGTGCTCGCGCACGTGCCTCTTCTGAGCAACGCGCCACAACTCTCACGTCTTCACCGCTCGGAACAATACGATGAACCCTCTGATTCTCGTGGATATTGAAGCCGTATTGTCCGTTTGCGTAACAATAGCGAGCTGGTGTGGGTCTGTCCAGCCTCCCTTTGCCCTGCAGCCCTTCTATATAATCTGGCTTCGGGCGACTTGATTACACTTTTTCTTTTTTCTCTAACCATCACCACATTCAAAATTCTGATTCCCGCCTTCTCCTCTCTTGGGTACTAAAAAGTACTGCACTGACCATAACGCTGGTCGTTATTCCTCCCATATATCCACAATGTCCTTCACCAACACCATCGACCACAACGAGCTGGTCTCGTTCGTGAAGAATCTCCGACTCCCCTACGACCCTCTTCTTTTCTCCGTCGACCAATTCGCCAACATGGGCGATCAACACCTCGACATAATCTACCAGCACATCGGGCACTACCTCCCCTACCGCCCCGTCGCCCAAGAAGCCCTCGACCTCCCCACCACCACCGCTTCAGACAAGAAGCCAATCTACCCGGCCTACTCCAACAGGTTCAAGACCGCCGAAGAGGCTCGGGACCATCGAAAGAGCCGCCGAGACGATGAGCCCGGCCGCAAGCCAAAGGAAGCCGACGACGTCGCGCGAGTCAAGCGATACGGCCGCCCTTACTGGGTCAAACGCATCTACGAATCCATGATCGACATCTCGCAGATCATCGACACCAGACACAGCATCCACGCCCAGCGCTTCGCCGACCCGCAAATCGCCGGCTTCGACCCCAAGGACCTCGAGGCCGCTGCCCACCACATCTTCGACAGCTGCCTTCGCGTCCACGAGCGTGGCTGGTGCCACCCCGTTGCGTACCACAAGAACGTCAAGCGCGGTACGCTCACGGACATTGCCCACGACAGCATCGAGCGCCGCCTCGCGCAGGTCTGTCTCCTCCTCCGCAACAGCAAAGCGGTTGTCGACGATGCGATCCGCGGTGGTATCACACTGGCACTCTTGGTCGACAACCCTACCGCCCGCGGTGCGACCAAGTTGTCCAACAACAATGGCAACAAGAACCGTGGCATGCGACTGAAGCTTGCGAGAGAAGCCATGGAGCACGGATATGAACTCAAGGATGATGATGACGCTGCTCCTGAGGATGCTGATGACGCCGCTGCTACCGGCTATACAGCTACGGATTCTTTCGCTCCTGCTGCGGGTCTTTCGAATACCGCTCCCTCTGCTCCGGCTGCCGGTCGTCCTGCTGCCGGTCTCACCGGTGTCGCCTCCGGTCGTGTCACCAAGCCCCGTGCCGGTCGCGCCCCCAAGACGAAGAAGCTGCAGAAGTAGACGGACGGATATCTCACCTCTTATCTCTCATAGAGTCGACCATTCTACGTCAAGACACGGATTATAGCGTGGTTGGCTGGGTAGTCACTTGTTTTGCTCTCTTTTCTCATCCTTTCTTCGACATCGTTGCGAATCTTTCGCATCATCGAGTCGCTCTCGTACCGATCGTTACCAATCCTTGGATATTAGACTTCCGCTTTGTTCTCGACGGCAATCTTCTCGATACGATAAACACGACCATTTTTTTGGATCAAAGCCTCGACGACACTCGTTTCGGTAAAGCACACGCGGCTTATTTCGATCATCATCATCTCAACGAACATTCTTGCGGTATGATCACACACGACCTTTACGATCATCATTCCAACGGCCTTTTCTCGTTACCATACCATACGATTCCTTTCGATTCTATCGACAACATCGTGCTCCTAACATACCTTACGGCCTTTTACGATCATCCTGGCGGCATGCTTCATGGTTTTAAATGATTCCTGTTTACGATCATCACGACTACAAACAATTCTGGCGTTGCTTACGACTTCATCTTTGGTACTACATCTGGATAGCTAGCTTAATCACAATTTGAGAATCACGTGTTATCTTTGTGCTTGTCCCTGTGTGTACCCCTAAGTGTGATGATGCAGCACTGAGGGAATGTGGTCCAGTATTTGCGAGGAGATGTGCTTCATCACAGGTTGATACTGTAATGGTGGAATGGCACCATATGTTGCAGGCTTGCATTGTGTTTATGAGGCGGGAAAACGAGCTCCAAATCCGTACATGAACGAAGAACAATGATCCACCCATCGTCGTCAATCACTCTCCAACTGACTGCTTCATGTACACACTGAAAAGAGGAATAGCGAGTGTGGAGAAGTCATTCTGGCGAATGTAAAGAAAACACCAACGCAAACAATCATCCCGAGGATTTAAGTGGACTGGACACCAATGTACTCGCCGTCGGGAATGCCGTTAAGGAAAACTGGGAAGCAGGCTTCGCCCGTTACACCCTCGTCCCACTCACAACCACCGGAGAAGGATCCTTCGCCAGAGCCTATGAGGGTAATTAGTGCTATGCTTTAGCAGCAGATTAGAAGGACCATGCTTACACTCGATCTTTGGTCTGAAGGTGAGAAACGCCTTCTGACCCGCTGGGATACTCAAATCGTGCGTCCAGGAGTGAGCCGTACTTTGTTCCTCCGTGTAAGTGGTAGTAAATTCGACGCTGGAACTGATGATCTGAAAGAGGCTGACGCCAGCTGACACGGTGGCACCGAAGCTATTGCTGACCGAGGAGGTGTAAGTGATTGCTACGCTTTGCGAGCACGCCTCAGTGCCGGGTGCACACGTGTAAACTGGTCCGAAGCGCACTTGAGGGCCGTAGGTGATGGCGGACGTTTTACCTTCGCTACTCCAGGTGCAGTCGCGGCGATCGAGGCGCTTAGAGTCTAGCGGTGCGGTTCGCTTCACGGCCGTGACGTCGCGCACAGCGTTGGCTTCCACTGGGGCTTCCACTGGGGCTTCCACGGGGGCTGCCTTCTGCGCTGCCGGCGGAGTGGAGGGAGCATTGACGGCTACATTGCAATTTGCGGCACCGCAGCACATACTATTGGATTCTAATCAGAATCGTTTATTCAGAGACGGAATGGAGACACTTACGAAAATCCAAACTTCTTTGGCAGGGCCACCGTTGAACAGCTAGTTCCGCTTTCTGTAAGACTGTTGAAGGCCCAGCATTCTCCCTGCGAGACAGCATCATCGATAGGAGCGCCTCGGAAGAAGATCATTTCGCATCCCTCAGGAACGGACGCCGCGTCAACATGGGCCAGATAGTTGCCTGACGAGTCTACAGGAAAATCTCCGCCGAGTTCGAGGTTTGCATACGTGCAAGAGCCTTGGAATCCGCCGTCGGGTCCAGCAGTAACCAGGGATTCCTCAAAGATTTTGAGGCCTAGTGAGGTACCGAAAGGATCGTCCGCACACTTCTCGGTCTCGTAGATAAAGACCTCAGCAAAAAGGGTTTGACCGGCAGTCATCGTGGCAGAAAGGAGCGCCGAAAGAGCGACGCGACTGAGGGAAGGCATGATGGGACTGAGATTGAAGACTTTGACAAGTTGTAAAGCAATATGAGCAAATGGTTGGAAGAGTGTCTGTGAGAATGACTTCGACTCGATGGTTTCAAAGCGAGTTCTTGCACCCCCTTTTTATATCTTCAAAGGCTTCTTGCCATCCGCTCGGTCTCAACTGTTCTTGCTCTTTGCGGCGACTATTGTCCGTTGCAAACATTCTTGGCACTGTTTCTGCTCCGAGGTCTCACCTTGACAATTGAGATGTGACGCCCAAGATACTACGCTGCAAACCACGAGCCCACAATTCAATGCCTGCAGGTAGTGTGCGGGACATATCACCCAATTGCCTATTTCATATAATGCGATTTTAACTATTCCGCATAGAAGCATGCCTACCTTCCGTACCTTTCCGTGTGCTCTAGCAAAAGTGTAATGCCTGTATATAGTACATAAGATGGCACACATAATTTCCTAATCCGTATAATGGGATGTTAGCTATTTTGTGCAGAAGGATGCCTATTAGCTTCCGCAAGCTTCCGTGCACACCAATAGATTTTTCACGTCGATGTTTGAGTACGTACACGGCCCCTGGGCGATCCTTCCGGACCTTGGCATGTGGAGAAACATCTGCCCTAGTAAGCCTCCTACGTCACACAACGGGATCATGGAAAAGCCGGTCTTACAAACCCATGCGTAGTAACAAATTAGCGACCGCTGATGTGTATGCACTTCTCATAAAGGGGACAGGAATGTGCTGGTGTGAACGGGTTGTACGGGAGCGGGAACTACGCGAACAACGAACGAACTAGCATATCCAACGCAATTCTGAGTTATTTCTCTACGTGCTCTACTTTCTACCAGCGTACAACGCAGAAAGATTATAAAGATGCTGTGTTTCAGGCGCATTGCGCTCATTTCGCTTGGATTGGTCGTCTTGTTTGAAGTTCAAGACATTGAGGCATTGCCGAAGCAGGGATAGAATGGATCAATGCTAGAGCAAAGGATAAATAAAAATGGCTCGTTTGATCTGCGGAGTCGGTGATTGTGTCTACGCCGGTCGTACTCAGACATGCGCACGTCCCATGACATGCTAAACATAATAGTACACCCCTTTCGGTATGGTCCGCATAGCCATCCAATGGACCAAGGAGAAGACCAAGAAGAAAATGACAGCAGTACGGCGTCATCGTCAAGAGAAAGAAGGTGTAGATGTCTTGTAGTAGAAGCCATGTCCACGCTCGCCCACTCTGCAACACTCTATGCTCTATCAACAGTCTATGAGTGGTCTGTCGCAACTCTACTATCAATAGCATCGGGTTCATATTTGGTAACGGGTTCATATTTCGTAAGCAATGATCGGCCCACCCAGGGTTACGTGTCCTTCCAATAAAGAGAGACAACTAGCGAGGCGACAGGCTAACATGCGGAAGTAAAGCCGTGTCATGGTCAGCAGAGCGTTAGTGAATGTCCTGCATTCAACAGCATTGCCTGCACAGGGAAGGAAGTAACTCGATATAAACATTCGCTACCCTAGCGAGCGTTTTTTGTTTTGGCTTTGACGCCAAGCACGGGAATCGAAGCATGCTCACTAAGTGTAGCTTCACGCTATGGCTACCTTGCTCCTTCCCTTCGAAGTCCGGAAGGTCAGAAACATCGTCATAAACATCCGGTAATCGATCGATGGAAGCGTGAGGTCACATTGGAAGATGTCAACCTGCCACTGCCTAGCTCCTTTCAGTTGGACAAAGGGCGTGTCTGCCTGGGCGAGCTGTCTGATGCTACATCGTCTTGATTTGTTGCTATTCCTTGTACAGCTGGGGGCGGAAAATCGCATCTAGCGTACCATGATATGTAGCCCAGTTCGAAAGTATAAGAAGAGGAAATTTCGTCCTCAGAAATATCCACTACCATCACCAGTTCTACAAAGACCTTGACAACATCCAAGCATCCCTTCAAGACCCGTCATACCCGGCTATCAATCACTCCATCACTCAGGTGAGAGTCCTCTGAGGCACATTTCCCTTCATGCCCCAGTGCTAACAGCTTCCTCGCACAGTCCATCCGAAATCTAGCCATCATGGTCGCCATCTCCAATTCCATCGCTGCGCTCATTACAATCCTGCCAGCCCTCAGCTCGGCCTGGACAGTCTCGGTCTGGGGCTCCCAGAACACGTGCGGCGGCCCAGGGGGCCCCGACACTAACTCGGGCAGTGGAGAAGCCGGTGTATCCTCAGACTGCGCAGCGCTCGGATTCTTTGGCATCAAGGCTATCCAGATCCAGGATTGGGATGACGGCTGCGAACTTGTCATCTATAGGGAGTCCAACTGCTCAGACGAGCCACCGTTGGTGACGTACTCGAAGACGAGCAACTGGCCAACCGAAGGCGCCGCTACGTGCATCAATGATCAGGGGACAGCTCTTGCGGAGGCCTTCAACTTCAAATACATCTGCGCCTAGGAAGCATACCCGCATGTACTTAGTTTCAGTTTAGTCGATGGGTGCTAGGTGACAGGCGCAGAATTGCGGGCTTGTGATACCTCAATACATCAGGTCTTTGATCGTTTCCGTGCACGTGTATGATACAGGAGATTTCTTGAGAAAATTCGAGCTCGATACCCTATAAAGAGTTTCTGTGTGAATGTTTCTCCGCGCAGGTGACTGCGATGTCATGGTGCTAACAAAGGCTGCAAACATCCCCTTCAATGAAATCAATGGTTTGGCGTGATTTACCGCATACTCGAATATTTACTCTTCCTTCCTCCTACCGATTGGGTGGAAGTGCCGTAGTGGGGAAAAGAGTGGAAGGTGATCGAACTAATTTAATCGCGGCCCCCAGCATCACTTCCGGAGTGGTCGGGGAGATTATTGTGCCGACTAAGAAAACCTTTCGGAGTACAAATCGCTTGGCGTGGTCGTTCACATTTGTGCTCTGCATGATGGGAAGGACCATACTAATTTGAGTGCGTGTTGCTAGTAGAATGGCACGTCATCACAGAGAGGCCAAATGAATGACCTTGGGGAGAGCATGGGTGCCACTTCTACTTGCTTCCGCCAATAGTTTCACCCGTTGAATCTTTCAGCATGAAAACCAGGCACGGCATTTGTAATAAATGAACTCTTGCCTTTCTACAATTGTCCTCTTGTTCAGCGTGAATTCCACTCGGAATGTTTCCCTCCATTTCATTCTTCAGACCTAAGATTTTACCTACAAACCTCCCGCACCCCTTTTGCGGGCTTACGAGTAAGATATCAAACTGAATCCGATTCAACACGCGGCTGCACCACGTCTCTCGAAAAGAGCAGCCTTTTCGTTCCTAGCATCCCTCCAGCTTGCGCGATTACGCTTGGTACAGAAAGTGAAGGAGATCATTTATCGTTCCGTGTCCTCCGGCCGCCGCACTCCATCGTTGTTGGCTGGCATGACTGTGTTGTTTTCAGTGATCGTACTTGCATGCAATCTATATGGCGAGGTAAAATGGAGCCAATTGTACCTTAACATTTGTGCACTTGACACATACTCCGCGTCGCAAGCTTATCCAGATCTGTACAGCAGCGATGAACACATTCAAAGAGGCGACTAGCAGCGTGATTATCGTGTCGCCGTCGGGACGCCATGCCGGGTCTAGAATCGGAGTGTGGGGCATGGTGATGCGTGACTGGAACTGAGAAGTAATTGCCCTGAGTGAAGCAGAAATACAAGAGGGCTTTGTCTGTATATATTTCAGGAGTCTTCTGGTCCTACGCTTCATCCCTCGTCTCATTGCCTCTTTGCCTGCATCAGTCCTTGGGATGGTGCTACGTACAATCTCTGTGGACCTCGCATCATCCGCAGCGGTCCGACACCCGGTATGTTTCGACTGAATCAGTACGACGTGCTCATTTTCGTTGCACAGTTGCTGATCGTATTTTTTGGAAAGGCAATTTCGTTGAGTTTCGCCTCAATAGAGCATAGCGCGGGGCCGAGCTGCTTAGTTATCGGACAACGAATTGCGACACCCCCGTTGGGTAATTGGCGGATTGGAGGCGCACGCACGAACATACAGTTCGTTTCGCAGACCTGCGACGGGCGATCCCCGCACGTCACAAAATTTCCGCCTACCAAGAACATGTAACACACCATTCCGCCTCGGAGTTTACAACGATGACGGTAACCTGCATTCAAAATTGATTTATACTTAGTATAGTCATCGTTACTGTTATAAGATCCCTCTCCCCATCTTTGTATAGGATCTCATCCGCGATGGGCTGTACCAGCACTTGCAATTATACTACACCTTGTAATCTCTACTCTTTCAAACAACACTTCTTTTGCGCCTTCTGTCAACGTGGCGCAATATTGCTTTGGATGTGTTCATGTGTGTG
>Ga0247733_1000232_pt1 | contig 56763 bp, 39 predicted proteins | sample UWRJL043104R2_FD_180932 | JGI IMG/M metagenome (GOLD analysis project Ga0247733, IMG submission 180932) | Plant litter microbial communities from Arlington Agricultural Research Station in Wisconsin, United States - UWRJ-L043-104R-2 | ecosystem: Environmental > Terrestrial > Plant litter >...
ATAGCTAATTATATAAATAAAAGAGAAGGTACTAGATTATTAATATAAGGAGAAGAGACGTAATAAGGCTATAATTATAAGATATAGGCTAATAATAAGAATTAGGGATAAAGTAATAATCCCTAATAACCTTATTTAGATAAATAGAAAAGGGGGAAATAATAAAGAAGTTAATAAGGTTAGTTTACTAAGGAAGAAGCTAATACTAATCCTAGAATAAATTAAGTAAAGATACTTAGTTAGAATACTATAACGTAGGAGGGCCTCTATAGAAATAAGAAAGAGATATATAAAGACGTATAGACCTAAGTAAGAAAGAGATATATAAAGACGTATAGAATTAGATAAGAAAGAAAATATATAAAGACGTATAGAGCTAAATAAGAAAAAGATATATAACTATATAGAAAGGTATAGAAGGATAAATATATTATAAAAAAGAGATAAAAAGAAGGAAGAGGCGACGTTAAATAAGAAGGTAGATAAGAATTATCTAATAAGCGAGTACTATAACTTTCTAAATACCTCCTCTAGACTACCCGGCGAAGAATCTAGCGAATTACTAAGGACTATCTACGAAACCCTCGCCGGTACTACCTATAAATTACTATTTTAACCTCGCTCTCTAGTAGTAACTATAGTCTAGGCTATATAGGTAGTAATCCTAATCTAAATACGCGATACGAATCTACCTAAGTTTAATAGGTATAATATAATAGAGTTCTTAGAAGACTATATAAGAGTAATAAGAAATAGAGAGTTTATAGAAGAATAGATATTATTAGTATTATTAGAGTTTTATAAGATTAGCCCTTAATAGTTAGTTAAACGACTACCTAGATTTAAGAATAATAGCTAGGAAGACTTATAAAAGGATATATATAATTATTAGTAAAATTAGAACCTAGTATAAAGTATAAGTATCTAGATATTCCTAGAGACCTTTTACTATAAGAGTACTAATAGAAGGCTTATATTAACGGAGTATTATACTAACTTTATAATCTACTCCGACGCCTACGAATAGAAGGGCTAGATTACTAAAGTAGAGAAGAGAGCCTTCTTCTTTAGAGATTTACTAAAAGAAGATAAAGAGATAGTTATATTCTATATACTATTAGTAGAGAGACTATATAAGGATAATATTAACTTCTATAATCTAAAGGCTATTTATAACTATATAAAGGATCTTCGCTAATAATAATAAGATATATAGATATACGACGCGGATACTATAAGAAGAGATATAAGAAAAATATAGTACCTTCTTTAGAAGTATAAGAAATAACTAACTCCGCCTACTACTTACTAGATTCTTAAGGACCTAGATTAAGAATATTTAGATAGTTAAGAGCCTACGCTTCTGGATAGAGTAGACCCCTAGATTAATAAACTAGTAAAGGGCCTAAGTAGTATAAAGTTAATAATAATAACTATTAATAGCTTTATCTAGTATACCTTAGTATAGTCTCTATTTAAGGACTACTAGAACTATAGCTACTTTACTAGCTAAGTACTTAGTATTAACGGGAGCCCCTTAGAGACTAGTTAGAAAGAAAGTTAAGAAAAGCCTTAACTATAGACTAATAAACGGAAAGATAGAATATAGATAATAGAATAAAAGAAGAGTATAGAGTTTAAATAGTTATAATCTTAATTCCTAGAATTAGTAGTATATAATAGTTATAGAAGTACTACCTATTTTATCTAGAGCTACCTAGAGATACTTAATCTAGTTATAAACGGTTAGGCCTACTTCGTATAGAATACTAGTAGGAACCGTAAATAGTATTATAGTATATAATAATATTATTTTAGAAAGATAGACGAATAGGCTCCCTAGTAGATAGTTACTTAGTAACTTATAAATAAGGTCTTAGAAAGGTTTAAGGTCCTATATAACGCGATTTAGAGTAGATTAATTAAATAAATATACCTAGATCTATTTAAAGTACCTTAAAAGGCGATATTAAAATAAATAACGGAAGAACCTATATAAGCTAATATAATAGGCGAGATATAAAGTAAAGTCTAGCTAACTACTATCGCGGAATTCTTATACTAATTTAATAAGATAAAGATAGTATAGCTAAATTCTAACGCGGAATGCTTCCCGTTAAATATAGTAGATAGTAGGTATATTATACTTAGTAGATACCTAGAAAGCTATATAGTAGATAAAGCGAATACTATAATCTAGCCTACCGCTAGGTAGTAACTACCTATTCTTAAGCGAGTACGCGAGTTATAGATATAGAAGCCTTATACCTAAGTATCTTAACTACTATAAGATAAGGTACTAGAACGAATTTATTAGAAAATTTAAGAAATAATAAAGCGAGAGAAGTTACTAGATCTAATTAACTTATTAGTATTATAGTATTTACTACTAGCGCTAGCCCTAACTAGCTAAACTATTCTATATAAGGTATAACTATATAATACCCCCTACGCCGTAGTATAACCCCTAGTTAGAATATAGTATAATAAAAGGATAACTCTTAGTAAGGAGGATTAGCTAGAGCTACTATCTAGAGACTAAGCCTATCTTACTATATTAAATTAAGAAGTATAGAGAGTAACTATTACTAATTTAGTAGTATACGATTCTATTCGGGCTCTAATAATAGAAATAGTAAAGAACTAGGAGAAATCTATAAAGAACTAGTAGTTTTAGTAAATTAATATAGTAAGAGTAATAATACTAACTAAGGAACTTACGTACCGAGGATTACCTAAAGTAATATTATTAACTAATTAGTAAACGCTAGGTACGATCTAGCGAACGCTAATTAGTTAGCTAATATTAGTCTCTAGGTTATACGTCGCGACTAATATAGTATTAGCTATTAATAATATAGATATTTAATATAAAGTTTAAGAGATAAGAGATACTTACTAGGAAGATATTAATAAAGTCTTAGCTAAAGTAGTAAACTATATAGAGTAAATAAACGCTGTTACTATTACTATATTTAATTTACCGTAATACTAGGCCTACTTCTACTAGAATTAAGCGGAATACTTAATTAACTCTAGTTCTTAGATTAATCTTCTTTAATATTTAGTAGTAAGAGCACTAGGGATTATATATAAGAAGAAGGATAGTTTAAAATAAGATAGGTTAATAACCGCTAATAGAGCTACTAATCTATTTATTAGGACTGCCTTTAATGTCCCGGTTTATATTAGCGTAGTTACTATTACTACTTATTTCTAGATTATAAAGAATCTTATATAATTAGTAATCTTAGGTAGCCTATAATACGCGGTAGTACGGCTATTATTATAGTATAATATATTTAGGTATATTACCGCTTAAGTGCTCTCTAGAGATAGAACTTAAAACGCTATCTTTATTATATCTAATTCTTCTACTATTAACCTTAAGTTACTAATAAAGTATAACTAAGGGATAGAAAACTAATACTAGGCGACTATACTAGGAATAGTTATCTAGCGGTAGTTCTATCTAGGGCGAGCTAAAAGACCGTATTAAATAAATTAGTAGTAAACGTTATTTAGTACCTACTAGGGGCCGATAAGGAATAGGATAGTAAGATTATAAAGAATAGTAGAAATTATTAGAATACCGCGTATATTAACTTCTTATAATTAGGATTTACTCTTCTATCTACTAGATAGAGTTTTAGGGACTATAAGTATATCTATACTCTAGTAGATTACTAATATCTTTAAGAATAGAATTACTAGTTTAACCGCTTTAAAATATAGAATAGACTAATATAAGAAACTACCCCTACTAATAAAGATAAGGCGTATGATATAATCTTCTAGTATATCTAAGAGTAGAAAGTACGTATTTAAAAGGACCTCCCGATTAAAGTATTAATAGTAGAGGCGGCGAAATCGGAATAGTAGAGAAAGTAATACTAAAGTTAATACTTTAGCTAATATAGTTAATTATTTAAAGTTTATACTATATATAAACGAGTAGCGGATAAAGTAAGGCTAATTAATAACTCTTATCTAGAGTAAGATATAGAGTTTAAGAATCTAGGTTAGTAAAAAGTAGCTATAGAGTAGTAACTAATTCGGGATAGCCTACGACTGCTAGATATTAGGCTATTTAATTATCTTTTTAAGAAATAATATATAGGTTTCCCCTAAGGGACCCGCCTAATATAGGAAAGATTATTAGGAACGAGCTTTAGGCTATAACTTAGCCTAATAGAAGTTTATATCTTTAAGGAAATACTACTAAATTAAGAAGCTACGGTCGCTTTTATATTTATAGAGTCTAGATAAATCTATCTATTAGTTATACTACTCTATTATATTAAGATAATTCTATATAAGGCCTAGTAAGAAACGGTGTTCTAACCTCCGAAGAAGTTAGAGATAGAGTATATTACTATAATTAAGGAATATATTCTATAAGGAACTCTAGAATTCTATAATAGTTAGTACTATAACCTATAGTTCTTAGTGCCTAAGAAAGATAGAGGATATTAACTTATTAATAACGCTTAATAATTTAACGCCGTAACTATTTAGGACGTGAATTTACTACTAAGTATAGATAACTTTTTAGAATAATATATAGGCTATTAAGTTCTATTCTTAATAAACTACTTCTTAGGATATAATTAAATAACTTTATACCCTATAAGTAGAGATATAATATTATTCTAGACTCTAATTAGCCTAGTTCGATATTATATACTACTAATAGGAGTAACTAATATACTAGTAGCATTCTTATAAGCTATTATAAAGATACTTAATAAATATATACCCTACTCCTACGCTCTATTTATTAATAATATATATATAGGCGGGTTAAAGAATATTTATAATAATAAAGAAGCGCTCCCTAGAGTACGGAGATATATTCTAGAGTATATCTAATAGCTAGATAAGATCTTAGCGGATATTAAATAAGTAGAAGCTACTATATTAGAGAAAAAATACTTTTAGAAAATAGAATAACTAGTAGTCGTAGAATATAAAGTAGATACCTAAGGCTAATACCTCTAGAAAAGTAAAGTCGTAAAGATTATAGACTAGCTAGAATACTAGAATTAAAAGAAAGTTTAATAGTTTATTAGTATTTATATCTATTACTAGATTTAGATTCCTAGCTTTACTATTATTATAAAACTACTATTCTTACTCCTTCGCCTAGGAGAAGAATAGGAATAGAGAGACTTATAATAATAAGTAATATAAGTACTAAAGACCGCTATTACCTCTATATCTACGCTTATAACTCTAGACTATAAATTAAATTAACTAGTCTTCCTTAGTATTAATATAAGTAAGAAAGGCGCCGGCGCCGTTATTAAGTAAGTAGAAGTAGATAGAAGAAGATACCTAATCTAATTTAAAAGTACTATATAGTTAAAATTAGAAAGTAACTAGCACTCTATTAAGCTAGAATATAAGATAGTATTCTAGGTATTAAAGAAGTTCCGAATCTAGCTATACGGGCTACGCTTTATTATTAAGATAGATATCTAGACTCTAATCACGTAATTAAACTAAAGTTTAGTAGATATACTAGGCTCCTTAATAAATTAATAGCTAGTAACTATCTTAATATAGGACTTTAATATTAAGTATATTAAAGGGAAGAAGTATATTATTACGGATACCCTATCCTAGTATTTAAAATCTAATAGTTAGAAGACGCTAGAGGAGCTAGAAGAGAATCTTAAAGAGTTTATTAACTACTTATTATTAGATAATGTAATCTATATTTAGTTCTTAAACTATAATATCTATACCGGGTTAGCGGTTCCTTAAAGGCGCGTACTTAGAGAACTCTATTTAGAATATTTAAAGTAGATTACTTAATTCCTTATTAAGTAGTATACGCCTTATAATATAAGTTATAGTACCCTTTATATATAGAAGAAGAAAGTATTAACCTTCTACTATATAGATAGCTATCTATTTAAGAAGTTATTACGGAATATCGCCGTTAGAAGGGTACTAAATAATAGTAATACGTAGGTAGCTATTATCTAGGAAGTCTATCGCTAAATTAGGTATAAAGACGGGAATAGGGTAGTATCTATTTTAGCCTAATAATATTAGTAGCTAAAGCTATAGTTATATATATAGTAGACGCTAAAAGTATATCTAGAATACTAGTTTTAGTCCGCGGAAAGGAAGCGAGATATACTAATAATAATTTATATCTTTACTCTTTAGGAGTAAGTAGAGTTAGATATTATATATATACCGTCTTATTATAAGTTTAAATTCCTTATACTTATAAGGGAATATATTACTAGATAGATAGAGAGCTAAGCACTTATAAATAATTAAGCTAAAACTATTACTTAATTTATTTATAAAGATATTCTCTACCGATAGAATATAACCCGGCGAATTAGCGTTAATAAGGAACTAGAAAATAAGGACGTAGTAAAAGCCCTACTTAAGCTATATAGTATTTAATATATCTAGGCCTTAGCGTATAACCCGCAGGCGATAGGAATTATTAAAAGAGAATATAGGCTAATTATAAATATACTTACGAAGCTTATAGAATACTAGATAGATAATCTATATACTATAATATTAGTAGACCGCTCTACGATATATAAATTAATAGGATACGTACTAATATAACTAGTTACCGGCTAAAACTTAGTCCTTTTTATTAAACTATTAGTACCTATATAGTAGATACTACTCTAGAAGTTAATTTAGACTAGAGACGAGCTACTTATTCTTTAAGTAGTTTAGCTAGACCTCCGCGATTAAAATATAAAGGACGCGGTAGCTTAGGTCTAGCGCCTAAAGGTAGTAAAGAAGGCGTATTAGGATAAAACTATAGAGATTTAGTACGATACTATTAAGAATAAGGACTTAGTACTACTATAGAACTCTATTTACGAGCTAGATATATCTTAGAAGCGTAAGCTCTAACTAAAGTAACTAGGCCTATACCGGGTATACCGTTTATACTAGGACTAAGACCACTATTAGTTAGTAGAACTAGACGGCGCTTAATTCCGTAATACGACTTCTAGATATAAGATTAAGAGGTTTATATAATAGGACGAGGAGGAAGTCGCTATAGAAGATTAAGGTTAGTTAAAGTTATAGAATAAGGAGAAGTTTAGGTTAATATATAACTAGAAAGAAGCCCTAGTATAATATAATAAGTAATATTAACGCGCTATATACCGCTAAGATAACGAAGATATATAAATGCGCTAGCTATACGCGCTAGAATACTATTATCTAGTAAATAGAGCCCCGCTTATTAAAGTAAGAGAGATAGGGAGAGAACCTACCGCTAGATATCTGTAGGTAGTAGTACTAAGGGATAACTATAACTAGAACGACTATATTACCTACGATAATACCGACGATTCGGGGGAATTAGAATAATAAGGAAATAGTTATAGAGCGATAATAGGGCTATTACTTAAAAATAAAAGAGGAAGTTAAGGCTAATTAGCTAGGTTTACTATAGGAAAGTTTACTATCTACTAGTTTTACTTACTACGGAAGCGCGAGCGATATAATAAGAAGAAAAGTAATATAATAATAGTAAGGTAGTAGGAGTAAATAAAGAAGTAAACGCTAGAGTAGAGTTAGTAGTAGACTTATAGGGTATATAAGCCTATCTATACCTCTAAAAGGGATACTTAACTATAATACCCGGATCTTATAATTAACCCGCTACTATAAGCCCTAATAGATCTATAATAGCACCCCCTCTCTCCCTCTTCGACCTAGTTATACTCTAAGTAATAAGAATTAGTCTAGCGTATTGGAAGTTTACTAAGACTCTCTAGATTATAAAATCTATAGAGTATAAGAGATAGCCTAAGATAATTTACGGACTTCTAATAATAACGCTAGAGATTCTACCGTAACGAGTATAGTTATACTATACCTAACTTATTAATCTAAGCTATACTCTACCTTAAGCCCTAAGGTATTAATAATAATATTACGCTTCCCTAAGATACTAACTCAACTAGCTTAATAGCTTATCCTAAAACTATCCGGTTTAGATCCTATCCCCGACTATAGTCTAGATCTAAAAGAATATACTAACTATAAGCTACTATAGGGAGGTTTTATAGTTAGAGTACTAATAACTATAATTAAGATAATACTACCTACTAAGCGTAAGATTATCTACTCTAAGATTATAGAATCTAGCGTAGCCTATATAGATCGTACGGCGAATATTATTATAGCCCTAGGTATCTATATTCTAAACGATATACTAGTATTAGAGCTCTATAGTAGAAAGGCTACGTTCCTAGAGTAGTACTCATTATTTAAAGACGTTAAGAACTTTCGGGAAAAGAGATAGAAGGAACTAATTAATATATAAGAAACGGTCTTAAAGAAATAGAGTAAGATAAACTTTATATTAGAAGTAATAATTATCTATTCCTACTATATCTAGCTATAGTACTAACCGGTAACGCGAATTACCTATATTACTTAGCGGATTATAAACCCCCGCCTAATTATAGTTATCGTTAATACCGCTATTAGATACCGCCTACTACGATCTAATAATAAGAAGCATTATGCGCCTATTAGTGTAGACTTTAATATAGTATTTAAAATCCTTTAGTATATTTAGAACGTTTAGCGAACTATTAATAGTAATATACTTACCTAAGTCTAATTCGTATAAGGGTAGAGTGGTATATCGTAGTATTATCGTAGGTAGTATTTAGAAGGTTCGAGTATAGGAGTTAACTACCTAAGAATAAGATATTCTAATATTAACTAATTTAAAGTAACTTAAATAACTATTCGTATCTATTAATTTAGTAAAGTAAATCTAAGAGTATAAACTAAATAAGAGAGTTAACTACGAAGAGTTAAAATATAAATAAGATCTCTTAGATCTATATAGTCTATTTCCTTCTAGTTCTAATCCTATTAAGCCCTCTTACTCTCGAGATTATTACTTACTCTTAGGATTATTACTTACTCCTAGAATCTATTAATCTTAGCGGGATTAAGATTATATAATTACTAATCTAATTCTACCCCGCGTATTAGCTTAACCTTTAAGGACTCGTCGTACGCTTTCTTACGTACTACTTCTTAATTCTTCTATAATTTACCTTTATTTATAATATTATCCCCCTCTTTAAGATTATTATCTTAATAATTTCTTAACCTCTATTATTATAACGCGGTATAGTTAATTTAGAGTATAAAGATAAGTGCCCTCGCTTAACCTATTAGGTTATAACTCTTTCTATTTAATTCCTTAAGCTAATATACTAAAGATATCGAAGTTAACTTTAACTAATTATCGTTAATCCCGAGCCGCTAAAATTTAATCTTAAGATTTAGAGATACCGTCTGGGTATAGTTATTATTAGAAGCTAAAGCTTTACTACTTTATAGATATAAGCTCTAGGTACTATACTTCTTATATATACGTTTACGCAGAGTATAGTTTATTTATCTTAGAAGAAGACTAGAAAGTTATTTAGCGTAAGAAGTATAAGAAGCGTTTAGCACTTCTTTAGGTAGAGGTGGACGCTGCTCGACTTTACGTAGAGCTTATTAAGATTAAGAAGTATAAGCGCTTCTATACTAACTAGGATTACTAGACCCTAGCGGTAATAGATCGGATTTAAGAGAAGGCTAGACTATAGAATATAGCGATTAATAATTTAATCTTACTATAGTAATCTAAACCTTCCTTAGCTAACTTAGGGTAGTCGTAGGCTAATAGTAATTCTTTTATCTTTAATTCTAACCTTCTAGATTTATCCCTTTTTTCCGTAGATCTTTTATCTCTAGATATTACTAGTAATAAGCGTTTACTAATTTCCTATAGTCTGTAAGGTTTTCTATTAGTTTCTAAGTATTCTAGCTCTCTAGCTAGCCTTTCTATTTTACTAGGTACTTCTATTAATAATCGCGTTTCTATAGATCCCTAATTTCTTTAACTTCGTAACTATTATCTTTAAGTTTAATATTAGTAGCGATTTCTGCGTCTAGTAGTACTAGTTCTAGAAGCTTTTTATAGAATACTAGGTATACGCGTATACCTTTTAGGAGCTAGAGTTTAAAGCTTACTAGTCCCTTAGCCTCTAGAATTTTAAATAGTTCTATCTAGAGGTTATTAAGTTTTCTATATAGTCGTTTTATTTTTAAATTTTTATAAGATAGGAAAACTTTATCCCTCTCTTTAAGAGTTAGTCTCTTAAGTCTTTTTTTATTTACTAATTTAGTTATAATAAGGTTCCTATAAGCTATATTTTTACTTAATTAGGTATAAAGTTCCTTTATTAGTCGCGATTTATTATCTATACCTACTAATAGGCTTTCTATATCTTTAGAATCTTAATATACCGAAGGCTTATATCCGAAGTTAGCGTAGTATAGAGAGTATCTAGTAGTTAATAATCTTATATTATTATAGGCTAATTATACCGTAGGTAGAAGACTAATCTAGTTATTCTATAGCTTATTAATATATATTCTTAGATACTATTTAAGTATCTAATTAGTTCGTTCGTTCTAGCCGTCTATCTAAGGGTAAAAGCTTATTAATAGCTTTTTATTAACCCTAAGTTTAGCTAAGAACGTACTCTAGTACTTAAAGATAAATAATTTATCCCGGTCTATAATAAATTATTTAGGTATACTATAGTCTACTACTAGTACTCTAGTAACTTCGTATACTATTTCTTCTACTATAATAGATTCTTCTATAGGTATAAAGTACATAGACTTAGTTAATTAGTCTATAATTATTAATATTAAGTTATATAGCCTTACTAATCTAGATTCTAATAATTTTAGAAGCTTTATAATAAAGTCTATTATAACGCTATTCTATAGGTATATAGATAGTTTTAATACTTAAAGTAAACTATAAGGCTTATATCTCTTAGGCTTATTCTTTAAATATACTAAATAGTTACTTATAACTACTAGTACTATACTTCGTACTCGTGGTATAGAGTATTAGTTAGAGATTTATCTAACTATTTCTTCTAAGCCTAGGTATCTATATAGTCGTAATTCGTAAAGTTCTTTAATAAGTTCCTAGCGGATTTATATAGGGACGTAAGGTCTTTTAGAAGTTATATTTTTAAAAGCCTTAATTTTCTTTTTATCTTCTAACGTTCCTACTAGGTATTATTTTAATACTTTCTTCTATTAGTTTTTAACTTCTATTACGGCGGCTACCGTCGTAAGATAGGGCTAGTTATAATAGATAGAACCGTCTAGTTCCTATTTTAGTACTATATCGTAAAATAAAGGTCTATTTATTTCTTAAAGATCTATACGTCGGCTAAGAGTATCTACCGCGCTATTAAGCGTACCTACTCGGTAGTAGATCTTAAAGTTAAAGTTAGCTATAGTTTCAGCCTATCTAACTTATCTTTTATTAAGTTTCTTAGTAGTAGTGAAGCTTATAAGATTCTAGTAATCTAAGTAAATCTCTATTTAGTACTTTACTTCTATAAGCTAAGCTTCCCACTATTTAAAGGCGCTAATAATAGCTAGGAGTTCTTTATTATAAATATTATAGTTAAGTTCCGCACTTAAGAACTTTCTTAAGTAGTAGAATACTAGTCTCTATTTCTTATCTTCGTCTTACTATAATAATACTACTCCTAATATATAGTCTAATATATCTATTTTAATCTATAGCGGGAGTTTCGGGTTATATATTTATAATATAAGAATAGTAGTAAATAGCTTTTTTAGTTCTTTAAAGGACTCTTACTATTCTAGTTTCTAATAGAAACTAATTTCCTTCTTTATTATTTCTATAAGGGGTACCGTAGTTTTAGAATATCTCTTTATAAACTTTTAATAGAAGTTAGTAAATTCTAGAAAGAATTATACTTTTTTTATTATTTTAGATACTAGCTAGTTCTATATAGCGTTAAGTTTCTTAGGGTTTATAAAGATTCCTTCTTAAGAGATAATAAATTCTAGGTAATCTATTTTTATAACGTAAAACTTATACTTACTTAAGTATAGTAGTAGCTTATACTATTAAAGCTTACTAAGTACCTTTTTAACGTGCTTAATATATTCTTCCTCTAAATTAGAGGAATAAATTAATATATTATCGATATAGGCTATATAAAATATATCTAGGTATTTATATAGTATACTATTAATCACTACCTAGAATATTATAGGCGTATTAGTAAGACTAAATAGTATAACTATATATTCGTATAGTCTAAATTATATTTAGAATATAGTTTTCTATTTATAGCCCTTAGCTATTCTTATTTAGTAGAAGCCTTCGTGTATATTAAATTTAGTAAACTACTAACTACCTTATAGCTTCTCTATAAGCTCTTAAATTAAGGGTAGAGAGTAGCGGTTCTTCTTTATTATATTATTAAGCATTCTATAGTTAATATAGAGCCGTAGTTTACTATTCTTCTTAGGCACGAAGAGTATAGGTACTATAAACTTACTTTTACTATTCTAGATATATCCTTAACTAATATTTTTATTAATATATTTCTAGAGCTCCTCCGTCTAAATTATATTTAATAGGTAGTTTCGTCTAGGTAGAAGTTTTACTTCTTCTTCTAGATAAATCTTATAATTCTAGTCCTAGTATTCGGGTAAATTAGTCTTATTATTTTTCTTAAATAACTTCCTAAATTTCTTATACTCGGGGGGTATAGTTAGCCGGGTTTTAATATCTTATTTTATTTTTCCTTTCTTAGCTAGATAAAGTTCTATAGAGTTATATTTTAGTTACGCGACTTTCCTTATCTATATAACTTCTATTTTTAATAGATTCTTTCTCGTAATTCTTATAATTCTTATTAGTAAGATTATACTAATCTATCCCTTCTAGAGTATATACTAGACCTTTAAGCTTAATCTACGTACTCTAGTAATTTTTTCTACTAGTTTCTAGAGTATAATAATCCGCTATTACTAATTAATAGATAGATTATACTTTTTTAGCTAATCGTATTCTATAAATATATTATAACTTCTAATATTTATAATATTAATATTCCTAATATTCTATATATCGCCTATTTTTACTAGCGTTCTAGTAGTTTTAAGGTTTATTCTTTCTCTACTATATTTAATAGATATTCTATCTATAAGGACCGTATCTATTAGTTTATTCTTTTATTTATAGAGTATATATAATCTTTCTACTATTCTAGACGAGATTATTAAGGACTCTACTCTACTATCTAGTAGTATCTTAAGCTTATATCTATATATAAGTATATTAATAAGCTATTTCTAGCGTCTAACGCTTCGTATTCTATAGATCGTTCTTTAGTATTCTTTACTAATAGGACCCTTCCTCTAGTAAACTTTTAGTTTTTTAACTTTTCTTTTCTCTTACTAGAGAAGTAGTCTACGTTTATTTTCTCCTATAGATAGTACGCGTAGCTATTAGTATAGTAATATATCTAGTTTAGTTATATATATTCTTCTTCGTTATCTAAGTCTAGAGATAGCTAGAAGACTATTCCTTCTATAGATATAATTCTTACTTTCTAGTATTCCGCGTCTACGCTTATCCAACCGCCCTTATCTTCTAATAGTTAGGTAATTTCCGGTCGCGTAGTAGATATTCCTAAAGCTACTTTCCTTCTTCTTTCTTTTACTACTACTATTTATTTAATTATTTCTTATAGTATCTAATCGCTCTAGTATTTATACTAAGCTTTCTTAGCTACTTAAGTCTATAGTATCCCTTTAAGATCTAGTCTATACTTCTCTCGGTATTATAATTAGTATATAGTATAAAGAATATTAATATATTTATTCCTTTAGATATATAGATAATTCTTATACTAGAAAGATCGTACTACTACCTCCCTATATATTAGGTAGTATAAGTAGATTTCCTTAGTTCCTTTCTTAGATTCTATATAGTCGACCTATAATAACTTTCTATATTCTAGTTATATATACTATTATATATAAGACGTATTTTTATAATAGTTTTCTATAATATTCTATAGTCCTACTAGGTATAAGTTAACTATATATTTTTCGTTATAATATAGGCTATATTTATCTAGATAGTAAAGGCTCTATCTATTACTCGCGTAGGTGCGTTCCTATTCTTCTTTATAATATAGATAGTAGTTACTTACTCTATATTTATCTTAGGTAAGCCGGTAGTAGGTATTGTTCCCTAGTATAGATATTACTCGTCCTATTTCTTTCTAATAGTAACTATAATCTTCTAACTTATATTAGTACTATCTTTTCTTATTATAGTGGCGTTCCGCTAGAGCTATATTCTACTATATAGATTCTTAGTATTATATTATCTATTCTACTACTTATAAGTTTTCTAGTTCTAAGATACTTACTTTTATATAATAAGATAGGTAGTTTTTTTCTATATAACTCCCTAAGTCGTATAGTTAATACTTAATTATATTAAGATAGTTAAAAATCTCTTTATCCGTTATCTCTATTAATTCTAAGGTCTTCTTAGATTTTAAGTAATTCTAGCGTAGTCTTCTACGAAACCTAGTTTTCTTATTATCTACCTTAGAGAGTTCTAAGTCTCCTTTTATATTAGAGCTAGCTAGTTTCTAGAATTTAATTATAGCTATATAGACCGCGTTCGTCCGTTCTATATCTTAGTTCTTAGGATAGTTTCTTCTAAAGTAACCTTATTCTCCGTAACGTAAGTAGGCTTTATTATTAAACTAAGTTTATTATTATTTGGCGTCTAGGCCGCTATTAGCCTTCTTATAAAGTTTTTTACTATTCCTTTAATTATTTTTATAAGGTTCTTAGACTTTATTAATATTTATAATTATATCTCTATCTTAGTCTCTTCTAATCGTAACTAACTTCTAGCTTTTACTAGTATTAGTATATATCTATAGCTAGTTACGTTTTTCTAGCTATCTTTTATATATATAGTTATTAATATAGATAGCTAGGTTAATTATTTCTTTAAGCGTATTAGATTTATTATAGTAGATAATCTTATCTTTAATTATATCCTTTAAACTATTATAATAAATAGTCTTTAGAGGGCCGTCGTCCTAGTTAAGCTTAGATTAGAGTTACTTAAAGTCTAAATTATACTTACTTACTAATTTTATTTATTTAATTAAGATAATTATTCTTTCTACTTATTCCTCTTCGTCCACTCCGCTAAATATATCGGTAAGGGCCTTTTTAAACGACTTCTAGCTTATAAATACTTCCTAAGTATCGGTCCTATAGTCTTCTAGATCGTTATTATTATTAAGATAGTTATTAATAAGTAGCTAGAGCTATACTACCACTTTCTCTTTTATATATAGCTTTACTATAAATATCTTTTCTTAATCTATATAGAAGTAGGCTATATTAAATCTATAAAAAAGTTCTATATCTATAAAGAAAGTCTTAAGTTCTTCTTAACCTCCTTTATACTTTTTGGGAACCGATAGGTATACTATAGCTATAGTAGTAACTAGTAGCGCGACCCTCTAGGAGTTTAGTAGCTTAACTACTTATTATTAGAGTTACTAGATTTAGTTAGCTTATTAGGCTAAGACTATTACTAGGTTAGAAGCCGGCGTGCTAGCGCTACTTCCTAAGGTATATAGAGTAGATAGAGTTACTATTATTAATAGTACTTTCTTAAAATCTATTAGGTAGTTAAAGTATTAATAGTAGTATACTTACCTAAGTTTAATCTATATAAGAGTAGAGTGGTATATCGTAGTATTACCGTAGATAGTATTTAGAAGATTCAAGTATAGGAGTTAACTACCTAAGAGTAGAGTATTCTAATATTAACTAATTTAAAGTAACTTAAATAACTATTTATATCTATTAATTTAGTAAAGCAAATCTAAGAGTATAAACTAAATAAGAGAGTTAACTATAAAGAGTTAAAATATAAATAAGATCTCTTAGATCTATATAGTCTATTTTCTCCTAGTTCTAATCTCGCTAAGCCCTCTTACTCCTAGGATTATTACTTACTTCTAGGATTATTACTTACTCCCGGGATCTATTAATCTTAGCGGGATTAAGATTATATAATTACTAACCTAATCCTACTCTACGTATTAACTTAACCTTCGAGAACTCGTTATATACTTTCTTACCTACTACTTCTTAATTCTCCTATAATTTACCTTTATTCGTAATACGAACCTAGAATGGTAATAAGAAGACACTAGATATATTATAGTAATCTACCTAGGACTAGTTTAATTACTTCTACTGAGGAACCTAGCGAAAGACGTCGTAAATAGTAATAAATACGCTAGTACTAAAGATAGTCGAACTACTAACTAACGCCTAGGTTAAGGTATGGCGAATAAGAGTTTATTAAGCGACTAGTCTTCTAATCCCGAAACTAGCGGTAACGTAAATTAACCTAGACGTAGAACTTATAGGTATAAATACGATATAGACTCTAGCCGAACGAATAAAAGATATCGAGTTACCTAGTAGTAAATTAGTAAGAGGGTCTCTAATGTCCCTTAATATAGCTTTAGGAGGGTTAGGTACTAAATTCTAAGATTTATCTATAGATGCTTCTCGACGTATCTAAGCTATAAGTAGTCTCTTACCTCTATTACCCTCTAGAGGTTAGAGCTTAGCAGCGGTAATAGAAGAGATATTAATTATAGATCTAGTAGAGAGTATTATACTAGTATAATAAGCTTACCTAGACCGATAGGTAGCTACTATTAAGGCTATTAACTAACGCTATTTACTCTGTAGTTAGATAAACCGTATTATAGTATTAACGAGTGACCCTCTTACTATAGTAGGCTCTTAAGATCTAGTAAAGGTAGATACTAAGACTAAAGGGCGTCGTTACCGACTTAGGATAGACCTAGAGACTAAAGATAATATAGAGGTTATTAGTAATATCTCTCTTAAAGAAGTACTAGCTATAAAGGGCGCTATATACTATTATAAGGATCTAAAATTAGTATTAGTTTAAGTACTAGTAAAGATAAATCTAAATTAGCTCCCGCCTATTTAGAAATAAGTCCGACTATTAATACTATAGATAATATAGATAAAGAATAGATATAGAGAAGATAAGATCTATATAAATTATACCCGCGCTATAGTAAGTCTAATAGAACTAGTATCTTAAGTAATATTACGCTTTATAATTATTAAGATTCTAATAATATTATAGAACTACCGCGATAAATAGGGAGATATAAAAGTAGATCTAGCTATTTATATTCTATTCTAGAAGCGCGCTTAAGCGACTCTTAATATAGATAAGCTTAAGAGCTATTAGTTCTTCCCTTCCGCGCCTAAAGTATATATTAACTACGACCGGGTAATTAAGGAACTAAACCTAGACCTAATAATTAAGCGGTTCTAGCGAACGGGTAATATTATCTATATAGTATTTAACTAGATTATTAATAGCCTTAGGGATAAACTAAATAAGTACTATAATATATATCTCTACTATACCTAGCGTATTAGTAGTAAGTCTAATTTAGAATAGAGATAGGTAATATATTACTTAGTAATTTAATAGCTAGTATAAGATAATCTCTATTACTAGCTTCTATACGTAGTGCTAAGGAAGAAACTAATACTAATATTATACCTATACTACGCGAAGTATACGAAGTAGAGAGATAGTACTATCTTTTAATATATTAACCTAAATATTATAGAGGTAGTTCGAAGCGGGAAAGAAGTAAAAATAATCTAAGATTTAGTATCTTAAAACTAGGAAGACGAGGATAATTATATAGTAATAATAGAAGGCTTCTATTATTACCTTAATTAGTATTAGGTATAGTAAGAGTAAACTCTAGGGATAATAAGTACTAGTAATATTAAAGTATAGAACGATTATATCTACTTTCTATCTAAGATTTAGTTATAATATCTAAATATATAGTAGCGTAAGATTCTCTATAAGCCTAAAGAGATATATATCTCTAACTCTTACCTTTCTTATAGTTCTACTAATTCTATAATAAAGATACGCCGGACGATACTACTATAGTTTATTTAAGTTAATAATAATATAAAGACTATAGAAGTGCCGGGAATAGGTATATATATAGAGATTAGTAAGGCTTACTATAGTTTTACTACTTCTTCTACTACCCCCTTAGGGCACCCTAATAAGTATAGTAGTATTAATTAGCCTTTTCTAGATAATATAGTTCTAAAGTATATATCTACTATTACCTACGCCGTTAACTGCCAAATTTATTAGGATAACCTAGAGGTTATTAATAAATACGCTTAACTCCTTAGTAATAATATAACTATAGATAAGTAGTAGGACTAGCTTAATAATATCTAATAGGAGTATATTTAAATAACGCTAGATAACTAGGCCACCTATAAGAAGTTTAAGAAGGTAGCCTTTAGTCCTAATCCTATAGATAGGATATCTAACTAATTCTTCTAGAGCGACTATAATAGAGCAGACAACTACTATTAATATAAAGATAATATCTCTTAGTAAGACGCTCTTAACCGCGCCTACGAACTACTTACTACTAATTAGAAGAAGCTTTAGTAGTAATGACCCCCTTATAGGTATAACTAACTATCTTAACTAATTATAGCCCGCCGGGTGCTACCTAGTAAATACTAATTAGTTAAAGAGGTTATCGAGCTAACTCTACGTAAACTATATTTATAGGTATTATTAATTTAGTAATCGAATACAGACTATACGCTAAAAAGTTAAATAAGGGCTACTTTTATTCTAGAGTAAGATTATAAGACTAAAACTCTCTTTACTCTCTTTCTTTTATATCCCTTTCTTTATACCTTTCCCCTTATACCTTTAATAATACTATACCCTTTCCTCTATACTTATAATAACACTTATCTTATATTTCCTTATTTCCTTTATAAATAGAAATTAGTATTAGGGGGGCTTTAGGGTTAGTCTAATAGAAAGCTTTAACGAGCTATAGGGAGCGAGGCTTAAAAGCGAAGAAGGTTTATACTAGAGCTAAGAGTTACTTTAATATATATATATAAGGAGGACTATAATATCTCTAGAGTAGGCGGTATTAAGATCTAATAAATTTACTTTATATATATTAAACCTTCCCCTCGCTCTAACTAATAGCTACGAGTTATAAAGATCCTACTTCCTTTCCTTACTAATATACTATAAGACTTACTAAAGCCTCTAGTACCCTAGTTAATAAGAAGGCCTAAGAGGGATTTTAGACCCTTAACGGGGAGGACCTTCTTATAGAAGGATAAGCTAAGGCTAGATACTAAGTTTAAGATAGCTTAGGTAGGACCCGGATAGGCACTAATATATTCTATATTAGAGAGATAGATAGTTTTAACCTTATACTAGGTATACTCTAGCTAAAGATCTAGAACCCTTAGTCTAACTTTATATAATCTATACTTACCTTTATAGACTACTAGATTCTATATATCTAGATTAAGCTAGAGGACCCCGCTATATTTAAGACTAGCCTTATAGACCCTAATATACGGGAATTTACCTTAGCTATAAGAGAACTAGATTAAGTAGGGTAGAGATATACTAGTACCCTATTAGACTACTTTCTTAAGTACTTTAATATCTTTTTAGCGGATAACTCCGCTATACTAGTAGAGTATAAACTATATAAACTTTTAATAGATATCTTATCTAGAAAATAGCTCTTATTTAGTCTACTCTATAGCCTATTAGTTTGAGAGTTAGAGATTCTACGGGAATATATCTATATAAACTTAGTATAAGAATAGATATATTACTCTATCTCTTCTACCGGCGTCCCGATTCTTTTTATCTAAAAAAAGAATAGCTCTCTTAGACTATATATAGACTATAGGGGACTAAATATAATTACTATTAAGAATTACTACTTACTCCCTCTAATCTAGAAGAGTCTAGATTGGCTTAGCTAGGCTTAGATCTATACGAAACTAGATATATAGAACGCCTACTATAGAATTTAGATCTAGAAAGATAATAAGTAGAAGACCGCCTTTAGAATATAATACGGATACTTTAAATATATAGTAATATCTTTTAGTCTAATAAATACTCTAGCGGTTTTCTAGAGTTATATAAACTTAGCTTTATTAAATCTTCTAGATATATACTATATCGTCTACCTAGATAATATTCTAATCTATTTAGAGAATAAGGAGGGGTATACTAGCTATATATAAATAGTGCTAAATTAACTCTAGAAGTATAAGCTTTATATAAAACTTAAGAAGTATAACTTCTATATATAAGAAGTAGTATATTTAGACTTTATAGTAACTCTTAAGGGTATAAAAATAGAGACCGACTAAGTTAATACTATCTAAGACTAGTCTAGGCCTAGAATAGTCTAAGAGATCTAGATTTTTCTAGGCTTCGCTAACTACTACCGGAAATTTATCGAAGGGTTTTCTTAAGTAGCTACTCTCCTTAATCTAGTAATTAAGGGCCTAGGTCCGGCATAAGGCGGGGCTAGGTAAAGAAAGAAGGAATCTAGATTAATTAAACTAATAGATAAGACTAAGAGGTTCTTTTATAATATTAAAGTAAGATTCTTAAGAGAATCTCTATTAGTATATTTTAACCCTAGTCTATATACGCGGGTGGAGACTAATATATTAGAATTTATAATTTTAGGTATCCTAAGCTAACCTATACTAGGTAAGGCTAGAAAAGAGTAATAGTACCTAGTTATCTTCTTCTCTTAGAAGATAACTATTACTAAACGTAATTATAATATCTATAACGGCGAATTACTCGCTATAGTAGAGTTCTTTAAATACTAGAGATATTATCTAGAGAGTATACTACTAGAGGTAGAGCTTCTAACTAACTACGCTAATCTATAAGGATTTATAACTACTAAGGCCTTATCTAGAAGATAGGTAAGGTAGACTAAGTAGCTTACGGCGTTTAACTTCGTTATTATATATTAACTAAGTAGGATGAACCTAGCTAATAGCCCTTCTAGAAGGCTGGACTATAAGTTCTAAAGTAATAGAGAAGATAATACTCTTAAAGAATAGAGATATATATACTAAGAGCTTCTACGTAAGCTTAATCTAACCTATAGATAGAATTAGAATACTAAAGGACTAAGTATAGATCTACTCTAGACTAGCTATAATTAGTCTAGAATGGCGGTCGCTACCCGATAAGAAGTTCTAGATAGACTAATTATAGTAACGTCTAATGGAGACGTCTAAGACCTATTAAACCCCTTAGTAAAGATAATTACCTAGGGGATGGCCGATAACGACTAGGTAGAGAGGGTAGAATTAGAATAGTCGAAACTAGCCTAGATTAGAGCACCCTAGGTACTACGCTAGGTAAAGGTATAAGGGGGTTTACTAATATACGGAGAAAAACTATATATTCTATTAGAAGCTTAGCTAGAGGTTCTCTAAACCTACTATAACGATCTACTTATAGGGTATTTTAGATTTATAAGAACCCTTTACTTAATATAAAGAGAATTCTAGTAGCTAAAGATATATTAATATATAAAGGACTATATAAGTACTTATTAGGCCTATTAGAGAGCTAAACCTACTAGATATTTAAAGTATAGAGAATTATAACCCCTACTAATCCTAACGGGCCTATAGAAGGATATATTAATAGATCTTATTATAGAACTCCCTCTAAGCTTCTATTATAGATAAACCTATAATATAATCCTAGTAGTTATAGACTATTTTTCTAAAATAGTCTACTATATCCTAATTAGGGCTAATCTAGATATCTCTAGTTTAGCTTAGGTATTTATAAGGGAGATTATACGTCTCTACGGCTTACTAACGTTAATCGTATTAAACCGTAGAAGTATCTTTACCTTAGCCTACTAGAGTACTTTCTCCTACCTATTAGGGACGAGGAGACTACTCTCTATAGTCTTTTATCTATAGACGGATAGGTAAATAGAATAATAAAACTAGATATTAAAATAATACCTCCGTATATATTATAATTATAAATAGAATAATTAGGCGACGTAGCTTATTAAGGTAGAATATTTATATAATAATTTAAGGTATAAGTCTATAGAAAAGGCGCCTTTTAAAGTAATCTATAGATACTATCTACTAACTATAATTTAATCTAATTTAGCCCCGAAAAAGGGTAGCTCGGCTAAAGCCTTAGAGACGGGTCGAGAATAGGTAAAGTAGATAAAAGAAGTTAAGGCTTAACTAAAACTTATATAAACTTAATAAACTAAGTACTATAATACTTAGTATAAGCTAAAGAAGTATAGTCTAGGCTAGCCTATATACCTTAACGCAAGGTATATCTAAATAAGAAGGCTAAAGAAGAAGTTATTAGATAAATACCTAGACCCGTTCTAAATATTTATAAGGTATAGAAAGTAAGCCTACCGCCTAGAGATTCTAGATACTCTAGGTATATACCTAGTCTTTTATATTAGTCTATTAAAACCTACCCTAGAAGACTTAATACCTAGGTAATAGATACCGCTTAAGGCTATTCTACTCTAGACTAAGGGGATAGTATACCCTATAGACTATATTATAGAGAGAAGACTATTAGATAGATAATAGATATATAGAGTATAGTAAAAGGCATAGAAAGAAGATACTAATAAATAGTATCTAGTAGAAGATATCTTAAAACTAGTTATAAATAAGTTTATATAAATCTTACTAGAAGCTATTAAGAAACGCCGCGGCCGGTATTCTAAAGAAAGAGATTATAATCTAGTATTAAATAAATAGGACTAGCCTAGTCTAGCCCAGCCTAGTAGAGAATAGGCTTAGTAAGAAAGAAAGAGATATATCTATAAGGAAGGAGAAAATTATATACTTAGAAAAAATAAATTAAAGAAATTACTTTTAAATTTAGATCTAGAGACTACGGCCGGAAAACTATAAGTCTACTCTAGACTAGCCTAGAGTATATCTAAAACTTCTAGATACTATAGAATGGGGTATATCGCGCCGAAAAATATAAAGATAAAACTAATCTATCTAAGATTATAAATGCTAGTCCGAAACTAACCTAGGAAACTACTAATTAACCCTAAATTACTCTAGATCTATCTAGTTAAGCTTAGTACTATACTCTCTATCTATATTATTAAACTAAGTAACGAAGCTCGCCTTTATCTAGAGTATCTTCTTATTATTCCGGATATACGCCGCTAGAAAGTAGATCTAGTTTACTAAGGTATTAAGTCGCTAGGGGTTTAGTAGCTAGACTAGATTAAAATAGTCTAGATTAACCCTTATATAACTAATTACTTATAGAAATATATTAGTACTTAGCTAGAGATACTAGTAAGCCGGGGCTAGGGGAGTTACTAAGCTATCTCTTTAGGGTAATCTAATATATCTTTTAATCCTTCTTAGTAAGGCCGATAATACCGGTATCGCTATAGGCGGCTAAGCTAGAGTAGAGTAGAGTCTTAGGGTTACCGGTAAACTTACTCTAGATAATTCTAATCTAGATTAGTCTAGAGCTCTCTAGATAGAAGTAGAAGTACTTATATTACTATCTAGTTCTAGATTCTAGTATAGCGGCGTACTAAGATCTATATAACTATATTATTCTAACTAAGCATATTAATAGTATTAGTAATATAGTTAGCGTCGTTAAGAATAGACCGTAGGGTAATAATAGCGAGGGCGGTAATACTTTTAGAAGTCTAGGAGTCTAGATTAGTCTAGATTAACCTTAATAGAGGTAGAAGACTTACCTAGAAGTAATCTCTACTATTATTATTATATACTATATAGTATAGAATTACTAGCTTCTTCTCTATATTAATCTAGCCGGAATCGATATAGATCTACCTAGACTAGAATAGAGAGTTTACCTCGGTATAGAAGTAATAGATATAAAGCTTATTCTACTTACCCTTAGCTATATTATTATAGAGGGTTTCTAGATAGATTATATAAGAATTAACTATAGCGGGCGTACGTCTATTAGCTAAGATAATTATCTTCTACTTCTAGATAGTAAAAGATATAGTAAATTAGACTAGATACCCCTAGATTAGTATAGATTAGTTATTACTAGGTAAGAGATAAGGCAGCGGGGTAGTAAGAGGAAAAGAGTAGTAGAGACTTCTATAGAATAGATTAGTATAGAGTTAACTAGTCTAGACTAGTCTAGACTAAGCCCTTCCTAGACCTTAAAAAACTTACTAAGTTTAGAAGATTAGTATACGTATAATAGAGCCTAGTAGGTAGATAGAGGCTTAAATATTAGATTATATATCCCCTAGGAGGCGTAAACGGCCGCTTACTACTATTCTTAAAGAGGTTAGCCGGCCCCGTCGGCTCTAGGTAGTAGCTAAGATAAGAGATAAGAGGTAAGAGAATTTTACCTACTAAAACCTTAGGGCTCTACTAGGGATTTAGGGATAAATCTCTTAAAGAAGAAAGACTTTATAACGAGTCTAGCCCTAGAGCCTCTAGACTAGTATAGACTATATCTAACTAGTAATATAGAGTAACCCGCGTAAGCCCCGAATTAGTAGTTCTAAGCGGCTAGTAGTGCTTATAGAAGTAATATATCGCGTAAGGCCTAGTTTAACCTAGATCTATATAGATTAGGTAGTAAGGCACTAGGCAATATCGGCTTAAATACGGACGAGAATACCTAGCGGGAGAGATAGAGATTTATACTAGTAATAGTTTAGAGGGATAACTTTCTAGGAATATACTATATATTCTACCTAATTCCTACTAATTAGACTAGAGCACTTAATACTAGTTATCTTTAAGCCTATTTTATATATCTACTTTTACTTCGTTACTATATTCTAACTCGCTTTGCTTTTTAAGTACTATTTACGTATAATTAGTATATTTTATCTCTTCTTCTTATATTAATAATCTAGTGCCTTCTCTTTTACTTATATAATTAACTATTAACTATCGTAACTAATAGTAGATCGTATAGCCCTATAAGCGTCGCCATTTTATATTAATAGAAAAAGAAAATAGGATCTCTATAACTCGTAGCTATTAGTTAGAGCGGAGGGAAGGTTCAATATATATAAAGTAAATCATTTAGTCTCGATACCGCCTACCCTAGAGGTGTTGCAGTCCCCCTTATACATATATATATATTAAAGTGGCCCTCGGCCCCGGCACAATAGCTGCATACGTTTAGAAGACATAGAATATCGGGCAATATAGGAACGTCACGTCGCTAGTGCCGTATTACTGGTCTTGAAAGCGTGACCATGCTACCGACCTCGGCCGACGTCGGAGTCGAAAGGCGTGTTTGACATGCACTTTACCCAATCCGGTTAGCGGGGAAAACTAACGACAGCAGTGGAACTTCTACTTCGCCTTCCACCGCTTCGACCATAATCAATCACAACGCTCATCATCAGAACGAACTCGATGGACACTCTGCTTGACAAACCCACCGAATTTGACTTGATACCCTTCTGCTGCCACACCTTCACTTTGGATGAAGCTCTTGGCCCAGGAGGGCTAGCCGAACAAACAACAGCTTTACCGCCTCAGCCCTTCGACCCCGGCTATAACCTGTTGATTGGAGTTGAACCTCAATTTCCGTTCCTAACGTCTTCAATTGGCTCGTCTGCCGTCATCACGGGCGATGCAGTGATTCCGCCTAAGTTAGGCGGACGATTCTCGACGGATGTTCTCCGCCTGCTGAAGAAGTGGCTCACTTCGCACACGCATTATCCCTACCCCGACACTGCACAATTGGAAAGCCTGCAAACCCAAACCGGTCTCAACAAGATGCAAATCATGAATTGGTTCGCAAATGCCCGCCGCCGTGGTTGTGTACAGGGCGCCCGCTCCGCAGCTCCACAGGCACAAAGTACCACAACGGCCCCTATGAATATAATACCCCGCCCTGGAACACCGGCGTTCATACAGGATCCAAGTCTGAGGACACCGTTAGAGCGCTGGGTTGATTCACCACCGGAGAATGACCCTGCTACTGTGGGGGCAATTGCCCGCGCCATTACGTTTGATACCTCTCGTATTCTCGAAGTTGCACATGTGGATACCTTGCAGTCTCCATATGGGATGTCTTCGGCCAGCAGCGTAGGAACCTCAAACTCGAGTGACATTTCCGGCCTCCACTCCTCGGGATCACAAAGCTCCCTGAACATTCCTCACCAGCGGCGTCGAGGACGCTCGCACAAACAAAGACGCGCAAAAAAAACTTCCATTCCAACTGCTGCGATGCCATACCAGTGTACCTTCTGCACCGAGACGTTTAGGACCAAGCACGATTGGCAGCGCCACGAGAAGTCGCTTCACCTCCCGCTCGAGCATTGGGTATGCGCACTGAACGGACCTCAAGCTCACCCAACGAAGGCCGGTCCATCTTGCTGTGTCTTCTGTAGCGAACCGGAACCTGATGATGCCCACATCGAATCTCACCATTACTCCACTTGCCAACAACGGAATTTGGAGGATCGTACATTCAAAAGGAAAGACCACCTCAGCCAGCACTTACGTTTGTTTCACAATGTCAAGTATGCAGATTGGTCAATGAGTCAATGGAGAGAGTCCCTGGTCGATGTTCGATCGCGATGTGGGTTCTGTGGAATGCACATGACCACCTGGTCTCAGAGGGTTGACCACCTTGCTGAGCACTTCAAAACAGGCAAGACTATGGCTGACTGGGATGGTGAGTGGGGCTTTGACCCTGCTATTTTGAAGATAGTGGAGAGTGCCGTGCCTCCGTATATCATTGAATTCGAGCGAGCCACCCCTGTACCATTTGAGGCCAGCACCATTCTCTTATGCTCCCCGCTCAACGCCTATGAGCTCATAAAGATTGAATTGGAATGTTTCATCCAAAAATTTGTCGATCGAAAGGGGAAAATGCCGACAAGCGATGACCTGCAGATTGAGGCCTGTCGGATGATATTTGCGTCAGAAGCTGCGTCTGACAACGACATGTTCAGTATCGAAATATCAGCAGCCTACTCATGGCTGAGGGATCTGTTTATGTCGTCTACGCGTCTCACACAGCAAGCTCGATTCGGACCTTTACGGTTGTGCTGTGAGGGTAGGCTTCCTGAGCTAATGATCAAGGGTCAGAACCACCTATTTGGACAGTGTCCACTTGAAAGGCAGCTCCGCGCTTTTGCAGAGGCGCGGAAAGCTCTGAGCACAGAAACCACATATGAAATGATACAAGGAGAAGCTTGTAGTATCATTCACCGCATGGAACAAGAATCCCCCTCGCCAAACGATATCTTCGCCAGTTGGTTGATTAGGTTGGTCTATTCGGGCACATCTTGGCTTTCCGAATTCATGAAGCGCACACATACAGTTGTTCAACTGTCCGAGCTACATGTCGCTACAACTATCGTGGCCAACCAGCAAGAGGCAGCAATTCTCGAGCCGTTCAAGACAGGAGTTGAAAACAACCACGAAGCCGCTTGCCACCAACCTTTAGATATCTCACATCTTCCAATCCAAATTGCTTTTAAGCCTGGAATCCGCCCGGGCACGTTTTTCCCTGGCGACATGAACTTCTACCCCTGGTTTGTGCGCGATCTCACACGCTGGGTTGCTGCCACTGTATCGCCGCAAAACCCGAACTACCACATTCCAACGGATGAAGAAATTCAGTACCAGGCGCGATGGATAATCTATGATTGGTAAGTACATGCACATCTCATACCTGATTGTGTGCAGTAATATCTGAATGAACGACCGGGGGAGTACTATGATTTCTTTGCTGATTGTGCTGGAACAGCGAAGATGCCTGGAACCAGACTATGGCAGATAACCCGGAGTGGCTTTGGCGGTTCAAGCGTGACACTGGTCTCTTGGGGACAAGAGGAAGGGAGTGATGTTTGTTGTTCGTGGGCACAAAAGGCCCAAGCCTTTGGATTGCAGAGTCGCATGATTCGAGAAGAAATTGCATTCAAAGAGAACAATGTATAGAGTGTCGAATGAGTTACAGGTAAACCAAGCACTACCAGCACCATCTTGAGTATGATAAGAAAGCCCGAGACTAGCATCTTCTAACACGACACAGAAGGCCAAACTCCTACATTGAACCGAAAGCTCATCAATCGTCCTCGTCGTCAGAATCAGAATCCGAACCCTCCGCTTCTTCTTCCAGCACCCAGTCCTCTGGGCATTCATCGCGCCTGTTCAGAGACACGCCGGAGTCATCTCTGAAGAGCAACTTGGCGCCTCGCTCAAAGATAGTCTTCTTTTCATCGAAATTTTGAAAGTTGACAAGAGTGACTCTGGTCACGGCTGGGTTCTCTTTGAGCGTAGGGAATTCAACACGAACCCAGACCTTGCAATCGGCAATTTCCTCGTCGAATGGAGCGACCACAAATGCCTAGAGGTCGAAGTCAGGAAAGCTCACACAGGAGAATTCCGCAATTCGGAGTATCAGAGACAGGTCATGTACCGCCTCATAACTGCGCCATGATTCGGAACACATACCTCGCCCGAAGCTTTTTCAGCAAGAACTCCAGAGAAGCGGTCGGCAAAATTCTGGTACCAGTGCTTGGAGTGTTTGCCGCGCTTGGGGTACTCATCTGGGTAAGCACCGCGGAAGATGAAGCCACCAACCTTGCCCGCAAAGTCTTCGGCAATCCTAGTATCCCCGATGGTAGTGAAGAACACTGTAGGGCCTTTGGGACCTTTGCTGTCGTAGGCGGCGCGAATAGCATCGTCATCATCGTAGTCGCTGGGATCAGGGCCGCCATCCTTGGTCTTTCCTGTGATCTTGTCGCTAACGTAGCGTTTGCTCAGAGATCGGGTCGTGGGTGGTTCCAGGACCGGGGAAGAAAAGACGCCTGATAGAGCCGAAGCGAGGGACAGAAGGCCCAGGAGATGACTGGTAAAACGCATAATGAGTGACGTAGTAAGAAGCTAGGTGTGAATGTTCGACTTAAGCTGGACATGTTGAGCGTTTATATACAACTAGACTCGAAGACAGAACGCAGCACACCCGAACTTGTGTCCAATAAGCTCGGGTGGATGTTGATGTCGATGCCCCTGAAACATGCTGCGAGTAGCACTTGGCTGAGCCATGTCCATTGTTGTGCTGTTTCGACAGCCGGCCAGAGATCTGTCAGTACTTGGCGGCTTGAATTCGAAACTGCATCTCCCGCTAATTACGACGCAAGTTATGATCCCGAGCCATGTACAGTGACTGGAGGGGAAACTCTGCAGATCGCAGGACGCGGCGTACAATGTCATGCAACCAAGGTCACTGATGTTACTGTCAGCCGGAGAAGCATTCGGTTGAAACAAGGGTGGCGCATTTTAGCGGATAGAAGGCTGATTTACAAAACACCCGAAAGAGTTGTGGAGCTGACATTCAGTTTTCCGACATCGTCCTGTGAGATCCCAGGCATACGATTACCTGAGATAAGCGATAGTTGGGAGGATAGCCGTTGACCTTGTCATCGTGGAAAGCGATGCGGTCGCACGAGTGACGAGTGGAGGCCTCCTATTCGAGGTAGATCCGGCCAAGAAGCCTCGAGATGCTCGCACTACGAGGAGCCGTTTCGGCCGACCATAAAGCGTGTCGAAACTACTATTGGTATGCGGGAAGGCATCCGCCTGAGACTATAGGATGCGCTCCACTGGTGCACACTATACAACCGGCGCGGAACTAGCGTGATGATTACCGTATCGCGGAAATTTACGTAGAAAAGATGACAGGTACTCGATAACGTTGTCCGAAGGAAGCTTGTTGTTTCGTAGCGGGCGATCCCCCAACCTCCGCATTCGATAAGTTATGCGGCCCGCGCTTACTCAGCCCGGCTGTGGGGCTCCTTCGCTTTGCACTTACGGCCAGCACTTTGACGACATCCCTTGGAAACCTACCTAAATCTCCGGGATCGACCCCTGTCTCTACCGCATACTGTGTAGTGTGTGACGTAGTGCGGCCATACTTGAAACGTACACCGCCCACATGTGTACAAACCCGAGCTGTCCGACCAGGCAGCGATAGTGCTTGCCATTCATAGTCACGATTAGGGAATTTGCTCCCGTATTATTCTCGCACATTACAGTCTCTCTGTTAACACAACCCTACAATCGCGACAATGGACGTAGCGACAGTAAAGGCCAAGCTCGGCGACGAGCTCTGGAAAGCCTCCACATCCGGCTCAATTGCCAACATCGAATCCTACACCTCCCATCAACATACTCTCGATCCATCCTACAAGGCCCCATTTCAGGACATCATCAGCGCAGCAACAATGAAAGATCACGTCGACGTCGTCAAGTACTGCCTACAGCAAGGCGCAACAGTGGACCACAACGTCATGGCCTTCTTGATCACAAACGAATCGATGGAAACGCACAAAGTACTCGTTGATGCCAAAGCAATACCGATTGATCACTACATTCCTTGGTTTGGCACCATCCTTAGTGTGGCCGCTACAGACGGGCTCTACGAGTGGACCAAGTTCTGTCTGGAGGCGGGTGCGGATCCAAACAAGGACAAAGTAGACGAGGAATTGAGTGTCCTCGCATCCGCTGCGGGAAACGGCCATCTGGACATTGTTCGGTTGCTGCTAGACAACGGTGCAGAGCTGAAGGACAGCGGGGCCATCGTCCAAGCAGCCGATGCTGGAGAGAAGGATGCGGTTGCGTTGCTGCTAGAAAGAGGGGCAGATATCGATGAAATTGGGATAAAGAATGCGACCGACAAGAGAGTAACGGCGAAGATGAGCCGTGCGCTACATAAGGCGGTCAAGGCCGGCCACATGGATGTTGTACGGTTGTTGCTAGAGAAGGGAGCTAATATTAATCTTACCGACGTGCGAGGACGAACACCGCTAGCTTTGGCCAGGGAGGAGGGCCGAGCGGAATTAATAGAGGCATTAGAAAATTGTGGAGGGGAAATAAAGGAGGCCAGTACTTAATCGGGACGCGTACATACAACCTTTTGGAATCAATGAATAAGCCTGTGACGAAATCATAAGGTATGGATTGCGCCGAAAACGTGAGGCAGTGTAGTCCCTCGCTTGTTAAATCTAGTACTAGAACTCCTTTAGACAGGTTTTTCTGACTCTGTACTTCGACTTGTATTCTCCTGCTGCTTAAGCTACAAGAATAGTAGAAGAGTGAAGACTGTCAGAACGAGGGTTGTGACAGGCGCTACTCTCAATTAAGTAACTCGTGCTCCCAATGAGAGTCTTTTCTTGTTCAATTTGACGACCGTGAGGGTGTTATCAGTTTCTGCGATCCGTAAATTCCAAAAGATATAGCATTGGGCGCGCCTAACCGTGGATCCATCGCAGGCCATGTGTGCTACGCTCATCGTCAGCAAGACGAGACAACAACGCAGTAGCTAACAGCGATGTGGAAAAGCCACAATCCTGGATAGTCTACCTAGAGCACCTTCTAAAAACATGTCACTTTGCTGTTCACTGTTAGTAACTGGCACCAGGGGATTCACGGACTGCTCACCTTCACCTTCACGCGCAACAAGCGAAGTCGACATGTACGCTCAACTCCGAGATGCTCAACAAGAAATGGAATCCAGCGAATGGAAAATGCGATAAGGATGTGTGAGATACTTCTCTAGACTCAACCTACCACTACCACCATGGTTACCAGCCACAATACTTCGGCAATCCCACACATGACAATTCGTACGACGCCATCACCGGAGGCCACCACTGCGAACACATTCGCTCCAGCGGCGGCCAGCATCGTCCTCACCGCTCCAGACTCACCGCTCCAGGCTCACTAGTGGTCGTGTCTACGGACCGGCCCGCGAGCTTCCCCTCGAGGGCGAATACTGCCGCTACGAGCACAGCAGCTTCGAAAACCAAACCCACGTGCTTGCACGGAATCCTCCGATCGAGTTATGCAACTATCAGTCCTGTTTAAGAGACTGCAATCGACGTGCAGCCTTAGGTACATCTTGTCCGTTTGATGCATGGGGTTAGAGGGATCTGGTGGAGTAAAGATAGGCGCAGGCAACGGTAGGACTGGATACGAGTGTGTACGACCACGAAGTTTATAGGAGGGTGTTCGAGGACGTTAGAGAATGGGGGTGGATTGGAGAGGCGATGGCGGCATCTATAAGATGTTACTAGCAGTAGTAGGTACACAATGCCTCTAAACCGCCTTGTTCGGTAGTAAGACTCGAACCTAAGCAACTCCTCTAATCAAATTTTTGATCCCCTCCCCTCGTGCTGTCTTCTCCCACGCGACGGTCGCCTCATCGAAGCCCGTCGTCGAACTGATCAGCGACTTCACACGAACCATGCCGCTCGTCAGCAGATTGACGGCAAGTTCATAGTCGCCCGCGCTGTACCGAAAGCAGCCCCTGACCATCAGTTCCTTTTCACTCATCATGCCGATGGGGAACTCGACCTTCGGTCGGCCCATTCCCGTTTGCACGTACTTGCCCGCGGGGCGAAGAATGTTGATGCCCATCTCGATAGACGAGGCGGCGCCCGAAGCCTCGATGACTGTATCGACGCTTGTGGAGGACAGCTTGAGGATGGAGACGAGGGACTTTGCGTTATCTTCGGTGGAAGAAGTGATGGAGGATTTGAACGTCTCACAGCCGAGAAACTCCTTCGCGAAGTCTAGCTTCTGGGCCAGAATGTCGACGAGGATAATGCGGTGCGCTCCGAAAGCTCTCGCAACAGCTGCACATAGCAATCCAATCGTTCCGCTCCCCATTACCACAACGGTTTCGCCAGCCCGTACCTCAGCAAGTTTGATTGCATGAACGGCAACACTCGTCGGCTCGACCAGCACTGCCTCTTCCAGACTCATCTCGTCGCCGACCTTGTACACAAAATCTTCGGCGGCCTTGAAGAACTTACACAGCGTGCCCTGCGTAGCTGGTGGCCCTGGTGCGGCGGCAAACCGCATTTCTGCACAGAGATGATAAGATCCAGATTTACAGAAGCTGCAGTATCGACATGGAATACCAGGTTCGATAGCAACACGGTCACCGACCGAGACGCGCGTCACCAAAGAGCCGATAGAGGAGACGGTCCCGGAAGCTTCATGGCCCATGACAATGCCAGCTTTTGGGTCAACGTGTTTGCTGATGCCGCCATGATTCCAGAAGTGGACCTGGTGGTGACCGTGGTCAGCAGCTGTCCGATTGCGTTGAAACAAGCTTTTGGGGTGGAGTGCAGACTAACATCGCTTCCGCAGACGCCCACAAACGCGATGCGCACAATCACATCATGCCCGTTTACAATCTCTGGAACTGGCTTGTCTTCGAGCTTGGCGTTGCCCGGTCCGTATAGCACGATGGAAGGGTTCTCCATCATTGGGGGAAATGAGAGGGCAATTCTCTTGTTAGGTTGGGACGAATTCAAGAGTTGATTATTATATGGCCCAATGCCATCTTATAGAGGGCTGTCGAAGGCTACAGGTCTGGTCTTGGAGGGGTGAGCTGCTTCATCATTGATGACAGATTGAGATGACTACCGGGCCATGTTCCGCCGAGCGGAGTCTTGGGGCGAGTCGCGCAGCTCCACGGGAGAGTGCATCTACTTCATCATTTATGACAGATTGAGATGACTACCGGGCCATGTTCTGCCGAGCGGCGTCTTGGGCCGAGTCGCGCAGCTCCACGGGAGTGCACTTGGCCCGAGGTCGCGAATAGAAACGCATCGTCAAATGTTTTTGTCTCGTGGTATTTCATTAAAATGTACATGCAGCCACTTTCTTCGGATTTCAAGCCGCTGTCAGAGTGCGGCTATGATCGTTTGACGAAGGAGGGAGGTAACGTGGTTGCCGTTTCTCTTCCCCGCCCGCTAGCACGGGAAGGGCGTCGGTGCTGGATAGGTGCATGTATTGTTGCCGTGACGTTGCATCCTTTGCAAGACCATCTTCACCCTCCCGTACTAGCTTCCGAAGTTTATGACAGAAATCTGAGACACGTGCTGACCAGAAGATGACAATACAATTGCGCGGGGAAGACGGCGGCTAGGGAGAGGCTGGTGGACCGGCCAGCGGGGGTCCTATTGGCTAGTATGAACGGCGGTGGTGTGCAATAGGTCCCCTGAGTATCTACGTATGAACATCACCTTGGCCCGCCAATTCAACCTTCGACCGTGGGCTTCGACGGCATGTTGTTATGGGCAGAGTTAGCGGGTCCTCGTTCTATACGGATACACCGACGTAGCTCGGCAGCACGGACCGCAAATGGTCCCAAGCTCCCAAAACTCCAACTTCTCCTTCTCATCATCGTCACAACCCATCCCAACACCAATCCATTGCATACCTCGCCATCGCCACCCCCCAGGAACCTTTCATCTCAGACAAACTCCCCAACGCACACAACAGCCACCATGTCCTTCCTCTTCGGCCGCCAACCACAAATCTCCTCGGAGCAGAAGATTGCCCAAGCAGAGGCAGAGATAGACATGGTCTCGGACATGTACTCACGGTACGTCATACCTCCACTTTCGTTGTTGTTGTTGTTGTTGTTGTTGTTGTTGTTGTCGTCACGAAACGGCGGCTAATGATGGCGCGCACAGCCTTGTCGCATCGTGCAGCAAGAAGTGCATCGACAGCACGTACCGCGAGCCGGACCTTAACAAAGGCGAATCCGTCTGCCTCGACCGTTGTGTCGCCAAATTCTTCGAGGTCAACGTCAAGGTCAGCGAGAAGATGCAAGGCGAGGCGCAGACTAGGCAGGGCGGCGGTGGCGGAGGCATGTTTGGGGGCGGCATGTAAGGCGCTCGGTGGAAGACATCGTGGTGATGCGCCCTGGAAACAATGGGATAAGTGAAGAGCAACGATACCTGTGGGTAGTTGATCAGATGTGCGGCGACAATCTCCGCTTCACAATTCACGCGCTGAATGTTTGCTGGCTACGGGACGTGTATGAGTATTTGCATAAGACAGAGGGATTGGACATGGCGTCTGGAATGGCGGTATTGCACGGCCACTATGGCTACTGAGTATATTACGTTTTGACTTGTTATACAATCGGGCCATCAGGGATGTCTCAACTCAAACACGCTGTCATACAGATACCTAGAACCAGCCCTGGTGCCTCACCAACCAACATCCATCGTGCCAGAAGCCCACATCGGGTATTCATTGTTGTATACCGGCGACAAACAGCTTACTCCAAGAGTGCACGGCAAAACAAACTGGCCATTCCTGCGGAAGTCGAAGGGCACTAACAGCTTGGCATAGTTGAATGGCAAACGGTGAAGAATTCCTTCAATAGGCTAGCAGGATGTCCGGAGCGGTAGGAGCACTCGTAATATCCAGGACATATCTCTGCCCGATTCCGCCTCGATCCTAAAGATCAGCTACTGCACAGGCGTGGCCGCCCCGGATGACAGCGAGCTCTGCTCCTCGCCTCCCAAAGCGCCAACACATTTGACCAGCTCCTTGATCGCCTGCATAGTCTCATGATCAAAGACCGGCTCGCACAGCTTTTGCATCCTCTCCAACTCGACTGTCGCCCGTTCGGCGTTCAGTTCGGCGTGGCGAGCATGCTTCTTTGCCTTTGCCGCCGAGATCCGAGCTTGCTTGTGTGCATCCACGACGTTGAGAAGAGTCTGTTTAATTTGTATCGTTAGAACGAGTTCTCGCAACATGATGGACCGAACTTGGATGATTGTACAGACCTCTGCAATCTCGAGGCCACGTAGACGGTCAGGGGAGTGACTGGGCAGCGAAGAGACAGAATCGAGGATGTTATAGACGATCATGCCTTTGTCTGAGCATGTTGCTGGTGGTGCGCTACCTGCAACACCAGAAGGCGTACCCTTGTGATCATCGTCATCGTTTTTGCGAGCTTTGACCTCCGAATCGGGGTGTGGCGATTCTTCGGCCGCAGATGCCTTGACTGGATCTGGCTTAGAAAGATTCGCAGAATGTCTGAAGCGCCCAGCAAAAGTGTTACCGGTGAAAGCCAGAGACGATCGCTTGTTTTCGGCAGGTGTAGGAACCTTCTCGGTGCTTCTGCCATCGCGAATATGGAAGAACTCTCGGAAGCTGCGCTTGGACTTGACTTTGACATTCGTCTCATTCGTGTCGAAGTGCTTGTTGCGATGGGAGTCTTTGCTATTCACTCTTTGAAGCGACAACTGCGTGTCTACCCTGGGTTGCATTGGTGCTTTTGTCGCTGAACTCACGTTCGGCTCGCGGAGCTCTGGCGTTGTGCCACTCGGTCGGGTCGTAGCACTCTTGGTAGATCCGGTCTTGATCGACCTCGACGAAATCGCACTACGGCAACGAGCAGCTCGAGATGTCGAGGGAAAGTGGGAGCCAACGGTGCCGCCCTTGGAGATCATGTAGCGACTGTTGCGGTGTATTGATCCTATTGACGAGAGATCCGCTTTACCGCCGCTTGTTGTTGGGTTTTTCGCCTTGGATAGGCTGCCCTTTGGAGAGTTCCACGGGATGGCTACCGGCTTCTGTGGGGGAGGGTCTTCTCCATTTGTGTCGAGGCCTAGCATATGGACGGCCTTTGTGGGGATGTATTTTGATGTCCACCGATCTACAGTGTGGCTGCTCTGTCAAAAGTGTTAGTACCTGATATACGACACATGCTTGGGTCCAACCACTAACCTGGTCAGTCTTGTTAAGATCGACTGTAGGGCCTCGGGGGCGGGGAATTCCGCAATCGGTGCTGTTGTGTTCCCGTCGTGTTGTGATCTGGAAAGGAGCAGAGCTATGTCGCTTGCCACCAGATGAAGTCAAAGGTAGCTTAGTACCCTTGCTGACGAGTTGCGATAATCGAGGAAGAGGGAGTGAGGAGCTTCTAGGCGGAGACTCGATGCTGGCCTCTCTTGGCGGCTGCATAGATCGGGTAGGGTAAATCTTGACAGTCGACTTCATTTTGGAATCATTCTCGCTAGGCTGTGGTGTGCTTGAGCGTGAGCCAATACTCATGGATATCCGTGACATGGTCTGCCGGGAAATTCTACCAGCTAGTGCGCTCAAAGATCGTTCTTCTGTGGCCTTGTGGGGACCAGCATCGAGAACGATGGGCCAAGCTGGCATTGGCTCTTTCTGACCGAGTAAGACCGAATTGGCGTCGTCAGCGATTGTCAGGGTCGGACCAAAACCAGGACTGGTGGAATGGCCTGACAGGCGCTTGACACGATTACTAGGCCCAGTTCTTTTGTACATCTCAGTCACAAGAGAAGATCTAGTTTCTTGAGGAACTTCCTGAGTGAGTGTCAAGCGACAAATGTCAGCCGGCTCGAGTCCGCTATGAGCATCGCTATCGACGGTATCGGGCCCGTTGTTCTCCACCGTGTTCCCGCTATCTTGGTTTGGAATCAGAGGGGTACTCGCGAAAGGAGCATCTTGGTTTCCTTTTGCACCCAGCATTGGCCAATTGGTACACCCTGATCTCGTCTGCTGCCGCCGAGACGTGGCTGTAATCGCGGCCGTAATCACCGATTGTTGATCCTTTCTATTGGGTAGTGGTAGAGATGTCCGCTTTGAGCTGGTGCGAGGAGGGACCACCAGCTTGTGTGCAAGTGGGCTCTCTAACGCCTCACCGTAAGCTGTCGTGATGGCATGCAGGACTACTGGTGTTGGCTCGAAGGCGTTGACACTAAGTAGAGGAGAAGCGCGGTTCGTCGAAGAGTCTGGTGCAGGGCTCAAAACACGTCTACTGCCGGCATTCAACGGTGCAGTCGCGGAACGGCCAGATTTGTTGCTAGACATCTCAACACCCAGTCGCTGCGCAACATCCTCGGAGTACACTGAGCAGGATCCGCTTGGCGGGGATGAGTTTTTGGACGGAACATTCTCCGGTGGCAAAATCGGCCAATCCTCTGATGTTGGCGTGCCGGTGACTTGTGCATCAACTAGAGTGCGCTGCGCTTTGGGAGGGCTCAACGGGTTCACATATTGCGCGATGGGTGGACTCGGAAGAGGCTTGTTGCGGTTGATTGGCGGGCTACGCGTCGGCTTCTGCGGGCTTGTCAGCATCATGTATATTGGAGACGGACGTTCTCGGCCACTTACCGGTGCTTCAGAAGGTCGCTTCGCGGCTGATTTGTTGTCTCGGTGGGAGTTGGGCCTGACGACACGCGAAGAGGTGCCATCTGCTCCCGGCTGAGACCGCTTGGGTAGCGTGGCGTTGCGGGCCTTTCGAGGAATCCTGGAGCCGACTGTGGGTGACAAGCCTACTGCCGGTGAGGATTTGGACGCCATATAGCGAGGCGACCCAGATGCGCTGACGCGGCAGGAGTTGTGACGCTCCCCACTGCCTACGAACGCTGGCGCAACGGGACTGCTTGATTTGGCCGGCAGTCGTGACGAAGGGGCACCGGGCTGGCGGGCAATGGCATCCATGTCGAGGAGCGGCCGGAACATGATGCAAAGCAGTTGCAACACCGGGTGAAGTCGCTGCGGTACTGTCCTGGCTGGGATGGGCGCGAAGCAAAAGGGCGCAGGTGGGTGAGGACGTGTTATTTACAGAGAGGCAAACGCGGACACGGAACGTCACCAGGGCGGCGGCGCCAGAAAGAAAGAGCTCGGGCAGGGACATTGCAGAGCCCTCGAGGGTGAGGTCCGCCAGGAATCGTAGGTGATGTGCGTGGTGAAGCGCCGACAGCACTTACGCAATTTGAGTGAAAGAGACGGGAAATGAAGGGCAAGGGATAAGGCACGAGATCTAAGGGCACAAGAGCACGGAAGGGAGGGGAATACCGCAAACCTTCTCGATCTAGCGAACGGACATGGAGTGTAGTGTGGCTTATACTGCCGTGCTTCACGACCGCCTCAAGAAGGTGAGAGCTGCATGTCATGTGCGGGGACTGAGAGAGGCTGAAGTGTGATGGACTGTACAGAAGTAATGACTAGAAGCAACACCTATCTCTGCATGCATGCTGGCTGTCCGCTGCAGTATACACAAACGCAGTGCCGTACCAACAACGTGCACGGTTCCTGGATCCTGTTGCATAGCCTCGCGCCAGCCTGAAGGAGGGCGGACATGAACACGTCACATGGGTTATGTGCAAGTAATGCAATGAGAGCCGGTAGGTATTTACGTTGACCGTCTGGCGTCGGGGTCAAGATCACGCGGTACCAAGGTGTTGTTGCGTCGTGCCCGGAACAACACCCGGGCCGATGCTGCTGCAGACAACGTGCTGGTGCTGTACACGCGTCATGCTCTCGAGGCAGCATTTACTATTGCATCTGAACACATGTCACTCCCTAGCAACAAAGAAGGAACATGGCGAAAGACTACAAGCAGCTCAAGACGGAGCATGTCTCGGGCCTCACGGGCAGCTCTCTCTTCGACATCAACAGCGTCTCCCTTGCAATGCCTGTACCCTCCTCTCTGCCCACGCCAGCGCGTGCCCGTGGTGCTGACCGCCGATAGTTGACCATCCTGCTGTGGGCACTTCTCCAATCGCGCATGCGCCAGTTCACACCGTATACGCCGGCCGCCTTCCTCATCGATGTCCTGCTCAGTTGCGGCGTGCCCCTCGGCGCGACCACTGTCTACTCGTCTTCGCCGTGGCTCCTTAACGCGCTCCTGCTACTCCCTGCCGTCTTCCTCTACGTCTCGGCACGCCCAGCAGCCACCTCCCAGAGCACGCTCCGACCCCCAAAGAAGCCAGATAGCGACCAGGACGCTAATCTCGACCCGCTTCCCGTGAAGCCCTTCATCACCCATTATCGCGGCTCCATGATGGTCATAACATGCATCGCTATCCTGGCTGTAGACTTCCGTGTCTTCCCGCGGCGGTTCGCCAAGGTGGAGAACTGGGGAACATCGCTCATGGATATGGGTGTTGGATCCTTCGTGTTTACCAACGGCATCGTGTCTGTTCGGTCGTCCCTCAAGACCAACAATGGACAGCTCCCACCGCTTGGAAGGCGCCTCGCTGCGTCGATGCGACACGCGCTGCCGCTGTTGGTCCTGGGCGTTGTGCGACTCATATCAGTCAAGGGCCTCGATTACTCAGAACATGTCAGCGAGTACGGCGTTCACTGGAACTTTTTTTTCACGCTTGGCTTTCTGCCGCCGTTCGTCGCGCTTCTTCAGTCGGCCTTTGCGCTCGTCCCTTCCTATGCCGTACTGGCCTTTGCGCTAGCTGGCGCTTACGAGCTGGCTCTTGACAAGACCAGGCTCAGCGCTTTCATTTTGACGGCCGCTCGCACCGACCTCTTCTCGAAGAACCGGGAAGGCATCTTTTCGTTCTTCGGTTACCTCGCAATCTTCCTTGCCGGACAATCTCTGGGTACAATTGCACTACCGAGGCAGCAGTCGCTCGCGAAGAAAGTTTCAGCAGCAACAAGATTCCAACAATCGACACTCGGCAAGCTTGTCATCACGGCCCTGCTGTGGACGGTGCTATTCCACTTTTCTGTCAGCTACTATGGGCTTAGGCTAGGCGTCTCGCGACGATTGGCCAACCTACCCTACGTCCTGTGGGTCTGCTCATTCAACAGCTACCAGATCTCGATATGCTGCGCTGTTGAAAGTGTCCTCTTTCCAAACCTACACAAAGCCACGACCAAGCAAGGGGAGAGGCAGAGGTGCAAGGACGCCACCAGCACCGTACTGCATGCGATCAATCGCAACGGACTCGTCGTATTTTTGTTAGCGAATCTGCTCACAGGGCTTGTAAACATGACAATGCCTACCTTACACATGGGGATTATGGAGACGATGGCTGTTCTAGTGTGCTACATGGCTGCACTGGCTGGAGTTGCGGTCGCGCTCGATAGATGGGACATATCCATTAAGCTGTAGATAAGTATAGTCAGTGATGATATCAACATATAAGATTAACGTCGCCCATAATCTGTAAGACGGGTGCTGAACTCCAGAAGGACTGAATGAGCACGTGCACGTGATACCGTGTGCTAGCGCGTTCCACAATTTTCCCCACTTCGCGACTGCGACATCACATCTTACCTCAACCATTGCGCGACCACACCCCATTCTTGTTCTACATCTGCACTCCAACACCGCGGTTGTGAAAGCAGCTATGTCTACACCGCAGGCCAAACGCCGTCGCCTCAACGAAGCCACCAAAACGCTCCACAAGCCCTTCAAATCGCCGTTTCGAACACCGCTGAAGCAGGGCTTCGGCTCTGACCCGCCGTCCTCCGATCCACCAGACGTTAGCATGCCAGCACCGGCCACAGTATCCACGCCCCTCACCCCGTCTGCTATTCCAGCGCCCCGCCTCTCCGCCGTAGCCAAAACGCCCAGTTCCCGGTTAAGTCGTGCTCTTCTCACCCGCACCGTCCAGGAGAAGACGCCATCAAAGCCTAGCGTGACCCGCGAAATAATCCAAATGCGCAATGAGATCCAGATGCTGTCCCAGGCACATGCACTGGCTACGTCGAACAAAGACGATGACCTGACATTGCTCGTCGACCGGTGGCGGACGGCGAGTCGGGCCGCGGCCGAAGAGCTTTTTGTGAGCACTAGGGATAGGGTGAATAGGATGGGTGGTGTTGGCGCATGGAAGGAGCGGGAGAAGGAGCAGAGTGAGTGGAGGCGGAAGGCCGATATGGAGGATATGGAGGCCGAGAGGGAGAGGCTAGAGGCGAGGGAGAAGGAAGATGGATGCGGGAGGACCTATGAGGAGTACGGAGATACAGGTATCAGCTACGACAGCAAGGGGGAGGAGGAGACGTTCAAATGCGCAGATGACGATGTGAGTATTACCACTTCCGTTAAGGTGTTGCTGCCGGATGAGTACTGACCAATAAAGTCATTCACGATGGGCATGATGCTAAAGACGCTCAACATCGACTTGAAGCTCATAGGCTACAACAACGAGGCACAGCGATGGGATGGATGAGCATACAGAGAGGTCAACGCACCAGACCTCGAAAAGCGAGAAAGCGAAGCAAGAACTTGAAGCAGAAGGGCGGTCATACTCGACGCAATATATACTACGCGACAGTACCCTGTTGGACACGAGTGGACATGATGGGGTCGACTGTAAGTGTTTCTCCAAGTCCGGTATCATATGATATTCTGATCAACGCCACGAGAACAGGTAGAGGCGCTGTATTTTACGATGCAACAACACACATGAGTTTGGAAAGTAGTTCGTGGCCATTGGCACGGCTTATCAAGGACAGACGACATGATATGTGGATAAACAGTAGCGTACTTAATTTGCTTTTGTTGCAGTTTACAGATTCTACCTATTGTTGAGGACCACTACCATGAGATTGTCCAGCCTTGCTTCCATGCACCCCCTCTCGTCAGATCGTTCAATCTAACCAACTTCAACACACCACTGTCTTGATCATAATCCACATTTCCCTCGTCAACAGCCTGTTCATTCATCATCACTTCGCCAACCCTATCAAACACTCCCATCACCGTGACGTTCGCGATAGCATTCGTGTCGGCGTAGTTACCCTTCACCTCCGCCCTCAGCATGCAGTCCTTCACGCTGAACTCGACATATAAAGTCGCGGAAGGCTCGAGTGACTCTCCATCGTCAACGTACAGCGATCCGCACGCCTCGCCATCATCACTTAGAGCGACGATGAGACCCCAAGGATTGTTGCGCGACTCCGTCGTCGTGTATCCTGGTTCCTGGAGAGGAAGGATAGACCCGCCTCGTACAAAGACTGGAATGTGACCCAGAGGTGCCGAAATAGTGGTATTCACACCAGCCTGCGCCTCCACCTTCCCACCCGTATACCAATCGTACCAGACCTCACCATCCACCACACCGGGAAAAACGCCCTTTACAGTGTCAACCTGTGGTTCCAGCACTGGTGTCACAAGTATGTTTGGACCGAGCAAGAATTGCGTATCGACGCCCGCAAGCTGTGGCTCGTTCGGAAATTCCCAGGCAAGAGCGCGCATAACAGTAGATCCGGTAGTGTGTGCTTCGTGGAAGAGTGTGTACATGTAGGGCAAGAGAGAATATCTTATGTGCATTGCAGTGCGAGTGGCCGATGCGACAGAGGCCCAGCGATAGGGTTCTTGAGAGTCGGCGGTAAGGACGTTGTGGTTGCGGTAGAATGGGAAGAAAGCTGAGAGTTGCATCCATCGTGAACATAGTTCAGCATCCGTGTTACCGTTGAAGCCACTACGATGGAGGTCAAACAACAGAAGTAGAGTGTGAAGTACGAGAAACTTACCAAGTATCGACACCGAACATAGGAATACCAAAGAGTGAAAAGGAGAGGGCCTGGGGAATTGAAAAGTACATATAGTACCATTTCGATGCATTGTCACCTCCCCAGTGTGCTGTCCACTTCCCGGATCCAACGAATGTTGAGCGACCAAGGAGGAAGGGCCTTTTATTAGGGAACACCGACAGAAGACCTTGGTAGGTAGCGTTGAGGATTTGATGTCTGTTGAATCGCATGTCAGAAGAGATAGCTTCGAAAGAAAAGGCACACTTACCCCCAGATGGAATGAACGTCATATTCCTGCACACCATTCGCGTGACTAGCATTCGGGCTTACAGCGTGCACAGCTAGATCGCCCTGGACGTGATTGATGACATATGGTGGATGGTTGACGTTGCGCACGCCAGGCGTCGGTGTCGTTCGAAGGTATGTAGTTGAAGTCGATGATGCAGATGCCGAGCTTATTGAAGCAGCTTGGTTAGATTGAGCTGCAGAAGCAGATGCAGCTTCTGTGGCATTTGTGACATTGAACCCTTCGGGATAGTCGAGCACCACGTTTCCTGGTTCTCCTGGGAGTGCGAAAGGAACGTGGGCAGGGTTCAAGGTAACGTTGCCTGTGCCACAAGAGCCGACGCAGAAGGATGACACCTCGTTCATGTCGATCCAGAAGCCTGAGTAGGGAATTTCTTTGTACCACTCGACCCTAGCCAGCGAACGTCAGTATATGTCTGAGGATTTATATGGGCAAAGCATGTGGGTACTTACATCTCGTCAACCCACCATTGTAGGGCGTTCTTGCTCATCCAATCCGGGAAGACAGTATAACCCGGCCAAACAGCACCTATATACTGACTTCCATCTGGATTGATCAAGAAACTGTCCGATGCATTGCCGCGGGTATAAGTATTATATGTGTCAGACGCGTTTGTAGGATTTGGTATGTAAATGGCCGAATCAACGATTGGCACAAAATGCTGATTGTTGCCATGTAGAAAGTCGAAAAACTCTTTGACACCGGAACGTGGAAACGACACAGGATCTAGCGTGAAATCACGGTACTGATCCATATAATCGATGTCGAGCCAGATAGTCTCCATGGGAATATCGAAGTCTCTCAGCGTCTCGACGACTTCTCGCGTCTCGGTCCAGTTGTGGTAGCCCCAACGACACTGATGGTAACCAAATGCCCAATAATTCTGCATGGCGGGAGCCCCGGCGGCGGACATGACGAATTGCTTTGTGACGTCCGCAGGGGTGGGGCCACCGAAGAAGAAGAGATCAACGCTGCCTCCAAGAAGACGCCAGGTAAGCTTTTCGCTTTCAAATTTGACTTCCTGGGCATGGACGTTTCTGAGGTAGACGCCGTGAGAGAATGACTGGTAGGGAGAACCACCGCTGCCGTGACCGTACTCATACCCATATCCACGCTCTTCAATCTCGGACATTTTGACAAGCCTCTGTTTTCCGCTAATGTCCTTCTCAAAGTACCGCGTATCTAGATAGAACGGGTGGCTTCCATACAGATTCCTGTCGATCGGGTCGCCTACGTCTGCAGCGTAGATGGTGGCTGTCCAATTGTTGTTCAGCTTCAGACCGTGGATGTGCTCTCCAAAACCAGAAAGGCTGTAGTCTGCGGGGAGCTGTGATCCGAACTCGATGAACTGATCTTCGTATACCAACTTCGTGTTTTCAGTCGTGAAGACGGTATCACCAGTAGATTTTCTAGTGACGCTGAACCAAAAAGAAGGTTCATTGGACCCTGACACTGATTAGCAACATGTTGCGAAGAGCTGGTATGCACAGAGACTCACATTTGAATGCCAAGTCAAATTCTCCGTTCGTGAACTCTGATTGGGGGCGTGGAATCCACTCTTCCGGGAGATTATACCACGAGGAGTTGGACGAGTCCTAATAATGCTAGCACCATCATCCTTCTGCGAACGAGTCGACCATGACAACCCCAAGGCCGGGGTACCAACAGCGTCGCATTTAGCGAGAGCATGCGACCTATGCCTTGGGATGATAGGTATCGAAACCCCTCTGGCTGAAATTTGCCAACTTCGTACCACATCCTTCGGAGAAACTTACTACTTTAGCGGGGCTTATCTGGACAGCAAGCCTGTCCTTAGACTGATATTCAACGTTGAGAATTAAAATATCAACGTCGTTTCCATACACGTTGCATGGCGAGCCCGCAAGGGTCAAGACCTAAATATTGGGTTGAAAAGTTAGCAAAGCTCACCCAGGGTGTCAGTGCCCAACGCCTTAGGCCAGGAGCCATAATGTTTCGCTAGTACAACGCAATTTGCTCCCGGAGTTACGTACCGCAGCCAATCCGTTCTTGTTCTCCTGTAATCGCGAAGCGGTATAGCCCGGGCAAACGTCTTGGGCGTTCATAGCCTCCAGATCATGAATATTGGGTACGAGGGGTTGGCCTTGGTCAGCAGATGCTGGGATGGTGAACACGTCGCGGAAGGTGGTTGGAGTACCACCAATATTCACGGTAACAACCGAGGTCGGGGTGTCTGATATTGTCTGTCCGTTGATCAACACCTGAAGAGAGAAGAAAATGGAGGAAGCTCTGAGGAAGCTTGAGCAAGCCATGCTGATACACTTGCTCGGATCGCAAAGCTTCTAGGTAGGCACTCTACTTGTCGAGCTTGAAAAGAGCTACAAGAGGGGGATTGGCAGTCGAGTAGAGCTTCGTGCTGGTTTGAATGGATGAAGCCGCGGTAGATATAATGATCTTGGGCTCGCACCCGGCCCGAGATTCTTTGCGTGTTCGCAGATCCCTGCAGTGCGCGACAAGGAAAAATGACGATGTGCCAGGAACTCGCACAAGGAAGAAGGTGCGGCTTGCATAAGCGAGCAAGACGACCCGGCAAGACATCCAATACCTGGCCATTGAAGCCCTACCGTGGGGTGGAACGATGGCGCCAGCCAGCGTCCGCCCCTCTTCCGCTGCCGGTATCCCCTCACATATATGCGGGGGTGCGTGGCGAACTTAGCTGAAGCGACTATGGGATGCTACCACTTTGGCGTAAATCGCGCGACTTTGATGACAGGACGCATGGCTACTTCTCGCGATACTGTTGGAAATGTCCTGTGACGTGCATGTTGAAAAAGAAAATCGTTCGTTGATTCCAGTGCGCTTTCCATTGTGGTGACCACCTAGGCAAAGCTTATCTGAACAACGGCAGGCATAGAGAATTTTAAATGCTTCGATGTAGGCTCTCGCAGATCAACTTCATCCGTCCCGCACACATAGTAGCTCTGCATCTCAATGATTTATGCGATGACAAACATTGGAGATTTACTACCTTGGCTGGCTCCTTTGCTTACAGGCAGATGGCCCCGCTGTGTTTATGTAGACTAGACTGCTACCATGTGCTTGTGGCAGCAGTCAAGACTTTGCAAGCTTCGACTAGTTTTGTGTTGCTACCGTTGATGATTGGTCAGATGTCGGAGCGTGAGGACCAAGATGCTGCAAGCGGCAAAGCCTTCCGATCAGAGCAGCGATTGGCCAAAAGTCGGAACGATCGTACTCGAAGGTCTTTGAACGTTGCATTGTCCTCAGGACTGCTGGAACTCGTCTGCGCCGCAATGAAGCTTGAATCATAAACGTGGTTAGTTAATGTCCAAAGCAACCATGATAGAGCTGTGGACTGGGCGCTCAGGACGTTCTCGTTGTGGATGAGTTATCACGCAGGTTATCAGCTCGTCGTAACATTGCTGCACGCTGATGGACGATTTGAATAGAACGAACGCTGCATAAACTAAACAGCTGTAGTGGGCTGCTGCTATGATTTGCGCATGTTTATCTAGACATCCGCCTGGACATCCTTGATCACCTGAACGAGCTTCGGACCAATTTGTTTCGCGAGAAACTGGTCCCCTAGATCATTGGGATGAACTCCATCACTTCGCAACATTGCGTTGGTGAAACCTGCGGCGCGGGAGCAGTCGGCAATAATAATCGGTGATTGAGCGGTGTTTCGCTGCTGTACCCATCCTGGAATGGCCGTGTTGACCGCTTCCACTGTCACGTCGCTCCAGCTCGTTGGAATTAACTTGTCAATCTGCCAAACCTTGTGAGCATCTCCGCGGGGATGTATTGGGCTTGTGCAACTTACGATAATTTTGACCTTCGGGTTCGCACCGCGTATGACGTTCACTAAGCTAGTATATGAATCCAGGATTGATTGGGCGTTACGCTTGCCAATGTTCACGTCGTTGGTTCCGAGCATGAACTGAACAACGTCTGGCTTCGTGTCGCGGACCCAGCCAGCAATGTTGTTCCGTGCAACGTCATAAACCTGGTATCCCGAGTGACCTTCGTGGTTCGAGTCAAAACCGGATGGTTTTTGGCAATTAGATTGCATGTTGGTCATGGTCCCGACGAGATCAACATTGCTCGCCAGACCTGCGGTCGCAAGCTGGTTCCATACTTGAGGTCTCCAACAAGTGATTTCGGTGATTGAATCGCCGAGAAGCACTGGGATTGTTAGTGTCTCGACTTGCGGAAGCGCGGTTCGCCACTCACTAACTTTGACCTTCGCTGCAGCCGTGGCCACGATGCCAGCGGCCAGTCCAAACTTGAGAAGTCGCATGGAGGTTTGCTGATCGAAAAGAGCTGTAATGTACAGTCAATGGTGGGTCATTAATGCTAGCTTAAACACCAGAATGTACACGGATGTCATCTTAACGTTCTTGTGGGGAATATATTGTTCCGTTCACAATAACCGCCGGTATTGGCTTTTGCGCGACCGAGGGAGATTCCCACCGGTCCGAGGAGTGTCGATACTAATTAGACGGCGGTACTTTGAGCGGCCGCTGCCCCGCAGTAAGGACCCGTGGTTGGCGGGATTTGAAGTTCCCCAGGTTTTCCATCTATAGTACTTGTGTGAACGCCGTTCAAGACATGGCGCTAAATATTTTACCGGCGCCCCTGTCAGGTGGGACCTAGCGAGATCAGACATCTATCGGTGTCTTTCAACTTCAGACTTACTTCCTCACCATCCTCACTTCCACGATACCTCATTCCACGATTTCGAACTGCGCCTCATTAGCCGGTGCAATGCGAATACAATGAGTGCGTGTATTTGTACTTGAGCCAAGCTCTCTATTTCGTTCTAGAGCAAACCTTCCTCTCAACTTTCTTCCCCAGCGAGTCTTGTTCCCCAGTGCTATATTGAGGCAACGGACTTATTTGATCTGATTGCCTGGCAATTGACATGGCCGTATGAACATTAGAAGGACGCATCAAATCAAATACTTCAACTCCCATGGCACTCTCGTGATCGGCCTCTATACACGATCATCCCTTCTCTCTCTTCTTTACACGTCCCCCACAACCAATCCCTACTCCTCACCGCCACCTTCCTTCCTCCTCTTCATCTCCACCGTAATCATCCTCATAGCATCCTCATTCCTATATCCCTCATTTCTATATTCCCCCCACCCAAAGAATTCCCCTTGATGTCGCGGTGGATGACCCCCAGATCGTACAGCCTTCCCTCATACGTCCCCACTTGCCACTTGCCCCGGCACCGGCACCAATTCCAACTTTTCAAACCTTTTAAGTAGTCCTCCACGCGACCCTCGCTAGCAAGACTCAGTTGTACGTACGCAATTCTCGTATATGTACCCAGTGAAGGAATTGAGCAGGGTAACGAAGCGGGAATCATAGCCCCTACAGAGGATGAGAATATTTGCCGTGTCAATCATATCCACGTCGCAGTAGCTCTATGCGTCTTCACCATCTTAGTCATTCGTATCCGGTACCCCTTTTCGCCCTTGTATCTCCGCAACCCATCCTCGGAGTGAGTCCTCAGCATGGACAACATGCCCGCCGTTAAAATCTACCTTCGTCTTCACGGAATATAAAACAGCGATTATGAATAACGATTGCGTACTCAATTCTCTTCGTTGGAGTCTACTGAGAAAGCAGAACTCATAGTCTACAACATCACACGTATAGTGCACATTTGTAATATATTACGCGCCAATTCCTCAATGAGATATGGCAGATTGCTCACCAAGTCCACCACTTCTGTACTCTTCCCACACCTCGCCGTAGTATCAGTCGTGATGTTCGGCTAGACGCCAGGTGGTGGGCATTTGAGCGACGAGTCCGGGACGTACATGGTGGTAAGTAGGTTTAGTAGTCACCGATGATGGCTACTAGCTCGTTGCGGGAAAGGTGACTCATCCTGTGTCGAAAGATGTGAGCTTTAGCTCAACGGTTGTGGGGTTAACGAGACGCCTCAATTGTCGCTCCAGTCTATCGAGTGTATATGCTAACGTGTGTTGCACGGCGCTATGTAGTTTCGCCTATTTGGCGGATCTAGCAGGGTCTGGTAACCAGAACAAGGGCCTACCTGCAATAAGACGTATTCAACATCGTGCGAGAGCCTGTCCTAACCGTTGCGGCCATGGTGGGAGTGTCTTGTCGGCAGTGTCAAGAGCGTGTGACGTGTGGAGACGGATTCAATGTCAAGAAGACACATCTAGGGCGATCAGTACGCAGTGGCTTGGACCATAGCCACGCTGTCTCACGTTCACGATGCAGTATGGTATGTATTTAGCGTTAATATTGAGGACTTCAGGGCCTATGAAGGGGCGACAAAAGCGGCAAACGCGACAGACGTAAATTGGATAGGACTCTGAACAAAGCCGCGCGATGGCAAGCTAGATTTACCTAGAAAGTGCATACATATACACATGATCTTACAGCTACCTCTCTACTTACATATATTTGTTGACCAGATCTTCAAAGTATCTCCTCGTCTCCTCCACGCCCATGTCAACAGTAATAACGCCCTTCTTTCTATCCGCATCATTCACCTCTCTGCCCCTGGCCCTGAGGATACTCTCCACCGCCGCGTCGTCGTTTGGCTGGTTCACAACTTGCAGCTGCACGCTCTTCGTGGCAGCTTCCTTTGTACCCACGACGATGATATGATTGTACTTCTTCGCGCGAGCGTCCAGCTTCTTTCTGCCAAGGGAGCGGTCGCTGGTGTCAACGTCGATGGGGAGGTGGGTGGTGTTTATCGGCTGTGGTGACGGGCGGGAGAGCAGAGTGGAGTTGGCGGTGGACGTTTGCAGTCCCGATAGCACGGACTGCACGTGACGGGCGTGTTCCACAACATCGGGATCGTCGTTGACGGCGAGAATTATCGCAGGCCGAGGAGACAGCCAGAATGGGTATCTCCCTGCGTAGTGTTCAATCAAGAGAGCCATGAAGCGTTCCAAAGAGCCATAAATGGCGCGGTGTATGATGACAGGTCGGCGGTGGGCCGGGGGTAGATGCTTGTCTCCTGCCGAGAGAGAATCGACTTGGAGCTCCTCGGGCGAAGCCTGATACTGGAGATCGAAGCGTTGGGGGAGCTGAAAGTCGAGCTGAATGGTAGCTGTCTGGTGCTCTTTGCCGTTGGCGTCCTTGAGTACAATGTCGATCTTGGGGCCGTAGAAAGCGCCGTCGCCTTGGTTGACAGCCCAATCTCTACCGCTGTTGTCCAGTGCATCGGTCAACTGCTGCTCTGCGCGGTCCCATTCTTCGACGGTTCCAATGAAGGAGTCATGGGGCCGGGTTGAGAGCAACAGCTTATAGGGTCCCAGACCAAATGTGTCGTACACCATGCCGACAAACTTCAGCGTCTGTCCAATTTCCGACAGAATCTGATCCGGGCGACAGAATATATGGGCATCGTCTTGATGGAAACGCCGCACCCGCGTCAATCCCGTAAGCGCACCCGATATCTCGTTCCGATGCAGGGCGCTGAAGTCGGCATAGCGTATGGGCAGGTCCCTATAGCTCTTGATCTCATCCCGGAACAGCAAGCAATGGCCCGGGCAGTTCATTGGCTTCAGTCCAAACTCTTCCTCCTGGCCAGCCTCGGCGCTGGCGCTCGGCGCCTGCCCCGATGCGCCCCGCCCTTGCACGCTGAACATGTCGTCGGCATAGTTGTCCCAGTGGCCTGATTTCTCCCACAGCGACTTTTTGTATATTGTGGGCGTAATCACCTCTTCGAAGCCGAACTGCGGGTACTGGGCGCGGAGAAAGGCCTGCAGCTTGTGGAAGACGTAGGCGCCGTTGGGGAGGAGCAGCGGCGAGCCGGGCGAGTACGGCGACGTGATGAAGAGCTCGTGTGTCTGCGCGAGGGTCCGATGGTCGGTCGGGGGGGTGGGCGGACTGGACGTGGTGGGGTTGAGCTGTGCATTCTGCGACGCGGCAGCTCGAAGCTTCACCGACTTCTGATGATGCTGGGGCGCCGCGCCCGAGCCCGAAGGCGAGCAGGAGCAGCTCCGCACAAAATCGAAACCGCAGGCATGGCCACGGGCGTGGCTCGGGGTGAATCGGATGCGTTTGGCGACATTCAAGACAGAAGAAAACGGCTGCCGTAGACGCGGCATCGAGGAATCTGGCCCAGCTGAGCGCGCGCATCTTGACCACGACGTTGGATTGGGGGGACAGGGGACATGGCCTTGGCGCAACACTAGCCGCTAGCGGCTAGCCTCGCTTGGCAATCGGCAATGAATTACGACAGGGGGGGGGGGCTCTCTCTCAGCCACAGATGACGTCGGTCCGCTCAGAGTGAAGACTATGAATCGGAACCTCTTCTTTGCTGGCGACTGCAGGGCGAATTCTGGCACGACACATTCGACGCCAACAGCAGCCGGTGCCGCATGCCAAGTCGAGACTACGACCAAACGCTGAGTGGCCCATCAATACGTCAACACGTCACACACACCTATACGCCCCCGTGGCTCCCAGCCTCCTCCCTCCGACATCTAACAACATCCTAGAGGGTCTTCCGGTGACTGTTCTGTTCTATGCCGTGACTGCCGCCTGGTCGGACCTGGCCCTCTTAGCCCCTGTAGATCCGTCTCTCTGTTCTTCACCATCTATACCTTTCCTCAAACAAGAATCCATCTTCTCACACACCTCGACCGCTATGAACGGCTCACGGCCGCGCACAATGCGCCGAAGCTTGGGCGATTCTTGGGGAGAAGCAGACTACTCGTCCGACGGTGACGCGTCCATACACTCCGCGTCTTCGCTGTCAGATGCTGGAAGCGAAAATGACTACGTGCAATACGAAGACGAGGACCACGACATGGCAACACCTCTTCCACCCAGGACCAGAGCAGCTTCATCGCAAACACTACAAGACACGCCCACCAGGCCTTTAGCGAGCCGGAACACTCCGCGGACAATGAACCCGCCTGAGACAAAGCAAACGCCAGGGATACCGAAGCCATCTAGAAGCACGTCTAGATCTTTTACACCGAAACCACGAGCCTTTCCATCTACATCGGACGCACAGGAGCCCAGCTTCATCATGCCGTCGATTGGCGGACCACAAGAGTCTCCGCTGCGCCAATCGCAATTCCGGACGCGACGGGTGCGACAAGCCTCCCACCAGCCTCAGCAGGGAAGCATGAATACTGCGTCACCACCGATTCGTCACAGCAAACCTTCCACCAGAGGGAACTACCAGGTCCGTGAGCGCGCAGTCAAGGAAGAGCCAGCGGGCCCCGGATACTACATCAACTTGCTCTGGGCAAATTGCATCAAGCCTCTCGGCCTTTACACTCTCGAAGTGATCTGGTACGCCATGAACCACCACTTGAAGCCCCTTCTCGGCGCCGCCTTTTCCGTCTTCCTCCTCGTCTCGGCCGTCCAATACTCATCGGGCGTCCTGCAAAGCTACGTCCACACCGCTCTCACGCCCGTCTGCATCATTCCGGGTTCCTCCTTCCTCCTCCCCTTCTGTAGCACCGCAAGCATGACGCCATCCTACGACGGACAGTACCCGGACTTTGAAGAGCTGACCAAAGTCCAATCTACCTTTGAGGAGGTACTAGAAGCTAACAAAGATTCTTATGCCCTTCCCGCCACGCTTAAGAAAGGCGAGATGGCCCTCCGCGACCTTCGGTCCACGGTAAAGTACTCTAGGCTCCCATCACGAAGCGAGCTAGAAGTCGAACTATCCTCCTTCATTGAGACCGCAAGCGAAGCCTCCGACCACCTGGCCAAGTACAACGCCAAAATCGGATACACTATGGACCAGGTCATCTCCACGAACCGCTGGACTCTCAACACCCTCGAAGGTATCGCTGCGCGCGAAATAGGCACGGGATCCATTTCGCGCGCTCTGTCTTACATCAATCCTTTTGGCGCTCTCCAAATCATGCCGGGAAGCCTGGACGAACTCATCTTCGACCAATACGTCCTCCACGTCGGTAAGATGAAAGAGGACATTGAACGTCTGATCCAGCGATCCATTGCGCTACTGCACCTCCTCAACAACCTCGAAAACCGCCTCGATGTCATCGCCGAGATCGCCGTCCGCGATAACCTTATCGTGAACCGAGACCGCGATGAGCTTCTTTCCCTTCTCTGGACAAAACTGGGCGGCAACCGCTCCTCGAAGAAAGCATACACCGAATCGCTTAGCCTACTGCAGCAAGTGCAGGACTATCGGAAGAGCGCCATGCATCACGTATCTGCCACGCTGTTGAAGCTGCAGGCGATTGCGGCGGAGTTGGAGAACTTGCGGGAGGGGGTTGCGGCGCCCGAAGTGGTAGGTTATGGAAAGGTACCGTTGCGGTATCATATTGAAATTGTGGAGATGAGTATAGACAGATTGAAGAATAGCAGAGGCGAGGCTCTTGCGATTGAGATGGACACGATGAAGAGGGGGCTGGGTGACGATCATGTAGAGGGTAGGTTGGGTTTGCCTGCGAAGCAAGGGGAGGCCCCTACGGTTTATGCGAATTAAAACTCGTCCGGTTTGGGAAAAGGAAACGGATCCGCCTGAGGCGACGAGGCTCTTGCCGATATGATATGGTCCATGAAGTGGTAGATAGGCGCTACCTTCGTTTTGACGTCTCTTACGCACACCTCTAGATACCCCTTGCAGCATTATCACCACAAAAAACTATTCATCTCTTCATCAAAGTACTTTGTCTCCTCCATAGTTCTCATGCTTATAATTTGCTCTCATTTCCAGATACGTAATGATGTATGAGTATGGAATAATGCAAAGTCGAATAGACAGCACTATACATCGATGAACACATCGACGCACACCTCTAGATACCCTGTGTAGCAGTGTGATCAAGACAGATACCACCACTGTCGCCTCTCCCTCTCAGCATCTATACAGTGGATCCCTGATTTCGAGTCACAAAGTGCGTCCCGATTGAGAGGCAATGCGACGCTACTCTTGGGCGCAAGGTATTAAGACCCTCTGGATGGGCTTCGTTGACTTCATCCCCCAATGTTCATCCTAGTACATCTGCACCTCAACCAGACACCTCCTCACCCCCAATTCTAGCCCTTCAAACTCCATCTCATACGCCACACAGCCCCTTCTCGCACACTCTGCTCGAAACTCATCCACACTGCCCCCAACACCAAAGTACACGCGCTTCGCTGCCACAATCGCCTTCCCCGTCTTGACCCTCTTCATCAACTCAACCATGGCTTCCGTGAATGCCGCAAGCGAGGACGGCGAGTATATTGTTTCGGAAGCGAGGATGAAGGTGTTGAGGGCGGGGTCGGTGGGGATGAGGTCTAGGAGGTGCGGGACGGGGGTCCAGGAGCCGGAGAGGAGGGTGAGGGTTATGCCGAGAGAGGAGAGGTGGGCTTCGAAGGCTGTAAGAAGTGTGGGTGTGAGGTAGAGGTCGCCGTTTTCGATTTGCTGGAGGAGGGGGTTGCCGTCTTCCCCGAAGATCGATTTACTGTTTTCTTCGTCGAGTGTGCTCGCCCAGGTGAGTATTATATTTGGCACGGTGACGAGGCGGAGAACGTCAATATTGTAGTCCGTGAGCGTGAAGTATAAACCCAAGCCATTTCGCAGTGCGTATTGGAAGAGGAGGAGAGAGGGCAAAGCGGTACCGCATCCCATCTCAATCACGTGGTTCACGCGGACCAGGTCGTCGAGATCTTTCCGTGGGCCGCGGTCGAGAAGGAAGCGGACGAGGTCGATACTGCATTCCCAGGTTTTGTAGCCCCCTTCGTAGATATTTGTTTTGACGTCGGAATCCTGACGTCGTTAGCATGTGATGGAGAGTCCAAAGGCTGGAAATGAAGCTGGGAATGGAAACGAGTAGGGAAGGAAGGGGACGAAAGGACATACGTCAAGACCAGCTAAGGCATCCGAAGATGTTCCTTCATCCTCGGCCATGAGCTGAAGTCGCACATCGAAGAGTTCGCGGCGCGGAAGGCGGGCCGTGTGGCCTTTGGGAGATGTCGTTGTGAAGATTGAGTAGGAAATTTTGTCAGGCAGGCTGGACAACTATCTCAGACGTTAGATTCAGGCTGTATGCATAGCGAGCATAGCAGCAATGGTTGGGTCTTACCTACCAGCTCGCCCAAGTCATGTGTCCGGGATGGTGTGGGTGGGGGTGCATCTTGCCCTGGATCCGCTACGTTTTGTTCGTTGCTGGCCACTTCGTTTGGATCATGTGCTATGTCGTCGCCCGAGAAGCCGAAGCTGAACGACATTGTGAGCTGCGCGTGGGTGTGTTGAGGGGAAGTTTGGTGGGATATTTCTTGGGCTTATCGATAGCTAGTCACGTCGTCATTGGTCCGTGCAAGCGTAAATGAGAAGAACTGAATGGGCGACTCTTTCGAATGGTCTTCAATACAAAAACGCCGTGCTTAGAGATGAGATCGAATGGCAAATGATCCACTGCAACAAACGAACATGATACTCGACGCCAAATACGCCGAAGCGCACAGGTATAACATGGAGGACTCTCCCTACGCCAGCAACCGTGACTGCCACCCATGGGGCTAGTTGTGAGTATACAGCGGCTGCTGCTGCTGTTCGGCCTGCTGTTCTGCCTGTCGTTCTGCCTGCCGCTCTGCTTGCCGCTCTGCCTGCTGCTGTTCGGCCTGCTCCATCTCGCTTCTTACGAGTTGGCGCTCGTACTGCATCATAGTCTCCACCTAGCATGGCAAAGTCAGCAAAGCTCGTGCAAAGAGGGTGCCAGTACCGCAGGCTACGCACATCCAACTCCCACTGCGACGTGTCGGCGCCGTTTGTCCGGCCCTGGGCTATGAGCTCCTTGCGCTTGGCGATCTGCTCCCGCATGTGCTGCAGGGTGGCTTCCAGCACGACGGCCTCGCTCCTTCCCTGGCCCTCCATGCCCGGCACGATGGCGGCGAGGCGATCGAAGCCCTCGCGGATGGCCTCGCGGCGCTTCTGCTCGGAGCGAATGTGGTTCTCCTTCTTCTGGCGCTCGGTGAGGCGCGGGCGCTCGGCTGCATTGGGCGGGCTCTGCGAGGATGTCATGGCTTGGGTTGTAGATGGCGTTGGGGTTCGCGGTGGATGGTTTGGTCGTGCGCGCGCGCGTGTGTGTGTGTGTATGTTTGCCGGGCTGTTCCGTCCTGGCTCCAAGCTGCATGTGATGGTTAGCCTACGCGAAGTGGGTGGCTGCAATCACCCATGGAAGCCGTCGGGCCACCAGCACGGCTCGCGGGCGTCTTCCATGGCGAGCGAACTCGAAGACGGACGGCCGACTGAGGGGCGGCGTGGGACCGACACGGAGAAGGAAGCGTGTGTGCAGTGCAGTGCACATGTAAGATGTAACGATGCGAGCCCCTCGCACCCTGTGACGCACCACCGGCGACGCTGCCGCCACTTTGCGAGCCCTACCTGTCCACCACGCCGCGCCGCCCGGCCGTCTGCAATCTGGGCAGCGCAGCGCTACCGCATGCGACCGACGGCCACTCCCGACTACGAGCACTCGCAGACACACTCAGCATCAGGG
>Ga0247733_1000233_pt1 | contig 56565 bp, 60 predicted proteins | sample UWRJL043104R2_FD_180932 | JGI IMG/M metagenome (GOLD analysis project Ga0247733, IMG submission 180932) | Plant litter microbial communities from Arlington Agricultural Research Station in Wisconsin, United States - UWRJ-L043-104R-2 | ecosystem: Environmental > Terrestrial > Plant litter >...
AAATCAATTGCAAAACCACCCCCCAAATCCCCCCCCCCCCCCCCCCCCCCCCCCTCCTCCCCCTCCCCCCCCCCCCCCCCCCCCCCCCCCAAACCCTCGAATTCCAATCTGCCCAATCAGTCACCACCTCCAAAACCCCCACTTGCAACAACTCTCGCCATCCCGACACATCTCAAGGGGTATCTGGTCCCTGTCCTCGCGAAACTGAGCCGGAAGTACGATGCGCCGCGGATGATGAGCCCGGGGCAGAAAGTACCTCAGGGGTAGATGACGATGGTCCAGAGATCGCTGGACAGGTAGGGATGCGTGGGTGGGGAGAGGGTGGCTTTGTGGTCCGGGAGGCGCCACGGGTAGCCGACATGGGTGAAGTGTGGGTTGGTTGAGCAGAAATAGTCGAAGGGGATGGGGGAGTGGTATGCGTGAAGGCTTGCGGGAATGCCTGACATGTACGACATGGTTGTTTGATATTATCGGGGTAGAAGTCTTTGTATAGTGTACTGCTTGAGAGCTGCGATGGCGGGTAGCTTGTTCGGAGAGTACGTGTATGCGCAACAGGACCGTAGAAAGACAGCTTGTGCTATCAAGAATGATGCGACTAATCGGGCTGCTGCGAACAATGATGAACGGGCCCATCAATGGAAATAATTCGTAGACAATAAAGCGATCGGAAAGCTGGAGTGTAAAATGATGATACTCTACAGTTGTTGTTTTCAGAAGTTGTCCCAAAACACGGACGCTTGACATTACTCTCAGTTGGAGGTACTTTCCCACGCGCTCTGCTGCGCCTGTCCACCAGGGCTGGTTTTAGTCGGGTTAGGACGGTCCACTGCTCCTACCTTTTGACCAACACTTCCTCGCTTCTACATGCCCGGAAGCGTTGGATTGATGAACTTCTCTTCCACAACGCTGCATAGTCCTTTAGCCAACATGCGACATCTTCATTCGTGGGGCGCCTCCACGATGTCTCTGTGTCATCGTCCGATACTACCAAAGCATACAATGATTGATATACTCTATTCGAGATCACCCAGTGATGTCCATACCAAGCCATAGAAGATGAACACGGATTTGTTTGACACAGTTGTTCTCGGCCGCGGATAGTGGTTCGTGCACTGCAGCGGACAGAGCTGGGTCATGACGTCAGTTTGCGGATGAGAAGTTTGAGCGGCAGTGCGAAGACGGCCCCGACGATGGATGTTGGATGGAGTGACTCTGCAAGAAGCGGACTGGCCTCAATTGAAGCTGTTCAGATGATAGAGGAGCAGCCTGGCGTGGTGGGAGTCTGGGGTTTGGTTCGACGGGCGCGGCTTCCCCAGCTTTCCAGCCGAATTGGGCGCGCTAAGTGCACAGGCCATCGCAAGCTCCAGCTGCGCGATGACAGTGAGGGGAAGCTCCTGGGTCACACACACCACCAGAGGTACAAGACAGACGCCCATTACCTGCATACCCGTTGTCCGAACTCGTCCACAACCCCGTGGGTCGTCATTGTCGCATCTCCCATCGCCACACCTCCGCAGCACCTACCTATCTTCTTGGCTTCAATTGCTGAGCTCACCTCCTCACACCGCCAACATGCTCACACGCCGTGTCTATGCCAGCGTGCGCAGCGCTCTTCCCGCACAACACTCCGTCGCCATCAATTCGCGCTCCTTCACAGCTCTTGCCGCAGCACAAAGCCCCGCCCGAGCCCCGGCGCTCGCCGACGTCAGGCCCGACGGCGCCGCAGCTTTCAGCGAGAAGCAACAAGAATTCCGCGAAGGGCTTATCACGGCCCAGAAGCAGCAGGAGCAACGAGAGAGTCAGTCTTGTTCCCCCAATCTACCCGTCGCAATGCCTCTGCTGGCGAGAGTAAACGTGTACCGGCAAAGATCCTGGCATCACTAACATTTGGCTTCGTAGGAGACGCACGCGCACGTGAGCAAGACGACAAGAAGAAGGGCGGTGCTTTGAAGACGCTCATCTACGGCACGCCTGAGGGACGCGAGCTCGATCATGACATTGAAAGGAGCTTTTCGCAAGTCCTGGCTCGCGGAAAGTACGTCCACTCGATCGTCTTCCATGAGGTGAAGCCCGAAAAGGTCGACGAGTACACGGAGCTCGTTGGAAAATGGTACCCGAAGATGGCATCGCTACCCGACAACAAAGTCCATCTGGTGGGCAGCTGGAGGACCGAGGTGGGCGACTGCGACACATTCGGTGAGTACCCTCCCAGCCTACCTACGTGGAAGCTCGCATCTGACAGGTCTTTGCAATAGTTCACATCTGGGAATACCAACGCTACGAGGGCTACCACGCCTCGCTTCACGCCATTCAGCACCACCCCGAGTTCCCCGAGTTCGACAAGAAGCTCAAGACGCTGATAAACACCAAGCGTTCCTCGCTCATGCAGGAGTTCTCCTTCTGGCCCACGACTCCGCCGCGCCAATTGGGCGGGCTGTTCGAGCTCCGATCCTACACTCTACACCCTGGAAACCTGCTTGAGTGGGAGACACATTGGAGGCGCGGTTTGAAAGCCCGCAGGGAGGTCATGGAGGGCGTAGGCGCTTGGTTCGTACAGATCGGCGAGCTGAACACGGTGCACCACCTGTGGCAATTTGCCAACTTGGAGGAGCGCAAGGTCCGCCGTGAGCAGAGCTGGGGCGTCGAGGGGTGGGGCGAGACGGTGCACAAGACGGTGCCTCTCATTCAATCTATGAAGAGCCGAATCCTGATTCCTTGCCCGTGGAGCCCGGTCGCTTGAGCGCACATGCGAGTTCAGGCAAAAAGCACTCCGACATGTGCAATTTACGTGTGGGAAGAGGCAGGTTTTCAGGCGAAAACAAGTGACTTTGTAGCGTAGGCTCCGACGGGTGACATTGTAGCATATTCGATTTAGGGAGGTACATGGAAGGAAGGGCATTACGCTCGGCGTTAGTCGAGGCGTCCTAGTTCGCAATGAATTCTTAGGGAAACATCTGGCTACCATGATTGAGATGTCAACCATGGTAACATTCTTGTCGCAGGTGTAGACTAGTGCTTGACCTGTGCAAGTTCGGTGGTTCTTCCTAGCGGTCTTTGTTGTTGGCACACCCCACCAACGTCATCCTTATCACGAGCCAAACGCGACAATTTTGCAGGGATTCAGGCTGTCCAGGTTTCGCGAACCACCGCACAACGCATCCTCTGCTCCCTCCCCTTTATTCATCTTCACACATCGCCTGCCCGCACGCGATACACATCGCAACATGGTGTACATACGGCAGGACAAGCTCCCGAAGCTCAAAGAGTACAAGTACCAGGGCGTCGACCACAGTCTGGTCTCGCAATATGTCCTCAAGCCCTTCTACTCGCATGTCGTCATCAAATGCTTCCCCATGTGGATGGCGTAAGTCAAAGCCGCTGGAGATGTGAGAACGAAAGTGCTGACAGACGTACAGGCCCAATCTTGTGAGTTGACCCGAGCCCGTCGCTGTTCACCGAACGAAACGACATGCGCACCCCAGACGCGTCGAAATTGCGTATACTAACAGTAGAGACAGATCACGACACTGGGCTTCGGCTTTATCGTTATCAACTTTCTGACGTTGCTGTGGTACACGCCGACGCTGGACCAGGACTGTCCGCCGTGGGTGTACGCCAGCTGGGCGGCTGGGCTGTTTCTATACCAGACATTCGATGCGGTGGATGGAAGTCAGGCGCGCCGAACGCGTCAGAGCGGGCCGCTAGGAGAGCTGTTCGACCACGGCGTCGATGCAGTCAATACCACGCTCGAGGTGCTGCTGTTTGCGGCTACGATGAACCTGGGACAGGGCTGGAAGACGGTTCTCACGCTCTTCGCTTGTGAGTCGAGGCAACTATCGCAAGTATAACGAGCTGACACGATGCAGCGTCCTTGACTTTCTACGTCCAGACATGGGATGAATACCACACGCATCAGCTCACACTCGCCGTCATTTCTGGGCCCGTCGAGGGCATCCTTACCCTCTGCGTCATTTACGCTTCTACGGCATACTTTGGCGGAGGAAGCTTCTGGCAGCAGTCTATGCTTGCGACCCTGGGTGTTAAGGACTACGCTTTTATTCCTAGTTCGGTTTACAACCTCGCCTGGAACGAGTGGTATATGGTATACGGCGGTATTGTGCTAGTCTTCAACACTGTTGCCAGGTAAGTCTCTCTGACGCATATCGCGCAATGCATAGCATCGGCATTTTGCTAACACCTGTACAGCGCGCTCAACGTCATGGAGGCCCGCCGTGCCAGAGGCCAACGGAGCCGCAACGCCCTGTACGGTCTCCTTACGTTTTTCGCTCCATGGGCCCTCATCCCCGTGTACCTCTTCCTCCAACCCGTGATCCTCCGCCAACATCTGGTCCCATTCATCTTCTACGCGGGTCTCATCAACGCCTACTCCGTCGGCCGCATGATTGTCTCCCACCTTACCAAGTCCCGCTTCCCGCGCGGCAACGTCCTCATCTACCCGCTCATCTACGGCGTGGCCGACTCCCTCGGACCCTTCTTGCAGCGCAACGTCGGCTTTGGCTGGCCGAGCGCTTTGGGCAACGACATCTACCAGGTCGCCTTTGTGTTCATGTGCCTGGGCTTGGCGATTGGTGTGCATGGTAGCTTCATTATTGACGTCATCTGGACGATCTGCGATTATCTGGATATTTGGTGTTTGACGATCAAGCACCCTAACCCGGAAGTCAAGGAGGACGCGAAAAAAGGGCAGTAAGAGATCGCCAAGAGGAATGCAGTTGGAGAAGAGGATATATTAAGAGGTAGACTGCTTGGGGTATGTGATTGTTGAAGTCTTTTCGGAAACTGTATCTGTTATTGGTGGGGACATGGCATAGCGTGGATTGGCTTGGACTTGCGGAGTGCGCACTGCACGGTAATCATATACCCTACCCTTTTTCTTATGCTTAGATTGGAAATCACTTCATTTGTACACGACATGGTCTTTTGATGATCTGTAAGATTTTTTGACGTGAATACGTTGAAAGGGCAATCTTTGGCACTTGCTACTTCAAGAAAGGTAGCATCGCCGGTCGAGCATTGCGGGCCATTCCGATACGTCCATGTCCGGAAACCCCATTCATTAACCGAGCTCAGGGATTAAGGGCTACCTGGTACAGCATTTACCCAATCCTGAGCCATCCGTCGCGTAGGGGCTAGGTAGCTTTGGCAGCTACCACGACCTAGACCCTAGTTCGATCAGGCATTGCCGCCTCCGCGACCACCACGACCTCCACGACCTCCTTGACCACCACGGCCTCGTCCTCCACGGCCGCCCTGTCCGCGCTGACCACCACGTTCACCCGGACTGCCTTGGCCTCCGCGACCTCCACCCAGACTAAGGGCACCGAGGCCATTGACATTCGGGGCATTGCCTGGACCCAACCCGGGAAGACCATCCACTCCAGGCCCAAAGCCAGGCGGGGGCGGAGCCAGACCGAAGGAGCCGCCAGGACCAACTGCATTGCCGTAGCCCTGAGGAGCATGGCCACCACGGCCGCGGGGAGCAGAACCACCACGGCCACGAGAAGCCCACGGAGGAGTAACTGGCTGGCCGTGCGGGGGTGTCTCACCGGTCCAGTTCGGGTCCGGGGCTGGGGGCTCGAAGATGAGGGCATCGCGGTGGGACCTGCATGCATTAGCAACCACATCTTCCTAAGAGCGTGAGAAAGAACAGGGAGACTCTACCAATTCGGATACCGCACCTGACCCGTACCAACCCGGTTACGAATCGGCTCGTTGATGCGCTCCGCGGGCGGACGGGGAGGAAGCCATAGGGGCGGCGCAACGCGCGCATGGTACATCAGCACCATGGTGACTAGGAGGCGGTTGTCGTCGCCTTGTTGGCCAGGGTAGTTGGGGTAGAGCGGGGGCTCGGGTTCCCCGTTCGCGCGGAGGGGTGGGACTGAATGGTAGTGCTTTGTTAGTGTCGACAAGAAATGGGAGTGGGAGGAACGCAAGTATAGAAGGACATAACGTACCGGTGATGCCCTGGATGAGAGCGTGGATGGTGTCTGGGTTGTGGCGAATGCGGTCCTACGCGGTGGTGCTGAATTGGGTGTGTGTCCAGGTATGAACGGTGGATCACTGTGGTACTTACCAGACAATCGAGGATTCGAGTTGCTCGCGCGATTTCAGCATCGAGCTCTGAATTCGGATAGTCATCGCTGATGCGGTAGTAGTGGCGCAGGAATGGCATCAGCGAGGAGCGCTCCCAGGTTTGGTCTTCCGTGGCGCGCTCGTACGGGTGGGTCGGAGGCCGGTTGTTCATCTTGACGGGGCTGTTGTGCTTGGTGTGGACTCGATCGACGGCTTGCGTCTGTCGAGTGGTGGTTGTGGACTGCTTGGTGAAGAGAAGATTTTTTTGGGGGGGAGGGAGCGAAGCTTATATAGGATAGAGCTCGGGTCGGGAGAGGAGGGAGATGGTAAGGTCACCTTTGGTAACGAAGACGGTTTGGTCTTCACCGAGGCTGTGGTGAAGATGGTGGGACGATGGGAATTGGGGATGTAAATGGGATTGTTGTTTAGCATACGATGAGAAAGTTAGGTGAGCATAGTAGAAAAAGTCTTGTAAAAATGGAGAGTACCTTCACCGTGGATCGAGTCGGTATATCATTGTACTCCTGTTGTCAAGGCATGATCATCGAGTACTGAGATAATTAAAGCTTCGGAGGGAAGGGTCGAGTTGTTGATTCTCGCAAATAAAGCTTGATCGTATGGTATACACACCGCATACTCACATTCTCTAGCTCCCACCAACAGTAAAGCTAGCGTGTACCAATCATCCATACTGGCGCTTCTCAGCGTCGTTCAATCTTTACTCTCCCTCGGTCAACTTGTTACAGATCGTTGTGAACTCATCTTTAAACTGCAACATCTCCACCCAGCGTTCCGGAATCGCACCGACTCCATCTCTAGCCCCAAGAAGGCCCCCAGCAATCGCCCCGTTCGTATCCGTATCCCCTCCCAGTCGGACAACATCCACCAGCACATCTTCAAGGGAGCGGGTGTCCAAAACTGCTGCGATGGCTATGCTGAGGCTCTGCAACACGAAGCCGGACGTCGCGTCTGGGAGCTCTTTTCCTGGGCCCTCCGACACGAACTTTGCGATGGACCACCCCATTCCGCGCTTGATGCTCTCTTGGACAAATGGATAGTTCAAGCTCTCCGCTACCTCCAGACCGATAGCAACTGCTTCCGTTGGCGTCTTGCCTTCTAAAAGTGCAGCAACGATCTCGTTGTACGCCGCGCAGGCAACCGTGCAGCGCTTGTCGTTATGCGTAAACGCACTAATCGCCATCGACTCTGCGATCCGCTCTTCTCTGGACTTCGTGAACAATGCCGTAGGTATGCACCGCATCAAACTCCCATTCCCAGCATTCCCAGGCCCTGCACCACACGTCCTCACGTCTCGCGATTGCTCGTATCGATTCAAGCCCTTCATTGTCGCACCTCCAATATCAACAGGTGACCGACCTTTCTTTCGCCCAGGCCAGTCGCCGTTGAGCCACTTCAGCGACCACTCTGCAGCCGAAACAACGACGTCGAATTCCTCTTTGGCATTGGAGGACGAGTGGCTTGCGGCATCAGCGCGGTCTTGGTAGGCGAGGAGAACGGCGTAGGTGAGATCCGTATCGTCTGTTGCGTTGCCGGCCGGCCAGTCGAACATGCCACCTCCAACGATGTCTCGTAGACCATTGTGGTATCGGGCCTTTATTTCGCTGTAGGATTGGAATTCGAGGGTTGCGCCGAGGGAGTCGCCGGCGTGGACGCCGAGGAGGGCGCCGAGGGTCCTAGATCCACGGAGACGGTCATTTTCAGGCATGATGGCAGTGGTCTCGAGAAACAGTGATGCAAGCAATGGGCTTGGATTGAAGTGAAATAAGTGCGGGTGGAATGGTTATCAAAGCCACTGTTTGTTGCACTGCCTCCACGGTGGATCCGCCATGGTGTCGCTGCCTAAATTGTCGCTGAGGCTGTCGCGGAGGCTGAGTATATCGCGGACTGCGCTTTTGCAAGACGAGAGTGCGCTTGCTTGTGGCGAAGTAATAATGAATTTTACTAGGAGAAAGTGGTAGTAACCGCAATAGCCTCAACACCAAAGCTGGAGCTTCACTCTATAGTTGTACACGTTTGAGTGGTGATGAACTCTTGAGGTTGAGTTGAAATGATCAAGGTAGATTACTATGCGCATTTCTCAGCACGCAGTACACACTTCATCACGCCCCTTTGGGCGGGCTTTTTGCGTTCCGACTGTTCATTCTTGATAGCAATTCGTACTCCCAGTACTCGCGTAAAGGATGCATCTTCATCGAGGCTTTGCGTGATTCATCCTTTTTTCAATGGAAGTGCGGCTTGTTCATAGGCGTGATCCTTGGTTCTACGAACCGTAATACTATTGCAAAGTTACCAACCGCCTGTGAAGCTCTAGTCAAGAACAATATACAGAAATGGAAAAGCATTCTGCTAGTCAAACCTCTCAATGGAACTCAACGATTAAAGGCATGTCGATTCGAGTTGTGAATACTGGGTTTCTTTTAGACAATATGCTACTACTATTGTAGGTATCTTTGATATCAAAGGTTGCCTAGGTTGCAACATAATACTAACTTACTACGTCTAGGTCCTGCGGCAATACATCTGACTTCTGAGCCATAAATAAGCTCCTGCACTATCTATAAGGTTGTTTCATAGACACGCAGCGCTTGGTGTCGCAGAGTTCAACGCTAGATGGCCCGAAATGCAAGAAGAGTGGGCAAAAGGAGATCGCAAAAACAGAGGTCAAAAAGGCAAAAACATACAACAGCGGGTATTCGCTAGTGGTCACCCACCTAACTACTAATCCGCCGGTATCATGCTTAAGTACAGCTGAGCGAACGGGAAGCTCTGTTTTCATGATCCTATGGTAGTATGTATTAGTTAACCTGACGTTTGGCGTATATAGACCCTTTCCACGCACAGAGAAGGAAGTCTGCTCAGATAAACATGATGCTTAAATCTATGTTTGTTCGTTCTAGTGTTGTGGAAAGCCGAGGGCTCGTCGGTTTAGGAGAGAGGTGATTGTTGTTCTGCGAAGCATGCTGCCAAAAGATATGGCTGCTTACCACCACGTGACTCGCGCATCACATGACCGTCATCTCACTCCACCACCCGGACGTATCCATACCGTCTATATCGTTGCGGACATTGACCGCGCTGTCATATTTGGCATGCCAGCTTTTGTGATGATCACTCCGATAGCCCCCGAGGGAATTTGTTTCGCCATCATCCGCGGATGGCTCGCTGACCAGCCAGTATTGTCCCGCCCGCCTTGTGGGTCCCGAAACACTTCCGTAGTGCGCTTCCGCAGTTTGTTGCTACGGGCACCATAAGTCAAGCGACGTCGACCACTGCTACGCATTGAAATGTGAGCCGTTGCTCGAGGTGGCAACGAGGACAGCTCAGATCAATGGCCTTTACACCTTTCAGCGCTGCCGAGATCGCGATGGAGGGCGGGCACCAACGTGCTTCCTGCCGTTGCACCACACCAGCCAGATAACGTTTCCGAAATCCTGCGTCGATAAGCCCTCGAACAGAATGATTGTATTTCCCAAGTGAATTGAACACGAGCCTTGTCACAGTGTGATGAACATGTTCAACACATGTTGGGTAGAGGCCTCGGAGGAAACACAGACCAGCTCATGGAAGGAGGGGCACAAGTTTAGTTAGTGCAGAGGGTGAAGCAGGTTGCCTGGCACGAAGTCTGGTCTGTGGACTAATCTGCAGGATATGATCGACCAGTCGTGAGGAGACTCTTGGAGACGACGCAAACTGCGACAGTGGTATATCAAAGATTGCGTCGTTACAGTACGGTGCAGCTGCAGGTGCCTTAAGGAACTCTTAATTTCTGAGAATCTTACTACTACGATTCACGGTCGCCGACTATACCGTATCCTGACACACTGATTCGTCTACGCGCTCCGCGCTCATTGGTCCAGGAGTCCGGTATACGAGCCTCCCTGCATGCGCGTAACCCAATCGCATCAACTAGAGCCTACACACAAGCGTACCCAAGCACTCATCGTCATGATCTTCAGGCTTTCGCGCTTTGTGGTCGCCGCAACGTGGGGCTCTTCGGCGACGTCGATGGCAGCCCGGCAAACACGGAAATAAGCACAGTGAGCCGCATACAAGGCGGGGGCGGATCTTGAGATACTTGTGGGGTTATTTTTGCTTCGAGTAGGATACTTGGCGATCGCTTGGAGTCGTGCCACTTGTAACGTTGAACGGGAATGTTGTGCGAAGGACACTGATGGGCACTGCAGGAACAAGATGTTGATTGCCATTGAGATTGTCTGCTTTGGGACGCCCGTAGAGTGTCGTATTCGCAAACGCTGGGCCTTTTGAGCTCCACCAACATCAAAGCATTGTAGTCGGTCCGATGAGCTGGTTGACCAGCTCATGTCTTGTTTACGGAGCTTCTTCATTCAGTGTTACTGGCGACCATCTTCTCATCTACTTCGGGTCCTTCGCTTCTATCAAATTGCTGTGCACTGAACCTTCCTTCTTTCATACCTTGGTGTGTCTATCACAAACATCAGAAACAGCGGACGTGCGTGATAGACATACCACGATGCCTCTACGGGACAAGGGATCGACTTTCCAGTAGAATGAATCCACGGACTATGGTCCACCCTCCCGCATAGACGAAGATAGAACACGCAGAGCAATGGTACATCAACAGAGGTACATTGAGCTGAAAGCAATATAAATACAAGACGAAATCACCTCCAAAGTCCATCATCACAACAGCCTCTCAACCAGCCTTCCACCTCAACAATCACTTCAATTTACAACCCATATTTCTTCCCACACCACAACAAACCCCTTTCTCCAATCAAAATGCACGCCTCCACCATCTTCACTACCATCTTCGCGGCCGTCGCCATCGCGGCTCCTGCCTCCACCAATGGCATCACCCCCCGCGCCGTAGCAGACACTACCGAGCTTGCGGTCTCCGCCCAGACCATGCTCGATGCAAAGGCCGCTGCTGGCTGCGATGTCCTCAGTAAGCTCACCTCCTATGGCGACACTCCCTCATCACCATCGATCTACATGAACACAGCGCTAATGCCGTCGCTTTAAGAGTGCATCGCCGCCCTTGCTCCAGCTTCTATTGCATGTGCTGCCGCGTTCGCTCAGGGAGGTCTCAACCCCATTTTGGACGCTGCTTGCTTTGCTTCTGCCTTGAACAACATTGCCAACCCGGTATGTATCTGCTCCACATCTTTTCGCTGGAGTATCTAGACTGACGGCTTTAGCCTTCCGGGTGCAAGAATTGCTAGATGTGCTCTGGTCAGTGGGTGGTTCTAACAGATACGTCGGGATTGGTGGCAAGTGGAGGATCTTCTTTGAAGCTATGGTCACTCGCTACTTTGTTTTCTGCACATGAATTATGCATGTATATATCGATTTTCTTCTGACAGAAATAAAGTTATTGTGCACGAGTTTCAGCTCCCTTGGTCTTTGTGCTTGATCATGACCATCAGAAACCACGCACACAGCCTTCCATCTCAAAGGTTAGATTGAACATGTGTTCTGGAGCGAGAAGAATTCCATATGGGCTGCGTCGCACGATCACTGGTATGGGCGAATGGACCAGTACCGGCTTCGCGCAATGGCCACTCTAGTGGGACAGGGACGAGTTATGCTTTTTCTTTTATAGATTTAGCTCACTCCTGACAAGGCAGGGCATTCCAAGTGCTTCTTTGCGTTTAGCCGGAAGATTTTTGTTAGATCGTCGATGTACTAATGCTCCCTGATAGTATGTAGAAAGGAAATCTTCACAAACTTGTAGTCACCGCAGCTTGACGAACCACATTAGTCCAAGTCATGTCAGAAACCTCCGAGCCTTATGATGAAAGATGTTTCTGTGGCACTAAACTGAAGCCTGTGGCTGATCTCGGCTAGCCTAATGATTTCCTGTGGTTGCAATATTTCCTAAAGTATGCTAACCAGCTACTATCTTCTGTGACGAACAAGTCGGAAAATGGAATCTTGCCTTGAAATCATATCAAATGGGAGGCGTGCAAACGCATACCCACTATCATCGCAAGGCTAGTAAATAGCCACAGTCCTGCTCTCAGCATGCTCGAACACTTCAAAGGAGGGTTGCCAGAACTCGAAATGCCCGACTCTCCGAAATCCGTCACTATTCGACCTATCGGCCGCCAATAACAATCCGATATAACTCTGATAGGCGTCCTGGGAGTCGTAGGGATACTTAGCGATAGGAAAACAGTAAACCTCCTCAGGAAGATGTGGGTTTCGTGTGTCCCAGTCGCTCTCGTTTGCATCTTGCACTAACCTGGCACCACCGAAATTGACAGCATCACTTGGGGCAGTCCAATGAAAGGATGTCTCGCTGCGGGACATAGCTTGGCTCCAGCCATAACAGTGAAGTCGCCCCTCCAATGATATTACCCCACAAATTTGCATCCAAGATGCCACCATTAGAGGGCCTTTGACCACTATATATGCCGACAGCACTGCCCCGTATACGAAACTTGGGTCTTTTGGTTGCACATTAATTTCCAAGACTTTCACCACGATACTGAGTGACCCGGGAGTGTGGAAGGGGTTAGTATCAGAGCAATCGACCGATGCCCAAGACCAGCTCGGAGCGCAATATATATTTGGTCTTTTCATTGGCGGCCCGTCTCTTCTCCAAAGGATCTCTGTTACCAGTGAGTGATTCCAGAGTCCTGCGACATATAGTATCTCTACTTTGGCTTCGAGTCGACTTGCAATTGCGGAGATGGCAACAAGCTTGTCACTAGGGTTGCTTAAAAGGCGTTTTGAGTACTCCGCGACGGTAGATCTTAAGTCGCGGATAAAGCAATCTTTCAGCTTGGCTGTGATACCTTAGTCAGACTTGACTAGAATTCTGCCATCTATGACGGATTGATCGTCATCTACATCGTAGTCTTGGAATCCACCATCATAACAGAAACGGCTGTTACAGATCCAACGAAGTTAGTGGCTTCCAAAATCAAGGAATCGAGAAGATACTTCACGCTCTTGAAGGGTCCAGGCTCTTCTGTAAATTAGGTCATCTTCCTCCTTATTAGGAAGAAGAATTTGTCTAGAACCATCTCCTCCGTTACCCTAGTATCATAGAACAATGTCGTCGCATATTTCGCAATTTCTAGGGTAGAACCGCCTGTCGAAGGAACGTATTGCGAGGAATCCATCGTGACAGATACTTGCGCTCGATGCAGAAACGGTGACGTAGGCATTCGTATATATATCTGGCATGGCTTTGATCTCTTCAACCATATCATCGGCATCGTCCTGAGTCCGTCAGTAACGTCATAGCTCTCAATGCACTACGTGAAAACCTTGGAGATGCTTACTTGGATGGTACATAAGCAATCTATCCAGATGAAATATAAGCTAAGCTCATAGGTAGTTTTAACAGCGTCCTGGAGAGTCTGGGGTAGAGAAGAAATGTCAATGCCTTCCATATGCTGGAGCAATGTTACCTTCGTGGAGGTCACCGGTTGTGCAATACCCCAGCAATAGCTAAGGCAAGAATATTGCGGTCGTGCTGTAGGAATTGTCTCAATCAATACGAGAGCTAGTCGACCTTCGTTGGGGATGATGTTTATCAAACGTTTTGGAAAATGTGTTGCGCCATGTTTGTTGAATATTGGGCACTGTAGATGTGTATCCGGGCCGTGGTTTGCACATTCATCTAACCATCTCCGGGCTAGGTTTAGGGCAGCTTTGGAGCCAACACACCTGTTGATAGGTCTTACGGGAAAGACAGAAGCGGCAGGGCTTGCTGCAATGTCATCAACACGGTACTAATTGTGGGCTTTCCTCAGATTACCTGGGTCGGCGGTAATATTGAATTGTCCACTATCTTGCCACCCGATTCTAAAGGAGATGCGTCCCAACCTACTATAGGCATACCTAAGAATAGAATATGGTCGCCGGAGATCGCTAACAAAACGGAGAACCCCCTGCCTCACATCATCTTCGATTTGCAAAACCAGTTTTTCGATAAATTCTTGCTTCTCCCTTCTTATATAGTGAAACGGCTTGTACAATGAATAAAATTTCGTCAGATGGGCATATAATTTGCACCCGTCTTTTGCTGCTAGATGAGCTTTGAGTTGTGTATACGGCAACCGTTAGCAATCGTTGTGTTCGGTCACCACGATCTTCTGACAATGGCCACAACTGTGAGGCACGAAAGTTCCTTCGATCGCCATCGTCGTTGGGGGGTTCTCTGCGCCGGAAAGCGAGTTTGATGTCAATCACAGAGTGGAAGAGCCTGCTTCAATTTCGGAAGCTGTTGTTCGTTCCTTGGATATTTGCGAATCCGCGGTGTTCTGTGCCATTGTAGACATGAATGTGATAAAACTGGTACGCCAGGCATAGAAGAGGTTGTGATCAGTAGTTGCTGCCATCTCGCATCAAGCGGGGCCAAGAAACAGCCCCCACGAGGCAAAATCCCGCACAATCATGCTGTAGCTCTCCATTGGTCATGTCGTTTAACCGTCTGGATGGACGCCATGTCTTCGTATAGCTGCATACTGCATGCCTAGTCCAGGCTTGGAAGCTCCGACCGAAATACTTCGATGGTGCAGCAAATGGAAAGCGTCAACAGAGTCAGAGTGCTGGCAGATAAAGTTGGCGCATGAGGCCAAGAAAAGCATGATATAGGAGTTTGCCAATCTTGGTGTCGACCTGAGTTTGTGAAAGGTCTACGGAGCAGACGCGACTTGACGCCAATCCCTGTGTTGCTTAGTACATTCAGTTCATGACATCTGATATGTAATCCATGTGATCGCAGGTAATGAGAGCAACACGTCGAACTCGTGTACTCTGCTTCTTCCTCCATGCGGTTCTCAACGGGAGATGGAGGTTAGAGAAGCTGCCTCACGTATGCCCTCCATACTTCGCCCATATCTGGGTACCCTGAATGCACAAACCTGAAGACCTGAAGATCTCCATCAGGCTTTTACTACTGTGACTTTTGCTTCGAGCGCCAGACCCCATCCTCGAGCTTTCAATCCGATCCTTTTGCTTGTAGTAATTCCAAGTTCGAGCAAAAATAGTGTAATGTACAGCCAATCCATTCCTTCTTCGCCTAAAGATTCTGCAAACGACCCTGTTTCTCACATAAGGCTGATCACCTGTATGCAAGCCTCCCGCTTAACTAATCCATCCCTCAAACACTTACAAATCCAAATACAGCTCCCCCTGCATCTCCATCGACATCACTATACCAGACGCTGGTCGAGACAAAGTCGTCGAAGAAGCAATGGATACGATAAATATACCATTCGATTCCGGTACCATACAAAACGATTCAGTGGAGAGACTACCTATAAACAAAGGGTATGAAGCAGAAGAGCGCTCGAGCAAGCGCGTCTGTGTCGCAAACTATGCTCAGCCAAGTAAAGAAAAAGGGCAAACCCGACTTCCTGTACTATCTAGCGCCTGTGAATGCGGGTTGCTATGCGCCCATACAGCAAGACAGTATGAGCGCAGAGAGACCCGCTGCACGATAACTCCTCGCCGATGCAAATTAAAACATGCGGTCGATCTATGCATACTACCATTCTCTCCCTTCCATCACCACGGCCACTGCCTCCCACGTCCCCTCTCTACACCCATGCCAATGAACATGTGTCCGGTTCGTGATCGACGTCGAAGTGGTGCCCGTCTACTTCGTCCCATTCAGCGTCGTATCCGCCATCTTCGTGTCCGCATGCACCTTCTCCAAGTATGCCTTGTTCCCCTCCGGCGTGGCCTTGATAGTCGCCTCGCCGGGGTTCCAATTCGCAGGACACACTTCCCCGTATTTATCTGTGAACTGGAAGGCGTCGATGAGGCGGAGGGTTTCGTCTACGCTGCGGCCGACAGAGAGGTCGTTGATTGTGATCTGTGTGCCAATGGTTAGTCCTCTGCCAAACAGGTCTCGCTACCAGCCCCTTGCGGCACCTTTGCACGCCCACTCCCACTACTCCCTCCTCCCATCTAGTGTCCCGTGTATCTTGTACGTACCTGCCTCACAATCCCAGTCGGATCGATAACAAACAACCCCCTGAGCGCAATCCCCTCCTCCTCAACCAAGACCCCATAGTCCTTACTCAACTGGTGATTCTTATCGCTCAACAGCGGAATCTTGATCGGGCCCAACCCGCCCTCCTTGCGACTCGCATTCGTCCACGCCAAAAGGCTATACTCGCTATCCGTCGAGGCGAACACGACCGAAGCGCCGCGAGCAGCGAAATCGTCCGCCCGGTCACTGAACGCGATAATCTCGGTAGGACACACGAAGGTCCAGGCCATGGGCACGAAGCCGAGGATCAGCCATTGCTTGGTCGATGTGTATTGTGTGAGGCTGAGGTCTGTGGATGGAGGGGGAGGCGTTAGTGGAGCGTGGTACGTGGGCGGTAGTGGTGGAGGTGGAGGGCTGAGCTAGTGATGTGGAATGGATGCGGTCTTTCTCGCGAAAGAGAGTCTCGAACTCGCTCACCTTCGAACGTGCCGTCGACAACAGCCGTGCCGGAGAAGTGCGGCGCGGGCCTCTGCACCCGAGCCTTGGGAGTATATGTAAAAGCCATGTGGTCGAACCTCTCGAATGCGTCTCGATGCCGAGCCTGTGGTCGCAATGTCGAAGCGCGCGTATACTAGTGTGGAAGGAATGAGAGGATCCGAGGTAGATAGGTGAAATAGGTATGTAGGGTAGACGAAGTTGACAGGCGATGTTTCAGCTGAAGTCACCACCTTTAACAGGGAAGTCGCAGATCGCAGTCGCAAGCAATTAAAGACTAGAAACCTCCGAGGGCGTCCAGGCGTCTCCGCGCCATCACATCAGCAGATAAATTTGCGACAGATAATCCGCCCACGCGCTCCGCAACGGGCTTAGTCCTCCCTTGCCGCCTCGTGGTAACTAAGCTCAGGCCCCTCACGCAGACCATCGCACTTCACATCAGCGGCCCGCGATTGTCATCAGATTCTGCACCGTTTGCCGTCGTACGGCCGTACCATGCCGCTATCGGCCAACGACGCAGGGCGCATTAAGATCGAGGCCGCTCGGCTTACGCGAAAGCTTGCAAATTGGTGCTTCATAAACGTTTAACGGGGCGGATGCGCCGGTACTTGGAGGCTCTTTGTTAGCGTGCAGCTTGGCCAATCACGGGTGGCCTAAAAAAAACGTTTTATGGACGCCATGTCACGTGGGATGACTGTCGCCCCCCGGCCCATCATGGATCTTGCAATAATACTGAGGTCTATCTGTATTGCATGCACTACTCGTTCTACAGATATGTGTACATAAATCCTCCGTGTTGCCAATAGCGTATAACTATAAAGGACTACGGAGCGATCCTCCATGCTTTTGGAGGCAGCGCCTGGATCCTCATCACAGCCGGCTTGATGAAGCCCCAGAACGTCACCACCCCAATAACGATACAGATGATGTTAGTAACATAGTATCCATCCTGAGTGACATTGCAGAAGCCACCACCGTCGCGGCAGCGGTGTTTGTCAGCTTCGAGCGCGCACGAGAAAGGCTGCGTAATGAGGTCGCCTTTGAGGAGCTCGGCTTTCGGTGGAGATGAAGGCGGCTCGCAGGTTGCGTAGGTGAAGATGTCAACGAATTTGAGGACAAAGTAGCGCGGGAATGTGCCACCTAGGTTGGAGACACTGTGATTATGATTAGTAAAGGTCAACAAGCCTAGATGTGACAACTTACGTGGCAAGCAGAGTCATGTAGGTGCCTCCGATAGCAGGGTCCGATATCTTGGCGTGGAAAGCCGAGACCGCAACAAACATGACCGTGTTCATGAATGTCGACATAACGTGCTCGCAAATGACCATCAGCAGATACCAGGTCGTCGTTCCGCCGGCAGGGAAGATGGAGACCACAAACTGGGCGAACCCTGCGGCAAATAGTCTCCCCATGAAAGCCCAGCACCAGATATGCATAGGCGGATACGTCTGGCACCACTTTCCGATGTAGTACCCCAGCAAAACCTCGATTGGAAAGTCGATCAGAATCGTGAGAGCGAGGTCTTCCTGGCTGAAGCCCTTGTCGAGTAGCTTCAAACTGGTAACAGCGTCATTGGCTTGGAATCCGATCTTGGCAATCAAGTGGACAACAATGAATGCCTGAATGTTCTTGAGCTTCAGGATGCCCCACATGATGCGGTAGACTTCCATGATACCCTCTCTTTCCTTGGTGCGTTCCTCACGCTTCACCAACGCAAGACCAAGAGTGACTGCAAGGTATGCCCAACCCCAGAAAGTGAGGTAGCTGTCCAGGTTCATAATACCAGTGTCCAGCGGAGCATTGGCGGGACGGAACCATTTGTTGGCGAAGTCCTTCGAATTAAAGGCGAGGAAGACGGTGTGGGAGAGGAAGTGGCCGGCAGTCAAACCAACAGTCTGAGCCGTCGAGGCATATGCGAGGTTCTCGTTCGAGAGAAGAGTCAGAGCCCAGCCTAGACATGTTAGCAAACAACTATGACCACAATATGAAGGCGTCCTCACCATCCACAGCAATGTCCTGCGTGGCGCACAGGAAGACGAGCGCAAACCACCAAAACGTAAAGTTCCAGATACCCCCACTATCCTTCTCTCCAGCATACTCCATCATCTTATTCACCACCGAACCAAGCCACAGCATCGAGAACCCAGACACGCATTGAATTGGCAAAATCCAACTCTTCCTCCGCCCGAGCTTAGGTGTCCACACGGCATCCACGATAGGACTCCAGAGCAGCTTCAGCGAATACGGATACGCAGCGAGCGAGAAGACGCCGATCGACGAATAAGACACCACGCTCTTCAGCAGGAACGGCACTGATCCCATGGCCAACCCCATCGGTATACCCTGCAGGAAGTACAGCAGCACCAACAGCAAGAAATTCCTCCGGTCCTTTTGCGACAGCTCCATGAAGCCCTTGGACGTGCCCTCATCATGATCGGGAACCGGATCGTCTAAGCTGAAGCTTTGTTGCCCCATCAGCGACGCCGCCTGGCTCGAGGGCGAGCTGGGATCCGTCGTGCTGTGCTTTCGCCGATGCTCCAGTATATTGTTCTGCATGGTCGCGCTCGTATTGGCATGCCCGTTGGTATTGGGTGACTCGGCGGGGCTCGAGTCGAGCGCGGTCTTGGGAGTGGCTTTCTTGCCGGCTCGTTTGCTCATTGAGTGGTCGGCGTCGGAGGACGAGTCGTAGTCGGAGGAGTCGGAGCGTAGGAGATGCGCGTTCTCGAGATCGTCTGCGGCGGGGCCACGACGTTGCTTTCGTTTGTTCCTGCGCTTTGTATTGACGTCTGGCAATCGAAATTCCTCAAGTTCGACTCCGTGTTCGCCGGTAGACCGGGGTTGGTGCAAGTGGCCGTCGGGAAAGCGCTGGGTAGGGGAAAGATCCGTCTCGATATGCGTAAGGAGTGACGGGGGGAAAGATGGTTCGCCAGTTGGGGCAGGCATCCACTTATTGACAAAACGAAAGCGCCGCCGAAGGGAACGTGTCTACAACGGAAATACTTTAGTGCGGGCGATGATGATGCCGTTGGTGGGAACGTGGCCTGTCGAGTCAGTGGACCCTCAATGGCTAGCGTGGACGGCCGGTTCAATAAGTGTATGCAGTCGAACACAGAAGCATGGAGTATCTAGCGCGAGGGGATACGGGCTGCTTCGAGAGGCCCGATTACCAGGATGCTCGAGTACTGGGTCTATCGAGGGCAACTGTGTCCAATCCTTCCACGTGAATGCGCGCCGCAAGCTAGGCCACATCGGGACATCTAGAATCAACACCACACGCCATCCACCCTCAACAACATCCACCATCCGCAAACCCCCGCAATGGCGACCCTCGAAGACCTCGACGCCGAAATCGCCGACTACCACGCCCGCATCGCAACCCTGCGCGCGCACCGCGCAAACCTATCCACCATCCTCCTCTCGCAGCCCCACCTCCCCGCGCGTCTCGAACAGCGACCCGTCCTCCACGAGCAAAAACGACGCCGCGCCGCAAAATTCGTCGAAGCGCAGTCGAAACGCAATCTCGAAAATGTGTACCGCGCCTGCGCTGGCGTGACTGCGTACAAAGTCAAAGATCCTGACCCGTACGCGGTCGATGATGGCAATGTGCTAGGTGTGCGCGTGGAAGTCTCGATCGGTGGGCGCTTCGTCGATACTTATCATGTGTTGTTCAATCGGCCGGATGAGAGACAGAGGAGTGTGTTAAAGATCCACAAGCATACAATTCCACCGTGCATACCGCTACAACCGCTTGCGAACAGATGGCTACCCATGACGAGAAAAGACGCAGATGCCACGACAGAGCAGTATCTCGTCCAGTTCGGACGGTCACTACGGAAAGAGTTGGTCAGCTGGCATCTGCGACAAGAAGCCTTGGACAAGCTGCGGGCAGAAGCGGGCCTGGCGGAAGAAACCGTGGAGCGAGGAGAGGAGAAGGGCGAGGAGGGTGTAGGGAGAGTGCTGAATGCGTTTGTGAGCGACGATGAAGAGTCGGAGGACGAGGACGAGCTGCAGAGAGCGCGCGAAGGACCAGTCAGAATCACCGATATCGAGGCCGATGCAGGGATCAGAGAGCTCACGATCACTTGGTCTATCGGGAACACGGGGGTAGTGAAAGTAAAAAAAGACGGAGAGATCGACGCTGCTGTTTTCAGGAGCAAAGATGGTATACGTGATCCTGCAATGGGCAGAAAAGCAATTGGTCGCATAGAGGGTCTGGTGGGACGACTCGCAGCCTGAGTGCGCGGAGACCAGGGGAAGAGCGGTTATGGAGGCGTTCCACGTGTTTCGCGATACCCATGGGTTTGATTTTATTCGAAGAGACAGTACACGTGAAGTCTCTTCTGTAGCTCCGAATGGAGTGACTTTTTTTTCTGCTACACTTCATTTTCCCGCTATCGTGACATCATCATCCTCTTGCTCTTACTTAGACACTGACGGCTCAGTGCCAGAACTCTGCCGACACCTTTAGATTGTTAGATGCACTCGAACATGTGCAAGGCGCTGCAGCAGACAGCATACTCCTGTTCTTGGCCACTTCCTAACACACTTCGACCTCTTACGGGGTGACCCTATTCGGGTCCCTTGGGAACAAACTACACATGCGAATATTCGGCAGCCCCAGCCAAAACTGCACGATACGCTCCAGACCAAACCCACCACCACCATGCGGCGGACATCCATACCGGAAGCTATCGACGTAGTCCTTGGTACCCGGGCCGTTGGGGTCGACTGGTGGGTCGTGCTTGCGCATCTTCTCGGCCAGCAAGTCGGCGTCGTGGATACGTTGGGCGCCAGAGAGGATCTCCTGACCGCGCATGAACATGTCGTACGAGTTTGAGAGTTCGGGGTCGGCAGGCGAGGGCATGGTATAGGCGGGACGGATGGCGAGGGGGAATTGGTCAAGAACGTAGAAGTCAGAGTTGTACTTCTCGAGAACGAGACGGCCGAGATGCTTTTCTTGGGGTGTACTAGATCTGCTGTTAGTATTGGGAGGAGACGGATCGTTCGAGGAACTTACGTCAAATCATCGTAATCGCCGAGCTCTTCGCCAGCTTCCCGCAGCATCTTGATACCTTCCTGGAACGGTATCCGGGGCACCTTTCCAGACTCTGGTAGCTTGAACTCCTCGACGTGGTAGGCACTTCGCACGAGCTCCGTTTCCTTCTTGTACCGCGCGTTCAGCTCCTTGAAGATGAAAAGCATGAGATCCTCCAGCACACCCATGACCTCGTGGTAGTGCTCCTGAAACTCCATTTCCAGATCAAGACCGGTGAACTCGGTCAAGTGGCGCGCAGTGTTTGAGTTCTCGGCACGGAAGACGGGGCCAATCTCCATGACTTTCTGAAAGCGCGAGGCGATGAGCATCTGCTTGTAAAATTGTGGTGACTGCGCGAGGTAGGCCTTGCGGTCGAAGTACTTGAGTTCGAAGACATTGGCGCCGCCCTCAGATGCTGCACCCAGGATCTTGGGAGTCTGGATGAGGATGAAACCCTTCTCCGAGAGGAACTCCTGGAAGAGAGAGCAGACTCCACTCTTGATGACGAAGATGGCGTGGTTGATCTTTGCGCGGAGGTCGAGAGTGCGGTTGTTCAGTCGTGTGCTCAGCCCAACGAGCGGTTTGGAATCGCCCTCTGCCGGCTTCTCGTCCTCATCTCCTAGGCCACTCTCTGGCAATGGGCGCTCGGCATCCTCAATCTGGAGTGGGAGCGGTACCTCTGCCTTGACCTCTACAAACAGCTTCAAGACATGGATCTCAAAGTCCTTGATCGAAGCGCTCTTGATGGGCTCCTTGACCCTCTTGACCAGCCCCGTAACGACAAGTGTGCTCTCCGTGCTCACGTTCCCGCAGAACTTGACCATTTGCTTGCTCAGCTTCTCGCTCGCCGCGACGACAGCTTGTACCGTGCTGAGGCCCTGGCGCAGGTTGACGAAAGCGAGTTTCGCCGACTGTACACGCGCGTTCTCGACCCAGCAGCGGAACGTGATCTCCTTGTCCTCATTCTCAGCGGCGGAGGCGAGGTCGATGCGCCGGGTGCCCGTGGGCTTAAAGGCGGCAGAGCCGATGAGCGGGAGCTCGCCGTAGCACTCTTTGGAGACATCTTCTGCGTCGGCGACTTGCTTCTTTTGGCGTTCAGCGAGCTCGCGGGCCTGGGCTGCGGCCTTTTTTTCGGCCTTGGGATAGAATTAGCATGTGTGTCCGACATGACGGGCTCCTTCTCAAGTCGCTTTACCTTCTCTTTCTCCTTCTGCGCCTTCTTCAAGGCATTCTTAGATGGCGGCTCAGAGCCCGAAGTGGCAGGTTGTTCGGCAGGTTGTTCGGCCATGGTGGGCGCGTATGTGTATAAGAGACGGTTGATGGTGCAATGGGAGCGAACAAGTAGTATTTGTGGTGTGAGTCGGAGCTCTGAGTCGATTTTGAAGGTATGGTGGGGCAGCCAATTGATCACCCTATACCCCGCCACCAGCCCACTTGAGCCTCAACTGTAAAGTGACCACATCACATCACGAGCAATTACATGTAAAATTGAGATTCGCAGTCAGGCGTAGGTCGAATCCACATACCTGGCCGACCACTCACGTTCTGGAGCTGTCGTCCACAAAATAAAGCTCAGCCACGAAGGGAAACCGGACATTGTCGACGTTGAATCACCAAGCACAGCACGAGGGCGCAACAATGATCGCTTGTTTTCAATATTGGATTTTGCTCACATTGCCATGGTCTTCCTAGTATCGAATACCCCATCCCGCACACGCAGACTTGGTACAGTCTAATCGTCGGTCGTCGCATGGAATGGAAGACCTTTTCACTGCGCTATAGGACCGACACAGGCTCATCCTGCCTCCATCCTAGGACCACCATTGCTGATCTGACCTTGAAGTTCAGTTTGGCCAGTCCTGCGGGGGCCAGCCAAGAACTGATAGCACGGATCGTCTTTTGGCAACGACGTCGACGTACCCTCCAGTGCGCTCCCAGCTCCTTCAAGAAATTGAAACGAGTGTTTCGATAGGGACGCACTATTCATGTCTCGGCTCTTTTGAACGCACCGCAGGACACTCATGCGCTTGGTAAGACCTCAGAGCCCGCGCCTGTCCCAGGTGTAGTTCTCAACTAGCAAAAACGTTACCTCAGATGAATCTTCACTGGAAGACCGGGTGTTTCAAATGCGATCGAATGTTCAAGGGCTTCGGTTCTGTTTGGTGGTACGCTGTACAGAGTCAAGACCCGACCTGGGCATTGCTCGTAGGGCGTTCGTCCATATCCTTCCTGGAAGTGCGACTACTCTCCAATTTCATAGACTCTTCAGCACCCGCTCAGCTAGCTTCTTTTGCGCCTTCTCTCCAAGTGCCTGTTCATCGATCTCTTGCAACGCTCTGCCAATCGCCAGAGTAGCTGAAACGGTGCCGCCATCCACGTGTAAGATCCCGTTCCTGCCTACGGTAATCTCGAATCCTACCTTTTCACCCAATGTCGTCGGGAACGTTATGCCGCCTTTGGATCCGGCAAGCAGCCTTCTTGCCATGCCAGGGCTGATCTTGAACACCATTCCACCCTTCACTGGGCCTAATCCATCGCTCTTGCCCGTAGACGGCTCGACGCAAGTGAGTTCTGGTGAAGAGTCTTTTCCTGAGCTGACGATGCGCGCGTAGACGAGTGTGTTGGGAGGGAGTTGCGGGCGGGTTTTGCGCGTTGCGCCTTCGAAGGCAAGGGTAGGGAGGGTTGCGTATGGTGTGTTTGGAGTGAGGAGACAGTTGAAGCTGTCGGCGCCGGAGTTTTGGACACTCGCTATGACGAGGTCACCAGTGGTGGGGAGGTACTGGGGAATATTGTTAGACATGACAGATTTTGGGGTTTACGGCGGGGCACAAGGATTTCTTGAGCCAAAACTCCAGGAAAGAGATGGAGTGTAAAGATGGCGCTAGAGAGCGGGACAGACTCACTCTTCCACTGTTGAACTCTATCCAGGCGGCATTCTTCCTGTTGTCCGTCGCCAAAGCGCCCGCGATGGTCGTTGTGATAGTATTTGGCGGGATGTGTTGCAGGCCAGGACCAAGGGTGAGGGTCTTCTTCTTGCCCGTGGGAACAGGAAGGGCGTCCCGAGGTATCTCGTCGCCTGGAAGGACGATGGTCGTCGTCGTAGTTGACATGATGGGTTGATTGGATGTCTTGTAGAAGAAGTCGCAAGCTCTGGCATGTGAGGTCAGTGTCGCCAAGACTTCGAAACTTTAGTGGGGCCCCGATCAATTTTCTGGGACATTTTCTAGTCAACGTCTTGACGCCTACCATCCACACTCACCAGGAGACGTTTTTGACAACTCTTTCCATAGTCCTCGACCGACCGAAAGTAGCCATTTCTCGAAATTATAACGCCCACAATGAGTGCGGAACAGGACCCTTCGCAGCGGGTCGCAATCGGAATCTCCTTCGGGAATTCGTACAGCTCGATCGCCTGGACTACCACTGTAAGAGACGCTCAGCGAACGATTGTGGGAACCTGTCTGACCGGCTACATAGGACGGAAAAGCCGAAGTCATCGCGAACGAGGATGGAGGTAAGCTATTGGCTCGAGCTGTCAGATTGCGATTGATCCTGACAACCACGACCAGACCGCCAGATTCCCTCGTTCCTCTCCTATGTAGAAGGCGAGGAGCTGCACGGTGGCCAGGCCAAGTCTCAATTGGTCCGCAATGCTAAGAACACGGTCGCGTACTTTCGCGACTTCTTGGGCCAGGAGTAGGTCCTTCACGAACCGTTGGTCGCACAGCTTTGCTGACAACTCGCAGGTTCAAGTCAATAGACCCCACGCCCTCCCATCAGTCTGCACACCCCGTCCAGCACGAGTCGAGCGTTGCATTCAAGATCCGCGACTCCGAGGAAGAGAAAGAGAACACGGTCACCGTGTCCGACATCACAACCCGGCATCTGAAGAGGTTACGGAGCTCTGCGTCTAACTATCTTGGAAAAGAGGTCAACGCTGCGGTCATTACTGTGCCAACCAACTTCGCCGATGCGCAGAAGGAAGCGCTGAATAAGGCTGCGAAAGAGGCTGGCATCGAGGTTCTGCAGTTCATCAACGAGCCAGTCGCTGCTGTGCTCGCCTACGATGCTCGACCGGAGGCGAAGCTCGCAGACAAGATTCTTGTCGTGGCCGACCTAGGCGGCACGCGCTCAGATGTTGCCGTCATTGCATCGCGCGGTGGCATCTACACCATCCTCGCTACCATTCATGACTACGAAGTGACAGGCACTCAGTTGGACCAGGTTCTTGTCGACTACTTCGCCAAGGAGTTCATCAAGAAGCACAAGTCCGCCGGCGACCCACGCGAGGATGCCCGTGGTCTTGCCAAGCTTAAGCTCGAGTGCGAGGCCGTCAAGAAGTCTCTCTCAATAGGATCGAGTGCCAGCTTCTCCGTCGAGAGCTTGGTCGGCGGTGTTGACTACACAGCTACCATTAACCGCACGCGGTACGACTTGCTCGGCAACAAGGTCTTCTCTGCGTTCTCGAGGCTCGTGCTTCACGCCGTTGAGAAGGCCCAGCTCGACCCCCTCGACATCGCCGAGATCATCCTTGCAGGAGGAAATGCGCACACCCCTAAGATCGCCTCCACAGTTGGCGCCGCCTTCCCCGAGACCACTACCGTCCTCGCACCCTCCACGTCCCCGTCCGCCATCAACCCGTCCGAGCTTCCCGTCCGTGGCGCCGCCATTCAGGCCAGCTTGATCCAGGAGTTTGAGCTCGAGGACATCGAGCAGAGCACCCATCCCATGGTCACGGTCACCCCACACCTCGCACAAGCCGTCGGTGTGCTATGCATTTCCGGCGATGAGTCTTCGGGTATCTTCCACGCCATCGTTGATGCCGAGACGCCCCTCCCCGTCCGGAGAACAGCCATCATCTCGACCCCGCGCGAAGGTGGAGACGTGCTCATTAAACTGGCCGAAGGACTGCGCCACATCAAAATCACGAAGCCGGAGGTGAAGCCCAAGCAGCAGAAGACAGAGGACGATGACGACAGCGATGATTACAGCGAGGAAGAAGAGGAAGACGTTCGGGAAAAAACATGGAAGGTTGGCAATGTGCTCAGCGAGGCGGCTCTCCACGGCCTCAAGAAGGGCGCCAAGGTCGAAGTCCAGATCAACATTGGTACGGATCTGGGCGTCAATGCTATCTTCAGGGAGGTCGGGGGCAAGGGCGGAGTGAGAGGCATTCTTCAAGCTTCCAAGGGCCAGAATGGCAGTGCATAAATATAACATGTAAAAGTTGGTGGTTATGGAACAGAGAGATTGCTTGACGAATCGAACTAGAAGTGCTGACAGCTAGGGTTGCATAAGCTTTGGCTTCTGCACGATCAGGACTGGTCATTTGACGATGGATATGCGGGCGTAGATAGACGGATGGAATTTCATAAATAATTGAGATCTGTGTCATACTTGTATTCCCGCATCGAATCCACGTGCTCGTAATTGGACTTTGGTGCCCTGAACGTTTTTGTGTTGATTTAATCAGAGAGTAAGAAGTCCGTTCTTCGAGATGGGATTTGCGGTATCTTTAAGATCCGGACGAAGATGCGTGGAAGGTATGTAGTTGGTTGGAATGAATCTGAGCTTGCTCGCATTACTGGTTATAAAATGAATTGATTAGCCGTTGAGCTTTCTATGAAGCTGCAACTTGGAATGTAAAGGAGGGTGAGAGGAATGCATAAAGGTATTGTAAATAGTTGTCATAACGAAGATGTTCGGGCTTTCGCGGAGATAAAAGCGTGCCAAGTGATAAGATTAGATCGGCACTGTTGCGTCACTTTTGACTTCAACATCTTCACCTTCGCCCCTCCAATACTTGCATAGTTGCACATCACCACTATGAGCCACGCTTTGGACCGACCTATCGTGCCCATACTGGATGCGGCGACCCCTCTTTATGCGAACTATCTTCCAGATGAGCTTCTACTGGAGATATTAAGCTACGTTCCGCGAGACAAGGAAAACCAGAGCGTAATCGCGACGTTTTGTGCAATCAGTCGGTACGTTCTTTTCCTCTCCCAAGGCTCCCACCTTGACTTCAGCATAAGTGAGGGTTGGGGGAGGTGAGTTGATGCGCATCTGAGCTATACTGACCACGAACAGGCAATGGTACGACGTTGGCATACCCACCCTCTACGAAGCGCCTTTCCTCACCGGCCACGCCTACACCCTCTTCGTTCGTACACTCTGCCCCTCCGTCATCCCTCGTATCAAGAAGTCCGAACTCGCCGGTCTAGTCAAGCAGCTCGACCTTTCCACCATCGTGCATCAAGGCTCCAAATCTACAACCGCACGTCTGCTCGGCCGTACGAAAAACAACCTCACGCTCTTCGTCGCACCGCAGGCCAGCTTCGCGATCAATTGCTGGGCGAGCTTGTCAAAATGTACGAGGTTGAAGGTGTTGGATCTGAGTCTGGTCAGTGAGGCGGTTAGCTACCAGAGCCTGAATCAGACGTTGCGGCAGTTGTCGGAGTTGGAGCGATTGTATATGCCTCGCTGCTCGACGAGATATGATAAGGATATATTGTCTATGCGGCTTGTTTGGCCGGCAAGACTGCAGCATCTCTCGTTATCGGGCTCTGTCCAAGGTAGATTCCTATGGGGAATGCTGCAACAGCCCGACACGTTCCCACCCACCCTCTACAGCATCAGCATGCTACACTGCCCAGGGCTCGACTCCACGGGCATAAAACCGCTCCTCAAGAATCTCGCCACCACATTGACCACCGTCGAACTGCGCAATCTCCCGGCTGTAAAGCAAGGCCGTTTCAACAACATTCTCAACTGGCTCCCTCGCCTCACTCACCTAACCGTCGCGACAGACTACATTGATCAAAACTTTGGCCAAATGCCGTCCACCTTCACACCCACGCAGTACCTCGACTCCAAACCCCTCCAAGCCCTCACACTCCTTACCTCTGGCCTCAACGACATTGATCCCGACCGTGCCCTCTCTATTGGCGATCTATTCGACCTCATCGATATGCGTTTCCTGGGCCGTCTGCGATGGCTTGTCGTGGCGAAGAGTACCGGCTGGGATAGTGCGAATGAGGGCGCGGAGCTCGAGGCATTGAGGGATCTACTGGTCAGCGAGTTGGATAAGGAGAATTGGGAGAAGAGAAGGTGGCATTATGAGGGGCTGACCCGAGTCCCCAATGGTATGGAGTATGCGGACTGGGTCGCGAAGACGGCTAAGGGGCAGAGAATGAGGGCTAAGTTGATGGTGTTGGATGATCAGGCTTCGGAGAGGGAGAGGAGGTGGCCTGAATTGAGGTGATGAGTGGGGTATGATCTCAATATGCGCCTCAATCCATAAAGCTCAGGCGGAGGGCTTTCAGCATTCGAAGATGTAATGCTGGCGCTGCGCTTTCAAGCGGACCATGAAACGCGACATACCTCCCATTTTGGAAAATTGCGAAATGTAGCTGACATTGGTCAAGTCGCAGTAGAATCAGATGAGCACCCACCCATCCGAAGATACAACATCGGACCAAACAAACCTCCGCAATTCCTCGCGTATCGCCTCGCCCCTTCCACTCATATCCGTAAGCCATTCTCCACAAAGACGGTGTAGCCAGGATGCTGGCGGAACACGTTATCTGCTGGCATTATACCACGCGAAGTATGGTGTTCTTTGGTGGGGCGCAGGGTGATCCGAAGCCGCCGCAACGGTACGCCACCAGCGTGTAGTACAATTTGGTCGCGCGGCTATGGCTTCAGGCGCCATAGATCTTTCAAATGCCCCTGTCTCCAGCGGCCTCTTCTACTGATCGCTATGGGTCGCCGCGATCTTCAAGCCTGCCACGTGCCGATTTGCGGCTTTTGCGGCTTACTCGTTAACGAAACGGATACTCTATCTTCTCGAGTTTCCTTAACTCAGCCAGGATTGACCATCAATCATACAAAGCCAACCTTCGACGAGATCAATAGGTGCGTTTGTGCAGGCCTAGTAATCTCGCGTTCGGGCGTCCACGATCAAAATTCGTACCCTTGCATAAATCTCATGCACCGTTCCTGTCTGGAGCTCTACCAGAAAGATGCCCCAGCTCGAATGTACCTCTCCGCTACTTTATCACTAGCGCGACGCGGACGTGCTCAGTTGATGCATGTGGAGGTGTTGCTGAGTCAGCCAGCGCGCGCAGATCGTCAACAACAACAGCTCATCAAGCAGCCATAGTCTCCGCCTCGCCACGCATAACTTACGAAACTCTTTTAGTTCTCATGCTCGGGAAGCGTACACGCTCGAATAGCTCCGCCAATCGCCCTGCAGCGAGTCCTGGGGAGATTCGACCCTCAAAACGACCCACCTGCGACAGTCAGGCCGCAGAACTTGATGCAACATGCCGCACTCTTGAACCCTCCGCTCAATCTCCTTGTTCTGCTTACCTCGCCCGCAGCCCTACGTCCGTTCGACCTCGAACGCGCCGCGCCTACTCCGTCGCTCCTATTACCCCGCCGCGCCTGCGCAGCTCGAGTCTGCGCACCACCGAACGTCGACGAACTCGTTCTCTTGACTGCAGCCCTCTGCCTTTGAGCCTCACGCGCGCGAACCTGTCTTCTTTGGGGAACATCACACAGTCCTTCATGATGTCTGCTCCCCGAAATCCATCCCCGACGCGAAAAGACACCGCCATCACCGATAAGAAGCAGTTAACCGGGTACAACATCACTGTGGACAAAGGCTTCGCGCTTCCAAATGCGCTCGCCGGTTTTGTGAAGATTCTCCAGCGGTCCCGTGAGGAGGAGCCTTCGCCTCACGCACAGGCAATCAAAGACAAGCGAAGGGCCGCGTCAGTAGAAAATGAGATCACGGCCCGGAAGATAATGGAGGAACACATCCTTTTCCGGGGCGAAGGACACCCTGATGGGATAAAGTACTTGACACTAAAGGACCAGGTCAATCTTATCAAAGATTATCTTCCTAAGCCGCCACGTATAACTGTGCCGGACCTGTGGGGCTCGCTTGCCCGACCGCAGCCGGATAGCTGTATCGGCTACATCACGGCCACAGAGGCAACGACACATAAACCCGCATTCGCCATGCCCTTCACCCGTGAAGAGGACGATATGGCTGAATGGTAAGCAACCTTCTCTTCCCAATTACAGCCCAGCTTACTCTGAACGCAGGCATAACGTTGTCCAAAACGCCGACACCCACTTTCCTTTCCTTACCGCTCAGTGGAAGACCGCAATTTTTGGCGAGAACCAGATCCATGCCTCCCTCCAAGCCGCCCGCGATGGCGCCCTTATCGTCAACTACATGCACCAGTTCTACTCTCTTTCGTACCCCAATCGCGACCCTACGCAGCTCGAGACGTGTCATTTCTCCTTGACGACTGAGGGTTACACAATTATACTATGGATACACTGGCGGGAAGTGGACCCGAACGATGGCGAGGTATACTACCGGATGGAGGAAGTGGAGACGGCGCGCATGAGCAAGCTAGACGACCTACTGGCTTTGCGGAGGATGTTACACAATTATCTTGACTTCGCGCTAGGAGAACGGTTAAGGTCGATCAAGCAAGCTCTTCCTGCGTTCTGGCCAAACCGGAGAAAGGTCAAAAGGACAAAGTCTCGTAGCTCGACGACAGTGTCTGGCTTAGATCTGCGGTTGGATATACCCATGACGCCTTCAAGTAACGCTGGGGAGAGTGTTGATAGGGATGCAGTGCCTCCTAAGAAGCGCAGGCTGATAGGAGGATGATGAAAAAGAATGGACCTCTTGCTCTTCCTCCAAACCCACTGTCATTGCAACTAGCAAGCTATGAGCTATTTCTACCGAAAGTTGGAAAGGACTAACAAGACTATACTAGTAGATATTAGAAGAAATAGCAAGTATTAAGTTAATTAGAGACATAGAACGTCGCGCGTAGCAAGAGACTGTTTTGACCACTTTTCTTTTTTGTAAGAGGCTTCAATATAAATCTAGACATTGCTGCTGCACTCTTAATACTTGTGAGTGGCTCCTCAGTCGTGATCTCTCTGATATTTACATTTGGCACAGGACTCTCCTCTCTAGCAGTAGCATCGCCTACAGAGTGATCACGGCTTACTGTTCGAAGGCAGCTCTAATGCGGCCTCTTCCTTATCCGCTGCTGTACTAGCCTTTGCCTTGCAATACTATGTTGAATAGCTAGTTATGACGTTAGCTAAGTAGCTACTGATTATATTTAGGCTATCTTTTCTTAATACCCACTCTAGTCTCTATGTGGCAATCCACCGTCTGCAAGCGGAAATTAGGCAAAGACACTACTTTCGCCCCACCCTGTGTTTATCATACAACTGAGATGGTCGGATTTCATGCGCTCATAGTTGGTATTGCTAGTGCTGGGGCGCGTGGGACGGAAAACCGACTTTCACGCATGTTCTCATCATGGAGGTGAAATACTTTATCTGTAAGACTTTAGATATGCACCCCTTGCTGGTGGGATGCTTAGGATGAGGACTGTGGTCATGGAGTATAGTTGCTGGACCGTGGAAACCTGGTTGGTAGAGAAGTATACTGGTCGTCCTCCGGCTGTGTCATCATGTTGAGCCCTCCTTCGTGTCACTGGATGAGCGTGCGTTGACAGAAGACAGCATGGCAAGATGTACTTGATACTCAAGATTCGATCTAGCCAGGAGTTTGCCCACTTCTGAAAAGGAACCCTAAACAAGCAGAAACGCCCAAAAATAGCCGCCATGTCGTCAAACTAAGTAGCATGTGTCGCCCCCGCGTCTCCGTCTCTTAACCTCCGCCAACCCCCCTCACTCTCACCCTTCCCACTTTCCTGCATTCTCTCACTTTTAACAGACGACTCCATCATTTCGATATCAGTCGACACAACAATACCCATCTGGCTCTCCGCCTCTTTCCAAGCTAATTGCTGGGCATTCAACGCAGTCGCATCCGACGAAGGTGGCAAGCGCGAAGCCCCGTTCGACCTGCTGACGAGCGAGTGCGATTTGTGGGACACGAAGCGGATAACGAACTCGACGACGGGGTATGTTCGGGGGAGATTGGCGCAGAGCGTGCATGTGAAGGCTTCGCGGATGTTCCAGTCGAAGACTTTATCGCTCGAGAGGTTGTTGAGGAAGTAAACTTTGCTGATGATGGCTGCGCTGATCTAATCTGGTCAGTCCAGAACTGGGTGGTCAAATCGTGACACACGTACCCCGTAACAGCCAAGCAGAATAATGATTCCGATGATAATCTTGATCCGCCAGGTATGTCTGAAGCTCTCTAAATCGCCGGATCGGCCGAATAGCAATGGCAGGGGAATCAAAAGGATCAATACATCGCTCAAGACGTTCAAGGTGAGGCTCGTTATGTAGTGCTTTCTGTATAGTAGGCATTCCGCTGTGTTATGGTGAGTAGTTGTCACCCATGTTTTGGGCAAAATGCTCACTATTGGCTGGTTGGGTAGCGAAGTAGTCCCCGAAGGGGCGACACCAACCCGCGAAGAAGAGGAGTTCCATAGTAACCTGACCTTGATTAGTTCCGCCGACTCAATACAGCACTTTCGGTCCGCTCACAAATATAACAGCAGTAAAGCATGCCGTGACGAGGACTTGCGTGCGTTGGCGAGTGAGCTGGGTCAAACGGTGATACATCAACAACATCTGTACGCGATCAACATCTTCAGCTCCAAGAGCCAACATCCTGACTTACAGCCGCCTTATTGATCCATATAGTAATAATTGCGACCTGCTCCGAAGCAAGCATCAATTTAGCGCCAACCCTGCGACGATGCAGCCGCTCCGGCGTCCATGCCTCAATAGGGTCGTCCGTCGTGATGGCATACCAAATCATAACCTTGTCGAGCAGAACCATCAGAGCAGTAGCGCAGACCAGAACGGTAATAGCCAGCACGTCCTCGAACTGCAGGTTGCGCCAGGCACCGAGACGCATCCGCCGCGAGACGATGCGAGCGGTCAGGACCGTCCACGAGAGCGCACACCAAATGGCGGCCTCCACCCAGGAGATGGTCACGACGACCATAGCGGGTCTGCTGGACGAAAAAAGGTGAACAGTTGTCTGGAAAGAATTGTGGATCAGTCAAGAGCGGCGGAAGCGGACTGGGTGCCGGATGGTTGATATTCACCGATCTCTCGCGCGAGCGAGTATACCACACCCTGGGTCATAGTCGGAACGCCACACTTCTAAGACCAAGCAGGAACGGGGCTGAGTGTAAGGTATAGCGAGATAAGGTGCCAGTGGGGGGCGGTCGACTTAAATGCAGATCAAATTGAATGACTAGCTGAGTATGCAGAGACTGAGGCTACCGGATGTGCCAGAGCCGACCAGATACCAAAGGTGGATTTTGTTCCTTCGACGCTGTTCGCGAAATAGGAGAAGTAGCGTCGCACGCCTATTTGGCCATTCCCAGAACCAGGGTCGAGTGCATGAAAACCCCAGCCGACACGGCCACCAGGCATGCATGTGCCACCAGCTTATCACTGCATTTGCAGTTGCGGAAAACGCCGCAGCCCCGTATTGGGCGGCTTCAATGGGATGAATGATCTGCGATTGGAACTCCAGGACCATGGCGCTCTCATTACAGGTTGCTGGCGCCCGCTAATGGCGATCATCGAGTCATGGCCAATCGCGAGGTAGACGTTGAAAGGAGAGGCGGCGAGAAAGAGCGGCGAATAGCGGAAATAGTATTCAGCATGGTCAAGCTTCGAATACTGACTAGAAGAAGAGATATGCATTGTAGAAGGACCGGAAACCAGCAACGGTGCGGGAAAGCCGTCCGATCGCCATGAACCGACCCACCTTCCCGTGTGGGTCTTTCGCATAACACCCTTGAAACCCGGACCACGGGCGCTGCACGCCCCAGTCGTTGATCTTCCTCGGGGAGAATAAAGTTCGGGTTTCGAAGATGTACCCCGGTGCAGGCCACCCGTCTCGTACCCGTGAACTTCAACCTAGAATTTCTTTTTAACCAGGCGAGGCTGCCGTGTCCCCTTAGTAGACGTGCACCAAGCCGTTGGGAAAGAGCTAAACCCATTAAGGAAAGGGTAGAACAGCTTCTTGATGAGTATCAAGGTAGTGGTGCGGAACGTAGGCAAACAGGCGGGAACGAGCTCAGAAGCGCGATGAAAAAGCGACGAACGAAGACACGGACATTGAACGAAGACCAGAACTCAGCAACGCTGCGGCAAAACCATCCGATCCCCATGAACCCACCCCACCCACCTTCCCGTGCGGGGGTTCCTACATAGCGCTCTGCCCAGACTACCGGGGTTGCACGCATTCAAAATGTCTTAGACGGCCCCGTCTCGCTATTTAATACCCTCGTCTCAGACATCTCAATAGCAAAATCATCGTTGCAAAGCTGTGAAAGTCCCAGACCATTTTCTCTTGCCCTTCGAAAGAAAACATGCCTTATTGCGAATCGTGCGGCGGCAACGGCATCAACGGAATCCCCCAATGCCCTACTTGTGCCCAGCCAGAGCCGAAAGTCGCACAAGCAACATCGAATAGGTGATGCACCTTCGAGTCGATGCCTCCATAGTCAAATCCCGAAACGAAAAGTTGCACGTGACCTCGTCTGCTGAACAGATCGAAGCCGGCGGTGAGGAGTTGCCCACATGTCCGTGTATATCAAATCTATAAGCACCGAACAACTACAGTAACGAAATGTTAGAGTGGAGGTTTTAACCTCTACTTAAGTGGAAGCCGTTACTTCTGCAGTGGCTGGTTCAACGGACTACCTTACAGTCGTACTCCTTGGGGTGGGGAAAACTGAACTCTGCTGGAATTTGTCCACTCCAAACTATCCATCCCTGTGTACACTATCGCTATCACTGCTCTCTAAATCACCGTGTCCCTTCGTCAAGGACCATATTGCGCCTCGTTCTATACTTCTTTTCCGCGCTTTCCTCCTCCGATGCACTCCATTGCTCCTCTTGAAAAAAATATGCAAATCACTTCTACCTAGTCGTACGCCGTAGCAAGCGCTCAGGCTTGAACTGAAAGTACATGAAATGGGTTGAATTTGCTAATAGTGGCGTGGTCATGGTGCTGAGAGCCTAGCCTGATAAAGCAATCAAGTAGTTCAAAAGATAGGGTTCACGGGAGCGATAATTGTTGAGGAGGTTTTCTATAGAGGCGAGCGTAGGACTAGAGTTGATCGAACCACTTAATCACCACACAAGATCATCAAGCCATAGTCTGACCGGAATGGAAATATTTGCTTCAAAAACCGGCCATGCAGCTCACTGGGCGTCCCTCTCAAAACAAAGGATGCCACAGAACAAACCATGTCTTTGACACAATCTCGTAAGGCCGCAGCCATAATGTGCTCAGAATCCGAATTCGGAGACAATTGTGTTTATACCGAGGCGTTGCCGTCGTGCAAGCATAGAAGATGATGCGAGAAAAAAGCCCCGTAAAACACAAACTTTGCGGGATCAAACAAGGCGTGAATATGATATAACTTTCTCTCGCGCGCGTTCTTCGCCAAATTTGTGTAGAGTCTGAGTTGATGCTGAATAAGATGTCATTGTCAACCCCAAGGCCGTGGCGGCGGCCGACACCGAAACGACCATCAGGCCTCTTCGAACAAACACAACATGCGCGCACTACCACCACTTCAACCATTGTTCGCAGAAGTATGAGCTCGAGCATAAATGTCAGCTCATTCTTTACTCAGCAACACATTCAGAAAGAAGAACAGAAACACACCCCTCAAGACATTCACCAAAAGACTCTCGAAACTCGGAAAGTCACCATCTCTCCTCACATGGCCTGCATTATCGACAGTCGAGTTGAGGGCCGCGTTGGTTCCCCCATGCTTCCAGTATTGCCTGTGCACACGATACCCATTCACAACATCGACGACAAATTTCCAAATTGGTGCACCCACCAATTGCAGATCGAGGAAATTCTTGACCGAAACGGAGTTACACCCAGGAATCCGCCAACGGTCGAATATCGCTTGCATACCGACTCTGAACGTAACGAGAAGTACATCACTATCACAACCTATGCAACCTACAAACCACTGGAAAGCAACACAACATGGCGAAAGGCCGTACAGCAAATTCGACACTATCTGGACAACGCTGACATCCACCTCGCAATCGAGATTGTTAGTGGTGCTCACGTGGGCCTAAAGATCTCTCCATTTGTAACCGACGTTTATGAGTGGAACACGAAGCTCCTACCAGTCGTGGAGAACCTTCTACATGACTGCCGATGGAAAACTCTGGACATGGTCTACCGAGAAAACGTCGAAGTGCCTGGCAGCAAGCGACCAACAATCCTTATCGGCGCCTGCGATGCGGATGAACTGTACTGGTGGGATGATATTTTGCCTACACTAAGACAGTTGCCGGAGATAATGCAATCCAACATACAGGTTGATTTGCAATATCGCCGCCAATTCCTCACATCTGCACCTAATGGCGCAGTGCTACAGCACTGCTTCAGTGACAACGCGATTGATCCTGGTTCATCGTGTGGATCATCTTGTGGGTCATCGTGTGGGCATGACAAACGTTCTGGCACACTTGGGGGGAGAGTGCGCTTATGCGATCCAAACACTGGTGCAGAGCTTACTTATGGAATTTCAAATCACCATGTCCTTGCCTACCACCTCAATGGTAAAGGCCCGTTCATGGATTTAAAAATCCCCATCGAAGTCGAATCTCCAAGCTGCTCAGATCGCGACATCTATGTCGAGGATCTAAGAAATCAGGTCGCCATGCAAGTTTTCAAAATCGAGAACAAAAGCACCCCAGCAAGAAGAGAAAGTCTCAAAGCGCTAGAAAAGAAGCTAGCAAATGCTCAAAACTTTGACTTACACGTTGGTCATGTATTTGCTAGCTCAGGCTATCGCTGGACTCAAAAGACAAGCTCGACTGACACTCTAAAAGACGCTTGGGCTCTGGACTGGAGTCTGACAACAATCGACAATCGAGATTCTAGCGATGATGTTGTCGTTCCTGGCCCTACTGTATGGAAGACTGCAGCCAAATACTGCAAGCTTGACCCAGGCCAGGGATATCGTGTCTTTAAGAGAGGCAGAACGTCAGGTTATACGACTGGGTTCATTTCTGCTACAGTATCATCGTACCACACAGAAGTACCGGAACCCAAAAACGGACCGACAGCTCTACCGAGGATATTGAGATCGCATTCTGACACTGCCGCAATTCGCTGCCATGTCATGATTTCTGATCCGAGTCCTGGTAGAGTGGAAGAGTTTATACAGCATGGAGATTCTGGAAGTCTGATACTACTGGACCCTGCTAATTTCGCTGTGGAGGAGGAAGAGGAGAAGCGGGTGCCCTTCATGGGTTTGTGCAATGAACCTCTTAGCGATGAAGTGTATCCTTGGGAGAGAAGCACAATGTCCCCGACCTCCACCGAACCAGACGGAAAGGAAGACAAAAAGGAGGCGTTGATCGCTGGACTTGCATTTGGTGGAAACAGTGAATGGCTAGTGTCATACATGATGCCAATGGATCTTGTGGTTCAGGACATTGAGTTTGTTACGGGGTTGAAGGTAGTTGCGCCAACATTGGCCGGCGTGGTCAGACACGACAAAGCTCGTAAGGTTGAGGCACAAAATGCGTCGTAATTCCAAGATCTTTCTGCATCTCGATCGAGCCAGTACAAGCTGGGACCCCTTGAGAAGGTGCGCCGACGTCGTAACATGTTCAGCCAAAGTTGTAAATAGAGTCTGATTTCCTTATAAACAACGGTCTTTCTAACACACCGTGGCTGCAAGAGACTCATATAGCATGTGCAATAGAACAGAGCTGCTAACTTCCTCCCACAACTCAAATACAATCACCTGCTCTGACACCGATTCCTGTAGTGGAGATCTCACGCGAGCACCCAGTCCCGGACGAACGGCTATTGCCCACGACGCCCGATATCTGTGGTGATTCCCCACGAACCCCAATCGCCGTAGGTTTTTACGATGCCTGGATGCCAACTCTTTTCGAAAGACTCAGCTCTGCTATTGATGCGACCAGCTCGAGCACACACGCTCACCGAGAACCGCCAAGCGCTATGTGGAAATGCCATCAACGTACCCAGGGTGGAGTGAGCAGGACGAGTCGGTCCCATTGCCGCGAAAAGTGCCATACACCGCACCTCAGCATCACGTTCGTCACGCGGCGTAGACTAGCGAGCTGACACGAACTTCAGCACCTACACGCGGCTGTACAGAGCGGAGCGGCGAGGGCTGATGGAGCTACACGACAAGCACATGCCGCTGCGGAGCTGCGTGGAAAGCAGCGTAGTGACGACTTGGAGAGAAAGCCTCTGATATAGCTTCTTGCCGCTACACCGCAGAAGTCGGAAGTCGGCGATATCTACACCTCTTCTAGGTAAAGCAGGGAACTCCCAGCAGCGCCACAGATACACTCGCCCGCTGAGGATAGCATCACTCAGCACCGATGAAGGATGCTTGTCCACTGAAGACGTTCTTGTATGCAGTCAACGGAGGAACGAGCAAATGCGCCTTCACAGAAAGAGAGCGGAGAAGGATGTCTGGCGTAGGAAGGTTACGTCGGAAAAGACACTTGACAGGCTGATACTCAGACCGAGGATCTCTTCTTCCGGTGACGGCGTGTCGAAGTCGTCATGTAATCACAATCCTCACTGACCCTATCATTCACAGTAACCGCAGTACTCCGAAGCTCCGCCGCAAAGCCCTTCAAAATTGGCGCACGAGCCCATCGACTTCATTAGTCTAGAGCTGTTCCCCTACCCTCTCCTCTATCCCATACCTTACCCAAGCACGATGTGCTCTGTGGCCGTGACGCTTCCGATACATCTCGTTCCACAGCTTTCATCCCTGCACGTCGGACATTTTCTCGTCCAAATAATCCAAGGTTCGTGCAGACTGCCGATCAGCGCCAGCATGAACCTTGCAACGGCAAGACGACTTCGGTGAAAATACGGGCGTTGGAGACCTAGCGAATTTGGGGTGGTATGGGGGGCGCAGTGGGTACGCGGGAATAGATGGCGAGTGAGTGGACTTGGCTGCAGTAGATCATGAAGGATGCACCTATTATTCCACTTCGTCCGCTTTATCTGCTTCATCCATTTCGTCACCATGCTTGGTTACTTTTCTGTCAATTTGGCCGTAATGAACGCGCCACAAAGTCCAACCGAATCCCCGCCACGATTGAGGGGAAGAATCCTGAAGGTTACGTCTATATAAACTATGGTTGAGAAGTCAATAAAATACGCAAAGCCTTGATAAAGATTCATTCTTTACGCAAGTATTGGGAGTACAACTCGCTATCAGGAAGGCGAACAGGTGGAGCCCCGCCCGTCCCAGGATTCGTGTCAGCAGCTCCTTCCAAGCCACTATTTTCTTCCGCTCAACCAAGCTATGTCATCATCTCGCACGAAAGGCTGCACCAGGCTGAATTTGTCTCATCATCGACACTGCTTTTACACTGCTTACATATAAGACGATACACGGTGAAGTTGAAGTTCTCATTGCAGTGTATATTAATCTACAGGAACAATCCGTGAACGAATTGAAGATTATTGAGCAGCGCAGAGCATCCCATGCACACACAAAGGGAAACCCAAGTCCCGATTCCATTATCTCGTACCGTTTGGGGGTATGCACGGCTAAAAGCAACCCACAGCACCCCATACATACACAAAGGGAAACCTCAGACTCCAGTCCATCATCTCGTACCGTTTGCGGGCATGCACGGCTAAAAGCAGCATACTGCGACTTGCCACCGTCCATCGAGTTGACCAGCATGCAAACTCCCGTAGTCAATCACCGGCTCCCAAGACTCCGAAGAACCTATGCCTTTCGAACCAGCTCAGGGTACTGTGAAGCAGGCTCAAGATCCGCATCAAGGACCGGAGTAGTGATACGCACCCCGGCAGGCAGCATGTTCAGCTTGTCTTCCATCTTGTCGACGTCGCGGTACGTGAACCAAAACAAGCATCCAGCGCAGAAAGCGACGAGCGCCGTAACGACGTAGTTCCAGACCAGCTTGGGATTATCCGACAAAGGCACGAAAGCCTGGCCTATTGCCGCAGCGAGAGCGGTCATAAACAGCGAGAAGGCTTGTACCAAGCTTCGCATGTTCCGCGGTGCTTTGGTGAAGGCGTATTCGAGGGATGTGACCGAGGCCATGATTTCGGATGCAGCAACCAGGACATAGACACCCGTCTGCGCCCAGACGTTGATGGGAGACTTGCACTTTACTGATGCATACTCCTTGCACGGCGACGTCGTGTAGATGTAGTGCTGAAGGACCGCAGCCCAGACCATGGCGGAGGTCCCGAGCATGAAGCCAGCGAAAATCTGAAGCGTTAGTCTGTATCTGACATTTGTGCGCAAGTTTCGGGACGTACCCTCTTGATGGGAGTGAAGCGGATGCCCATCTTGCGCAGCATCGGGTAAACTAAGAGATCGAGGACTGTATCGAGTCAGTATTGAGCAACTTCTGATAACAGTCGAGCTGGACTTACAAGGAATCAAGATGATGATGGCCAGTGGATCCAGATTCTGGAGCAGATCGTTCGGAACGCCGTGCAAAGCCATAGTCTTCGCTTGGCTGACCATGTTGTCGCTGATCTGATTGTACGTAATCCAGTACAATCTGGTGGCCGTTAGAGATGTCTGCAGCGCTTTATTCTCACACTTACGGAAGCCACAGCAACACGCCGCAAGCGCGCCAGCCACGAGAGACCTCATCTACCCAAGCATCGTTGAAAGTCATCCAGCGCGGTTTTGTGGTCCCCATTCGGGAAGGCTTGATATTGGTCCAGTAAGTGCCGTCGTTCAGGTGGCGAAACGTTGCGATCGGGTTCAGATGCCATCGGCCCTTCATTCCCAGGAACAGCAACTTCACGGCCGGTCCCAGTACGCTGCCTGTAGGCGGAAGCTTTCGGTAGTATTTGTTGCAAATGAGGAGGACCGGGAGCGTGGTGAGGAAGAAGATGGTGGGGATGAGGTATGCAAGGTAGAAACCGACGTATCGCTCTGCATAAACCATGGCGACTTGGCCAATCAAGGCCCCGATGTTGATGAACCTGTCGAAAAACTCAGTAAGAGATATTCGTATCTTATTTGCCGCCTATACTGACATGTAGAAGTAGCTGTAGATCCTTGTCGCAGTCACAGCGGGATCCACAACTACTCGTCTACCCTTCTTGTCGGTCGTGACCCGGAGGGTCTCCTGAGGAATCTGCTCCATTATGAGGGGCGAGATGTTGGGTTTGACTAGACGAAAGGTCAGCAATAGTTAAGTACCGGAACGAAACTACTCACATGTCCCAGTCCCAACACCCATAACGATAACCCCAACAAGGAACAAAGCCAGCGCATTCTTCGGCTTCTCCAACATGCCCGGCGCCGCGGACCCCGTAAGCAGCGCATGTCCAATCTCAGCAACAACCACCGAGTACACAATCGTCTTGAAGCGGCCCAAGTACGTATCAGCGACCCAAGCACCCAGAATAGGCATGATATAGATCCACCACTGATTGAAGCGGCTGATGCCAACAGCAGCCTGCTGCCCCATACCCAGCGCACCGGGCTGCGAATCGTCATCCTTGGGGTTCGGCGCCTTGCCTGTCGGAGTGCCTGGATTGTCGGACTGGATGAAGTTGTTGTAGACTACGATGGTGCCGTAGTAGGACATGCGCTCGACGAGCTCGACGAAGGCGATGGTGTAGACCTTCCAGGGGATGGGAGCTGGCACGCGGAGTAGGGTCGCGAGTTCTTCTTCCGTTGGAACTGAGCTTGACGTGTCGTAATAAGGTGGCTCGTCGGTGCGATACTCGGAGATGGAGGTGAGTACATGTTTGTCTTCCGGATGGCCACTGCGGTCGACGAGCGCTGGGTCTGGCTTTGCCTCGATGAGGTCGCCAATGGTGTCGGCAGCTGGCATGGTGTTGGTTGTAGCTTCTGCAGCTGTTGGAGAGAAGAAGATATGAGCTGCGCGAGGAATTTGGTGGGAAGGTCGCGCTTGCGAAGGCAAATGGGCTTCAAGGTATCCGGTGTGGAGGCAAGTACTTGATAGCGTTCGATCGAGCACGCCTTCAATCACGTCTTTACGTCGTTGTCACTCTAATTTGCCTAGTGGTACCTGATAAGGAGCCGATAACGGGCGGGGAAGAAGCGCCCAAGTCCACTTCACCACGTTTGAGGAAGTCACCGTGAGGGCGACTTTGACAAACCAGATAAGGAGATATTGGGAGTCGAGATACCATGCGAAAACAACAACACAGTCTTTTGGGAAATGAGCCTACACTCTCGACGTAACGATGTCCTCTGTGGCACTCTTCTTAGCTGGTAAACTATGAAGACACAAAGCTATTCATCACCAACCACACAAGCTCCCACCTCAACACGCACAACACTGCACGTACGTAACCTCATCCACCACCACAATTTCAGACCCACCTACGAAGTGTTTCCCAGTCCCAAGCCACCACCCGCCCAAGCTAGAAAGCCCCAATCTCACGCCGTACACAACGGGTACAAGGCAACAAACACGCTACCCAACAGTCGCCCGCCCAGCCCAACGTGTACCCCACAACAACAAAGCACACTCCTTTGTGCGCACACGGCGCTACTACAACAGACCAGGCCCGATGCTTGTTGTATCGAGTAATCGTACCCCCGTACTCCGGATACATGATGTTATCTGCAGTGGCGTGCTTCCTCAACCCGGACATTGAGTTCTCTCATCGATGGTTCCTGACCGCCCGATTCTCTCGAAGCCCACTACGAACAAGATCTTATGTGCCAGCCTTCAGTAGACGTAATGACGATAAGCCCAAGAGTACACAACACGTGCAACCCTAGACCAGGCAGCCGCGTCGCACAATACGGAGAAGTGCACTGTCGCAACGGGCCCCTGCATTAGTCACAGTACACGTTCAGGCCCGAGCATAAACTGCATGTGATCGGGAGCAAGAGACGACATCACTGTGGTATTATGTTTGTGGCCAATGGTCAATGATTCTCGATGGCCAGTGACTATTATGTTTGCATTCCGCCGGTTGAAAGCTCATAGAGACCTGCCTGTCGAAGATCTATAGAATGCCACCCTAAAGCATAAGTCCGAGACGCCGTGATAATTTCCTAGAAGCCATGTTGTATAGGTATGACTCTGAACGCCGGTACATCATGAGGAGAAAGGTTTGCCCTAACGCCCGGCAGATATGCCCATGGAAAGCCCCATGTCCCATTTTACCAACGACCGTATGCACTCTCGGCCACCGAACCCCACCGAGCGCTCGTGCCGCTCGATATAGGTCCTCCACTGCCCTGGAACATGGATTGAAGTGTCGCATGGTGACTCACCGGAGCTTGATTCACCTGAGGCGAAATGCTAGGTCCAGTCTCGAAGAAGCTGCGGTTGCCCTCCGGAGACGGATCGTACATGGCGGGATGTGCCGGCTTCCAGGCTCGTGTAAAGTAGCTCGATCTGATGCTCGTGCGTGACTCCTCCGCATACTCGGACAGATTCTCCAGAACGCGAGCAAGGAAAGACGTGTTCTCGTACTTGTTCTGATCTTGGTCTTTGGGCGCGACTTCACCGATTGCCCCAAAATGGCGAACCTTGTTGCTAGTGGAGGCTGTTGCTATCAAGCTCTTTGCGTACTCTTGCTGTCGGATTGGGCGCTGACCGTCGCGATACCAGTTGCGCAACTTCTGCTCGTTACTAACGTGGAATGTAAGCGCTGCCGTGGGATCATGCGCAGTCGGAATGGACTCTGCAAAGAAGGGACCGTGAAGGTTCTGGCGTGTGGGTGCCTGTTGTCCGAGACCATTCGCAATCTCACGGGCGTGGCTCTGGCGAACACCGTCAGGGTCGCTGAAACATAGATTTGCGGTAGGGAGGGCATTAACCGCTGTTTCTTCCGATTCCGAGTTCTCCGAAGTCAATGGTGCCGTTGGCAGACGCATGTATGGTGCGGCATTGGCGTTGAGTGTGGACACGCCACGATAGGGATTGGCCACTGTCGGTCCAGGCGGGAACAAGGCTCGAATGTTGGTGTTCAACATTGGGACATCTGGTATCGCGACCCGTCGCTCAATTGGTTGATCCGGTTGGCGCGCCTGGTCACCAAGCTCCGTAAGTCGACTCTTCAGCTGCTGTCGGTTATGAATATCCTCTGGCGAGAGGGGTGCCTGCATTCGGCTTGTAATCATGCGAGCAGCTGGAGTTGCGAAGATACTAGATGCCTCTTCGCCGAACCCGATCTCGCGGAGCTGGGACTGGGCCTCGCGCTCGCGTTCGCGATGCACCATATCAAGTTGCTCACGCTTGTGCTGAATGTATGCCAACTGGTGATCCAGGTCCACATTCATCTTGCGAGCCATGAAAGGCACCGATGCGGGGCTCGGTTTGGCCGGGAACTCGTATCCAAAGTCCATCGAGCCCGTGGCGCCTGCGCCCGCTCCTCTGAAGTTGAGAGAGACCGGTATGGCGGGCTGCGGCGGCTTAGCAGGTGTCACGAAAGGGTCCTCCAGATGCTCCCTAGTGATGTTTCGACAAGAAGAGTATGCAGCAGACCACAAGTCAGGTGTTTCGTAGGTCCTGTTCACCCGAGTAAAGGTAGGGGAGAGTTCGCGGGATGAGCAAGATACGGTCGACAGCGATGCCATCCTGTCGGTCTCGGTGAGAAATGGAGGCGCCTTCTGATCAGATTTCTCTTTAGTGCGACCGAATTGCTTGATGCGCTTCTCCTGTTCTTCGGCTGCAACCTTGAAGTACTCGATTGAGTTATAGGCAAAACCAGTCTTGGGCATGCGCTCGGAAGCAAGAATGCCTTCCACCCTACAGCGAGTGTGAGACCACTGACCAATATTGACCCACTGGAAGGAATTCGACGACCACTGGTGTGCGGATACGTCACGGTTCGGATGGCCTATGAAGACGACCTGACCATCAAAGTCGCCAGTCTGCTCGTGCAGGCGTATCAGATCGGGAAGCTTTCCGAAGAGGCGCATGTAGTTCTCCACAACGTCAAGTCGTGTCTCCGTGGGACCGACATGCTCGTTCTCCCCGTACGTAGATGCAGCTGCCGTTCTCATGTCGTTCTCTGCCGCAGGGTTCATTTGCATGGAGAGCGAGTCGAAGAGAGACGTCTTCGCGTGATTAAGGTGTGTGGAGGGCGGATGAAAGCCTACAAGGGACTGAAAATCGGACATGCCTAACGGCGATGAAGAGCCACCCGCCTCGAAGTCGATCCCACCACTGCCTTCAAGTTCACTGGGCTGCAGCGGCCGCCAGCTCTTATTTCCCTTCCTATTGCGGCCGGACTGCAGCCTGACGAAGTTCGTCAATGGCAGCGGACCGGACGTCGGTCGCTCAAGTCCGTCCAGATCCTTCTTGTTGTAGCCGCGCGCCATGTCGGCAAAGGTCGCGCCAGGCGTAGATGTTGAGCCCTCGCTGTTAGCACTGCCGCGGCGGCTTTGGTCGAAAGGTTTCTGATACTGAAGCGATTGAGAGCAGTAGGTGGGCGTGTCGTCTTGGTATAGCTGGTCTTCTAGACCACCCTGGGTGAATGGACGGTGGGGGATGATCTGTATATGCGAATGTGGCGCGCCTGCAGTCTGTCCTGGGGTCCCAAGAGGCAGACGCCCCGTGCCGGTTTGCGCGGCGGCGGCGCGGCGACCTGTAAGGCGGACAATCAGTGACGGTACTTCATGTAGAGTGTGAACGGTTGAAGCAAAGGGGAGGGAGCAGTCGAATACTTCTTCGAATTGGGGTTAGAGGGCGATGACGGCTGTTGTACATACCTCGCCGGCCGCGTGTGCGGGGCGGTCTGGTCGCCAGTTTGACTGGGTGCGACAGCGCCGTGCAGGTAGATGAGATGGGCGTGGAGCTGTGTTGAGTGCGTTGCGGAATAGCAGCGTGGATTGACGACAGTGTGTTTGGATGGAGAGTATGGCGAGCTGTGTTGTTCCACGTCGCCAGCCTTCTAAACGAGAGACTGACGTAGAGGCTTGCGGTTGTGTGGAAGGTGCGCGTTTGTGGGGAAAGTGTGATGAGGCGGTGATGGACGTTGGCTATGCAGCAGCGCGGGCGGCTGCTTGCAGGAGACCAGGAGGTCACCCGCAGCCGCGCAGGCAGAAGTATCTCAGGTCGAACTGGCGATTGCTGCGATGCACCGGGCCGATGGGGGGGAGGGGGTTGAATGGTGGGGACAGAATCGGGGTGTAGGGGGTGGTGGAGTGCGCACGAGCATGTCTCGCTGTGTCTTTGGCCGCCGACCACGGAACGGCCTACCGCGCCTGCGCGTCCACCTGCCATGTTGTGCAAGTATTCACATAAACATCCTTCTGCTTCGCCGTGGCAACCCCTGATTCATCATACTAGCTCTTTTACGGCTTGCGGTATGCCTGCCCCGGTATCGCTCGCATCATCTCAAATTACTGAGTCAACTGCTGCCTTGTCTTCGCTTCACCAAGTACCCGCGATGCAGCTCCCAACAGTTCTTGCTCGTGAGAAGGACGGTATGTCGCTCTTTGGAGTCGGTTGGCCACGCGCTCGGTCAACAAAGGACCCGGAAACAGTGCCCATTCCCCACGGCGCGTTTACCTGCGACAGCATTACCGAGTGGGATAGGAATAAAACATAAAGTTCGCATTCTTGCATGCTTATGATTGCGACGCCATAGTCCAAGCTAATGTCGTTGCAAGACCAGAGAACCGTTCCCCTAGGAATGGGCAGATGGTGTAGAGGGCGCCATGATGGGAGGGAGATGCATCATCCGATGCCCAAAGGTTTCTGAAAGACGATTGACCGCGTTGAGATGAAGGATGATGAGACGAAGACCGCCGGTCGTCTGAAGTTGAAGTGGGATGCGCTTACTCATTGTGGCACCGTGCATGTAACCAGACACGCCAGCGGTATCATTGGACACAATCATCACTATTATCAACTGAATAATTCGTAGGTAGATTTCAGTGTAGTGCTACATCTCGGGGGTAAACATATCGACACAGAGGTGGGGAAGAACGCCAGAAAATGGTTGGAATGATTGAACATCCGAGAAAGAGATGCCCGCCTGCAAGAGTGCACAAAAGCATCGAAAGTACTACTGTAGATGCCGTAAAGGACGCAAGCGCAAAAACAAGCGAATTCCATGGTATGAATGTGGCAGAAGTATCGAACGCAAGGAACAGTATATTGGAGAGGTAAATATGAGTAACCACTACCAAGGCGAGGGGCTCTCCAGGGCAGCTTCACCCAGACCAGCATCTTTCCCAAGATCATTACTCCTCTTCAGTGGATTCCTGCTCTCCATCTGAACCGTCAAGTGTTTGCGACACGGCGGCTCATGGGGGCACACCGCAACATGGCCGTGAAAGCACCCGTTTCGCGTGATGTTGACCGGACCAGGTTCCGGATGGATGTGTCGGACGTTGACGCAGCGCCAATTACCACACAAGTGGCTCGCGTGCCACCATTCCTCAATAATTCCTTCTTTCGCTTCGGCTGTGAGAAGGTTTTGAAGCACCATCGACACGAAACCTATGTTGATTCGAAGACGGTAGGGTTTGCCCTCGTGCCGGAACTTGACTTCAACGCTGATCTTGTCGCTTGTACCGGTCCAACCGGAGCCTGCGTAGATCCAGCACTCGTCCTCGGTCTTTGTCGCCGCAAGGCCATCAACGAACTTGTTCGTAAGCTGTCTGAGCCTCGTCTCCATCTTTGCGGCGTAGGTATTGTAGAAGAGTCTCTTTTTCAGCTTCGTCATCTCTCTTTGCTCTTGGTAATTTCGCGCCTTCTCTGTGGTCTGTTTCTTTGGCTTAGCTGTTGAAGGCTTCGGCAATTCGAACGGTGGAACCACCCTGTACACTTGCGAGGAGGGTTCCTGAAGAAGCTGTGCCGAAGAGCGGATGGTGCTTTGACTACAGCCTGGCGTCTCCGGATCTTCAGCGTTGTTAGTCTCTTGCGACAGAGTAAGACCGGGCACGGCATCGTCTGGCTCGCTCTTGATGTGATCGTCTTCTTTCCAGTCTTCCCAGAGCGGAATCTGACTGGAGATACGCGCGAGTCCTGCATCGCTGCTATCGTCTTTTCCGTCGTTGATGACAATGTAACAGCTGGTGCCATCGTCATCGTTGGGCTCATCTTCCTCGTCATCAAGTCCGTACTTGTACGAGCACCGCGATGGCGAATCTATTGAGGCACGATAACTTGGTGAGAAGGATTCAGAAACACCATCGGAGTGTCTGGAGGAAGCAGATGAGGGAATGCCGTTCGGAGCATCGTCGATATCACTGTCGGCGACACTGTCGTTTTTCTTCTCTGGTATTTGAACTGAGACGGAGTAGTCGAGATCCGAACCATTTGTCGCGGTCTCCATACTGGATGTAGTGAACGATACCGAAAGGGCGCGTGAACGGCTTCGAAACGGCGGCCCTGAAATGCTCCGCTTCTCTTCGCCATAGTCTTCCTCTCGCTCTGGCGTTTGAACTGAGACGGAGCAGCCGAGATCCGAACCATTTGTCGCGGTCTCCATACTGGATGTAGTGGACGATACCGAAAGGGCGCGTGACTGGCTTCGAAACGGCGACCCTGAAATGCTCCTCTCTCCATTCTCTCCGCCATCGTCTTCCTCTCGCTCTGGCGTTTGGACTGGGACGGAGCAGCCGAGATCCGAACCATTTGTCGCGGTCTCCATACTGAAGGTAGTAGACGATATCGATAGGGCGGGTGAACGGCTTCGAAACGGCGGCCCTGAAATGCTCCGCTCTCCATTCTCTCCGCCATGGTCTTCCTCTCGCTCTGGCGTTTGGACTGAGACGGAGCAACCCAGATCCGAACCATCTGTCGTGGTATGTATACTGGATGTAGTCGACGATATCGAAGTAGTGCGTGAACAGCTTCGAAACGGCGGTCCGGAAATACTCCCCTCGCTATTCTCTTCATCACTGTCTTCCACGCTTTCTGGAATAAGGCGGCGCAGACCTTCCCGTCTGAGCCATGATGGTGGGCTCGGGGTAGGGGATCGGCCCCTCGGTGAACAACCGATACCTTCCTCGGCATCGTCATCGTCCGAAATCTCAAAGAAATTGCCATCTTCCGTCTCCGGTATTATGTTCCCAGTCGTCCACTCCCGAAAAGTGAAAGGGTTTAGTTCAGTTCCCGATCCCCTTATCGATGAATCGTCGTCGTCATTCAGAATGATTATCTCCTTGGCCTTGTCGTTCTCGTCATCCGCCGGAATACTTCCCTGCTGTCGCTTCCTCGGCGGTTCCGCGGGCTCTTCTCCGGGGCATTCCTCTCTCCGTCGGCGCCTTTCGTAGATCTCATTCTGAGATTGTGCTTGTCCCATGCCGCCAAATTGCTCGTGAACTTCGTCCTATCGAACCATGAGTATATCAGTTCTGATGCAGGTACAGAGAACGTTAGGGTGCTATAAATCGCAGTACCACGGAACGACCAACAGCAGGCAGGCTTGCAATACATATTCATACCATATAAGAAGGTTTCGCTACTCTCTAGACAGGCAGTGTTAGTCGTACGAACGTTGCCTGACTCAATGCTCGAAAGCCGTCAATGATCGGTGCAGAGAAGCTTGTAAGTTGAGGATAGACCGTATATCGACGTCGCTGGCTTCTAGCAAGCCAGTCGGAGGGATGACAGGCAGGGATACTGCTTCGACATAGTAGCAGAAGTAGTGGCACGGATTCTTGTAGCATTGTAGATCGGGGGCTCCGTTTGACGCGGCTGTTCGAAGGCTAAAGCTCACTGCAGCTTGAAGTGAGACAAAAGAGTAATTCTCCTGGCATCAGGTAACAGGTGAGTTGCGGCGGTCCGACCCTTTGAGGATCTTTGATATTGAGCTCGTCTTCGGACCAAACTTCACTTGTGTCCTCAGTAATGAGCAGGACGGACCGAAGATATGAAAAAGAGCATGTACAGCTGCGGGTTAGATGACTCCATAGAATGAAAGAAGACTTCACTCATCGAGTGTGGCTTGCTCAATGGTAAGGGAAGGAGGGACATACCCTCCCAGCTCTTCCAAGTAAGAGCATGATGCAGCGAGGGAGCCAGAACGCGGCGAGCGTTGGAGGCAAGCATTGCGCCTTCTCTTTCGAGTACAAGTACACTGAATGCGGTACAGTGGGCGATTGGTTGTCGAGACTTGCGCTGCCGATGCAGAAGCCGGTTCAAGCTGCGGATGGAGGCTCGACGACCCGGTCGTCCTAGATGGTGAATTCTCCCGGAAGTGGAGCAGACAGAGCTTTCGATGTACGAGAGCGAAGGAAGAACATGGCGTCGCCGCTTGACTATTGACAGCATCGTGAGTTGGATCTATTCTCGGGCGAGAAGCAGTTCTCGCGCGCGTGCCCGTCAGCTACGCCACCCGAGGCTGCGGCGCGGTGTAGCGTCCCGTTCGACCGTTGCAGCCTCAACCCACCGCCGAAGTCGGTTCTAGAAACCGCCAAGATGGACGACTATGTGTATGGGTCGCGTAGAGTAGTGCGGCGGGACGGCTCTTGACGTTCCGGGGCGTGGCTGGTCGACCGGTGGCACTACGTTTTGGGCAACGCGATGGGCTGCCTTGACGTCTGCGTACGGCGCTCACGTCGACAACAAGGCGGCGTTGTTCTTGTTGCTGTTGTGGCCCGAGACAGCATCGGTCAGCAGCCGCTATTCGAGGGTCGCCATTCTGAGGATAGGTACCACGACGCGCGATTCAGAGCCCGCATCCTCGAAGCTGCGCGTGGCAGGCCGGCGGAAGAGGTTTCCTTGTACCGACGACACTCCGTAAGCAAGCATCCAAAAAAGACTACCTTTACGCACAGCTGATGGCTACCGCATCTCCACATCCAATAGCGCATCCTCCACGCGTGGTACCTGCGGCTCATCGTACAGGATTGCCCAGAAGAGGCGGCGTTCCGACCCCATAGAGCAGACAAGCGCCGGCTTACAGCTGACGTCGCCGCCGAGCAGCATGTCGGAGTTGGACGGTCCTTTATGTCACCGAAACGAACAAAGGTGAACGGTGGATGCGCTCGTGAAACCAAGTAGCGTGCCCGTAGACGAGGGATAGACGAGCGATGCACGCTGGCTGCCTGTGGTTCGCGGCTGGCCCCCGCGATGTTTCATGGGCTCCGTTTCATCGGCCCGGGCAGCGAGCGATGCGGTTGGCGGCTTCGCGCGCCGTCCATCTGCCAGGCACGACGCCACCTGGCCTGGGGCCTCCAGCGGTCGGTCACGACTTGTGCAGCATCGTCGCTCGCCCAACGACCCTCTCGTCGCCGGCTGCGCCTTTGCGGCCCTGAAACAGCTGACAATTAGCCCTGCCCGAACGAATGGCTGCGCACACAGCCCGCAATGCGCCTCCGCGACCCTCACCTCCCGGCTGTGAGACTTCATGCGACGGGCACCCCCAGGCTCGCCAGCGTCAATGCGTGCCCGAATAAAGTATTTTAATCTGCCCCATCTCCAGCCTGAACAATATCGGTCCCCTTGACTTGTACACGCCAACATCCACCCCGTCCGACGATCCCCGCCCCGACTCGTTCCTCCAATCCCCGCCGTCCGCTACGGAAGCGTTCCCTGCGCTCCGACGCATACATCTGCCTTCGTCCCGCCGCCTCATATCGCCCTCATCACGCTTCGACTTCCCAGATCCCTAGCCCGCCGTCACCCCTGCCGCTCTCTTCAATTTTGATTGAATAGACCTGGCCGCGCCGTTCCTTCGTGCGTAACCGAGAACCCGTCTTCACATTGTGTGGTGCCATCACGACCCGGTAGTTGGATCGAGCTTCATTGTGCAGTCGAGCCCCAAGAGCATATATAGTGCCCTTGTTCCCTCTTTTATTCTTCCCAAGAACCCACATCCACCCCTCCGCCCGCACAACAGCAGCACATCTCACCCTCACCCACTCACCATGGCCCTCCGCAACATGCTCGTCGCCGGCATGGCGACTTCTGCTTCGGCAGTCCAGATCCTCACATCCGCCTTTGGCGCCGGCCCACCAAACGGCTCGATAACCACCTTCGAGCTCAGCCTCGGACTAGGCGCTGGCTCTCTCAAGGTCGTCAACGCTTTCGACGGCGCCGGTCCTCAGCCGACCTGGCTGGATACCTCGCTCGGCGGCGGAAAGGTGGTTGTCATCGACGAGGCGTGGGCAACCAACGCCTCCATCAGCACCATCACCCGAGGCAAAGACGGCAACTTCAAGCTCGACACCAGCCTCAATATCCTTGGCAGCCCTGTGGCCGTCGAGTTCTACAACAACAAGAAGGCCATCTCCGTCGCTCATTACGGCACCGGCGCGATTACAACGTACGCCTTCAAGAGCGGCAAGTTCTCTCTCGTCGAGGAGTTCAAGTACTCCAACGCCACCAAGGGCCCCAAGCCCCAGCAGGCCGATGGCTCGCACGTGCACCACACCGTCCTGGACCCCACCGGCCAGTACCTCGTCTTCCCCGATCTCGGTCTCGATGCCGTGCACGTCTTCTGCATTGACGCCAAGACGAACAAGCTCACCGCGCACGACGACATCAAGTTCCCCCCGGGCTACGGTCCCCGCCACGCCGCCTTCTGGAAGTCCGGCAAGGACACGTACCTCTTCATCATCCACGAGCTCGAGAGCCGCGTGACCAGCCACAAGGTGACCTACTCCAAGGGCAAAATCTCCTTCGCGCAGGTCGACGACCAGAGCACCTTCGGCCCCAACGCGGGCAACACGACGGGCTCCGGCGCCGCCGAGCTCACCGTCACCCCGGACAACAAGTTCGTCGTCGGCAGCAACCGCAACCTCCCCAAGTTCACCCTCGAAAACCCAGACAAGAAGAACAGCACCAAGATCCCCAGCGACTCCCTCGTCACCTTCAAGCCCTCGGCCGACGGCAAGCTCGCCTTTGTCCAGCTCGCGCCCAGCGGCGGCATTGCGCCCAGGCACTTCAGCTTCAACAAGGACGGCTCGCTGATCGGCGTCGCCAACGGCGGCTCCTTCAAGCCTTCTCTCGACGTGTGGAGTCGCGATGTCAAGACGGGCCTGATTGGCGAAAAGGTCGCTTCGTCCCTCGAGGTTGGCGGTGGCGTCAACAACGTCAGGTGGCTCGAGTAGATGGATGGAGATACCCGCATTGTTTCTTTACTTCTCTTCTTTTCGTATGCATGCAGCAGCGGGTGCGTGTTGGGCTTGTACTTTTATGATACATGTCAAAAGCGAACGACTGATTGCTATACAACGTATTTTACCGCTAGACAGGACAGCTAATGTCTTGAATGTTACTTCTTAACTTATTCAATGTTTGTCCCATGATCTCCAGCCGTGCCATGTTAACCCAACCATTGGGTTTGATAATTGGGTTATTGCTGTGAGCTCCGAGCTGCACGAGGTACTACACAAAGAAATTCTGATGTTCACCCCAACACCATTTCACGTGCACACCGAAGCAGGGACAAGGCTAAGGTGGGGCCATGCGTGGCGGTGGCCTCCAATCTCAGCCTTGCGTCTGCTCCAGCTGCCCAGCATTGATATTCAGCTGGCGCTTCGCCGCAACGCTGTCGCAGATGCATGCTCTGCTACAACAACACCATGGCGTCTGCGATATCTTTCGGCGGTAACAACGCTGGCTTTCAGGCCGGCATCATCAACGGCCCTTTCCACGCCGAGTTCCGCCTTCCGCCCGGTAAGTCATAGGAGGATCCGGGTGCCTGCAAGGCTAGAGCCGGAGAATCGTAAAACGTTCATTGACTCCTCTGCAGATGAGAAACTGCCTAAGATCTGCCGGTGGCTGTCTGCGCCAGACCCGTCCACGAACTACCAGAAAGCACTTAAACTACGGCAGCCCGACACTGGGGGTTGGTTCCTCGAAGGCACGGCATACACGAAGTGGAAGACAAAAGCTGTGTCGCCCCTTTGGCTATATGGAATCCCCGGGTGCGGCAAGACCATCCTGTGTTCCGCTGTCCTTTGCGATGTGCGCCAACATTGCCAGGATGGCCCCGGGAGTGTAGTCGCGTATTTCTTCTTTGACTTCAACGACGAACAGAAGCGAGACCCGGAGATGATGGTGCGTTCCTTGCTGTGCCAGCTCTCACAGCAGTCTGAGAACATTCCTGCAAGTCTCGACGACCTATATACTTCGTGCGGAAGCGGGAAGCAGCAGCCATCAGCAGATGCACTTAGAAGGGCATTGCAGTTAACAATAGAAGAGCTCCCACAGGTCTACATCGTGCTTGATGCTCTGGATGAATGCTCTCAACGCGCAGAGCTGATGGAGACGCTCGAAACAGTAGTAGGATGTAAATTTAAGAACTTGCACCTCCTAGTAACGAGCCGAAGGGAGAAAGACATCGAGAGCACCCTGGAAGAGTTTGTGGACAACCAGAGCAGAGTCTGTCTCCAAAGCACGCTAGTTGACCCAGACATACAACGATATGTCCGACAGAGGCTGTCCACAGACAAAACCCTACAAAAGTGGAAAAAAGACGATGATGTTAGACACGAGATTGAGGATGTGCTGAGAGACGGAGCTCACGGAATGTATGCTTTCAATCCTAATTTAATGCGATCTAAATTAATATAAACACGACAGGTTTCGATGGGCTGCATGCCAGCTTGATACATTAGGAAAGTGCCGCAATCGCGCGACGTTGCGCACGGCTCTTGCTACACTGCCAACAACGTTGGACCAAACATACGACCGCATCCTTTGCTCGATAAGCGAAGCTGATTCGGAGTACGCCATTCGCATCTTACGGTGGCTAGCATTTTCTGCACGGCCACTCTTCGTCTACGAGATCGCTGAAATTGTCGCCATCGACGTCAAGCGTGACCCTATGTTCGACCGCGATGAAGTTCTAGAAGATCCATTAGATGCACTGGATATATGCTCTAGTCTTGTCACTGTTACTGTTGACAACGACTCTGATTACAGCGACTCTGATTACAACGGGTCTGTTTACAACGACTCTGTTAACAACGACTCTGATGACAGCTACAATGTTGACCCGTTCTATGAATTCGAATATCCATCAAGACAAGTTGTTACGTTGGCGCATTACTCAGTCAAGGAGTACCTCATTTCACCCAGAATCTGGACGGGAAATGCAGCAAAGTACGGCATGCGAGATAATGTCTGCCATGATGTTATAGCAAGAAGCTGCCTTGGCTATCTTCTTCAGTTCCAACAGCCACAGCTAGACCGAGACTGCCTTAGCAAGTTCAGACTCGCACGTTACTCGGCAGAGTTTTGGACCAGCCACGTTCAGAGGACAGGAGAACGAACAGAAGAGATAGACCAGATAGCAATTCGCCTTTGCTCCAAGGGGAGCTCTGCGTACGTCAACTGGATTCGGTTGAGTGATCCTGAGCATTCTTGGACGAGGCCAGACTTTGCCAGGGATCTGGAGGATGTACAAGAACCGCTTTACTATGCAGTGCTCTTGGACCTGAGAGGTGTAGTAAAGATGTTGCTCGACAAGGGCGCCGACGTCAACGCGCAGGGTGGAGAATACGGCAACGCACTCCAGGCGGCTTCACATAACGGCCACAACCAGACAGTAAAGCTGCTGCTTGACAAGGGCGCCGACGTCAACGCGCAGGGTGGACACTTCGGCAACGCACTCCAGGCGGCTTCACAAAACGGCCACGAGCAGATAGTAAAGCTACTGCTTGACAAGGGCGCCGACGTCAACGCGCAGAGTGGAGAATACGACAACGCACTCCAGGCGGCTTCATTCTACGGCCACGAGCAGATAGTAAAGCTGCTACTTGACAAGGGCGCCGACGTCAGCGCGCAGGGTGGATTCTTCGGCAACGCACTCCAGGCGACTTCACGTAACGGCCACGAGCAGATAGTAAAGCTGCTACTTGACAAGGGCGCCGACGTCAACGCGCAGGGTGGAGAATACAGCAACGCACTCCAGGCGGCTTCACGTAACGGCCACGAGCAGATAGTAAAGCTGCTGCTTGACAAGGGCGCCGACGTCAACGCGCAGGGTGGAGAATACGGCAACGCACTCCAGGCGGCTTCACATAACGGCCACAACCAGACAGTAAAGCTGCTGCTT
>Ga0247733_1000234_pt1 | contig 56100 bp, 65 predicted proteins | sample UWRJL043104R2_FD_180932 | JGI IMG/M metagenome (GOLD analysis project Ga0247733, IMG submission 180932) | Plant litter microbial communities from Arlington Agricultural Research Station in Wisconsin, United States - UWRJ-L043-104R-2 | ecosystem: Environmental > Terrestrial > Plant litter >...
CCCCTCGTGCCACTTGAACCTTTCCCCCCCGTTATCACGTTATCGTCGCAACACCCCGCCCCACTGCCCGCCGTGACGTATCGCGCTTGGTAAGTTCCGTCGCTGATTAACTCCGAGCAATCAGGAGCCGTGCGTCCTCGTTACTACTTGTACACGCATACCGCCCGCTGTCCGCCTCTCTTCTCACTCCTCCTACCAATACTTTCCCGTGCCGACAATTGACCTCACGCCAGCACAGCAATCCGTCCGACACCCACACAGTCCACTTCCACTCCCACTTCCACTTCCACACCGCCCCCCATGTCCTCCGGCCGCAACTCCCCCCCGCTCCCGAGCCCCTCCGCGACCGACAGACGGCGTGCGTCCGTCACAGGCCAATTCCAAGACTTCTTCATTGGGCGCCAGAATAGCGCGTCGGCCCAGGGCGGCGCTCAGCCGTACCCTGGCCCCATCACGACCGCGGCTGTCAATGCTCAGCGGCGGCGGCTGTCCCTCACCACCATCGGGCTCTCGGGCTCGCCCAACCAGGCCACAGCCTTCAACCCGCGGCAGCGCACAGAGAGCCTGTCCAGCGCCAACTCTGGCTCCGTGGACGAGAGCCCCTTTGAGGATGAGCCCGCCGGCGGCCCCGCGTCGAGCAGCAGCAGCAACCCGGCGACACCCTTTGCTCGCCGGCTGAGCTTCGGCGCGCGCGCCATGCGGGATGTCAGGCAGAGCAATGGGAACGTTGGGAGCCCAAATGGTAGACCCTCCATCCATAAAGCCTCGTCTCCCCCGACTGCTAGAAGTCGAGGTCTGTCTTTATCCTCGTCTTCATTCCCTTCCACTTCGCAATCTGTTGCGCCGCCTGTGTCTTGTTCGTCTGTCTTGACTGAGCGTTCCGCGTCTGCTTCTTCCGAATTTCCGCATCTTCTTGTCGAGCATTTCAAACGTCATCCCGATCAAGCACTCGGGGAACACGAGCTGACCACTATGCTTTCACAAACAGGCGAAGGATACAACTTTGCAGAGAATCTACGCAACCGCGCCGAGCGCACTTCCATGTCGGGCACAAACCCGATCCATAGCCAGCCTCAGCCTCCGCCTCACCAGCGCGCGAAGAGCGTCGCCATCATGGAGCCTCCCGTCCGCGAGATGCCCAAGCAGCCCAAGGTCCCCGACGCCATGCAGGAGCGCATCCTCAAGGGCGACTTCTACATGGACTAACGGGGGGGCGAGGTGGTCCACCGCTTCACTTCGTCATCATGTGTAATTAGCGCTCGGTCTGCGATGTTTGGTAATATCTCCAGCTTGAGAGAATCGTTTTGCATCTGAGAGGGGATCGCGGAGTATCTCCTGCTCGTACTTGTTTCACCAACGTCTCCGGAAGATGCGGGATCGTACGACTGTCATGATTGTTTTACCGGACGTATACCGGATTCTTTACCATTTTCGTCATCGGATTGGTCCCCCAAAGGGACTCCAACATCTTTCGTCTCATGGTTTTCCGCCAACACAGAAGCTCGACGCTATTCGGATTCGACGCCTTGATTTTCTCGACACTCTTTAGCGTATCGAAGTGTTCTGTATCGACGGTCTGGCGAATTACAAGTCACTGTTTCATTGCGAGTCATATTTTCGAGGGACCATCGCATCGTCACGGAATGGCGTGCGAGTTTGGGTCACCCTGGCGGCTTTGTTTACGCATGGATGTATGTTTTTGGCAGGAAGCCGGGTATGCAGCGGACACGTTTTTATGTCTTTGGCCGCTATAAGGTTGGCTTGTGTTATCTACAGTCCCGCAGAAGGGAAATGCAACGGCACAGACTGGCTAGTCGCTGCCGGGATGGGACGGGATGGGATGGCTTTTGGGAACGGCGTTGCGGGGTTCAACGGTTTCGGCTACGATACAGACTGGATAGCTGAGGTAGCTCGATAGCGGAATCACGGAGTTATCAGGAGATATGATATGGGGCGGTGTACAGGCTGTTGGTCGTGGGGTGATGTTTGATGTCGTGCACTCCGTTTGTTGTTCAGCTCGCTGTTATTTGGCACGTGTTGTCTGGCACGTACGTTATCTAGCACGCAAGTTGTCTAATCAGCACGTGTGTTATTCGGAACGTACGTCGCGCGGCACGTACGAAACGACCAGCCCACCCTGCCTGCTACGATGCTCTCGCGACTACCCCCTCCGCCGTTATCGCAAAAGCTGTGGCATGAGCCCCAATTTCAGTCCAGAACCCGAAGCCATGGTAAAACGCCCCTCTACAATGCACGCCTCACCCGGAACATCTCCGACGGCCCGCGCACGCGTTGTTCCCGCTTTCGCGCCCTTGCCGCTGTGGGACGAGGAATCCGTTTCGCATATGGTGATCGCTCCGGGGTCGTTCGGGTCTGCGGGTGGAATGGGGGTGTGTTGTTGTTGTTGTTGATTGCGCGATTGTGGATTTGATTGGGGGGCTGGCGGTTGGGCGGTTGAGAACGTGGGTTGTGCTGCGGGTGTGGTGTGAGGGTTGTGGTATGTGGTGGTGCTTGGGAGTACGAGGGTTGTCGTACATGGCATTTGTGCTCTGTGTTGGAGTGGGGGTCGTGGGAGTGGTGGATGGGCTTGGGTACGTAATGTTATGTGTGGAGAATGCTGCACTTTGAAACTTTGCCTATGGAATCTGTGCGATTGACGGTATAGGTTGATAGCTGCGATCGCAGGGATTATATCAATAGCACGCTGGTGGGGGCATGGATGCTTGTATTTCGTGATACTGTTCCTTGCATTCGCTCCAATGTCGTCGAGTGCGCACCAGGGCGCTCTTGTCGTGTGCATGAGGAACGTCGGTGGGCTTTGTGTTGGGGATGTAGATTCTGTATATGATGATGTAGGTAGTGTAGAAGTGAACACGGAAATACTCAAAGAATCGGAAGCAGATTAGGCTGGAGTGAGGACACGCGATTAACAAATTAGTCAAGAGCAGTGCTTTGTACTGAGTCTCTTCTATCGTAGAGAACCTTCGTCGGTTGGTTCACTACATACATTCGTACGATAGACGTTCAAGGCCTTGGACTGAGGGCCCATTGGGTTTGATGCCTGGGTTATGGCCGTGAGCTCCGAGCTGCACGAGGTACTACACAAAGAGATTCCAATTTACGCACGTTAGTTGGAGTAGTAAACTAGCGGTACGATTTGTACTACATAAAACTGTGTGAGTAGCTGGTACTTTTGATTAGACGGTGGCTCGGAGGTCCAGATGTGGTACGCGCTTGCCTGGTTCGGGAATGATGTTACTTCCTTTACGACAGACTATCCGCGACTTTTCTTTCCTAAGTACTAATATTTTGTCGCTCGTCTCGCTCCTCATGATCTATTCTTCCAGAACTATGCCTCCTCGGTACGTTTGATGCTAACGGCGCTACTCTCTATAGGTATCTAGTATGTGACATTGGGGCACATACTACATCGCAATTAGTGCGGCGTTTAGTACACAACTTAGGCATTACAAAAATTGCGTATGAGCTCCGCTGACTGTAAATTAATCCTCAGCAACCGGGGCCCTTTCTCTAATCTCAGTATCTGTAGCCCATGACAGTTGCCAAGTCATTTGCTGGGCCGAAATCTGAACACTCGGTTTCTCCCTATCAGTTCCGCCGAAGCAATCGTCGAATGCCACCACGGAGGTACCTAAGCGGAGTCGGACACTCGTAGGCGGGCTAGCGGCATGCAATTCGGTCTTTCCCCGACCGTCTTTTGACGACCGGCAGGGAAGATAAGCCCCATCGTCTGCTGGAAATACTATGCCAAGGAGGCGGCATCACTTGGCGGCTCTACGGTACATCTCGCGCTCCTGTGCACCGTGTGAGGTCACTTTCCGGCAGCATCTTCCCATTGCGCTGTGGGATTTCTTCGCCGACGGCGTCTTCCTTTCTTATCGAGCCGGCGGAGGTCTTGGCTTGGGACGATAGGAAGATCGTTTGCGACTGTTCGAGTGCAATGGATGGCTCTTATTGGCACGGCGGAATACGGTTTCAAGGCAAAGTGGGTTCTCGTTGGTAAAGAGATGGACGTTCATTACGGTGACGATGTGTTCTTGATGCTACAAATAAGGCGCGATTTCGTTTGGAAAAGGTCCGCATCACTCAGATCGCTCATCTCCTCTCGGTTCAGTTCTTAGAATATCTGCAGCGTAAACCGCAGATAATGCCGCGCTTACTCCTCCACGCCTATCTGGCTACGGTCGGGATCCTCTCGCAAGTCACTGCTGCAGAGCCGGTCCGCCACGACCATGTTTCCTTCAACGGCCCGTTCGAGGTAGAAGCGAACGGGGTGCAGAACATCAACATCATATTCAACAATGCGCTTGACGGCGAGTTGACCATCGCCTACGGCGCGTGTGACTTGCAGAATCCCGAGCGCGCACATCACCGAGTCGGAAGAACACATGTTGGAGCGCATCCCATGGCAAAGCGCCATGTCGACTGGGAGGCTCACAGGCCGACCAAATTCGTTTGGGCTGTACCTGAGGATGTCGATGCTGGATGTTTGCACGCTTTCGTGGATTCAGGTCTTGTTGGCCGTTCGCCAAAATTCGCGGTGAAGAAGAGAGTTACAAGGAGAAGCGCGAGTTTTGCAGATGTTGCGGACCCCATGGGCCCTTGGTTCGACGGTGTCGAATACCTAAAGCAGAAGCAGCCTAATGAGACGTTCGTCTCTGCAACCAAGGAGAGGAAGTTTGGTATCCTTGGTGCTGGTATCTCCAGTCTTCTCACAGCAGTGAGTGCTTCCGTATTGTCGTGTCCTACACGCACTGACATTTATCCAGTTGATTCTAGACTCTGTAGGCATCCACGACTGGAAAATCCTCGAGTCTTCCAACCGCCTCGGTGGCCGTATGATGACTTCGTACCTCAACAACTCTCAGCCTGAAGAATACCAGTACCACGAGCTCGGACCTATGCGCTTCCCATACTCCATCACCGATGCCGAGACCAACGAGACCTTCCCCATCATGGACCAGCGCATGATTTTCCAGCTCGCAGACATCCTAAATGAGATGAACAAGGATGAAGATCCTGCGCTGCAGATCAACTTCATCAAATGGATCCAGACAAGTGCCAACACGCCTGTCGCTACCTCGAAGCGCCGTCCTGACGGCACTGTTCCCGGTAGGCTCGAGACCACACTGGATCCGGCGCTTCTCGATAACGCAAACTTGACCTACTCCAATGTGTCAGCTGTGTATGAGGGCATGGAGGCTCTGGACGACTTCAAGGGCTTGGACAAGGAGCGAATTCAATTCTATGCCAAGGATATCTTCCGCGCGCATAAGCAGGCTGTTGAGGATGGTATGCTGGACTTCTCGGAGGTCGAGTATTTGCGCTATGTTATGGGATTCGATGCGAACATTACGGATCAGGTGACTACTACGGCTGTGACTTGGCCGATGTGGGAATTCGAGTCTGTTTACTTCATGGCAACTGGTGAGTACCCCCGCATCAGACTCTGGCATGTTACAGAACGAGACGACTCTGATCAGGCCGCTCGAAACTGAACCATACTGACTTTGCTCTCCCACTTCTAGAATGGCTGACCATCGACAAGGGCCTCAGTCGCATGCCCGAAGCCTTCCACCCCCTCGTCTCCGACCGCATAGACTACAATACCAAAGTAAACGGCGTAAAGTACAACAAAGACACCAACTCAGTGACCGTCACATCCCGCCCCACAGGCTCCAACCCTTCAGAAATCGAACCCACCACCGAAGAGTTCGACTACATCTTCAACGGCATCCCCTTCAACCTCCTCCGCTTCTGGAAGATGCCCCCACACTCCAGTCTCCTCAAGCGCGCAATCGAGCGCACAGTCTTCGACGGCGCCGTCAAAATCGCCATGCAGTTCGAGTCCCGGTTTTGGGAGCACCTCGAGCGCCCTATCATAGGCGGCTGTGGACGCGTCGACATCTACGGAATCGGCCAGATCTGCTATCCGTCCTATGGCATCAACGAGACGGGTCCGGGCGTCATGCTCGCTTCCTACATCTCCTCGTCGGACGCAACCGTCGCCTGCGCTATGCCCGAGGCCGAGCACATCGAGTACATCCTCCAGGCTATGGTGGAGATCCACGGCCCAGTTGCTCGCGAGCAGTTCACGGGCAACTACGCGCGGCACTGCTGGGAGCATGACGAGCACCATGCGGGGTCGTGGGCTGTGCCTATTGTGCCGCAGCAGCAGCTTTATCTGCCGGCTTTCTGGCACACTGAGTTCAATACTGTGTTTATTGGGGAGCATACGAGTTTTACGCATAGTTGGGTTTTCTCGGCGCTCGAGAGCGCGGTCAGGGGAAGCGTGCAGATGCTTTTGGATTTGGGCTTGGTGGATGAGGCGAAGGAGGTTAACAAGAGGTGGATGGCGAGGTGGATTAACGTGTGATTGATAATGTCTCGATTGGACTGCAATTCATCTGATGTCATTGTTTACAATTTCGATGATTCCACGAAGGATGTTTGCATGCTTTTCTATGTGACCAATCAGCAGCTGCGCGTACGCGGGAAGCGACCAATCCGCGGCTGGATGTGTGCTGGAAGCGACCAACCAGCAACTAGCAGGACCCAATGTAATACGCCAATGGAACTAGATCATCGCATCCAGGACTATTCGCAATACTAGCTTTGTTTCTAGCTGCCATAAAGATGCTTTAGATGTACGTCCTGGATGATATATAAAGTATTTCAATGGACTCCCAGAACCGCAATTCCCACTCAATCACCACATCACTACACTACACAGCTAACCTCTGCCACAACCACTATCCAAAACAACCACCACAAATCCAACCATGTCCCCCAACCCCGAACCCAACCCAACCTCCCTCACAGAAACCTTCACCCACCAAAACGCAACGCACACCTACGCCATAAAATGGCGCTCCCTCGGCGCCACCACCTCCCCACCCCTAATCTTCATCCACGGCACCCCCTGGTCCTCACGCGTCTGGACCCCCTACGCCCTATCCCTCTCCCGCAAATATCACGTCTACATCTTCGACAACCCGGGCTTCGGCGCGTCCCCCCTCGAGCGCGAAATCGCGGGACACCCACCCTTCCAACCCTCCGGCAAAGTAACCGAGCTCGACGCCGATCTAGCGCGGCAATCTGAGGCTTTCGCCGCGCTGTTCAGGATGTGGGAGAAGAGTTGGGGCGGGAGGAAACCGCATGTTGTTGCGCATGATCACGCGGGGTTGATGAGCTTGAGGGCGTACCTCCTGCATGGGTGTCGGTATCAGAGTCTTTGTTTGATCGATGTGGTTGCCATCGGGCCGTTCGGACAGTCACTGTTCGATGTTGTAAAGGGAGACCCGGGGTATTTCCTGAAGCTACCAGATATGGCCTTTGAGGGCATTGTAGAGAGTTATATCCGCAATGCAGCGTTTACCGAGCTGTCGAAGGAGACGATGGAGATGTTGAAGGCGCCGTGGCTGAGGGAGGGCGGAAAGGAAGGGTTTGTTAGGCAGCTGTGTCAGGCTGGGGAGCGGAATACGGATGAGGTTGAAGGGAGGTATGGGGAGGTTGGAAGGGAGGTGCCGGTGAAGATTATTTGGGGGGCGCAGGATAGGTGGATAGGGGTGGAGACTGCAGAGAGATTGGGCGATGCGCTGGGGGCTAAGGAGGTGGTTGTAGTTGAAGATGCGGGTCATCTTATCATGTATGATCAGGGAGCACAGCTTGGTGTTGAGTTGGGGGTTTGGTTGAGCGAGTGTCAGAGGTCGTGAGATGGGATGTTTGGAATAGTATTGTATAATAAGCTCATCTAGAAATCTTTAGCATCTTCGTCAACGCGTGGAATTCTCGTAGTGAATATGTCCGGAAGTTGTACAGCGGCGCGAGCACGGTATCTCCTCACCTCCCCCCATACTTCTTGTTCGCTCTAGTTCCTCCCACTCTTGCCCCTGCCGAGAATCGCCTTTGCACGAACTCCAACAAGCTCCTGCCATGTTGCCGGAGTCTTGATCCGGTCAGTGCCGGCATCTGAGGTTGCAATCATGACCTGACGGTCTTTCTCATTGCCTGCGAAAGCAGTGGAGCAAATCGGTGCTCTCAACCGGAAAGAGTTCAAGCCACAGGACAAACGTTGTACCAATTGCGGGCCTAGATCGAAAGGACTAAAGATTGTTAGAGTTGCCGAGCCGCCAACTTAAGATATCCATCGTTATCATTTCCAAAACCTTCCCTTCCTTCGATAACCTGGTACTACTGGGGAATCTTCACATGCCGATTTAACACCGCGTCTCAGCCATCGGATCATCAACTCAAGACCTCGACAACGACGAACTGTCTCCCACGAATAGGCTGGGACGACCAGACCCAAATCCGGTCGCTATCAACAATCGTAAATTCCGTCATCTCAAGGATTGACTTCGTAGTGCGTCTGCCCGAGACAGTCTGCTCACCGACGCGGCCGCTGATTGGGAGCCGAGCAACCCGGGCGTCAAATTCGCCCCGAAAGAACTCCTCCACTGGCTTAAAAGTGACACAATCGGTGATACTGCTGACGATCAAGATAGCTAAATACACTGGCCCAAGTGTAGCTGAGCAGGCCCTATTTCATCGCGCCTTGCCCTCTACCGCGACGCGTCCTCTCTCTCCCATCCGACCGCATCCCAAACCACAAAACTGGGCCGTCCGATAAACGCTCCGTAAGCCACATCTTTGCGCCGCTCAACACGCATAGAATCAGCCACATGAACGAAGTACTCACCGCATGCAGCACGACGCCTTGCCACTACCTACCGAAGCCGGCCCACATTCCGAGATCCCCACGACTCACCACCTCCCGCAATTAGTCCGGAAGAAGCGCGCAACAAATCGGACGGTCGGCAGTCTCGCGCGCTGCACTTTGTAAGCAACAAGTCGGTGTGGCCATCCGCGCGGAAGAAGAACGGAGAAGCAATGGGAGGCCTATCGCCATGCTCGAATAGGCGGGAGCCAGCGGCCAGAAGGTCGTGAGGCCTCGCCTCGCTAGGCAGAAGTGCATGCGTGCGCTGCCGCCGCGTATTCGCATACGCTGGATACGGCGATTGCGGGAAATGGGCTTCGGAGCCGGTACGGATGACATGATGCTTCGGCTTCTGGGGGGTTTCACGACGGCTGGTGGACTGCTAGCTTCGCAGTATGGTGTGCCGGCGGGACGGTTCGAGGCGCATCAGCGCTGGTCGACAGCAGTGACGGCGACATTTTTACGAGCGCAGGCTCGCCTCGCACCTCGCGCCGCGACATTCAGACTCGGACGTGACCAGCAACAGCTACGCAATATGTCGCCTGCTTCATCATCACGGCGCGAAATCGTCACCCCAAAGCAATTCCAAACAAAGGTATTCATCAGACTCGGCGCATCGGCGCACAATACCTCCCGACCCGCGGCAAAGAATAGCGTAAAACTTTCCCTAAGCTTAGCAAAGCCAGCGAAACCCCATAGATTCTGCATCGCGTTTGCGCCGGCCTGATTGGATGCTCGATTTATCTCCGCCCTGTAGCCGGCGTTAGCTCTGCGCGACTGACCTCACCATTCGAGGTCGGCTCCGAGGTATATGTACGAGAGGCTGCCGTGCCGGCCGCCTGCTCGTGCATACCGCTATTTGCGAGCTTTGTTGCCGTCTGAGCGAGTAGGCATCCGTTCGGTTTACGGCTCTTAATATACACGTCTGGTTGCAATCTGCTCGTAGCGACTGTCTGCCCACCCGCGTCCGCCACATTTCCGCCTCAGCGCACAGCGCGCAAACGCCTGCGCATCAATGTCCACACCCTCCTCCCTCAAAGAGAAGGAAGTGGAATGGCGTCTACAAGACCCCACAGCCGCAGCCAACAAACCCGTAGAATACGAGCCCATCCGCAGCGAGCCCTTGGAGACCGCAGCCGTGAACGCAGACCTAGAGTCCAACGACGAAAAGCGCAGCACACGGGGCAATAGTCTCTCGAGACTACAGAGCAGCACCAGCGGCACCACGGATTACAGCGATGATGTCTCCAGCACACGGAGTACGCGGACGAAGAAGAAGCAGTGGTACAAGCGGGCGAATCCGCTGAAATGGGGTGCGAAGCCGCCGGTACCAAAGACGAGGGAGGTGTCGGCGGAGTACAGGGCGAGTCTTTTTAGTCGGATCACGTTCCAGTGGATGGCGCCTATCATGACGGTACGTAAGATGCGCAACGATGGTGGCTCTGCGGCTAATCTGAGGATCTGTAGGTCGGATATATGCGACCGCTCGAGCACAATGATATCTGGACGGTGAATCCGGACCGGAGCGTGGACGTAATGGCAGAAAGACTACGGACAGCATTCAAGAGACGGAGGGAAGAAGGAGGAAAACGACCACTCCTTGGGGCCCTATACGATACCTTCAAACGCGAATTCATCATCGGCGGTCTCTGCCAACTCCTCGCCAGCGTCGTCCAATCCGTTGCGCCCTTTGTCCTCCGATACCTCATCAGCTTCGCGCTCAAGGCGTACATTGCGCAAGCAACGAACCAGCCACAACCGAATCTCGGAGAAGGTTTCGGCCTCGTGGTCGGCATTACAGTCATGCAGTTCACACAGAGCTTGGCGACGAACCACTTCATGTATCGTGGTATGATGGTCGGTGGCCAGGCCAGAGCGGTGCTGATAGCCGTCATTTTTGACAAGGCGATGAAACTCTCGGGCCGCGCGAAGGCGGGTGGACAGGAATACGTGCGAGCTCCTCCGCCGGAAGTCAAGCCCGGGAGTGAAGCGGAGAAGAAGTGGTACCAGAAGATCCTAAACAAGAAGCAAAAGGAGGCGACCAAGGGCTCGGAGGTGTCTGGGGATGGACAAGGCTGGGGCAATGGACGCATCATCAACCTCATGTCTACGGATACGTACCGTGTCGATCAAGCCAGCGGCTTCTTCCACATGATTTGGTGTTCTCCGATTGCAATCCTAATCACGATAGCGCTACTCCTGGTCAACTTGACGTACAGCGCGCTTCCCGGTCTTGGACTGTTGATCCTTACCATGCCGGTATTGGGCCGGGCGGTGCGATCACTCTTCCGCCGCCGCATGGCCATCAACAAAATCACGGATCAACGCGTGAGCTTGACGCAAGAGATCCTCCAGGCCGTCCGCTTCGTGAAGTACTTTGGCTGGGAAACCAGTTTTCTCGAGCGTGTGGACGGTGTCCGAAGAAAGGAAATTCGAGGCGTGCAGGTCCTTCTTGCCATCCGCAATGGCATCATGGCCGTTGGCATGTCCATGCCGGTCTTCGCGTCGATGCTGTCATTCATCACCTACTCACTCACCGGAAACGACCTCAACCCCGCACCGATTTTCTCTTCGCTCGCGCTGTTCAACTCGCTCCGTATACCGCTGAACTTTCTGCCTTTGGTTATTGGCCAGGTCATCGATGCGAATGCGTCGATTCAGCGCATCCAGGAGTTCCTGTTGGCGGAAGAGGCGGAGGAGAGCACGCATTGGGATTACAATGCTAAAGACGCTGTAGTGCTGCAGAACGCCGAGTTCACATGGGAGCGCCATCCCACCCGCGATGAAGAGGAGACCTTTGGCGGCGCAGCTGCAAAAGGACCTCCGGGGGCCAAGAAGTCGAAGAAAGACAAGAAGCAGGAGAAGAAGGACCAGCGGGCCAGCGTCGCGACTAAGAACAGCGGGAGCTCCACGCCTCCGGACGTTTCAGAGAAGCCGCACGAGGAGGACGAGCCGTTCGCCATCAAGGGCATGGACATCACCATTGGCCGCAACGAGTTGATTGCCGTCATTGGAAGTGTCGGATCCGGAAAGAGTTCGCTGCTCGCCGCGTTGGCAGGTGACATGAGGAAGACGCAGGGCGAAGTCACTATTGGCGCTTCCCGCGCGTTCTGCCCGCAGTACGCGTGGATTCAGAATGCGACTGTTCGCGAGAACATTGTGTTTGGAAAGGACTTCAAGAACGACTGGTACAACCAGGTCGTCGACGCCTGTGCCCTCCGGCCGGACCTCGAGATGCTACCAAACGGCGACATGACGGAAATCGGTGAGCGAGGTATCACCGTGTCTGGCGGTCAGAAACAGCGAATGAACATCGCCCGAGCCATCTACTTCGACGCGGACATTATCCTGATGGACGATCCACTTTCGGCTGTCGACGCGCATGTTGGTCGTCACATCATGGACAACGCGATCTGTGGACTGCTCAAGGACAAGTGTCGTATTTTGGCAACGCATCAGCTCCACGTTCTGAGCCGCTGCGACAGGATCATCTGGATCGAAGAGGGGGGAATTCAGGCCGTTGATACGTTTGATAACCTCATGGCGAACAACGCGGGCTTCCAGCAACTTATGACAATGACTGCTTCCGAGGAAGACAAGGAAGAAGTGGACGATGTGGATGAGGTCGCTGATGAAAAGAAAGTAGCGAAGAAGCAGAAGAAGAAGAAGAAGCCTGCTGTGGCACTGATGCAGGAGGAAGATCGTGCGGTCAAGAGTGTAGGGTGGGATGTCTGGATTGCGTACCTCAAGGCTGGAGGTGGTCTTTGGGTTGGTCCGCTTGTGTGCCTGCTCCTTGTCCTCTCCCAGGGCGCCAATATCAGTACGAGTCTGTGGCTTTCGTGGTGGGTCTCGAACAAGTGGCGTTACAACGAAGGAACCTACGTAAGTCCCTCGTCCGGTAACGCTGTTCTTTGCTAACATGCTCAGATTGGCGTATATGCAACGCTCGGCTTCTCGCAGGCATTCATGATGTTTGCGTTCTCTATCGCCGTCTCTGTATATGGCACCGAAGCCGGAAAGGTGATGCTGCATCGCGCCATCCACCGCGTGCTTCGCGCCCCCATGTCCTTCTTCGATACCACACCTCTCGGACGTATCACCAATCGCTTCTCCAAGGACATCGATGTCATGGACAACACCCTGACGGACGCCATCCGCATGTATTTCATGACGCTCGCCATGATCATCTCCGTCTTCATCCTTATCATCGCGTACTATTACTTCTACGCCATCGCCCTAGGACCGCTCTTCCTGGTCTTCATATTCTCCGCGGCGTACTACCGATCGTCGGCTCGCGAGGTCAAGCGCCACGAGTCTGTTTTGCGGAGTACCGTCTTTGCTCGCTTCAGCGAGTCGGTCATGGGAACTTCGACCATCCGCGCATACGGGCTGCAGGACCAGTTCTCGCGCAAAGTACGGGATTCCATCGACGACATGAATAGCGCGTACTTCCTGACGTTTGCGAACCAGCGCTGGCTTAGCGTTCGGCTGGACATTATCGGCATCTTGCTCGTCTTCACTACCGGTATACTAGTGGTCACGTCGCGCTTTTCGGTCGACCCGTCGATTGCTGGTCTCGTGCTCTCGTACATCCTCAGCATTGTGCAGATGATTCAGTTCACGGTGCGACAGCTGGCCGAAGTCGAGAACAACATGAATGCAACGGAGCGCATTCACCACTACGGCACCATGCTCGAGGAAGAGGCGCCTCTGCACATGGGCGAGGTGCGGAAGACATGGCCGGAGCATGGCGAGATTGTGTTCGACAAGGTGCAGATGCGCTATCGCGACGGGTTGCCACTGGTGCTCAAAGACCTCAGCATGCACGTCGCTGCAGGCGAGCGCATTGGCGTAGTTGGGCGTACGGGCGCGGGCAAATCCAGCATCATGAGCACGCTGTTCCGCCTCACGGAGCTGTCAGGCGGTTCCATCACCATTGACGGCGTCGACATTAGCAAGATTGGGCTGCACGACCTGCGCTCCAAACTCGCCATCATCCCCCAGGATCCGACGCTCTTCAAGGGAACCATCCGCTCCAACTTGGACCCGTTTAGCGAGCATTCCGACCTAGAGCTCTGGGGCGCACTGCGGCAGGCGGACCTAGTCTCTAACGAAGCGTCAATGGAGGATAAATCCGGGCGCATCCATCTAGACTCGGTAGTGGAAGAGGAAGGTCTAAACTTCTCGCTAGGCCAGCGCCAGCTAATGGCGCTAGCGCGCGCACTGGTGCGCAATTCGCAAATCATTGTGTGTGACGAGGCTACGTCGTCAGTCGACTTTGAGACGGACCAGAAGATTCAGAAGACGATTGTCGACGGCTTCAACGGCAAGACGCTGCTGTGCATTGCGCACCGGCTGAAGACGATTATTGGGTACGATCGCATCTGTGTGATGGATGCGGGGACCATTGCCGAGCTGGACTCGCCGCTACGGTTGTATGAGCAGGGCGGCATATTCAGGAGCATGTGTGATCGGAGCGGGATTCGGAGGGACGACTTCATTGAGGCCAAGGTGCGATGAAAGTGTCGCGCGAGAACTGGTTTCTTTTCCACGGACATGGAGGATACAACAAAAGCTGGGTCAACGGTACGGCTGTACCGCGGTCCTGCACTGGCGCAGGGTCTTTGCCGGGGTGTAGATTGGGGCAATTGGGGCCGAGGGCATATTGAGCGTTTACAGCGGGATTTTTCCATGTTTGTTGGACCGAACGGTGGTTCGTTGGGCGCATAGCCTTGCTGTTTGCCATGTGCATGCGACGCTGTAGAGTGGCGAGGAAGGTGTTGCGGCATAGCGAGCATTGGTCTTGGGCATGGGGCATGGGGTGGTCTCCACATACGCAGCCGTTAGGGCAAGAAATGGAACTCTCTCATGCAATTGAAGGCTGCAAAGGCGGAATCGAGGGCTTGGCCCGCGTCTTGGGTGTTGCGCTTCGCCCTGGCCGAGCGAATGGCTCGAAGCTTGAGGCGGTAGGTAGGGCAGCGTCATGCCGGCCGCACGTGTCTCGCGCTGGGGTGGCGTCTCCAAGCAATCTTTGGGTGCAGGGCGTTAAACGCGATGGAGTCTAGCCCGTGTCGCATTGCATCCAGCCGCGCCCTTATGCATCGACAACATCTAGATGCCAGCCGCATCTTGCCTGATTGGGGAGCGGGCGTTCGTGTTCAGGGACCGCACAATGCCAGGACACGAGACGCGGCGTTGGATGCGCTTGCGTGGGCGTGGGCTCTGGGCAGCAGCAGGCAGAGGAGGGCGGGAAGGTCTGGTGAGACTTGGGTGTGAGGGTGAAGCGCGAGCTGGCAGAGGATTGATGAGGGCGGGTGCGTTTGGCGGCGATATGTGCGGGGAATGCTATACGTCGTTTCCTGGATGAAACGATGAAACCCAGCGTGACGACGATAGATCGGTCGACAGGTATCGACGTGCAAAGGGAGATGCCGGGCGACGCACACTCTTGCAGGCTAGCGTCCGAAGGGCAGGGCATGGGTGGTGGCAAGTGGGAAGGGAGATCCGCTGGGCTGGGGAAGGGAGAGCGAGAGCAAAGCACAGGGACCACAGGGACCACAGGGACCACAGGGACCACAGGAAACGCTCGGGCCTGCGGCCAGTCCTCAAATTCAACGGCACCTGCCCCCTTCCTCCCTTCGCCCTCGTCGTACGACTCTGTCCTGCTGTTGCACCGCTTCATTGCCCTCTCTTCTTCTTCTTCTGTTCTTCCGCCCGCTGCACTGCTCCTGTCGCTGACCGCTGGACGACCGGCTCTTCGCACCAAGACCACCACCGCCTCTCCTCCCCAATTGCCTTTATTGATCGACCCGTCGACGCGCCTGCACGAGCCTCCAGCGAGCTTGCCCTCCCCCTCCCCGGTCCAATTAGGCGACACTCGGACCACGCAAACGTCACATCGCCTCTCCCATGCAGCTTCTCCTGTGAATCGGCCAGACTGTCTGAAAAAGTCACTCCAGCCGCCCTTGTCCTGCATTCCTGCACCCGCCTGCTACTGTCCGCCGCGTCCGTCTGTCCATTGAATTGAAGCAAACACTCCCTCTTGCACCCACACGACACCCCTGCCCCATCGAAGCTCTGCTTCGCACGACAGCAGCAATGGCAGCAACCAACGAGAAGCCCATCACCTTCGGCGCCGTCATCGAGGACCCTCCGAAGCCACTCCCCCAGCTCGCCCTCCGCCCGCAAACCTCCAACGACTCCAACGTGTCGGCCACACTCGAGAAAGACACCGGCTTCAACTCGTCCAACCCCTACTCGGCCTTCTACAAGCACCCCGAGGCCCGCCGCTCCATGGACGGCGCCCCGCAGAGCAAGACGCACCTCGCCGTCTACGAGCGCGATCTCGAGACGGGCAGCACCCCGGGTCTGCCCCTGTCGACGGCCACAACCCAGCAGCCCCGGGCCTCGGTCGACGGACGCGTCAAGGAATGCACAATGTGGCCGAGCAGGCAGACGATTACAGAACGCCGCAAGGTCACCAAGCGGGCTAGGGGCTGCAAGCTGTTTGGCGGCCTCACCAGCAAGCAGAGACTTTGGGCTAAGATCGCCATTGCTTTATTCATTGTTGCCGCCGCCGTCGGCCTGGGCGTCGGCATCTCGAGAGCCGTGGGTGGAGGCGTGTGGAAGGGAGATAGGCAGTCTGGTCCTATAGAATGATGGACGTCATGGTATGTGCTACACTCGTAACAGCTCTGATGAGAATTGCGTCTAACAACATTCTGCAGTCCGTCTCTACTCGATTTCCAACTCATATTGTCGCCATGGTTATCTCAGCATTCATTCACAGGCTGAAGATCGCTTGCTGCTGTATACATTCCGCTTCTTCGGCTTGCATACCGTAATCTCCGCGCACGCACACGACCACGCGAACGACTGTATTCTTGGTCCCACAAATACACACACCGATCGTCAGCCCTTACCTCCGCCACCAAGAACGATCATCGCCTCAGCAAGAACCCACGTCTCAGGCGATCATCATCCTCTTTACCACCACACGGCATCAAATCACACCACGGTCCGGTCCTTTTCCCATCTCTATTCAGTCACAGTCACGGTTACTGCAAGTCCATATCGTCTTTTTTGATATCCCTTATTGTGTTTGTGCGTACTGTACATATTTTCACGTTTCCCTTTGCCCTGGATCCCGTAGTGCACGGGAGGGCTGCTTGTTTGGCTTTTTGAGGGCGTATACATGGTAGCGGTATGGCATCAAGCATGTTTTCTGCATAGAGTGCATGTGCATGGAGGATTTTAAGCAGTAGCAGCACGTGTCGTTCACAGGGCCTCGTGCCCTCTGGACGTCGTCGGAGTCGAAATCGAATATTGCCCCAAGGGGACTGACCATTGGCATCTCGCTTGCGTGTCTGTGTCGTGTGCTGTGTCTGCAGGTGTGACGTGTGTGACGGGTGCGTCATGCATTTGGCGTTTGTGGTGGTGGGCTTACGTAGTGACGTCGTGGCCTTCGTGCAGTGTTGCACGTTTTACGCCCCGCTCGTCTGTGGTGTGCTGTTACTGTCAGGTGCTCGCCAGTGGCATAATAGAGTGGCGGCAAGATCGGTGGCATGTCTCGCTGTGTGGGGGTGATGAAACGACGCATGTTCAGGCTGGGTTTGTGTCCTTTTCAACGAGGCGATGTTCCGGCTAAGAACAGATTGATGCTGAGCAGAGTAATTCTCGACGATAGAGCGGACTTCTCTTCTTGGGGTTCTTGGGCGAAACGCTACTTGCGCGGGATTTGCGTTATCTTTGCAAGAGCACTGTTATGGCGTCTGGAGGGTTCACGCCTGGGTTCTTGGTGGCGTGTGCTTTGCGGCGGGTACGGGATGGATGGGCTCTGTGCTTTGGTTCGTGGGTTTGTGGGCTGGGTTGTGCTTGTTTGGGAGGCGTGCTATGGTGGTTTGGGCTAGCGGGGGGATGTGTGTTTGGAGGGGGGGGCCTTACCACAGTAGGATGTTTTTGGCATTGAGTGTTTAACGGACTTGTGAAGTCTAGTGTTCGTTGCGATGGTTCTAGTCTGCAGCGGGTTCTCTATGGACGTCTTGCTGTGACATCTGCTGCGACCATCTAGGGGACGCTCAGGGTTTGGGGGTGGACGTCGATGGTTTACCTTAGTAGAGCGGTCGTTTTGTGCAATAGCTCGTTCTATAGATTTAACAGTTTACACGGTGTACTTGGACTTCTTGCTCTAGTTCTCGTTGTAAGTTGAAGGCTCTAGGTGGCACAACGAGCAAAGAACATAGTTGGTGGCGCAATAAGCGTCGATACTAGTTTCGTAGTTGACAAGCTGTCAGCACTGTATTTCGTCGTCGGATGAGAAGCTAGACAGCCAGGCTTTTCTTTTTAGTAGACCTATTCGATGCGTGGAAAAAACTGTTGATCTTGTGCTTGCTGAATTGTTTTGACTGGCTGCTTGCATCCGCGCTCGTCCTTCTCGCACGATACAATCTCCCTGCAGCCACCATGTGCAACGACCCATTTCGTCTTTACACAATTTCCGTATGACGTTGTTTCAGCCTCACCCGCAACTACGCCCGGCGACAGGGAAATGGGCGTGTGTCTCGAGTTCACCGCCTATCATAACGCGAGATATGGCCTGTCAGGGCGCAGCCCTATGCTACTCGGATCCTACGCTATGCTTTGATAGCGGGTGTTGATTTTGAGTTTCGATTACTCGTCCATAGTGGGCGAAGGATGCGATGGATTCCCTAATGCCTGGTTGAAAATATGATGACTATGCCCCTTGATCAACTCCCACGTGCGCACATGTTGTTAGTTGCTCCTCTCTCCCTCGGAGCGTGTGAGACACATGGAAGGAACGTGAGTAACAGCACACGCGATGCTGCTCTTTTGTATTCTGACGCTGGTACTCGCCACTTTCGGAGACGCACTCGGGCTCTGCGACGCGCTCATCGAGGAACTCGGCGAAGACAACTCATTGATCTTCTGCGACTGGCTCACGAACACCACAGCTCTCAGTCCCTTCAACAATGCGACGTCCGACATCACCGTCCTGGCATTCAATGACACGGGGTACACCTCAATCGCCGGGAACGACATTGGGGAAGAAGCTACAAGCGTCCAATACTACATGGTGAAGGGGGTCCACGAGTCCAGCTCGTTTCCCAATATCTCGGATGTAGGCGATGGAGGGTTCAGATATGTGGTCCTCGATACCTTCTTGGACAGCGGGAGGTGGGCCGGTCGGACTGGGGGCCAGAAGATATTGGCGCAAGTGAATTACGATGGAGAGTTGGAGTTCTATGCTGGTAGTGACGAAATAGCAACAGCCTTAAAGACGGTAGGTCGACCCCCACTGTCGACCCTCACTGTCGACCTTCCTTATCTGTACTGACCGCGTACTAGGATATACCTTTTGACGGCGGCCTCATCCACATCATCCGCAACAACATCGGCCCACCCGAACGAGCGCGAGACGTTTTCACCAACAACCGAGATAACCTCGGGAATGTACTCGTGGAAGCGCTCTACCTCACGGGTATGATGAACGAGATCGAAGCGGCCAAAGACGTTACCATCTTCGCACCGACCGACGAGGCGTTCTACAACGTGGGCTCTATTTTCGATGGTATGACCATGGACGAGCTCAAGGACATTCTAGGGTATCATATCGTTGTGGGCAATGTCACGTATGGTGCCACGATTGCACCTGTGTCGCTGAATTGGTCATCCTCGCAGACTACGTTTTCGGGAAAAACATTGGAGTTGACGCATCCTCAAAAGATCGGCTCCGAGGAATTTTACTCCGTCCTAAGAGCTGATGGTTGTTACACCTCTTTGCTGGACTATATAATTCAGAACGGGAACATCATATCTACAGAGTGAGTGGACTTCGAGACTTCCTGAGGTTTGGGGCATGGGTTTCGCAAACCTACCTCCTGAAGACGAGCTCAGGCCCTTGGCTCACGCCTCGCGACTTCGTACCTCAATCTGACGGCTCTCCGCCAATATCGGGTGTGAAACTACTAATACACGACAGCTTCGTTCTCAACCCTAGTAAGACCACCGGCAGCAACGAAACGAGATTCCCCAACGCGAAGTACGTGACAGCAGGCCAACCACTCTTTGGCAACATCAAAGCCTCAAACGGATCCACCAGTACCAGCGGCAACTCTACTCTATCGCCCTCCAATCAAGGCAACAACCAAGGCCTTTCCACCGGCGCACGAGCAGGCGTCGGCGCTGGAGTCGCGATCGGCGCCGTCGCCGGACTATCCCTTGGATGGCTGTTCTTCGTCCGGCGAAAACGTAGGAAGGCGGCCAAAGAGACGCACCAGCGAGCTAAGGATGTGGAATCTGACGATAATATCAACGAGAAAGTGGCGGCTGGGTTCAAGGCAGAACTTGCCCCTGAGGGCTCAAATCCGCGGGCGGAATTGCACGGAGAGAACGTCGGACCGCCAGAGTTACCTGAGGGGGAAGGCGGGAGGGTGCGGATGGAATTGTATGGTGATGCGATGAGGTCCGAGTTGCCGTTGCCCCCGGTAGAACTGGATGGGGCCACGGTGGTGCCGAAGTTTTGGGGTGATAGGGCGTCGCGGTGACGTGCGTGCAGGAAATGTTCCTACCAATTCAAAGCCATGATTCCGGCTAATGATATCCATGGAGAACGGCACTCGGAAAGCACTGCTACTCTCCCTGTCTTTCCAGCGAAACTACTGTACAACGGCCGCCTTGAACTCGAACCAATGGGACGCAGCCCTACCCCATGCCCTCTCTTCCCAGTCGCAGTGCATCTAAATACAGCTTTCCAATCTCACTGACGTCTGTAGGAGTTCTCATTTTCTCTGTGCTCACAAGATACCACGGACACACATACGAGAACTGCTCCCACGTCCTGTTGTTACGACCGCCCGCCATTTGCCAAAACAGATGCCGCATCCCTTGCGGTCTATCTACGTATCTCCATATCTCACCGACTTCACGACTGCTACTGCGGAACTCTCGCTGCGCTCGTAAGACTCGACCAAAGTCCATCGTCAAAGCGCAAATGGCGCTCAGCAAGGCCGTTGCACTCGATGTTCCCGACGAAGGTCTCCACATGCCCTCTTTGCCTTCCTCCGTACGTCCTCCTGGTAGATTCATCGGCCAGGGGCAGAGCAGATTGAAACCTAATGTGGCTAGGTTGTCGTTGTTGTCGTCGATTCCCGCGGGTGGGTTGCAGGCCATGCTGTGACCGTTCTCGTCGACGGCGTTGACGCGGAATACGCGTCTGTCGCTTGCTGGATAGGGGTTTTCTCTGCGATGTCCGGAGTTGGAGGCAGCTGCGAACATGACTACGTTTTGGTCCATGGCCGTTGTGATGGCGTCATCGAGGTCGTTGCGTTTGGGACCTTCGAAGGTGAAAGACATGGAGATGATGTTGACTTTGAGCTTCTGTGTAGCGAACAGTATGGCCAACTTGAGATCAGACGTTGAGGACGTAACCTGAGGTGAGTGTACGTACCTTCCCAACCCTTTCCAGTGCATCCTTTCCTTTAGCGCCATCGAACGTTCGATCGGTGAAGACTCTAATCACGTAGAGCTCTACATGTGGTGCAACTTGAAGGATCAGACCCGCCATCTGGGTACCGTGTCCAGTTTCATCTACCGGTTCGGTGCCGTCGGTACCAGTTGTGGTTGTGAAGTCGTAGAAATGAGGCCTGTTGGGTCCTTGTGTCCATCTCCGGCAGATCCAAGGATGTTCCGCATCGACTCCCGTGTCCAGAACTGCAAGTTTGACAGGTACGACCGCTTTATCGAAGCGACCGACCACATTCAGGGTTTTCGGGAAGTCTACGAGCCAGGGGCGTGTACTGAGACCACGGTCCTGCATGGTTCTGGACAGTCTCAGTACGACTCGTGGACACGATTGATAACTTACATTGACTCATCATGCTGGTCAGCTTCAAGTTCTCCCAGTCTCAAAAGCTTCTTCCCTATCGCATGTACCTGACCACTAATCTCGGGACTCTCCAGATACTCCTCCGTTCTCCTTTCTATCCTTACTCGCGTCCGCTCCGACCAGTCGTAGTACGAGTTATCCACAGTCGCCGCGCTAAAATACTGGTAATAAAGGCTAGTGTTCGCGCTCTCTTCCAGCATCTGCCTATGCGAACCCATCTGTGCCGCTGTCCGCTTCGGATCGTTAACCTGTCCAATGACCACTTTGGTCAGTGCCATTCCCCTCACAGCGGGCAGCACATGACCCAGTCGCTCCGGCCAGCGCGACTTGAAGCGACCGCCGCATCCGATGTTGAGAACGGTGTGGACGCTGTGAGGAAGGAAGCCCTCGCGGGCTTCGATGAGAGCCGTCCAGGAGGGATTGCTGAGACCGGCTAGTGAGGAGGCGATGCATGTGTAATTGGCATTTCCGTTGCTCCCGCGGAAGACGACGGGATCGAGGTCGAGAGGCGTTGCTATGGCTGCTAATGCGACTTTCCATATCGGCGTGTCTGCGTCTGTTCCGCCGAAGTTGTCACCACGGAGATAACTCCTGAATAGTCTTGGTGTTGCGAGACTTGTAGGATCTGTTGCGAGGACCATAGTGAGGGCGCAATTCTTGCGCAAACTTTGGTCTTGGAACGACAGTTCGCCGTCACTCTCTGGACACAACTCCTCGATCCATCTTCGAATCCGGCACTTGTACTCGCGGCTCCTCAGCCACGAAACTCCAGGGAAGATACGGAGTAACGCACAGCTATAAGGAAACCCAAGTTCTCTAAGCCGCTTGCGACACGCAGATATGCTCTTTCCAACCAACAGTTAATGTGGAAGACTCCACACTTCACTCTCTTGAGCCGCTCAACCGCCGCACCTCGAGCGACCTTGATGCCAGTCACAATGAACGCCGGCGCATGCGGTCTATCTTCATAAAAGCGAACAGCCAGGGGCGACGCCATAGCCGTACGAACGTACTCCAAGTCAGGCTCGAAGAACGACGTCTCCAAACGATCGAATTTGAGGACGTCGTCGTGCTCGCTCCCATGGAGCAACGAAACATTGGCACCCAGTCCCAATACCGAGGCGAGAAAATGAGTCCACACGCCCCCAGGTCCGTTCACAAGCCTCTTCCTGCTCGACTGCCAGTTTGACTGGACGCTGGTGTAGACTTCAGGGACGTGCTGGGGAGGCAGATCCGTCGGAGGTGTAGCTACGACATCTGTGGCATCTTCGAAGTTGTGGATGATCTGGCCTAGCCTGACGCGGCTCTCTGGTGGGGTGTCGAAATTCGGCATCTCGAAATAGGTAGGTTTGTTGTTCATTTTGGGCTAGCGGTAGAGGTGCAAGGCCAGAACTGCCACTGGTTTTGTATGGAGAGGTTTCTATGGACTCTTTAAGACGGTAGCTTGTGAAAGTGCTGGGCGGAGGACATAGATGCTCGGCTGAGGTGCGACCTCGGAGAATTGTATTGTATCCAATGCTTTCGCACTGTGGCTGTACTAGGCAACAGTAAAACGCGATATACGAACCAACCAGCCCTTGCCCCGATATGCATGGCCGGAAAAGGATGGGTGTGGCTTCAGTTGCTGTCTTGCTATAATCTGATCTGTAAATCCCGATGCTCATTGAAACCTCGTGCCAGCTTTTGAGACACCTCTAGCAATGCACAAACGCCAGATACCCATGTCGTGACCGGTAGACTCACGGCCCCGAACCTTAGTCTTCTAGTTTTCGATGCCAATATGGACGTTCTTCTCCGACGGCGGAATCACCTCCTCCTCTCGCTTGCCCTTCAGACTCGGCAACTCCTCCATCGCCTCCTTGATGATGTTGAGGGCCGAATCGATCTCTTCCTCAGTAATGACAAGCGGCGGCGCCAGCCTGATAATGTTCTGGTGCGTCGGTTTAGCCTGTTCATCTGTATTAGCATCCTTTGTATTCTTCACATGTGCGATTTTGAGGGCTCTTCCTACCAATAAACCCTTCTCTTTGAAGAGCATGCACAGGTCCCAAGCGCTGTGGCCGTTCGTCTTGCTCTCATCGATGACAATAGCGTTCAATAAACCCTTGCCGCGGATGGTCATAATCATCTCACTGTTTAGGTTCTTCAGGCCTTCGCGGAAGCGCTGGCCCAGCGTCTCAGCGCGCTCGACCATGTTCTCTTCCTGAATGAGCTCCAGTGCTCGGATCGAGACGGCAGATCCCAGTGGGTTACCGCCATATGTGGAGCCGTGAGTGCCAGGCTCAACCGTGAGCATGACCTCCTTGGAGCCTAGAACACATGACACGGGGTACATGCCACCGGAGATGGCCTTGCCTAGCAGCACAAGATCGGGCTTAATTCCGCTCCACTCGTGGCACAGCAGCTTGCCTGTCCGCGCAATACCAGTCTGGATCTCGTCGCAGATCAAGAGCACGTTGTGCTTGTCGCAGAGTGCGCGTACCTCTCGTAGGTAGCTGTCATCAGGCACAACGATGCCTGCTTCGCCTTGGATGGGCTCGACGAGGAAGGCCGCCGTGTTCTTTCCGTGAGTCTCGAAGACTTCCCGCACATCTTCGACGTTGTTATATCTCAGGGGCTTGCCCGTGGAGGGGTTGATGCTGCCGACGTTGGGGAGGAATGGGCCGTAGTTGTCCCGTGACTCGGGGTCACTCGACATCGTAATCGCAGCGAACTATTCCAACCTGCATTAGCCCAAATTCTCATCTCTCCACAAGAAAGAATATCTCACAGTCCGTCCATGGAAGTTCTCCTCCACAGCAAACACCAGCGCCTCGTTCTGCGGTATGCCCTTCACCTTGTATCCCCACTTGCGCGCAATCTTGACCGCCGTCTCGACAGCCTCAGCACCCGTGTTCATAGGCAGTATCATATCAAAGCCAAACATCCGGGTCGCGAACTCAGCGAAGCGGGGGAAGACATCGTTGTGGAAGGCGCGACTGCTGAGCGTCAATCTCGAGGCCTGCTCGGTCAACGCCTTCACGAGCTCCGGGTGGCAATGGCCCTGGTTCACGGCGCTGTATGCGGAGAGGAAGTCGAGATAGTGCTTGTCTTCGGGGTCCCAAACCGAGCAGCCGCTTGCTCTAGCGAAGACTATGCGGCATCAATTCTGTACGTTTGGCAAAAGACTTGATGGGGCATACCAATTGGCAGTGGGTGGTAGTTGTGCGCCGCATATTTGGCCTCGACCGTCATGGCTTCCTGCGAAGACGAGACATGGTATTTGGAGGGGTCTGGGGTGCCTGTGGGATGGAATGAGCGAGCGGTAGGCTTCAGAGCCGTCCCATTGCCCGCGGGGGCGCTGTCGTTCTGGATCGTGCCTGGCGCCATGTTTTCTTGTGGAGTATGTACTTTGGGTTGTTCGCAATGAGGGGCGAATTTATAGCGGGGCAGAATGTCTTTGCTGAAGCGGGGTGGTGAGAGAGAACGCGGAACTTGGGGAAGAAAAGTCAGTCGTTAAGAAGTCTGGCTGAGAACCGCGAAACGCCTATACCTGTGCTTAGGGGAACAGCTCGTCAACGCCTGCTCTTAGGGTTCGCAGATGCGGCTCGCAGCGGGGTGACAAGCCGGCATTGCAACCACTTTCATTGGTTCGCCCAGCAGCTAGAGCGCGGCCAGGCATGGTCTCGTGATGGCTGCGTGTGAGCACTCGATGACTTCGCTGGGGCAAACAAAGCTGCACAATCGAAAGGTGAGGTGGGAACGCCGCGGCTCTCGAGCGCGTATTGAGCCTCACATGGTCGGCAAAAGTTGTACGTAGCGGATCACGCACAATATCCTACGCATGCCCTCCACAACATGCGCCATTTGCGCCACTTCCCCGCCCACGGCGTTGCGATGCCATAGGCCGACCAGGGAAGGTGTTACGGGTGGCCTGTTCGAGGCTTAGCATATCGCACGGAACACTCATGTCACTATGTGATACACTCGTTTGCGACTGTCCGGTTTGCTATTCGGTTTGCTATGTTGACAACGCTGGGCACTAGTACTGTAACCAGTCCTGCTGCTGCTTGCGCTTGTCCAGAACACTGTTTGACTTGAACAATTGCCCCCTGGATGACCTCACCCCCGTCTATCCATGAATGCCGCGTTTCATGGCCGCAAGAAATGCTCAAAATGCTAGCATCAAACTCGTAATACACAAGTCCTGGCGAAAACAGACTTGACCTCGACTTTTCCGTGCTTTCGTATTCGCGTCTCGTCATCTCTCGAATCGGTATCTAGGCGCTTCCTAATCCTTGAGCGGTTCGAGAATGTTTCCGCTGAGCCATGTTAGCGGAAGATGCCGACTGAGATTGTAGGATACGTACGCAACAATGTTTGCCCATCCGATAAGTCGCCAGTGCTTCTCGATACGTCTCGACAAAGCGACCTTCTCACCAATCTCTGTGCAGGCGGGCGATGTGAGCGTTAGGCGGGCGGCATCGGCCTTGACGGCGGTGACCTTGGCACCAGTGGCAGTTGATCCGATGTTGACCATCTGTCGGTCCTGTTAGAATATGGTCATCCTTAAGAACACAGAAAACGTACCAAAACTTCGTTCTTCGCGAGCTTGGCGACCTTGGCTTGCTTGCCATCTGCAGTCTTGACACCGAGCAGTCTTCGGAGTAGGAAGTAGTTGACCTCGAGCTCGGTGTAGATGTTCGGGAGATGTCCGCGAAGACCCAGCACGAAACCGACGAGACGATCGGCACGGCATAGTGTGGGATCCACACGAGTTCCGACACCTGGTTCCTGTTAGATAAATACATCCTAGCAAACAGCGAGGAACATACCAATAAGACCACCAGGTACAGCAAACTTGAGATCGTTGTGCTCTGCAAATAGCGTCACAACCCGTGAGAAAATAGGCTTGCACTGAATCTTTCCAGCGCTGTCTTTTGACACGATACCAGGTCGAATCTCAATTTCATCGCCCAACTTCAGCACACCAGTCAAGATCGATCCACCAGCCACACCACCCTTGAGCTCCTCAATCTCGGCACCGGGCTTGTTGACATCGAACGATCGAATGACGATCATGTGGGGCTTCGCGGAGAAGTCGCGCACCGGTACGGGGATCTTAGTAATGAGATGCTCGTTGACAGCGTCGATGTTGAACTTGAGCTGAGCCGATATAGGGATGATCGGTGAGCCGTCGGCGACGGTGCCGCGGATGAACTTCAGAATAGACTCGTAGTGTGCTCCCGCGCCATCTTCCCGCATCAGATCGACCTTGTTCTGGAGGATGATGATGTGGTTGAGCTTCATGATCTCGATGGCTGCCAGATGCTCGCTGGTCTGCGGCTGCGGGCAGGTTTCGTTTCCGGCGATGAGCAGTAGTGCAGCGTCCATGACGGCGGCTCCTGACAACATCGTGCTCATGAGAATGTCGTGACCGGGGCAGTCTACGAAGGAGACATGGCGCTTCAGCCTGTATGTGCCTTCACAGCCTTCCCGCTCGCATGGCGGATCCACCTCCTTCTCGCTCTTGTATGACTTGTAGCACGTCGGCCGCGGGCACTCGGAGTTGTCGCATTGGTAGATCTTCGCGTTCGCGTAACCAAGCTTGATGGTGATATTCCGCTCGAGTTCGTTCTTGAAGCGCACCGTCTGCACGCCCGAGATGGCCTTGACCACGGTACTCTTGCCGTGGGCGACATGGCCAATCGTTCCGATGTTGATGGTGGCCTGGCGGGAGATGATCTCGGGGGACAATGGGTTCAGCGTCGAGAAGTCGATTGTGCCTGGCTCGGGTTGTTCGCTAGCATCTGTCAGCGCGCTGTCCGAGTGTGTTCGGAGCACTGAGACCCTACGGCAGCTCTGGCCGCTCGACGGGCGGCAGGACCTCCCTCCCCTTCTTCATAGCCGACTTGGGCTTTGCCTCTTCTACCTCCTCGACCTCGGCCTCGACGTCGGAGGCGCTCTCCTCATCGCGGTGGTCGTGCTCGGACTCGGAATCCATGCTGGGTGGTCGGCACGGGGTGAAACTGCTGCGTGTGCTGGAGGTGCGTGGAGTGTGCGGGGGCGATCGGAGCAGGGGGAGCGAGCGTTGTGGTTGCGAGCTTGACGGCGGGCGCGCTTCACTCTGGGAAGATATCGCCCACACGCCTGATGAAAAAGGCTGACTCAATGCGGCGATGGCGGGGCATCGGTCCAACGTTCCGCCGCCGCCGAGGTTCCGCGCTCTACAAAAATCTTCGCGACGCGCCTCTTCTCCTCCTCTTCATGAACAACGCAAAAAATTCATAACACTCACTAAAAAGCATTTTCGGTTCGAGATACCCGCTGCCTCCGGGCAGTGTGAGGTTACCATGAGAACGAAAACCGTCATGTGTAGTGGAGAGCGAGTCGCCTGATCTTGGGTGCGGTTTCTTCGTGCTTTCGAGCCATGGGAGAGAGCGCAATGATTGGTCGTACATTCAACGTGATGATTCTATGTGATGTTACTTCTCGAGTTGATAAGAGGGCAGACGATTTGCCGCCGATACGAATGTTGGTAGACCCCGTTGAGGAGTCTAAGCAACCGTTGTCTTAAGCACAAAGCCCGACTTTCTGGGAGTCGCGACGCGATCCCGCCTTGTCTGCCATGTCAAACAGACCGTCGGAAAGTGGACCTAGATAGGGTCTGTCCGCTTTCACATGATACTCGAAATCGACCCAAACCTACTCCTCCACGCCACCGACAAACAGACTCGAGAGCCGTAATGCCGAGTGATCACGCCCTCCTCATACTCTCTCGAGTATAATAGCTCGCTCTCCCAGGTCTATCCTCCACTTTTCTTCTCCACACAGCTGGCCGTCCCACTCAGTCCTCGAAAGGAAGCACCTTGCACCTCCATGTGCCTGTGTTCTATCTTGTGTCTTGTTGAAGGCTGGACTAAAGTAGCGCGCGTAGTGTCTGATGTCGGGTTCGGTGGAGTAGGGAGTGATATGACGAGACGACAATGCCATTAAAACTGGCCACATAACGTTCTGGTGTAGAAAGGAGAATACACTAAAGCAATGGTGGGGGATGTGCATTACGGGATTGTGATGGTGGCTTATTCTGAAAGATCATGATGAGACGAGGTGCATCGCGAATGCTCGACACCTAAGCTTCTATTCAAGACACCAAGCACTGAGACCCTATTGGCTCTGCCTTACCAACCCAAGCCAACTACCTACCCAATCTCACGATATCGAAATCGAGATGATCTTGATATCCTCCTCCGGCTTCTCCTTGTACACCTTCGTGTTCTCAATCTTATGCACCACATCCAAGCCCTGCACCGCCCGTCCAAAAATGGTATGCTTGCCATCAAGCCAAGGCTACACAAGTCAGTATACGAACCACCAACACAAGAACAGAATGGAGAACTTACCGTCTTCTCCGTCGTAATAAAGAACTGACTTCCGTTCGTGTTCCGCCCCGCGTTTGCCATACTGAGCGTGTACGGCTTGTCGTGCTTGAGCGTCGAGAACTCATCCTCAAACTCCTTCCCCCAGATTGACTCACCACCCGTGCCATCACCCATCGGATCGCCTGTTTGGATCATGAACTTGCGTATGATGCGGTGGAAGATGACGTTGTTATAGTATCCGTTCTTAGCGTGCGTGACGAAGTTCTCCACGGCTTTAGGCGCCGCTTCGGGGAACAGACGCACGTTGATGTCGCCATAAGTAGTATGTATAGTGGCCGAGGTACCTGAAGCTGCGATCTTTTCTTCAAGTTTTTTGGTCTTAGAGATATCACGAGGTTTCTCGTTTTGTACGTCGCGCTCGCCCTTGGACTTTGTGTTATCGTTTGTGAACATGTAGAAGCGGACTTTGCCCGAGCCAGTGGAGACAAGCATGGCGTCTCTAGCTTCGGCTTCTTGAAGGAGAGGGTTCTCTGACGCGGCCATTTCCACGGTCACGACGCCCTTCTTTTCAGGCTGGCCTTGGTAGAGACAGAGCCATAAGGGTCGTAATGATTCTTCTTGGGCGTATAGCTTTACGATGCGGTTTGTGAGTGTGTTCAGGACCTTGACGCCGTACATGGACCCATATAGTATGAAATTACCCGTTTCGTCGAAGATGACGTTCATCCGCGATTGGATTGAAGGCTGGTCGAGTTCACGCTCGATGCCGAGACGTCGACCGAATTCAATGTCTTCGAGTTTCTGGACGGCAGTGCCGGCCTGTTGCATTTCCTGGATCGTGGCAATGGACTCGTCATATGTGCGATGTAGTTTCCCCGAGGCAAAGTCGAAGACGCGGATCTTGCGATCGGGAAAGGAGAAGGTAGCGAATTGCTTGCCGGTCGGCGAGATTGTGAGGGACGAAGGAACGGACTTCGCCTTCTTGAACTCAAAGAGGTTGGTGGAGCTCTTCATGGAGAAGACGCTATCTGGCTTTTCGTAGTTGCCGCTTGGTTGCCAGTATTCCACCATGCCACCCTGGTCGACAGAAACTACGCAGTCGTAGACGTTGTTGTACGCCATGAGCGCGACAGGGGTCTTGTGCACGCTCTTCAGCGTATGGATGGGCTCCAAGTTCTCCCCTCTACCGTCGTAAATCCGTATCCAAGCATTATCTTCCGAAGAAACGGCCAATTGCGGGAACGACGCGCCCTTCCCATGAACCCAGCAAACCGCTTTGGGCGCATACTCCAAGCTCAGCATAGCTAGCAGATCGAACGTAACCACATCGAAGATCTTGACCGACTTGTCGACACCCGCAGTCGCAAAACTGCGCCCGTCCGCGCTCACGCTCACCGACCGTATCTCGCCCTCATGCGCGCGGAATTCCTTCACAAACTCGATGCCTCCAAAGTCCTTCTTCCAGAACTTGACCACGCCATCAATCGAGCTTGTGATAAGGAAGTCGGTGAATGGCGTAAAAGTCGTGAAGGCGAGTTGTTCGCGGTGCATCAGCGACTTGAAGTAGCGGCTTGCGGTCGGGAGTGCGGCAACGTAGAGATTTTCGTATGGTAGCTTCCTCTTCTTCTTCTTCGGCGCGGACGAAGGGAGGGTGGGTCCAAAATCATCGTCTGAAGAGGTGTCGTCTGCGCGAAGGTTAGTATAGGTTGTGCGCGTCTTCCTCGACGTACGTACCGTCCTCGGCCCCTGCTGCAGCCTTTGCAACTTTTTGGTCTTCTGCCTCCATTTCGGCTCGCGACCGCTTCGCAGGCGGCGAAAGCATCCTTCTGTCAGTTTGGAGGCTCTGAGGATCTTCCATGGTGTTGCGACTGGTTGGGTTGTGACTTGCTGTTGCGCAAAGGTGGAACGATGTGTGAGCGTGGTTCGGAATTTCGGAGGACGACGCGGTGTCACGTGCAACAAGGTATCATAAATCCCACGTTCTAGAAGTACCAATCAGCACCCGTAGTCAGAGTTCAAAGAAAACGTATTTGAGAGGTCAATTGCACGTTGTTATACAGAAGATGGTATCATTTTTGGTATCTAGCGGGCGACCAAGTCGAGCGCTCATTCTTCTTCATCATCCTCATCCTCACCCTCGCCGTCCGACACCCCATTCGCAATGGCTTTTCGAGGTACTTCAAATATGCAGATGCCGTTCGGTGCATTTCCAGCCATCCAACGCCCTAATCGGGCCTCTTTCCCAACGGCTGCCACTACGCATAGCCCCTCCTTCCCGCGCTCGCCCCTCTCCTGCACCGATAGTCCGTTTACTATTCCGCGAACGATGATCGCTTGATCCTCTGAGGGACCATCACCGTTCATGGCAGTGTCTGCGTTGTCGTCCCTAGGGACACGACCAACTTTGCCAACTGACTCGATTGTGCGCTTGTCTTCGCCCACACGCCATGCTCGTATCCACCCATCCCAACTTGCAGTCAGTATTAGATCCGCGAAAGGTACCGTAGCAATCGCCGTGATATATCTTGGCAGCCGAGGACCCTTCTTGCCGGACGTGGCAGCGTCGACGTTAGCTGACATCTCATCTGCCGGTATCGACGGGTCCCGTCCGTGTGCAATAGGAACTGTGAACAGCGGCTTCTTTCGTTGGACAGACCAGAGAGAAAGGCCCCCGTTGTCGGATCCAGTAACGAAGAGGCTTGCATCTAGGAGAGCAACGCAGTCCACAGAGCCCTCGGCGTAAGCAATCACTTCATCTTCGTCGCCGTTGTCACCGTTCGGTTGGTCGTCACTCGTCTTTTCGTGCTTGTCCACATTCGCTCCAAAACGACCCTTTCGCAGCTTATCCATTCCCTTCTGTCTTGCTGTTCCGCCACTGCGGAATACCAATTGATTCTCCTCGACCACCTTCCACAATCTTGCTGAGCGATCTCGTGAGCCAACACTAACACAAGTCTCTTGAGTTGGATCCAAGCCGCCGGCGACACCAATGACGGCGTCTTCGTGTCCGTGTAGTGTCTCGATGTAGGCGGCCTCAGCAGCGCTCCAGACAAGGACTGCTCGATCTGCGCCTCCTGAAAAGAGTTGTTCGGTTCCTCTGCGGAACGAAAGTGATGTGACGGCGTCTCGATGCCTCGTGAAAACCCTGCGAGGCGTAAGGGTATCCGCATCCCAGATGATCAGACGAGCATGCTTGTCCCCTGTTGCCAGATAGCGCCCCGAGTCCGACACAGCAATCGAGACGATCTCTCCCGTGTGGCCTAAGAAGTCCTTGTCCCCTTTCTTGTTCATGTTCCCTTTCCGCCAAAGAAGTCTTTTCGGCGTTCGTCGCGGTGTGATATTTGTAGGTCGATCGGGGTCCTGTGAACTATAGACCTTGGGATCTTGCACCTCCCACTTCTCCACTGTCAGGTCCTTGCTGATAATCCAAGCGTATGGTAGTCGTAGGGCGCATCCCGTAACCGCCTTTTGTAGACCAGATTTTCCGAATACGTGAGTAGCGTCCTCAAACTCGAGCTGGTCGGCAATGTTTCGGTAGATTTTCCCCTTGGTCTCAGCCACGTCCTCTTTTAGTCTCTCCGCGATAAGATCTCTGTCGACTTCCTCTGCATCGAAGCCACCACCATCCTGCACTTCGTTCCTGATGTTCTCTAGGTAGCGTTCGGCGAGTCTCAAACGCTTCTCGGCCGCCGTTTCGCCCTCCTCTCCTGAAGATTCTGACGACTCTTCGGCGTCATCGAAGAATCCAGCATCCTCGTCGTCGTCTGACTCATCGCTGCCAGATATCGACTCGTCTCGTTCGGTGCGGCCGGGAGCTTTTGCGGGTTGAGTAGTGGAGGGAGCTACATTGCGCTTTTTGGACACGTCGGTGGTGTTCTCATTTCTTTTTCTTTTCCGCTGGGACCCGGGCACTGTGAAGAACGAGGACATGGCGGGACTGGCGGAGGCGGAAGCAGAAACTCGTCCAGCCAAAAGTGCCAAAACTTCTTGATCGGCGAACTTTTTTCTGAGGGCCGATGCGACAAGGCGGGCCGATGTTTCTCCGACCTGACCGTGCTTGCCTCATCGAGAGCTCCGTCCGCAAGGTGCACGAGAAGCTCCCCCATCAACGCGCCACGACCCTGTCACTGCCCGCTACTATTACTTCACTCTCCGAAAAGGCCGTAGAGCTCCAAGGACCCGCCAAATCTCCTCACTCGCTTCCGCAACCCACCACCGCAAACACCACTGTTTACGCATCCTCGCCGCCTGTCGCCCGCCTCTCGGGAACTCCGTCCATCACCCCAGCACACACCCAACCCTGCAATCATGAGCAGCAGTGGCGATCCGGAGCGCGAGCACGCCCTCGATGAGTACAAGACGAAGTTGCTTGAGTCGCGAGAGTGGGAGGCAAAGCTGAAGGCGCTGCGGATAGACATCAAGGGTCTTCAGCACGACTTCGACGTATCAGAGGACAACATCAAGGCGCTACAGAGTGTTGGCCAGATAATAGGGGAGGTGCTCAAGCAGCTTGATGAAGAGAGGTGTACGTAACTTGAGACGACCAATCTGGGTAGACGAGCAGACAGCGCTGACAAATTGCAGTCATAGTGAAGGCCTCTTCAGGCCCTCGATACGTCGTCGGCTGTCGGTCCAAGGTCGACAAGTTGAAGCTGAAGCAGGGCACCCGCGTGGCGCTGGACATGACAACCCTCACCATAATGCGAATGCTACCCCGCGAAGTCGACCCGCTCGTCTACAACATGTCGCTCGAGGACCCCGGACAAGTCAGCTTTGGTGGTATCGGTGGTCTAAACGAGCAGATTCGCGAGTTGCGAGAGGTGATTGAGCTGCCACTCAAGAACCCAGAGCTGTTCTTGCGAGTCGGTATCAAGCCGCCAAAGGGTGTATTGCTGTACGGCCCGCCCGGAACCGGAAAGACGCTGCTGGCGCGAGCCGTAGCGAGTAGCTTGGAAACAAATTTCTTGAAGGTCGTGTCCTCCGCCATTGTTGACAAGTACATCGGAGAGTCGGCGCGTCTTATCCGAGAGATGTTCGGCTACGCCAAGGAGCACGAGCCCTGCATCATCTTCATGGACGAAATCGATGCTATCGGTGGACGAAGGTTCTCCGAGGGTACCTCGGCAGATCGAGAAATTCAGCGTACGCTCATGGAGCTCCTCAACCAGCTCGACGGTTTCGACTACCTCGGACAAACTAAGATTATCATGGCGACAAATCGACCTGATACCCTAGATCCTGCGCTACTACGTGCGGGACGTCTGGACAGGAAGCTTGAGATTCCGCTGCCGAACGAGGTTGGCCGTCTCGAGATTTTGAAGATTCATTCGAGCGGGGTGCAGACGGAGGGCGAGATTGACTTTGAGAGCATTGTCAAGATGAGCGATCAGATGAACGGAGCTGATTTGCGCAACGTGGTCACAGAAGCGTATGTCAATCCACCTGCGAAAACACATGATATGCATGCTAATTATTCTACAGAGGTCTATTCGCCATCAAAGACTACCGAGACGCCATCAACCAAGACGACTTCAACAAAGCCGTGCGCAAGATGGCTGAGTCGAAGAAGTTGGAGGGCAAGCTAGAGTACCAGAAGTTGTAGAGAATTTGCAACTTGTTGGCGGTCGGTGGTCGGTGGATCGAAGAGCACGATGATAGGCAATCATGATCAAGAATGGCCGTCATGTACAATAATGATATCTTGGTAGTAGAAATTCACTTTTCTGCTTCTACGATTTGTAATCCAGCAACTTGGGTACCACATCCATCTTTGATTCCATCTCTTTGCGGCTCGAAGGTAACATGGACCACCTGAGCTCTAATTCGCCGAAGTAGTTTGGCGTTTCGTTGACTTTGGTGAAGCCTGCACTCTCGAATAGTTTGATACTTCGTGTGTTGTCCTTGTCGATCTTGACTCGTAGGTATTTCATCTCGCTCGTCGTCTTCCCCTTGCCGTGGGCGCTGTGGTACTCTAACATGATTGCGTCGAGGGATGTCAGGATGTACCAGAGGAAAGTTAGCAGGGTCTCACGGCCTAGACCTTTGCCTTGGTGTTCCTTTGAGGCGATCATTATTTCGACTTCGCCGATGACTGGATTCGGTCTGTCGATGATTTGGTCATTGTCCTCGGCTTCTTCCTCATCATCCGGATTCAGAAATAGGTTGACGTCGCCGACCATGAGACGTGGTGCATCTTCGCGTCCGGCGGTTATATGGAGGGGACTGGATGATGCGGATGTAGATGGAAGTGAGGATGCGGCGACGGGCGCAGGTGCATTGCAACAGGCGATGAAGGTTAGTTTGTCGGCGTCGGTCCGCCAGGAAGTTTGCATGGCATATTCTTCTGGCAGGGTCAGGGGTTCGGAGGCGGTTGCTGCTTGGAGGTCCTGGTTGTGCTGTTTAGAAAGATACATTGGATGGTCAAGTCAGAGAAGGGGGCGTGGGGAAGGACGTACGGGGTCTTGCATCCATTCATGATAGGTGGGGACATGGTGCGATGAGTAGGGTACCAAGAGAATTATGGGCCTGAGAAGCGCTAGGAAGGGGTTAGTATGAGTATATGCAGAGAAGAGGGAGGAAGAAAGCAGCGTACCCTGACGCTCGTTCAACCTCATCTTCGTAGACGAAGTTATCTCCTGGCAGTACGTCCGCTAAATTTGACCTCAAGGATAAGCAAAGGTCGATGTCGTACGCTCTTGCGAAGGGAAGAAATAGTATTGCTTCCCAGGCGCTTGGGTACGCTAGACTACTGCCAGTGTAGGTATTACTGTGCGGCCTACAATATCGAATTAATGAGCTGTGTGCGATTCGCAACCGAACTGTAAAGTGAGGTTCTAGACTGATCCGTACCTCTGCAATTGTAGTCTTAATAATATGGTCTAGTGCGATACATTCGACCTGCATGTTCAAGGAGTTCTTGAGTTTGACATCTGCATGTTCGAAAGTTGCTCCGTCTCTAAGAGACGCTAACCGAAAAGGAAGTAGCGTTCACCTAGCGAACTTTGTTTTTGCAACAACTGGCATATACTCTGCTCGCAACACAGGTAGGTATAGAACCTTCTCATGCTTGTTACAGGCGTTCTTGATAGAAGAGGAAATTTGTCCACATGTGTCGTGTGAACTTGCGATATCCGCGACTCTACATTCATGTCGGTGGTCATTATTACTTTGCTGCTTACTTCCAGGCTCTCCCCAATGTTCAGAGTTGGGTAGTCAATACTACTCCAAAGCTCACTCGTCTGCGATCTCTCACTCCCAAACTACCCCCTTAACGTACGCTTCCCCTCCTGATGACCGCAATAGCCTTCCTCCGATGCTCACTCTCCGCAAAAAGCGCTCTGATCAAATCCACCACCTCCTCCCCTTCCATCTCCAACCTCAACCCCCCATCCGTCCAAAAGTACCGTATATCCGCCAAACTCGAGTCCAAAATCTCGCTCAAATACTGGAACTTGAACCAATTTGGGGTATAGATACTGGTCATGTCGCGCGCGGCGTCTGCGTCTGCTTCCGCAGAGGGGTTCTGGAAGTGGGAAGATAATGTCGAGAGCGAGGTGCAGTAGTTGTGTAGTTTTTTGGACTCGTCTTCGGCAATGTCAGGCATGTCTTCCACGTCTGTGATGAACTTGGCAAGGGCGGTGCTGACGAGGGAGCCGAGAGATTGGAGGAGTGCTGAGTGCGAGAGGATTGGGGACCATTGGGTTTTGACGTCTGCGATGCGGTCGATGGTCATCATAATGGCGTTGTCGCATTCAGCGGCAAAAGGCATGTTCGTGCAGGCCGCGAAACCCTGCGCGGCATCAAGATGGTCCCGGATAATAGTTCGTTGAGATTCCATTTCGCGGCCGTAAGCGCGCTTGCCGAAGCCGTCAATAGCCTTGATATTTTGCTCCAGACTAGCTTTCAATCTTGCGGAAGGGCGGAGGGGCGGAGGTAAGCTTGAAGAGGGCTCCTGTGCGAGCTGCTCGGCGAGGAAGAGCGTGAGTCGGTCGGAGAGGCGGGTACAGTCGTTGTAGACGAGCATGTTTGCTGCGTCGTGCTTGGAGTAATGTGTTGCGGCTGTGGCGCGGTACATGGCGAGGAGGAGGCCGGGGATTGCGTATAGGCCGCCGCTTGCGGGAGCTATTGCGGAGCCAACGAGGGAGGGAGAGTTGAGCGTTTCAACGTCTGCGATTACTTGGAGGATGATTTCCATGATGGAGTCTGGGATGGCGGTTACCGTATATGTCTCTCGGAGAGTGAGTTCTCTGCTGCTAGCGGACTTTTGGGCCGTCGTTGCTTTATCAGGGGATTTTTGGTCCGATTTCGGCTTTGATGCTGCCTCCGATGATGATGCAGCGGGTTTGGGGTGTTCGTCGTCATCCCAGTCTGCACCCCAGTCGTCCTCATCGTCTTCTGTCTGCTCTGGCTTGAGAGCTACAGGTGCGATCTCTTCCTCTTGAGGCTCATCATCGTCCATGCCCCAGGCACTTACATCCTCTTCTTCGACATCTTCAGCCTGCGGTTTCGCGTCTTCACTTGCGGCGTCTTCACCCCAGTCCGCACCCCAGTCTTCATCATGCTCCTCTTGGCCGCCCAGCATGGCGTCGCCACGTGACAAGATCTGCGTCTCTACCCTTTCTACCGTCTTCTTCTGCTGGACCTGCTTCGGGAAGATGCGCTGTAAATGAGCTATCGAGGCTTCCTTCTGCCTCGCAAGCCATATCTCGGCAGACTTGTCGACCCAGTCAGTTAGACGATTTTGCCCAGACCACCCGAGCTCGTCGAAATACTCCACAAGACCGAGTACCAACGATAGTGTATCCTGGAACTCCAGTACGCCGTTGGTGGAAACCGGGACCGCGAACAGCAACCATTTGTTGATCAATCGTGATGCAATCATTGGCACCAGTTTTTCGGACAAGGGTACGGCGATGCTTTGGGGAAGTCGCGTGCTTAGATACTCAGCTACTGCCTCCACATCCTCCAATGCCGCACTGACGCTCATGTTGCTCACTACGCCAATGGCACGGACCTCATCTCCTTCGATATCTAGGGCAGACACGATGTATTCGGCATTGATGAAGAGACGTTGCGAGATGATGGTGGTATCGAGATCCCGGGCTAGGCGTGCGACGAAGCTCTCGAGAAGGTCAAGCTTCATCAACGCGTCCACAATGGTGTCGATGTGTATGGTCGTTTCTCGTTCGATCTCAGCCTTCAAAGTGACCTTCTTCTCTGTGGTGTCGATCGCGATCAGCCCATTCCAGGCTTCAGTCATGTTTTCCACAATCGCCGACCTCAGGTCCCCCGATCTCGATTTCAGTAAGCCTACAGCTCTTGTGTTCTCAAACGGTCCCAGCCTCTTGAACGCACCATCGGCATCTTCCAGTCGCTCTAGCGCATGCAGAATGTTGTTATGCACCGCAGCATCTTGCGCAGACTCCAGCAATGTGGATATATCCTGCAGCTGCTCCACCACCTGGACCAGACTCTCGTTGTACGCAATCTCTGAATAGAGAAAGCTCACTTTGGTCGCGGTATCCTGCAGGTGTTCGGTCTTTTCCTTGCCTGACTCGGCTTGCTCGACAATCTCCTTGGCCGTGGCTTGGGAGCGTTTGATATCGCCTTGCAGTTTGCGGGCTTGCTCGATCCAGCCATCGATGTCGGGCGCTGCTTCGCGGGAAATCTGGCGTATTTCGTTCTACAAAAGAAGTCAGCTAAAACAAGTACACTTCATTCTCTTCATGGAGTAAATGCACTTTTGTGTCCTCTCTCGCCTTCCCAACAGCCTCTAGGAGCTTCGGGAGCGTCTCAGACGACACTGCTGCAGAGGCCACATCTTCAGACTGCGGAAACGAACCGCGCTGGACGGATTGGAGGAACGCATCTCCAAGCTCCGGATCTGGAATTTGCGACGGCATTGGAGGTATCAAGTGATTATCATCGCGTTGAGTATGAAGCGTGGATGAGCCGGCGAAGCTGTTTGTAGCTCTGCCATGAATCGTGGCCGGTGATGCAACCTTTTGTGGCCTGTGCTCAGCCCTAGGCAAAGTAATTCACCCCCACCATCATATAACCAAGTACCCCGCCATCAACTGCAAGTCCAGGACAGCTTCCAAGAGACCGTACTCGAGCTTCCTTATATCCTGATCTCGCCGAGCTTTTACAGGACAGGCTTGGACCTCTTGTGCTCTACAGCTCCCCATACCACAACCACGACCAGCGCCCCCGAGAATATCCCATTCAATTCACTGGCATTCCGAATTCTACAGAGCTTCTTTTTATCTGGTGGCTGGCTGTGCGCCTGGAATCCCTGGGTAAATTGGTGAGTATTGAAATTTTCAATTCCTTCGCGCCCAGTATGTCAGCCGGTCATCATTAAGAACACCAAGACGCCTTCCTCAGACCTGCCAATCAATTCACGGCGTTGTTATGCATGGCCGAGCCGTGTTGCTTTCTTTTGGTATACTCAATGCCGTCCGCCACACATACGCTGCGACAGCCATAAGCGAAGCCAAACACATTCATTCCGGGGGTGCGGAAGCTAATGAGAACAATGGTAGTACGGATTCATCACCGCACAAAGGAGGATTTGAAGACAGAGATTTCATCGTCGACCAACAGCAAGATCTAACAGACACGCTCTCTTGCTTTCCCGCATCACTCGAACAGGGTACCATTTCAGACGCCTGTCAGCAATCGTTCAACTACGGCGCCATGGGTTCTGTAGAGCAGCAGTCGCACTTCAAAAAGATTCAGAGTTTCAAAGTTGACTACACCGAGGCCGAAGTTACACAGTATGAGTCGCAGCGCACGGGTATGCGGGTGTCGGTGGTAGATCGGAAGGGGCCAAAGGTTTGTTTACTCCTATCGAAGCTTGACTTGCTGTTAATCAGGATGTAGATATACGGATACTTCGCCTTGGCTACGGAGATCCATGATGACTCCGGCTCACGTAGGTGTAATCTACATTACTCTCTTTCCTGGACTAACGCTTGACAGCACACACTCTCGAGCATCTATGCTTTATGGTAAGAAATTCGAACGCGGCAGCAAACAGCCCACACACTAATGGACACAGGGCTCGCGGAGATACCCCTTCAAGGGTGTACTAGACAAGATTGCTACGCGCGCCTACTCAGATACCAACGCCTGGACAGATGTTGCCGAGACAGTTTACACGCTGTCGACGGCTGGTTGGGAAGGCTTTGCACAGATTCGTAAATTATCCTTGTGACTTGAATCGAGGTTGAGACTAACACCCAACAGTCCCTATTTATCTCGACCACCTTATAGTGCCCACGCTCACCGATACTGGATGCTATACAGAAGTGCATCACATTGACGGCGAAGGCAAGGATGCCGGGTAAATTCCCTAATGTGCTTCGGAGTGCAATTCAAGCTAACGGATGAAGCGTTGTGTACTCGGAGATGCAAGGCCGAGAAAACCTGCAGAGCGATCTCATGGAGCTCCAGATGCGCCGTCTGATCTACCCTGAAGGCGATGGCTTCCGCTATGAGACCGGAGGCTTGATGAAGGCGTTGCGCGTCTTGACCGCTGAGCGCATCCGCCAATTCCATCGTGATATGTACCAGCCTAAGAACCTACGACTAGTGCTTATTGGGGAGGTCGACCACCCCAACATGCTCGAGGTTCTTGACAAGTTCGAAGAAGACATTGTGGATAGCGTACCCGCCTTCGACGCTCCCTTTCAGCGGCCATGGGTGGAATCGAAGCCCACACCGGCACTGAGCAAGACTATCGTGGACACGGTCGAGTTTCCCGAGGAAGATGAATCGACGGGCGAGATCACGATGGCTTTTATCGGACCAGAAGCAGTGAGCGAGAAATTGGAGACGGCGCTGAATACCATTCTGATGTATCTCGCTGGGTCATCCGTCTCCGTTCTCGTCAACACCCTCGTCGAAAAGGAACATCTTGCGAGCATGGTCTACTTCTGGGTCAAGGGCCATACCCACCAGCTTATCCACTTCACACTGACGAGTGTCGCTACGGAAAGACTTGAGGAGGTCGAAAAGCGCTTCTTTGAAGTATTGAGAGATCACGCTTCCAAGCCGCTTGATATAAACTATATCAAGGACTGCCTGCATCGATTCAAGCGTCAGGTGCGGTTCACGGCCGAAGTCGGCAACGACGAGTGGAAAGACCCAATTATCAAGGATCACATCTACGGTAATCGCGATGGCTCGGACCTGAAGGAAGCTCTAGAGTCACTCAGCGTCTTTGATGAGCTCGAGGAATGGACAGAGGAAGATTGGCGATCGTTCTTGAAGAAGTGGATCTCAGATGCTCACCACGTCTCGCTTCTCGGAAAGCCCTCTATTGCATTGTCGGAGAAGATGAAAGCCGATGAAATCGCTCGCGTGAAGGAGCAGCAAGAGAAGCTCGGAGAAGAAGGCCTGAAGTCCAAGGCCAAGAAGCTGCAAGAAGCAAAGGACGAAAACGACAAGCCCATTCCCCAAGAAATCATGGAAAAGCTACACGTCCCTGGCACAGAGTCAATCCACTTCTTTGAAACCACGACTGCGCGCTCCGGTCTCGCAAAGAAACTCGGCGTCCCGGACAACGCGATTCAAAAGATTGTCGACAAAGACGAAAATAATGCTCCCCTTTTCATCCACTTCGAGCACATCCCGACCTCCTTCGTCCACTTCGGCCTCGCCCTCGGTACCGCAAACATCCCCACAGAACTCAAACCCCTCCTCGGCGTCTACCTGACAAACTTCTTCGCCACGCCCATCACAAAAGACGGCAAACGCATCGAATTCGAACAAGTCATCACATCCCTCGAGCAAGACACCATCGAATACTCCCTCGACCGTGGCACCGAGATCGGAAACTCGGAAATGATATACATACACTTCGTCGCTGAGGCCGACAAGTTCGGCACCGTCGTCCAATGGCTCGCTGACCTCCTCGTCAATTCCATCTTCGACACTACCCGTCTCATCGCCAGCGTCAAGAAAATGCTTGCTGATGTACCGGATGAGAAGAGGGAGGGGAACAGTATGGCATTCGCGGTGGACCGTATGCTACATTACGCCCCTGCTTCCGCCGTCCGCGCAACAAACACTCTCGTCAAAGCCCTCTATCTTAGACGCATCCTCAAACTCCTCAAAACCTCCCCAGAAGACGTCATCGCCAAACTCGAATCTCTCCGCTCCCACCTCCTCACCTTCCCCAACATGCGCATCCTCGCAATCGCAAACCTCGAGACCCTCCCCAACCCAGTCTCTACCTTCGCCCCGCTCACCGCCGTCATCAAACCATCAGCAGACCCAACGCTCAACCCCATCGACGACCGCAAAGCCGTCCTCTCAGACCTCGGGCGCAATCCCGGCGGCGCATCCTACATCATCCCCATGCCCATCGACTCCTCCTTCGCAGTCCTCACAGCCAAAGGCCCATCATCCTACACGCACCCCCAACTCCCACCCCTCATGGTCGCCCTCGCCTACCTCGACGCCGTCGAAGGCCCCATGTGGCAAAACATCCGGGGCACCGGCCTCGCCTACGGCACCGGCTTCTTCCGGGACCTCGAAACGGGCCTGCTCAAGTTCCGCATCTACAAGTCCCCTAACGCCTTCTCCGCGTACGAAAAGGCGCGCACCGTCGTCGCCGAGTACGGAAACGGAACACGGACGTTTGAGAAGATGGCCCTCGAGGGCGCGATTAGCAGTCTTGTGCGTGAGTTTGTCGACGAGAAGGCTACCATTGTTGATGCGGCGAGGGGGTCCTTTGTGGATCTCGTTGTGAGGGGCGTAGGTAAAGATTGGTCCGATTGGGTGCTTCGCGAGGTGCGCAAGGTGACTGAAGACGACATGGCCAAGATCCTCAAGGACGTCGTTTCCGCTGTGTTCGACCCTGAGAAGGCGGACTTGGTGGTTACATGTGGCGATATCATGAAAGATGTGAGTTCTACCCTGCTACTAACCCCCTATCCCTTCCCTTCCCTTCCCACTTCGGCTTCTTGGATTGGGAGTAGATGCTAATCCACACCACAGGACCTCGTCAAGAACTTCACCCAAGCGGGCTTCAAACCGCAGGTCAAGCTCCTGGCGGACTTCCAGGAGACCTACGGTCTGGAGGGCGAGGAGGACGACGAGGAGATTGAAGTTTCGGGCTCCGATGACGACGATGATGAGAGCGAGAGCGGAGATGAGATGGAGATGTAATGGCCCAGCCTACTACTACTACTACGGTTGCAGGTAATCCGCTGCGCTTCCACCGATGGTAAACAGCAGTGTCGAGGTAGTATAGCCTGTCTCTCGTAGAGCTTAGCTACGGAATGATTACCCGCTCGTGCGCTATGTCTTATATGCAAGTCTTCGCGTGATGGAGCTGGTGAATTGCGTGTTTGTTGACGGAATTTGGATTCCTGTGCTTAGCCATGATCGCAAAGAATTCTTAAAAAGCTTGCGATGAGCAAAACGTGACATAGAAGCATATATCAAATTCATAGAATTTGATCGATTTGCCCCTTCAACGAAGGCCATCGTCTGCATTCGAAGCATCTAAAACTCGCAATATACTGTGAAAGGTCTTCAGACCAAGACCTCAGCCTCGTGAAGCTCTAATCGTCAAACCCTCTCCAAAATACTCTCCACACCCTACGACACCACCTCCTCACTCTCCTCAATAATCTCCTCAACAATCTCTTCAATCTCCTCAGCACCCTCATCCTGCTCCGTCGCGATCTTTCCGCCGTTCAACTCGATAACCGCACCCTCCTCCTCCAACATCCGCACCATACTCTCGCGCCACGCAAGCCACTCTTGTAGCAGCCTCTTGCGCGCCTCGACGACCGCCTTGTCTGCAGTATTCCGCCTGGCCTGGTCCTGCTCGTCAAAGACCTTGGAGTAGTTGCGCAGGTTCTTGCGGATCTCGGCTTGCTCTTCCTTGGAGAGCAGCGTCGGAGGTCGTGGCCGCCACACGAGCTGCTTGAAGCGGTCGATGGACTCTTCGCGGAGGAGGTTACCCTTGAAGTCGTACATGTGGTAGCCGTTCTCCATCTGTGGGATGTTAGTCTGGGCTAGTGAGATGAGAGGAGTGTGAGACTTACGTGATGTCTGAAAGCAGACGCGACGGTCGCGACATAGCGACCTGACGGGTCCCATTCAATATCAGTGACACCGTAGTGCTCCGATGTAGACATGAGCTGGAGGCTAGCATTGAGGTCCTTCTCGTTCTTCTCAGCCTCGTCCTTGGGCTTGTCGAAGCTGAGGTCCCAGAAATCTAGCTCGAATGATTGTTGTGACTGGAGAGCGGCGACCACCACGAAGCGACCCTTGGGCGACCAATAGATGGCGTTGCTGTTCTTCTTGTCGATAGTCTTGATGTGGTGGAAGTTGCCGACGGCGCCGCCCTTGAGTTTCTCGGGTGCGAAGAAGGACACGGAGGTCTTGGGCGCGACGGCGGCACCTCCAGAGGGGATCTCGCCGGCGGTGATCAGGACGAAGCGGGTACCTTTGGGTTCCCAGGCGAAGTTAATGACGGTTTCCTTTATGGAGTCGACCACTTCGACGGGTACGCCCTTCTCCTTGACGCGGAAAATTTCGAGATTTGTGGCGAGCGACTTCTTCGACTTGGAGTGGCGGTCGACCTTGACGCAGACGTAGCCGGCCTCGGACTGCCAGTGCAGCTTCGCATCGGAGACGTTGAAGAGATTTCGTGTGCGCACAACCTCTTTTGTGGGGATGGTCATGAGACCGACCTTGGCCGGGTTGCTGCCCAGCTCGGGAGTCCAGTAAGAGAAGAGCTGCTCGTATATCTTTATGCCGTCGCGCTTGGGGGTCGCGGGGGCCCACTCAAAGTCCATGATGCCCTCGATCTTGATGGTCGCCTTGTCCAGCAGGTTCATGCGCGGCAGCTCGTAGACGGAGATGGACTGGCCCTGGGTCATCCTCGCGACGTACTGGTCGTCGGACGACCACTTGAACGTCGGCCACTGCATCTTCTTCTTGATGGGGTTGCCCTCGGCGTCGGTGGACGTGGGCACATCGATCGTGGTGAAGGAGCGGAGCGGCTTGCCGGTCGCCACGTCCCAGATGATGTAGTTCTTGCCGTCCTCCTCGAGCGAGAGCAGCGGGACCGGGTTGTTCTCGTCGACCTGCAGCGGGCGGTGCGACCAGGTGGTGACGTACTTTTCGTTGGGCGAGAAATCGACCAGATTGACGCCGGGGTGGGAGAAGCGCTTCTGCCGACTCCAGGCCTTGCCACCCCACAGCTGCACACCCTGTGAGTGTATCGAGGTCAGGAAGGTACCCTGCGGCGACCACTGCACAAACGACTCGGTCCAGTTCTCGCGATCCACAACGGGCTCGGGCGCCTCCTCCTTATCGTTCCAGAAGACACCGACCTTGTCGCCGCGGAACATGACCATCTGGTCACGGCCCTCGGAATCGCCCAGCCACGAGCGCAAGTGCTCCGTCTGCTCGAATGGGGCCTGCGTGGGTGGCGTGTAGTCCTCGTCGATGCGGCCCTCTTTGCCGAAGCGGTCGATGTCGGTCAACTTGTTGACCTGCATTACGTGCTTCTTGTCGAGCGGCGTGAGGTGCAGCTGCTTGACGGCGGCGACGGCCTCGCTCGGGGCCGTGTACTCAACAAAGGCGTAGCCCTCGGTCTTGCCATCGTCGCCCACAGGCATGTGTACGCCGTCATCCTTGACCTTACCGACCGAGTTCAGCTTGCGCAAGATGAACTTGACCAGCTTGCCCTTGCTGTCGTCGGGCACCACGGGCAGTCCGTCAATGACCACGAAGGCGTCGAGCCCCTCGTCCAGGCGCACTTGGTACTGCTCTTCAATATCGGTGAAGTCGATGGTGGACTCGTCGAACTCGTCCTCCTCCATGGGGAGGTTCTCGTATGAAGGCGCCATGTTGATTGATATGCAGCGGTTCTGCCGTTCTGCGTGCGTGCGGGTTGCGGATTGGCGAGGCGGTGATGTGGGGTTGTCGTTGTTTTATCCATCGCGAAATTCAGTGTGCCGCTAGCGCTGCGTCTTGGCGCGCCCCTCTAACATATGCGCCACGACGCAGCGAAGGCACCAAAGATGAGATGACTCAACTTTGTGACTGACAGTGTATTGCATTTCTTTGAGGAAACTACTTCCGTGATTCAACAAACAGTGGTGACTCGGTTTCCAGACCAGTAATGCACCAGGCTTAATGTCGAAATCTAGCATGGCATTCGTCGTGATAGAAACCCCTCCTCCATTACTCATTATAGCCATCTTCCAGCCCGCAACAAACACGCAAGCGCAGACCCAGATACGACACAAGAAGCCAACTCATGTTACGCTCTCAACAGCAGCATCCACGTGCAGAGCAGACCTCGAATCAACATCCTCTCAAGACAGAGAAGAACATATGCAATACGACCCCGCCAGCCAAAGCCGTGACCAACTCGTACAAGCACACCCAAGAGGGCAGATATCCAAACGCTTGACTTGTTCCAAACAAAGCAAAAAGCCAAAAAAAAATCGTGCCACTTCCCATACGCCGTCAGGCACTGCTAGCCTTCCGATGACCAAATCGAAATACCACAAGTCGTCCATGGAAAATATGCACTAAGAAAGGAAAAATGTAAGCGAGGAAAGCACCTAGACCCCTCGCCTACCTTCGGAGCTGTCAGAGTTATTCTTGACCAACCTTCCGCTTGCCGAGACTCGCTTCTGCAGCCTGGTCTCCCGCTCACGGGCTCGGTCGGCCGGTGAGCTTCCGTTGCCGGCTATGATGTGCGGAAGGGCGGTGATGGTGTCGCCAACGCTGCTCGCAGGATGGCTCCCTACTATGGGTGCTGGTCTTCGTCCGGCCCGTTGGTCGGCTTTGTGCTCGAGATATATGCGCGCCGAAGCGCTCAGCGGAATAGGTGCGGGTTGTGTAGGAAGCTCGGCGCCATTCTGAAGGAGCAGCTCGGCGATTGGGAATGCCTTCCGACCAGGGTTGTGGGACGAAGTGGGTCGAGCTCCGGGAAGTGGAGAGCTCGCAGGCGATACCGATGCTGAAGGTGACGCAGGGTCGGCCGCAGCGAGGGCGAGGAAGACTGAGTGAGTTCCTCGCGAGCGATCTTTAGCGTTAGGATCCGCCCTTAGAGCCAGCGCGTACAGGACATTCTGCATGTCGTTCTTCTTGACCGAAGCCAGTAAGGTCTCCTCCGGCGTCGCGTAACGTGACAGAGTTGGGGATATCGGAGCAACAAACGCACGATCAGCGTACTTGGACGTGATAAAGTGTAGTCGTTGTTCCCTCGTCGACGTTGGACCAGGTCTCAGCGCCATGTCCAGTCTCGCTTCCCATATCGTATTGCTGAGGCGGTTGCCAATCTTGAGCAGTATCTCGACAATATCGGGAGTAAACGAGTTCGTATCTAGGGTTAGAGAGCGCACTTTGCTGATGTGCGTTCCAAGCGACCGATGGATGCCACTGCACTCGATGCAGATAACGATGCCGAGATTAAGGGACACCCAGTCGACTTTGCTATCAGATCCGCAATCGGCGCACACGCTGTTTCCGGGGTCTGCGGCACGCACTTGCTGGAGTAGCTTGCCGTTGTCGCCGGCGCTCTCTTCCCTGCGATATCCTGGCCGATCGCCCACGGTGGCATGCCGGGCAGGAGTTTTTGAGGTGTACAGATTCTTGTGGCTCGACAGGGAAGGACTCTTGCCGGTAAGCACCGAGGCAATATCCCTTCGGGTCTGACCTGGGAGTGAGTCCGTTGACGGTCGGTCGATCTTACCGACCGACTCCACGGCGCTCTGAAGGGCATTATTGACAGCAGCGATCCAGAATTTCATGTCTTCTTCGTTGGTAGCTTGATAGACGCGTGTGAACTGTGGCGTGATGACCTCGAAGCAGAAGCGACGCTCCGAATTGCGAGCCTCTCTGACAGAAGCCATACGGAGGTCGATAGGATCCATATGTAGCTCTAGGCTCTGCTTCCAATTGGTGTATTCTGAAAGCTTCCCTTGATCGAGGACGATCCAGAACCTAAAGAAATTAGCAAGATCACCTTCACGAACAGTGAATAACTTACTTGTGCCACGCCTGCTTGTTGAGACCCTTGGGGTCGACATGACTTCCAGGTCTACTGAGTGCCCATAGTAGTCCTTCCTTGCGGTATGTCCCCGAGCCCGACTCAACTGCACTAGGATCGCTATAATCCTTGTCCTCGAGATCACGGAAACCCTTGAACTTATTTGGCTGTGGGCTTCCACCGGCCAAACTCGCAAAGGTAGCCTCTGGGCTCTGTGGTGATAGGGTCGGATTGCCATTCAATGATGATGTAGCTGGAGGTGGACTGATGGTGCTCTGGAACATCGGAGCAAGGCTAGGTTTCCGCCCCGGAAGATCTGGTTCTGAAGCTGGGGTTGCTCTCGCTATGCTACCGTTGGCCGGGGTTGCGGGCGGGACTTGCGCTGCTGGGGGCTCCTCGAACACCTTTTTGCTCTTTTCCAACAGGCGCCTCTTCTCTTCTCGTTCGGTCCGCTGTATCTGGAACTCCTTGTCTGCCTCTTTGACCTCGAAACTCAGAGCGTCGAGTTGCGGAAGCATAGTCTCGATCTTCTTGGCCGTCTCCAAGTAGTTCTTTGCCTGCGCATCTGCATACCGTGTGAGATGCGATAGCACTTGCTGATCTTTCCGACCACCGTGGAGGTCCTGCATAAAGGAAGAGTAGTCAAAGCGCTTGAGCTCAAAGTTTCGTCGCTTGCTCTGGTACTTGATGTCGGTCTCAGCCCTCTTCTTCTCTTTCAGCGAGTCTTGCCGCTGTCCTAGATATCGACCGAGATACTGGTAGTACTCCTTGCTCTCTTCCTCAAAGTCCTTCCGTTTCGTCTCAGCCTGCTTGATGTCTATATTGTATAACTTATGGATAGGATCAATGATGAGTTTCTGGATGTTAGTTGTGTTCGATCGCTCATAGTTGAGAATCTCCTTGGCGATCTTGTCGAAATAGTGGTCGATGGCGGGTTGCACTGCATTCGCATTCGAGGTGGACGTCTCGCGAAGAGCTTCCATCAGCTCGCCCATGGCATTGTTGCACCCCACTTGAGCTTCCAGCGCTGACTCAGCTTTCTTGAGAACCTTCTTCCATCTTGCGCGCATATTGCCTGTCTTTTGCTCTAGCGACTTCATGGTCGCTCGAAACAATGGGCCATCCTCCGTTTGGCTTAGGTCTTCGCCCGGTCGGGAGCAATTGACGTCGAGCTTGACCGTGTTGTTGGTCAGCGTCGTGGCGTGACTTGGAACCAAGCCAAGCCCGTACTCTGGTAGAGGATCAAAAGTTGGCGACTTTGGTGGTACAGGCTCGAGATCCCTTCCGTCCTCGGAATCGCTGACGCGAGACTCGATTGACTGGCCGGAAGGCACTCGAAGTCGAGGCGGAACACCGAGCTCTAGCCGCGGAGTGGGGATCTTGGGGCTCTGAATCATCTTCGTGTTCTGCACCCAAAATGCAAACGTGGCCAGGGTCTCTAGCCTGTGCGCGCGCTGGTCATACTCGACGAACTTGGTGACTGTTAGTATGACTCGGAAAGTGTATGGGAACAGTACTGACGCTGCATGTAGTCCGCCAGCCTCCCCCGCGGTCCTCGGTCGTCTTCGGGGGCTTCCATTTCCATGTCCACTGAAACTGGACCGAAGGGCTGCCGAGGGTTGAGTAGTCGCCGACCAGCTCAACATGCGGATCCTTGTGAAGGTTCGGGTTTGCGTGAAACTCCTTGGTCACCAAGTTGTCCAGCTCTTTCGGACTCGACGCAAACACGAACGTCAAGCCGTTAATCACGGTATCTACAAGCCCGGTCGAGGCAATCGTGGAAGCGTTGTTGACGTTGTATATACTGGGCGCAGCCTGAGCTTGCCGCGTTACGAATGTGAAGTTGAAATTTAGCTCGTCGTCGTTGGGTAAGCGAATGAGGAAGGATGGCGGTCCCGCTGCGGGGGCTTCAGGGTCCTGCAGATATGTTTAGCAAGCTTCCTAGGGCTTGTGCAAGCTCGTGGTGTCGTACCTGAACATATTCAATTACACTCTCATCCCCAAACTCTCTCTTTGGGCTGTATCTCGTCGCGGGGAAGGCGTTGGGGGCTATGTTGAGGAGCGTGCGGTTTCGGTTATTCGTGATATTGAGAGCAGCAATGGAGACTATTTCGCGTCAGTAAAGCGCCGCCAGCAACTCCAAAGGAAGCTTACAGCGGTTCTGGTCGCGGAGAAAGAGGTCACTCTCCTCGGGCCTGCTGTTGACGACCCCCATACCCACGTCGAGCTCCTAGCCAGCTTGCCGAGCCGATGCGGGCGCGGGCGTTGCTCGAGGGGAGCTCTGCTCAAGTCGCGGACGGCGATGAAGGCAGGCGCAGGACCATGCCTGTCCCCGGGAGACGGGGGTTGAGGTAGGGCGTTCGGCGCGGTTGTTGTGCGGTCTCCAGGGCTGGGCGTGTAATTAATATGGAGCCTGGCGCGGAGATGCTGTGTAGAGGGACGCGGAGAAGCGGCGGCGGCGCTATTGTTAGAGGTGCGCGGGCGGGAGGTCTCGGGGTGCGGGTGATTATTCTGTTTGTATGGCGGAATAAAGCTTGCGTGCTAACACTGGGGAGGGGGACGCGGCGGTGGACGTTGGGCGTTGGTGGTCGAGGGGGAGGAGCATGGGTATAGATGGGAGGGGGGATCAATCGGTCGCGGGACAGCAGCTCGCGCGATCAGACAGCCCGCAGCAGCGGCGATCGACCAGGCTTTAGTACACGAGTAAGGCCCGACAAGCCACACGAAACCTCTCGTGCCGGTACGTCTTTAAGGTCACGCACGAACGCGGTGCAAGACAAAGCCCCCCCCTCGTGAGCTGCATTTGCCGCTACTCGGGCTGGTGCCTCGCTTTCAGAGGCTGTCGTCACCCACGGCGAGCGCGCAGGCAGAAGTATCGAATACCGGCCACAGTATGCTCTATTCTATTTTGAAACACGAGAGCTCCCGACGACAAGACCCCAAGGCTGCTCCATCGGGAAGAAGATCAGATGCAAGCGTGCGTGCGGCACTGCCCTGGTGAACGCGTTCTATAAGCCCCGCGACCAGGCACATGTCATGGCTACCGTGTGAACCCCCCGCCGGCGCCATGTGCAGCTCAAGCTCCCCCACCCGTCTCATCAGATGCAGGAACATGCGAGACACAAGTAGCTAGCCAACAGCCAACGCGGAGGCTGGTCAGGCACGCAAAGCTACCGTGGTTGGCCAACCGTCATGCCCGCCGTTGGGTTCCACGCTGTCCCATAGCATAGCGCAGTGTCCAGCACTTGATTCCCGAGAGCCAGACAATGACATCCGTACCCGCCTCGGCAAAAGAAACCCCCCAACGTCCGGCTCGGCTCGGCCTTCTGCGCCATCCTCCGTGTGGCGATGGTTCGGATCTATCTCGGTTGCGATTCCCTTTCGAGATGCAATATATCCAAGTCATGATAGCTTGACACCACTCATTCTCCATCCCATCTAACCCATCCACACACACGCACAATGGCATCCCACCGCATACCCACAATACGGCACCTCCTCCGCCAGCCCCTCACAAACCCGCGCAGCTGCCAACGCCGCTGGGCCCGCGTGCAAGACTTCCGCTGCATCGCAACCCACGACACGCAAGAGCGCATCCTTGCAAAGTACAAGGAGAAGCTCGAATCAGTGGCGCGGGAAAAGGGCCTAAAGGATGTCTCGGAGCTGAAGGAGGTGTACAAGGACAAGATTGAGAGGCTGAGGAAGGAAGCCGCTGTCCCAGGCGCAACAGCACCTCTTACGCCTCCGCCAACACCACCACCCTCAGGCGCATCGTCGACGTCTGCCAGCGCATCCACAAATCAAGCGCCAAAGTCGCCATGGCCCGCCCCCCCGCCTCCACCAACACCCCAAACAGACCCAACAGCCGCCCGCCCGCCCCCAGGCGTCAAAACACTACACTCCTTCCTCGACCTAGAAAAGATCTCCGCCCTCCCCAACAAGGAAATAGAAACCCTCTGGCGTCTCCGCCACGCCTCCAACCCGCAAAGCATCCACTTCGCCGTCCCATCCGCAACCTTCAACTCTCTCCTCTCGACCGCAAAACGCCACCCCTCCTTCGTTCTGCCCCTCCCGCGCCTGATCCCCGCCGAAGTAGACCCCGCCGCCCCGACACCATCCCAAGATCCACCCACCACCCAAGCAGCCGAGCTTCACTACCTCCAATTCACACACCCTCACCCGCAAACAACGACCCTCCTCCTCACCACCCTCGCCGAGTTCAAACTCCGCGGCGAGTTCGCGTCGCCGCACACTACTATCACGTTTCACTCTGAGCTGGACAACTCACATGGGCTGGTGCTCGGACAGGGAATGGTGATGGAGAATAGGGGTGTGAGCGTTGACGAGGCGAGATGGCTTATCATGTGTATGCAGAAGTTCTACGTTGTGGGGGGAGAGGAAGGGAAGAGTAGGGCGGAGTTGCTGGAGATGTTCACAAGGGGCGATGGAGCGTTCAAGGTGGAGCGGCTACTGGAGGAGGCGGAGAAGATTGTGTGAGTATGAGATGGCTGGGTTTGCGATCTGCTAGCCAGCGTCTTGGGTTGCAGATCGTGGATTTGCTCTTGGGCTTGCACCGCGTGGTAAGGTCGCACGGTGGAGACTGTCGACAGGGTTGGTATGAGTCCCTGTACAAAGAATCTCCAGGATCATCGCTGCTTGAGTCATCGGGAGGTATACTGTACAGACGTTACACATGTAGCTCTGGTTTGTATAAACAGGTAAATTATCTATGTGTAAATAGCCCTCCTGGCATGAACGATGTATACAAGTTTAGTAGACGCTTCAAGAAAGAGCATGGGCACAATCAAGGAAACGTCTTCTCTGGCACCTGGGCCTATCTAAAAGTACATTGACATCACTACGATCTGTGAGCGGCGGTCATTGTTAACCATCACGGCCGGCGATTAGTATGTGTCACTACATAAACATATTGAATGAGTCTTGATGCGTGTCGGTATGTATATCGTTGCATTGCTGAACTCTATGCAGACTGCCATGCTAATAACGGCGTTCAGGATCATTGTTCCCCCATGTCGTGCCCTCCAGATTCAGTTCACCCATCCATGTCCTTCAGATTGCTCGGAAAGAGATAGCAGGGTACAGCCCGGAAAAGCTATAGTACAGAATTATGCCAAAAAGATGGCATTTGTCTTCGACAGACATTGAAAGATAAGGATAAAGACGGAAAGAAAAGAAAAACGCAGTTGGTGCAGGTTGTCGTATGAGGATACGCCGGAAATACCATTGGAGGGAGCAGAGGCCAAATTGCAGGTGGAGCCAATACTGCATCGAAGGAGACACCGAAGAAGGCATCGAGAAGAGAGTATCGAAGGTGGAACCCCACTGCCTACCATGACGGATACAAGCCCACCAAGTCCACCAAGATGCCTACCATGGGCATGTAATTCGACGCGCCATACGTGGCATATACTTCGACCCGCCGAGCAGGCTTTCCTTGCGAAGGTTCTCGGTCCAATCGGACCAGTGGTAGACGCCCGCGAGATACTCATAGTAGGTGAGGGGTTTAGCCCAGCCGTCGAGTAGTTTCTGCGAGTACTTCTTGACCGGACCGTCTTTGCCACGCCAAAAAAGTTGCGTTCCGACGCGAGCAATAGGTTCTTCCTCAGTCGGCTGGAAGTAATCCGTGATCATCCTCTGACGGTACTTTGGAGGGTGAACGACGGCCCCGCGCCAACGACGCTGCCCTCCATCCGAGAGCCTATAATGTTAAATCGATCGCCTGCACCTAGAGCAAGAAAGAGATACGTACCAACCCGAAAAGAATGCCTTACGGACCTCCTCCTCTTCGTCAGCCATTGGAGCATATTCCTCGTCCTCGTCAACCTCCTCATCCTCATCGACGTCGAAGAGTAGACCAAGCTCAATCAGCTCAAACTGAAGTTCCATCGTTCTGTGCTCATTGGCTTCCATTTCCCAAGGCTCGACAACCGACGTCACTGGCCTACGTTTCTGCACGTGCAGTGGAAAATAACACAGCGGACACGTGAAGCTATAAAGTGCGCCAACGCGGACAACGACAGGGCAGGTGCACGACTGCGAGAAGGTGATTTTCCGGTCGATGACGCCGCCGTTCTTGTAAAAGGTCGCTTCCATGAAGTTTGCCCAGTGGGTGGAAAACTTCGCTCCGTTGTGGACGCGTAGGTGGAGGAACTGCACGGCTTGGGCGACCACCATTTCCTCGACCGCCCGTGCAACTGGGTGCTCTCCGCCCATGATGTCCTGCATTGTAGTACCTACGTTAGCAGATTCTCTCGCGGCTAGGAAAGAGATGGGCCGTGAAGGAAAACCTACCCAGGGGCACTCGGCCTCTGTGTATCGATCAGAGGCAACCGTTAGAGCGAGGCGCTTCAGGTTCCTCGTGTGAACGGTAAGAGCTCTAATGAAGCGTGCGACTGATCGGCTCCCCCGGTTCTTCGGGGCGTCTGCGCGGATGTGAACGCCAACGAGCTGAAGGAATTGCATGTACTGAGTATGAATCGGAAAGAAACGAAACATGCCTGGAGTACCGCCAGCGCCCGTGCAGAACACAATGTCATTCTTCTGGTACAGAATGGGAGTCGCTTCGGCGTGATACTTGCTGCACGTAAGCAGTATTTGCCACGGGACCGGGACTTCGCGAGTAAATTCTTTCCAATCGAGTGGACCGAAATCACGAGCTCCGCGATAGACCGGGACCTTCACATCTAATAGCTCCGCGAAGATGACTAAAGTTAGAGTTCAGATTAGCGAATGTTATTGAACCGACAGAAGCTGACGACTTACTGATCCGGATCTCGGCTGGCAGAACACTCAAAAGGTCCTCCTTGTTGGCAATGGCCTTGGCTACCGTACCATAGGTCCTCATGGGCGTTTGGACGACTGCATTCAGCTGACGATTCGAAGCGGAGGCATGGTACCAGTGTCCGTCTTTGAGATACTGAGTGCGAGGGATGGAGGCCTCAGGGGCGATTCTCGAGAAGACGTTGGGCATGGTGTATTATGATTCTACTTCATGTCAGAGTCGGCCTTCTTAGGATGTCTTGCAGGTCAAGCAACGCAAGCAGAGCCACTCACTCACTGGAGAAGTGAACAGCGCCGTGCTTTTGCTAAAACGGAGCTGTATGGAAGAATGCGGTAACGCCTCAACGCCGCAATTCCGGAACCGTTCACGAAGCGATGAACGTGAGTAGAATGATGAGCGCCTGTCTGTCCCGAGATCCCGCCTGGCAAAGGACACCTGCGAGCTCATGATTAGTGAGTGAGAAGCTAGCAGTATGACAGGGGCAATGCTGCTAGGGCTCGAAGCTGTGATGGAGTGCTTGAGAGGCACTGTAGCATAGTACTCCTGCCACTTGAGGCACCATCACTTGCAAGCAGCAAGTGGGCTCATTGCAGAGGCAACAGAAGGGGAACTGACCTTGTGAACGCCGCCGAAGTACCCGCCTGGAAAGTACCCCTGAGAAAGACGAAGGGAAGACGGAGCGAAGGTGTAGGAGAGGTGTGAGGAAGGAGGGTGGTGGTGGTGGAGGGAAGAGAAAAGATTAGTGAATGGGTTGCTTGTATCGAGACGAAGGCGCACAAAACGGGCAAGCGCGGGTAGGTGAGAGGCAACTGCCCTTCAGAGCCGACAGCGAGGACGCTGCTCGGCAACCAATGGACTGGCGGTGACCTCAGCACCACAGTAGCCACACCGCTGAATGAAGCTTACGCAAATGAAGAGGCACGAGAAGGTAGTAGAGTACATATGCTCCCTTTGAAGCAAATTGACTATGTGGACGCTACCGACACTTGGGATTGACAACAAGCTTGCTGGCGTATGCGTCAAATCCGTAACGTCCTTGTGCACACAGTTTCGGGAGACTGTTCTGATAAACACTAAGTTATAATGTGCGAGAGAGCACTATCAGAAGTAATATGCGCAGACTATGATAGACTGTAGGCCAATGCAGTGCCGTAGCTCTGTAGGCTTTCCAAGGACGAAACAGGTTAGACTATTACGCAGCACATGTGCAACATTGCTCTATTGCTGCCTCGGTATGCTACCTTAATCTTATGGAGG
>Ga0247733_1000235_pt1 | contig 55487 bp, 54 predicted proteins | sample UWRJL043104R2_FD_180932 | JGI IMG/M metagenome (GOLD analysis project Ga0247733, IMG submission 180932) | Plant litter microbial communities from Arlington Agricultural Research Station in Wisconsin, United States - UWRJ-L043-104R-2 | ecosystem: Environmental > Terrestrial > Plant litter >...
CATTGGCCAGCCCGCACGCCTTGATAGGCCCCCGACGCCCCCCCGACGCCCCTCGATGCCCCTGCCCTGGACCTCGAACGTCGACCATGGCAATGACCCGCATGCGGCATGCGGCGCCGGTCCCGGTCGGTTGAGCGCAACCACTTGCTCACAAACCACCACTCCCCCTCACACCAAGAGAAAAAGAGAAAGAGACAAAACCACTCCCCTCTCCCCTCTCCCCCCATGCTTCTGCGTGCGTGTGCTCATTTCGCTAGAGCAGAATGTGCACCTGCGGAATGCAGAGCCACTGGGCACCGACGGGCACTGGTAGACACCCTCCCCGGCCACTGCGACTGGCTGCGCGACGCAATGCTAGCTGCTCGTCCTGCAACTACTGCCTAACGCCGCTGTCGCCCTGGTCCTAACGTCTAGCGTAGTCATGGCTCAACAAGGGCGTCGGCGCACATGATTGGACGGCGCCACCTGGTGGTCGGTCTGGTCGTGAGAGTTCAATATTCACGCCCGTGGTACGCAATAGCTACACCGGTACGGTGCTGCATGCGGCCAAATCAACCGTCCTGGTCCCCGTCACTTCACTCCTTTCACAAGCAAAACGAGCACAGCATTCGAACACATGGACCTTCGTCGATAGTGGTATCCTATTCCATTGTCTCATTATCAAGGAAATGTTCGCGTCTCCTTCATGTCCTGTCGTGCCCATTCGCCGCCCCTCTCTTGCTCCACGCCGCTCCGTCATGCCGTCGCTGGGATGCCCGAGGCCTGTTTGGCCTCGCCAAAGCTGTCACGGCCCTCCGAGAAGACCTTGTCAAAGTCATACTCGAACCACCTGATGTCCGGGCAGAGGCCCGCAAACTTCCACTCGCCATCCACCTTCTTGTACCAGTGCTTGTTGAAGCTGTGGGCGTGCCCCTTGACAGCCACCTTGGAGCGCGTCTCGTCAGTGTACCTCTGGTGCGGCACACGAAGCTGGTGGTAGCCGATCATCTCGTCGTCCGAGACCTTCTCCCAGCGCGTGCCGCCGATGAAGTGCTGCGTCTTGAGCAGCGGGTTGCCCAGCACCGCGGGATCAGACGCCATGGCGACGAATTCTTCGGCGGGCATCGATTCCCAGATCTTGTCCAGGAAGGAACGGTAGTCGATCTTCAGCTCGGGCGCGATGCACTTGCGCAGACGGTCCCAGTCCTGTGCCGTATCAGCTTGTGTCCAACGCCCCCGAAAGCCGTCCTACCTTGCTGTCGTAGCTGTCCGCCCATTCGTAGCATGCCGACTGGCAGCCCATCACATCTGCACTAGAGGTCAATACTCTCCGACTCTTTTGGGTATGCATTATGCAATGCCATCACTCACCATCAAACGTCGGCTTCATCTGCTGCTTAGCCATGGTTTGCGGATGATGTTCGTCTTCTTGTTTGGAGTGTGCTTAAGAGTAATTTCTGAAGGTACTGTAATTCTCTGTCATGTGCCAGCTACATGAACACTTTTATATCTGATGCTGGAGCTGCGTAGAGCTGTCCGGTATAGGGCTTCGGGTCCCCACACTGCCCTCGGCTCCTATGCCGCCAAAGGCCCTGGCCGACACCCGCCCGCACGGCGACCGCGGGTCACCACTGGGCCGATACCATTCTCGACTACCGCGAGGCGGGTGTTGCGGGTGTTCCTGATCTCCATGCCTTTGCGAAGGTGTTGTGCGTGTCTGCGAGGCTCGGAAGCTTGAGCTTTGACTCCCCGCACAGACCAGGCCACTCCCGAACCGGATGGACCGTTGACATACCGGCTCGGGAGTTCCTCTCCTCGCTCATCAACATAAACACTTGCCATATCGTTCATCAATACTTTGACAATACATCGTGTTATCATCCAAACTGTCCACTGACATTCTCCATGCTCAAACATATGTATGTCGCTTTGCTAAGCGCCCGCAGCTGACAACTGAAACACTACCTTGGCCTCTCAGACCATGACCCTAAACTCGACATTTGACGGCCGCGGAAACACCAACGCCTGCTTTCGCTCATGAGCGTCGCCGAAAGTCGTTTCCGCCCCCAATCTGGGGGCGACCCCAGTACAGTCAGCGGATAATGCGGCTATCCTTCCACCCCTGCGTTGCACCTGAAGCAAAACGAGCGCTTCCAACTCCAGCCTTCAGCCTCCCCCCCGCAGCCATGCCTTGTCCGCGACGCTTCGTCTTCTTCTCTCCTTCTGTTCGAGCGTGCATATTCTGTCATGCTTCTTGTTCTTCTAACAACCTCTCTTCTCGTGCGCAGGAGTGCCTCGGCTACGGTGGAGGGTGATTTGAAGGGCTGGTACGAGCCGCCTAATTTCCGTGGAACTTGGGATTTGATACTGTCTTGTGTCTTGACTTTGACGATTTGCGTCTGGTCCGCACTGCACCTCAACGTACCGTGCGAGGACTCGAAATTGAGGGACAGAAACACCAGGCGGTTGCGCTGGATTCTCTTGGGCATCTTTGCGCCGGAATTAGTGGTATCGACAGCCTTCGGGCAGTTTCTGACGGCATCTTGGCTTCTGCGCGAGATTCGAATTGATGTCAAATTCCGGAAAACCAATGTGTGTTCTGTCAGGAAAGAATCATCGGCCGTTGGGACTAATAGTTGCAGGGCACCGATCCACGTTGGAGTGAAGAGCAGCAACTCCGAGAATGGACAATCACGCAATGCTATTTCGCGGTCATGGGAGGAGTCCGCATCGAAACTGGCGAATGCATCGACGGTCAGCAGCGACTGAACCTCACCGCCGAGGGTATTCGTCTGATGAGTTTCATGGGGCGATTACCGGACGTGCCCGAAAACGAGATTGCCGACAAAAGCAAGGCGGACGGACTGGCAAAGTTCCTTGTTGTTCTACAAGCAGGCTGGATGACCATCCAGACTATCGCCCGGGTCCAGCAAGATTTACCGGTTACCTTGCTAGAGATCAATACCATGGGCCATGTCGTTTGCGCCTTTGCTCTGTACGCTCTCTGGTGGAGCAAACCTCTCGATATCAAAGATCCGACTCTGGTGCGTCGGGAGGAGTGGATGGACAAGTTCGTCGCCACAATGTGGATGTGTAGTCCTATTTGCTGGCAGCACCCCACCGACTTCATCAGCGAGATCAGATGTATGGACTACACACCACCCTCCCAACGAGGCAATATGCCGATCACACCTACGGTCGCCAACATCGAAGAGAGACCGTATAAAACACACTTCTCCATCGGCTCAATAGGTGCATTGGATCCAAAAAAGTTCATCGGACCATTGGCGGAGTTCAAGATTGACGAAGACGCACACGATATGAGCTATGTAATCCACCCTCACTCTATCAGAGTCGCCTCCGAACACGAAGTCTTTCTACGCCTGCAGGAATCGCACCACGGCCTCCGGCATTCCCAGTTCTACTGTCGTCGCGCGCTCAAGGACTGTGACAAGCACGACCCGCTACCAGAAAGCGCAATCGAGCGCTGGCGTCTGGCAAACTTACTCGTAGACGACCTTTATGCCGAATGCGAAAAGCGCCCTGCGTACCGTGACTTCTTCTTCACCAAGTCCTCTCTAGGCATTTTCGTCGGCGAACTGGTATACATAGCCGACCACGTACCCAATTTTCCCGGCCTTTCCTACTTGGGTAGCGTTAATGTCCACCGCGACCTCCTCAAGTCCGTCGTCGCATTCGCGGGCTCCGCATATGGTGGTCTCCATCTCAGCGCTTGGAACGACTATTTCCCAACCCAAGCCGAGCGTTGGCTATGGATAGCTTGTTCATTGGCTACAGGTGCGACTGGGGTGTTGCTCGCGTTGTTCTTTCTGGCTACGCAGAAGATCAAGGCTTTTGAGAATCTGGAGCATTTTATTCGAAATACCAAGACGGTGAAGTGGATATTGGTGAGTGTTGTTACACCTATGTTTATTCTTGCGAGGGTGTTTATTGTGGTGGAGGCTTTCATTAGTTTGAGGAAGGCGCCGGAGGCGATATATAAGACGCCGGAGTGGTCGAACTACATGCCGCATCTGTAGGCGCCATCAGCGTTGTTCGGAACCGCATTCAAAGACTACAACCGGCGTTTGCATCAAATTACACGACTTAATACGCTCTACACACTACCATCCTCCCGCCGTAATTCAGGCGGACTCCAAACCTCTAACCTCTCCCTTTTCGTCGGATACGCAGTCCCACCTTCCGGCGCCTCGTATAGCTCTCTATTCGAACTCTCATAAACTGCGTTATCAGCCACCATGACCGGTTCCCTATTGACCTCCCTAGCCCCCAATCCCAACCCTCTTCCCCCATACCCACTCCCCACATCCCCACCAATGCTCACACCCATGCCCATGCCCATCCCAGCACCCATGCCATTGCTCTCTCCGGCCCGCGACCCGGCCCGTGACCCCGCCCGCGAATGATCCCTATAGCTAGACCCGCCAGTAGTCGCACCACCTGTACTAGGCGGCGGCGGACTTAGTGCCTGGCTCATCCAACTATCTACTGTAAGGCGGTCAGTGGGAATATTCCGCATGGGGAGTGTGTCGCCGATGGGTTCGTATTTTGAGAATGCATCTTTCCTGCCGCGGCGGAAGAAGAAGAGCAGAGCTAGAGCAACGAAGAGACCGCCTGCGAAGGCGCCTAGCACACTGCCTATCAGCACACCTATACCCACTCCTTTGGCACCACTGCTTGCCGTGGGCTTGGGGAAGTCGGTACAGCCGAGGGGTTTTAGGGACGGTTTGAGGGTAGCGTCGTTGTTGGCGGGTGCGATTCCATACTCTTGCTTGGAGTCGTCCCAACGAAGGACGATTTGGTCGGTGAAGGGTTTCCCGAGGACGAAGGTTTGATTGCCGTAGGCGCCCCATCCTCCTTTACCGATGGCAACGCGCCAGGAGCCCGTTTCTTCTGCGCCTGCTGTGCCAGCTCCAGGGACTGTGATGTTGACTGCGAGCCCGCCCTCTAATCTCACCGTTAACAGTCCCATATCCTCCTTTGGTGGCCCTTTGAATAGAATGTAGTCCTCAAATTCACCTTTCACTTCCCTCTTCACAATCTTCTTGAAAGTAGTTCGCGCGTCGTTGGGGAGGACCAGAAATTGGATACCTGGATCGATACACGCCGTGAAGCTCTGCTCGATGATGGTAGCGCCTTCTACATCGGCGTTGGGATGCCAGTTTAGTGCCTCGACCTTGGCTTGTAGCAAACAGGGTAACTTGTCGTCCTTCTCCCTATCCGCCGGTTTAGATATGTGGAAGTCGCCCTTCGATGCATTCTCGTCCACACAGCCCAAACATAAATTCTCCTTTGTAAGCGTCCAACTCGTAGAAGGAATGAGTTCAGCATCGTGGAGCGAGGTCAACAGCGTAGACTGCGGCGTCAATCCCATCAACGACGCCCCCACTTCTCCAAACAATTTCCCCTGATCCGCAAGCACAAAACTCGTCGTAACATTGCTCTTTCCCACCTCCGGTGCCATGCCCCCATTTGTCGTCGCAAACGCATCCGAAAAATCAGCAAACCGATACGTCTCCGTCACGAAATGCCAATCTAGGTAATCGACCTTCTTGAACCACCACTCCGCCACCTGGTCATTCGTCCCGTTATCGTGAAAACTATTTGACACCTCGGGCACAAATCCGCCACCATATGTCTCCTCACACTTCACCCACCAGTTCGCTCCCTCCCACGCACCGTACACGCTCCCTTCGTCCTGATCTCCACCATTCTCTTCAAAAGACCCGGGATGTCCATCTCTTTTCCAAACCGCAAACAGATCCTCCCCTGTCCCCCACCCTGCCCCTCGCCTAGCATTGGTAGTCCCATTTTTCCCCATATCCATACCATCGTTATGCACGCAGGTATTCGTGAACCGCGGTATGAACGTATTATCGATTTGCAGGGAAGGCGTCAGCGCGACTTGTTGCCATGGTGTGCCGAGTTGTATCGGGATGCCTTGCGTAAGCACGCCAGGTGTGACGCTGACGTTTCGGTAGGGAAGGTTGAGAGGTGGGGCGGCGCATTTTGCTGCTGTGGTGGGCGGCGCGACGAGGCTGAGGAGGAGGGCGATGGAGACGCGCAATTCGGAGGGAAGAAGCATAGTCGCGACGGCGCAAACACTTCTCATCAAGTCAATCGAGAAACAACAGAGATTTAGCGCATTTTTCGCCGTCGCCGTCGCAAAACCCAATACCACCGAGTCGCGACAATACGATGACAAAACAAAAAGGTCCAAAGCGGTGGATGGCGTTGAAAGACGAGAGGGAAAACGCTCAAAAGCCCCCGGCTCCCCAGTCCACCATATATATCATCAACAATCAGCCTACCACATCATCAGGCCAGCAGCACATGTAACCCCATCCCGTCCGACCCCATATGCAGCGTCCTCCGATAGACTCTCCAGCCGCAAAGCTAAGCTAGACCCATGCCCACTGCCTCGCTTCGTCTGAGATCCGCTGCCCCGCTCTGCACGTCAGCACCGCCAGCACACCCAAAGGCTTGGTGCCGAGAATGTTGATCAGGGTCGTGGACATGCAGTGTTGCGGCGAAGTTGTTCAATGGGCTGCTCGTGGCAATCGAATTGAAGATATGACAGGTACGCGGTGCTGCGTTAAGGATCGAGGGGCCGCGCGATGGAATGGGGGCTAAAGGTGGCGCGGGGCTTTGAGTGTATACGAGCTGACATGGCTCCGACCTGCCTTACGGCCTTGCCGAGTGTAGTTGGTGTTACATTTTATCTATATGGAGTCTTATCTGGACGCACATACTCAGGTGCGAATGGCGTCGCAAATAGAAGACCGCGCAGCAGTGAGTAAAACGTCGAAAGATTGACACCCCTCTGAACTAGCATTGCAGATTCAATTGTGAGACGCACCAGCAACAACAAAGTTCTCTGATCGACGACCCTTCCCTCTGCTAGGGCAGTCTGCTCTCGGATAACAAGAGAATCGGGTCGGCTTATGATACGTTCTTACACGTGGACAAGGCAGATATCCAGAGCATGGAGCCTCTCTTCCTTGTTTTCCAAGCAGCAGCTCGAGCGACACACATGGCCGCCCCTGACGATGGAGCGGATTTAGGGTTCTACTGCTCTTCCTGTACTATGATCTCGCATCCCACTGAAACAGCGCTACAAACGTGGAGTCTGTCAGCTGTCAACATGACGTTGTCCCACGCTCGCTAATCCTCCGAAAACATGTTGTCCATATTGTCGTCTAAAATCTCCTCGGGTACCATGAGCTTCTCGATCAGGTCCAACGTGACGCGCAACGGCAGGCCCACAACGTTGTCGTAAGAGCCTTCGATGCGTTCTATGAGGATGGAGCCGGCGCTCTGGATGCCGTAGCCACCGGCCTTGTCGTTGCCGTCGCGGGTCTGGATGTAGGCGACTATGCATTGATCGGAGACTGTATGTTTCAGCGACATGCCACAGGCCCGGTGGAGGAGACGCACGATTGGGACTGAACTTGACTTCAGTAAACTCAACATGGGATTCCAACGCATAGCCAGGATCAACGGCACTTTCCAAAGGCCGCATCATGGTGATGGCCGTCGCCACCTTGTGCACACCCTCATCCCTTAGCATCTTCAGCATTTCCAGGTGGTGTTGCGCATTCCGTGGCTTCTCCAATATCTTCCCGCTTTTGCTTATTATGATCGTGTCGGCCGCAATCACGAGTGCTGGCTCGCCCTTGTCCTCGTTGTCTATCTCGCGGCGATAGACGTCGCGACACTTTTCCTCGGAGGTCTGGGAAACGTATTCGTAGGGGGAGAGCGTCTTGGGGAGGTCTTCTGCGAATGTGGATGGCACAATCTCGACATTGTGTAGGCCGAGCTGAGTCCGGTTAGCGAAGCTTGTATGCTGCGCCGGGAGGGCGTACCAGGGCGAGCAACTGTTTTCGGCGTGGGGAGGCAGACGCCAGAACCACGCGCTTGCCCCGCAGCAGATTCAGCGCTGGCATGTCCAAAGGTAGCAGAGGCGGCGGGCCTGCTCTGGGCGATCGCAGCGGCTGTGTAGATCCCGGGCCGTTGACATTGATGAGCTGCTGCGGCTTGCTGTGCAGCTCTTCATACGAAGGCGGCGGTTCCGAGGGCGTAAGAGCCGACATGGCGGGGGTTGGACGCGTCAATGGAGCCGAACTGAGGATGGCGAGATGGGTCTTGGGCTGGCGTACGCTTTGCGTTTGCGACGTGGGACTATGCGACGCAAAGCTTTCTCGGGCGATGGGCTGCGTTGTTTATGGCCGTGGTGGAGCAACACCGAAAGTCGAGCGATGATGCACTTGTCGCGGCGCAACCGCAGTAGTGAAGTGACCGGGGTCCGAGCTTACGACGCCACCCTCCCTCCCTCTCGGTACTCCCGCCTCTCTTGTACGAACTCATGCCCGTTGGACATACCTCTTTGGACAGTACATGGTCGTATCGTTGCTATCAGCATCGTTTCCGGGGACGAGAAACACAAAGTCGCTATTTTTGGGCTCGCCGCTATCTGCTTCTCGCGTAGCTCTTCGAATACGAGCGTGACTGACCCAACCGACTATTGGAAGATGCATTGCGCATGCAACGGTTTGCCCGGATCTGGGCAGATGCCGTTGTACGGATTGCAGCGTGTATCTACTGCACCAGATCGACACCCTTCGCTCATCCAAAGTACAGACCAGTGTCGACGGACGAAATCGGAAGCCACTGGCCGATGGAGTCGAAACCCGCATCGACCGGACGAACGTCACGTCGATGGCGGAGCAACTGCTACGTGCGTATACTGGCGCCGGGGTGTGGTTGCACCGCCGACCGGCGTCTTGCATGAACTGGTCCTCGACGTCGAAAAAAGGTGCCTCGGGCTTTGCACCCACCACCGTCGCTCCTCATTACTAAACCCACCGCACCCACGCGATCCACTTGCCGAGGCATCTCCAGCGGCAGCTTTACCCTTTCCGCACCGACGCCCGGCCAAAACGAGCCACACGTCGTCATTCCCACACTTTTCGAAGCTCCGTAGAGATTTCTCTCGGCCATCTGCGGCAACATGCCAATCGCCATCGCCCTTGGCCGAGGCGATGTGTGTTTTGCGAGGCCGCATAGTCCCGCCGGAATGGTTGGTACGCGGGCTAATGATGATGCAATCCCTCTTCGGACGAGGTCTCCCTGCCCTCTGTAGTGTGCAAATACACATTTCTAAGCTGCTCTACGCTATATATCAAGGTCGCCTACTGCGCTTTCTACGGTCCATTGTATACTCCTCTCCGCTCTTACTCTTCGTGTCACTTCATCAGATACCTCACTACTCCACCTCCGTTTCACATCCACACCACCAACATGGTCCAGAACAAAGGCGTCATCTTCAAGAAGGTCCCCGAGGGCTGGCCCGTCGCAGGCCAGGACCTGGCCGTTGAGGACCGATCGTTCGACCTCGAGCAGAGCCCTCCCGAGGGCGGCATCACGGCCAAGAACTTCTATGCCTCTTTCGATCCTTACCAGCGCGGACGCATGCGTAGTGCAGAGTCCAAGTCCTACTCACCGCCCTTCGAGATGAACAAGCCTATCACGAATGCATGCATCCTGAAAGTCATCAAATCCGACACCCCAAAGTTCTCTCCAGGCGACATCGTCTCAGGTTTTGCGTCCATCGAGGAGTATTCTGCTCTGGGCAAGGGCTTTGTGGAGAGCGCGAAGAAACTCGAAAACCCGCACAACATCGACGTCAAGCACTTCCTCGGTGCGCTTGGTATGCCCGGGTTGACTGCCTGGTCGTCATTCTACGAGATTGGACAACCCAAGAAGGGCGAGACCATCTTCATTTCAGCAGCATCTGGAGCTGTAGGGCAGCTGGTTGGACAGCTGGCTAAGCATGAGGGTCTTACCGTCATTGGCAGCGTTGGAGATGACAAGAAGCTCGATTTCATTACCAAGGAGCTGAAGTTTGACGCGGGCTTCAACTACAAGAATGAGAAGGCTGCCGATGCTCTAGCTCGTCTTGCCCCGGAGGGCATCGACATCTATTACGAGAATGTTGGCGGTGAACAGCTCGAAGCTGCCATCGGCGCCATGAAGTCATTCGGACGAATCGGTAAGCCTTCCAGTTAACCTTGACCCCTTTCCTATGGACTGATTCGCTAACGCACAACAGTTGCCTGTGGCATGATCTCCCAATACAACCTCAAGCCTGGGGAGCAGTACCCAGTCCGCAACCTCATGAACATTGTCACCAAGCGGATAACCTTCCGCGGATTCATCGTTTCCGACAGCAACATGGGGCCCAAGTACACCAAGGACCACCAAGAAAAGCTGCAGAAGTGGATCGCGGACGGTTCATTCAAGGCCAAGTACAGTGTTACGGAGGGTGTTGATGGTGCGGTTGATGGGTTCTTAGGCATGCTCTCTGGCAAGAACTTTGGCAAGGCGGTGCTGCAAATTGCGGATTTGGAGAAGGAGTCGGTGAGTCTGTATGCTTCATCTGGATGAGTGTTTTTGCTAACCCTGGTAGTGAGAACTTAAAGGAATCTAAAATTTAAGGTGGGAAGTTCTGTCGGTTTATCGAGCTATACGCTCAAGTGGTGCTTTAGTTCACATACCCTGGTTACCTTAAAAATGTTTATACGGTCCAAGACCTTTATTGAGCGCGTCTATCTTCGGCACTGTGACTGGATTCGATGGCTACACTATATGTAGGGTCATGATCTCTTTTTTGCCAAGGAACAAAATCGGTGACGTCGCGAGTGGCAAGGGCGGTGCTCTTTTGGAAAGTTGGGAAAGCTCATGCGGAGGTGCCTCAACATCTGTTGACTTAACAACAGGCTAGATGCCTCGTGATCAAGATGCACGTTGTATCTCTAATCATGATCAACTGTGCGATCTCCTGCACCGGTCATCAATCAAGTCTCTCTATCCCCTCCATCTTTCTCGTCCCTAAATCGTTCATGCACGGAGCGTTTAATAATTGTAAGAGTCACTGACCGACGTCACGCCACGAACTCATCACCTACCAAGGTTGCTTGGCAAGTAAAGACCTGTGTTGTCTAAATGATTACACTGCTGTGCAGCATCTTCTCAATTTCGCTTGTGAAGGGCCCCAGTAATCCCTCCTAACCACATTCTCATTTCAAAACTCGCCGCAGTACAAGACTGAACAACATAAGCTTCAATACAAACGGCACTAAGACCCCACAGGATACGCTTTATCGACTGCAACCGCATACACAGAGCCGTCGTAATTCCCACTATCCCCTTTCCGATCGTGATGCTTAGAATTGCCGTTCCCATCTTCAGCTTCTACACCTGTCTCTTCTCCATTCGGAGTCTGAAGTGGCATGCCATCCCCATTGCCCTCTTCCATGTTACCCGCACTTGAATCCCAGCCTACGGGCAGAACACTACCTCCGCCCACAAATTCTCCAGCATTTCCGCCTTGATCAGTAGTCTCTCCATCACCGGAGAACCACACTCGAGACACACATCCGTATTTCATGCAGCGTAATTCATTCAACGCTGCGATGACGATGACGAGCGTGACGATGAGGATCCCGAGGCGGACTCGTCGTCGAGGGCGGAAAGGCACTTGGCCTGTAGCATGATGGCGGATGAAGGGATTCTTCATGCGTTTGAGTGGCGATGCGGGAGGAGTGCGATTCTCGCGGATAGAGGCCGCTGTTTCCATTGTTTCGGTATCTCGTTTCCGCTCTAGCTCCGTTAAGAAAGTGAATGTTGGAGACTGGAGGGTATTGCTGTGCTTTTATGTTGTCGTCCGCATGAGCAATGGCTTAGGAGAAATAACCAATCGCTCGTTAGAGGAGCCCGTCACCCACACTCTGCCAGTACACCCAAAACAACCACTCGGCCCTACACCTGAACCTAGCCTTGCACGTACTCCCAAACCTCCCCCAACTATCTCCCTGCCTTTTTCCAGCCTTATGGTAACAGTCTCGCAAATATCCCGTCCTCTTCTATGCTCTCTGCGCCTCTAGATTACACTTCCTTGCCTCCTAGAGAATCGACTTGTCATTCTCGACTATAGTGGTAGTCGTTGGTGCTGATGAGGTGACGCGGGATGGAGGTGCTGATATGCGATGTAGCCGAATCCTACAGCGAGGGCGATGAGGAGGACGGGGCCGGAGCTTTCAGGTGGGGTGCCACCGGTAAGATGGGGGGAGAGGCGCGGAGAGGCTGGGAGCAAGGCATGGGACGGAACTGAAATGCGCCCTTGGAGCGGACGCGTGTGTAATTACGCGTGTTCAAGGAAGGGCTGACCTGTCGGAGGGTAATTGATGTCGCTTAGTAGGATACAGTGAGAGGAACACAGACGGTGGATGGGATGGCCTAGGAAGGTAGGTGATTTCGTGTAATTTTGATAGTCTAATCGGTTTGTGCTGAGGGCAAACTCCGTAGAACACCGTCCCTCACTTGTATGCCTACCTGGCTCCGCGAAAAGCGCGTCACAATAGGCATACTGTGTCACAAGATCCTTACGACATAGCACAACACCGCCAAGCGTTCCACCAAGCCACCTACTAAAACACAAAGAAAAAGAGCGAGGAACAACAGATATCTATACAATTACAGTTCGCAAGCTATTGAAGAGCATTAGAGGTAAAACTAAGGGGAAATACAGTAGTAACTTTCTACAGAACGCAAGTCCGCCGTGCAAAAGTAGACGTTCAGATCATAAATGTGCTGGTTTCGGGGAAGGTTTCGGGGAAAAGGCCCAGAAGAAAGACGGATTACCACCCCCGTGACGGGGTGATGTGCAGTACAAGAAAGCGCCGAAGAAATGTTCATCGCATATATCCAAATCGACATTGTCAAGTTCGGCACACTCCCACGAGTTTCTCCGCTATATCCAATTCAGTTTGATCCTTGCGCGAAAAATCGATGCAACGCCTCGGAGTCCTCCGTAGACTCGCAGCGTCAGCGAGTGAATTACAAAAGTGTAAATGGTGAAATGATGGTAGAATATATTTTTGAAGTGAACGAACGTGGGCAGTGGGTAGCATCAATCGATAGGCGTGACGAGTGCAGGCGGTAAGCTCTCCTTTTGCTTCGGTTCGGTTTCGACGGTGGGTGACTTTGGCTCCACGTTGCCGTTCTCCGCGTATTCGAGGAGTGCTTTGGCATCATCCAAGCCCGAGATGGCTAAACCTTGCCTCTCATCCTCTTCGTGAATAACATCCTCTTGGATGCTGCCTTTGGAATTTCCGCTCCTCTTGCTCTCTATATCCACGGAGTTGTTTTCCGTGTCGTCATCGTCCATGAGGGCTGGAGGCCGTTGTCGCATAGCTCGAGCCTTGTCGAGTGAAATGGTTTTCTGTTGATACGTCGTAGTGATGGAGATGGCATCGTCACGGTCAATGGTAGCTTTCATAAGTGCAGCCATCCACAAACGTCCAATTTGGATACTGTCCACAGCAAAGTAATGCACAATCGGTTTGGTAAACTGAACGCCTCGTTGGAGCCCCGCGCGTGGGGGGACCAACTTGAAGATAAACATGCCTGACATGTCTTCTTCGACGCCAGCCATGTTGGCTGTTGACGCAGCTGTTGGGATCGTCGCACCTTGAGGTGACGATGGTGACGAGGCTGCGCGAGTAATGGTTGCGTGGAAACCAGTGATTCGTTCGTTGTTGGCTGGGAGAACCCTGTGTGACGAAATGTCAATGAGACCTTTCTCTTCCGTGTCAAACTCGGAGTAATAATACGAGAGGCGTCGGCCGCGTAGTACGAATAGTCGCGTTTTCCATGTGGTCATCAAACTTGATGATTTCTTTTTCATCCAACCGCTGTAGTCGCATCCTTTCATGGCTTCCTGCGGGGTAATGGGCTCGCGTCCTCGAAGATAGGCGCTGGTACTGTGCTTCTTCGTCCTTTTCTTTGTATCTTTGGTGGATGTCGAGGCACTAGTGAGTCGTTTGCTGATATCGGGATTATCGAAATCGAAACTCTTGGACATCGACGTCCCAGAAGGAGTACTAGAGCCCGTCCGTGTGGGAGACTGAACAGGCGACTCCTTGATTGGAGTGCCGGTCAATTCTCCGGAACTTACGTTTGCCCTTTCGTTTCCGGTTATAGCATCCGATATCGCACGAAGGCCGAGGCCTCGAGACTTCTTTCCAAAGAAGGAATGAGATCCTGTCTGAGCTGCGGGCGAGGGTGATGCACGGCCTTGTGATGAGTTTTCGCTGATGGGAACCTGCGGCGAGTTTGCGATGGCATCGATGCTTGGAGTGTCTCCAAACTCCAGCTTGGTCACGGTAGGCGACATCTCATTCATGGGCTTCAGAGGCCGAACAAACTCGAAGTTGCTGGAGCTACGGTGGCTCTTGATGCTGGAGCCATAGTATGCTTTCGCTGCGGCAGAAACGGACCCATTGCCATCAGCTACAGAGTCCGCACTGCCGATTCTACTATGTCGCCGGTTATAGGTCCCTCTGCGTCCGACGTCGGCATTGAAGCTGGGATTGCGTGAGTGACTTGGACTTTCTTTTTTACGAAGCACATTTCTGGCTTTGCGATTGTCCACCTCTCCGCCCGAGAAGTAGCCCCGCTCGAGATCGACGGAACTCATCCCACCGTCATGGAAACCGAGCGCATTCGCATCTGTACTGCTCGAATGAGCATGCTGCTGAGACGAGGAAGGCCTCATGTGCTGCGGAGAGCCCATTGTCCAGTTTCGGTCGAAAGATGGCGTCTTCTTGTGGGCTGATGACGGTGCAGGCGGTGGTGCCTTCATCGCACCGGCCGAGGTTGGTGGTGGCACGTTCATGGTAGAATCGATAGAGGAGTGTCTTCGGTTGTGGTTCAAGCTGCGGACTGAGGCGGCGGAAGGACGTGTGGGGGTATTGGGTTTTGGCATGGACGGCGAGAACTGGGCCAATGGTGATGTTGCTTCCATGATGGGTACGGGGGAATGACCGGCGGTCGAGTTTGCGCGTGGGAGTGGTCGTCCTTGGCTCACCCGCATGCCTGGCCCTTCTCTGAGGCTGGGAATTCGAGGAAGCACGGCGCTCATGGACGTCGCCCGGTCCCGTGGTGGGTCTGAAGGAGGATCATCCTGTCCGTCGAACACGGCCATGGCCTTGTTTGCGTCTTTTACGTTCTTGACCTCTTGCTGCAATGCTTTGATCTTTAGCCAGGTACGTAGGCGCGGTCCTACGGGTCCCAGCTCAAACTCCTTGAGAAAGATGGTGGCCTGGTCCATGCCTAGAAGGACTTCTCCGTTGATCTCCTGCTCCTTGAAAATGTCACAGTGCTTCCGTTCCACGCCCGCATCTTCCAGGTACTCGGCCACACGGGCCGGAGACCAATTGCTGACCTCGGCCTCGCTATGCAGGCCTTGCTCCTCCTCGTCCGTCTCCTGACCGTTGATGTAGGATAATCGATGGTGACTGCTGTACTCGCTGCCCGAATCGTTGCCCCGCATGTCCTTGCCGGCTACGCTGTGGCGCGGGGTGCTCATGTCTGTGATGTGCTCGTCGATGACGCTGAGCGTCTCATGCATGACCGGGCTGTTGATGCTCTCCTCGTCGCGCTCGCTGCCGAGGGCCTGGCCGATGCTCCTCGACTGCACCGTGAGCGAGGTCCGGTTCGCAGCGCTCGGCTGCGGCGGGAGATTGGGGCTTGCGAACTGAAGGGGTTCCATGTTGGGCGTGGTGTCGGGCGACGGGGGCGTGTCTGCGGTGGCTAGCGGTAGCGGGGCGGAGGTGGGCGCGGGCTCGATGGGCGATACATCGGGGTGGAGCGACTGTGCGGAGGGCTGTGAGGGCGAGCGGTGATGCAGGGCGGCATTGATGGTCGGCTTGGGCGCAACGCGGGTGTAGACTGGAAGAGGCGCATCAGCACACTGTGCATCGAGGCCACGGCAGGTACGACCATGCCACAAGGGCTGCTAGTGGCTCGAGATAGCATAGCGGTGGATCACAATCAGAATCATACCTTCGGGGAACAGGCCGCTGTCGCCCGTCTCGGTATTCCTCCCCAAGAACCAGCCGTCGCCAAAGTCGTCGTCGCGCTCGATCAGCTCCACGCGGTCGCCGCGGGCCAGCGTGAGCTCGTCGGGGCTGCGCGCCTGGAACTCGTCTGCACACGGGAGGTCAGTCTCATCTCGCTTCTTAGGTGCAGGTTGGGAGTCGGGCGGCGCGCTGCGAGCTGCGAGCTGCGAGCCGCGAGCATCCAAGGCGGGCCACAGCGGCAAGGCACAAGACTCCACTTACGCACGACGAAGAGCACATCGCCGCACCGCGCGGCCTCTGTCTGCGACCTGGCCGCCATGAGGGCGAAGAGAGAAGCGGGAACAAGCGGGAACAAGCGTGGATGGGTGGTGGTAGGAGGCGATCGCGACAATCACGAACGGGCGCGGGCGCGGGTGGGCATTCACACCATGATGCAGCTGCAGAGAAGTTGGCGCTGGAGCAGCAGACGGCGGAAACGTGGCGGCCGTTGGGGGAACGGCCACGACGTGACTTGACGGCCCGGGCTGGAGAGGCTCTCGGAGGCTTGGTGGCCGGTTGAGTGCGCGGGGTGAAGTTCGGACAATTGCAGCGGGCTCGTTATGCGCGTTCGATATCGTGGCGTCTTCCTTTTGGGTGACGAGGGGCCAGGACAGCGTCAGGAATGTCCGCCGCTAGACTTACGCAGCCCCTCTGGCCGCCGCGGGCCCCCCCTTTAAATTAAGCACCGCTGCGCAGAGCCTCTGGCGAATTCTTCCACGCAACGGCGCTATCGGGCGAACCCATAGCCGCCAGCACAAATAGAGTGCTCGTCAGCGCTGGCTCCCTTTCGCAGCCTTGCCGGCGGCTCCTTCCTCTCCGTCGGGGGGCGCTCTGGCCACGTGCCCGATCGCGACTGCCGTCCGAGCGCCCCGCTAGCGGTGACATGCTGCCATGAGTTGTCGTCGCGACTTGCCCATCACCGACCGCGCCTGCCCGCCCCCTGCTCCGCCGTCACCGTCACCGTCACCGTCGCCATCACCTTCACACCTTCTCCCCCCCCTCTCCCCCCCTCCCTCACCCTCCCCGCTGTCGGTGATCCAGGCGAGGAGGCCATGACCGGCGACGAGGCTGTCTGACCCGGAGACTATACATGTGCCCGCCGCCGCATGCTGCTGCGCGTCCACGGCCCACACACTGTCTGCTGCTCCAGCATGCGCTCCCCGCACCCAACGCGGCTGTGGTCATTGGTCGAGGGCTCCGCGTCGCGGCCGTACATGCTCAAACACCATAGATCGGGAACGTCCCATCTCGCTTGAGCCCGGACATGACCAACGGGGGCCGCCCGGCGGCGCGAGACCTCGCCGATGCCGCCGCCACGAAGAACACACTCAACTATGCGCTAGGGAATCTCGGTGGGAGGCAGAAGGCGTGGATGTGCGCGGGCCAGGCAACATCGCCGACCCAGAATCTCAATCCTCCAGCCATCACGCGCAAGCCTGGACGTCCTGCAAAGGCGCCGCCGCCTGAGGAGCTGCAGCAAGCGACGCGACCACATCCGGCCTGGGAGACCCGGCGCGACCACCATGCCCCCTCTAACTCGACCTCCCCCCAACTCGCCAACGTCCTCTCCCACCCAGCCGCTGGCCGTCCTCTGCCCTCGCCCACCGCTGTGTTTCCGTCGCCTTCGCCGAGCGAAGAAGTCGAACACGCATCTACACCCTCGGTGTTGGACGTCTTCCCACTTCCGTCGGCTGACGGTGCCCAGGATACAACCTCTGTACGGGATGAGGTTGCTCTCACGCGAAACACATCGCCCGATATCAGGTTCATGGAGGGTGTGCGACAGGCCGCTGCCGCGCACAAAAGGCCAGCTGAACGGGCGCCCGCACACACGGACAAACGGAGCCGTGTGGAGCACCTTGTGCAAGACACACGCACGAATCCACCGTCTCTCAGTACCAACAATCTACGGCGTGCATCGCTCCAGTCATTAGGGCAAGGGCAGCGTTCTAGTCCTGTGACGACACCCAATCCATACAGCCCTTCCCTCGGCACCCCGCAACCCCAAGGCCCGTCGCCGTACCATTCACCATATCTCCACAAGACAGCTCCACAGGGGATGTATAATCAACACCAGATCCAAGTGTCTTCGGACAGGACGACGCCGCACGGTCAGACTCCTTTTGCTCCAGCTCCTTCGCCCTCATCCGCGCAGGAGTCAATCTTTGTACCGTCCGACGACCACGCTCCCAGCCCTGTTCTGCAGAGTCCCAACCAGGTCAGGAAGGATGTGCCATCAAATTGGTACACCCAGCGGGATTGCCTGGTGGAGCTGGAAAGATTCACGTCTACGGTCGCCATCTCTGACCAGTATCCCCGTGACGGAAAGCGACTCAACGTGTTGAAGGATGCAGTAGAGCGGCAGGACTGGGCATATCTGACCATGCACCAGTACTATTGCCTGCTGACTGCGGACCCTGGGGCCCTGCCAGCAACCCTCATGAACAACCCCAACCTACCGAATGCAGTCCGGCTCATGCGCGATTGCCTCGACCGCAACGAAATCCTCTCTCCAGCAGTCTTGCAGTTCTTTGCCAAATTTCCTGTGCCGTTGTCAAGTCTGGGACACCACTTTCCCCGGCAATTTGAACAAGAGGCGACTTCCTTTCTCAGTTTCATGCAAATGTCCGCCAACTTCGATGCGGTGAGGACAATGTGCGAACAACGCAACTATCCACCCTTGATGCGCGAACTGTTCTACGACCTTGGCATTTCGTCCACGGTATTTCAACGAATAGTCTTCACCGCGATTCTTCGTCGTATCTGGTCGCTCTGGAGAATCTCGAATACACAGGTACAGAGCCAGTTTGAGCGCCAGGCCATCATCCTCTTTTTTGCGAGCCAAGCCTACTTCTTTAATTGCGAAGCTAACAGGCCCGACAATCAACACCAATTCGAAGAATTCGACCAACGCGAACGGGAGGTCGAAAGACAGCAGTGGGGGTCCCAATTGAAGCAGCTGTGTGATGGGTATCAACGCGCGCTCCAGCAGAACGGGTCGTTACTTGCAAATCAGCTGCCGCCAGTAATAGCACCTCACCCGCGACAGCAAACGCATCGACCCCCACCACAGAACCTTCATATTCAGCAATCGTCAATGGCGCGCCCTCAGGTCCAAGCGACGCCTGCAATACCGCCGCTCTCTGCACAAGCCACCAACCAACGAGGGCGTGGACGGGGTCGACCGCGTTTATATCCAACGCCACCGCGTCCTCAGCCTGCTCCATCTAACCAACAAGTCGCCCAGCGCCCAACGCCACCTTCGCGTACGTCCTTGCTACCTGGCCCGGGGATAGTTTTGCCACAGCAACGTCAGGCTAATCCTGCGCGGTTCGGCCTCCATCAGGCGCATCTCAGAAGCCCATTGCTCCGAGCCAAGTCGGCTGACCAAAAGCTGTATCAGTATGTCAAAAGCTTTCTCAAGGCTCCGGTACGCGTCAGTGATGCAGGCTACAAGATCGAGAAATGGACCTTCAACTTGACCCGCGACGAATTCGAGCGGATACCCAAGAACGTCCCCAACACTGCTGGTGCACCTCCAATCCGGACCATCGATGAGCGGAGTCGACTTCTTCGTCTTCGATGCGTGAAATGGACTGCCGAAGCTCCTGACGAGCACACATGGGCTACCGCGGACACGTCCTGGATCCGCTACTCTTACTTCAAGTTCAATGGCCAGACTCTACAGCAACGGAAAAAGCTGCACCATGGAAAAGATTTGCCAATGGACATGTCGCCTTTCGTCAAAGAGGGTGAAAATACTGTTGAAATTGCCGTCATGCGCCAGCGCAAGGACGAGAATTACCGCGAATACCTCGTCGCAATCGAGGTCCTTGGGTTCAAGAGCCACGCGTCCATCACAAAGGACTGCCAGGAAAGCAACCACATTAGTGCTCCAACAGTCCTTGAGCGCATTAGGCAAAAACTATTTCCCTCAGATGATGACGATGAGATTGCAGTCGTGGAGAGCAATCTGACCATCAATCTCTTCGATCCATTCAGCGCGTCCAAGATTTGCGACATTCCGGTCCGTGGCAGAGCATGCCTGCATTACGATTGCTTTGACCTGGACACCTTCTTGCAGACTCGTGAGAAGAAGGGAGATGCGACTGCGGCCGACCAGTGGAAGTGTCCCATTTGCAATTGTGACGCACGGCCCCAGCATCTTGTCGTGGACGGTTTTCTCGAGAATGTGCGGTCGAAGCTCTACGGTCAGGGCTTGCAGAACACTCGCGCAATCATCGTGGCTCAGGATGGTTCATGGAAGCCGAAGGCAGAAGTTCGTGACCCTAACGGCGTGCAAGACCGCGATACTCCTGACGACGACCCTGTTCCTTCGAGGCCGCAACGACAGTCATCGATGCATGCAGAAATCATCGACCTTAGTGACTAGGACTACCACTTCACTTCTCCCTCTCCCTCTCATCACAGGGTGGAGGCATTTCGATTCCAACTATCAGCGGCTCGACGGCACGGAGATGGGGCACTGCGCGGACAATCGGCGTTTTGGAAGGACATTGTTCGGCATGATGATACCAAAGGTCATTTCCTCTCATCTACGAATGTTATGTATATACCCTTTTCCTACTGCATAGGTGTTTCATGGGTAGCCTGGCATGGTGGATGGGACGTTTCCATTAGGGAGTGCGTGGTCCCTTCTTGGAGTCCTCCCAGCAGGTGTCTGGAGATGGGCTTACATATTGAGTCACACGTGCTACCCAGTAATGAGTTTACTAAGTGGCCTGGACTAATGCCATAATTTTTCATGTTCTTTGAGTCGTTTCTTCCCGGGTCGATAAGGACTTTTTCAAATTCAATCGGTAAACAGCTTTTGTGTCCGGGTGCGTCTGCAGCGGAAAAATCTTGAATGTGCACGTCGAGTGGTGGGGCATCTCGAAGCAGCGGGACACTCAAAACACGCAAGGCTGTCTTGGGATTGGTAAAGGATGCTACACCCTGTCCACGTGTCTCCGACAGCCTTGTCTAAATATATTCATGCCAATTCTCCGTAGTGTGCCTGCGCCCCGGAGAGTTTTACCGTGCGACATGTTTCACACGGGTTCCGGGATATTCCTTGAACTATGCGAACTGGCCGTTTGGGGCAAGCCATCACCAAAGAACTCATGTTGGAAGCTGGATTGGTTTTGAATTTTTCGATTTTTTCTTTCTTTCGGTTGATGTGGTTATAGTCCTGCTGTTTGCGGACGATGCCTCTGTAGGCAGGGGGTTGTTATCTATATAAAATGTCTGTAGCGAATGCTGCGCTTCTGAGGCGCCATCTGAGCTTGTGGGTGGGGGTATCTTGTGAAAGCAAAACAAAGAAAAACTCGCTTGAAGAGCTCATCCGGATAACCATCCAGGAGCAAAAACGCCAACCCAATGCCATGCAACGACCAACGCGCCGACTCTCCTCTCCTCTCTCTTGCTCTTTCTTACTTTGTCAATCACCTCCTCCGCCTCTGTGAGAACGATCCTCCCTCCACGGCCGGCGCAAACCAATCCCTCACCCCACACTTCCCCTCCAGCCTCAAAAACAACTCGTCAACGCGGTCCGTCATCCATCCACTCTGCATTCGCTCGTTGGGTTTCGCGTATCCTAGACGGAAGGAGTGCGAGAGGCCGCATGACCCAGGTTCGTACGAGAACTGGATGCAGTCTTTCTGGCTGTCGCAGAGAGCGTGGCAGTGTTTGAAGGATTTCCAGGCATTGCTTTCAAGCGGGTTGGAAACGTTGAGATGATCGTGTGCGTTGAATTCCTTGTCGGCCGACATGTTGTCCCAGTCTGCGACGGAAGCGCCGATCTTGGGGTGCACGAATTCGCGGAAGACATCGCGGTGGCGGAGCAGGCCGTCATGCTGTGGAATGTTAGTGTTTCGTGTTGACAAGAGTGTGGTACTGGGTGTTGGACGTACCTCTTTGAACCAGGCCTGCTCAAAGCTCCAAAGCTCCTCGATCTCGGAGGGTGAAACGTGGTGGTACGTAATCACCGGGTAACACCACGCATTCCTGTCGATCTTGGTGACGGCAGGATCCATTGTCGCAGGCGAGTCGCCCTGGAAGTGAGGGAATGCACGGTGAAGAGGGACCTTGGCGTCCTCCATGACTTTTCCGAGAGCGCAGTCGCCGACCCAATGGGTGGCGGTGAACTCTTCGTAGTCGCGGACACGCACGGAGCGCTGCTCGGTGACCTTTTGCACAGCAGGGTTGGACAGGACGAAGCCAGCACCGCCGTAGCCGAATTCGACGTCGTTGATGTAGAGGTGTTTTCCAATGTAGTAGGGCTTGCTTGAATCGAAGTTGCTGAGGTACTCGAGCAGGTTGTTCCAGCCGAGGAAGGTGTCGGTTTCGATGAAGACGAACCACTTGGCCGAGGGCATGGTGCGGTATGCCTCGTCGACCATGGGGAGGAACTTCCACTTGTCGAGCTTCCAGCCGTCGTTGCCGGTATTCAAGTAGTCGCCCTTGGAAGAACCCGACTCGGTGGTGGTGATGATGTGCTGACCATCGAGACCCTTCCTTCCCTGCTCTTGGAGACGGTTGTACAGCTTGAAGTCGTCGTGGTCTTTGCGGCGGTCCTCGCTGACTCCGCCGAGGACATTGTGGACGGCATGGCCTTCAATCTCCTCGTCCATATCCGAGAAGATCACGAAGTGGGGTACACATCGCAGCGTGGTCCTGAAGTGCACGGGGACCTTTTGGCGTGACTCGGTCGCGCCCGTTCGCAGCACGACCAAGACGTCATCGGCCATGTCCGACTGCGGGCACTCGGTGTGGTCGTGGGCGAAGGCGGCGGGTCTGGAATAGCGAAGGAAAAACGAAGGGGCGCTCCATGAGGTGAAGACGTTGATGACGGACACGGAGAAGATGGCGGCGAAGATGAGGCGGCAAAGGAAGGTACGGTGAGGCATGGTGGGAGTGCAGCGCCAGGCCAGACAGCAAAAACAGAGAGGGAGTGTGGGTTTGTGTGGAGTGGCAGCGAAGCTAAAGGAATGTCGAGAGCTATCTCAGGGCCATGGAAGCCGACGGGGTCGAATGTGCCGCTATGTGAGGCGGGGGAGCAGTTGGGCGTGGGAGAGGCGCAGATGCAGATGCAGACGCAGACGCAGGTGCGGTGCAGTGGGTGTAGGTGTGGGTGGGTGTGGGTGGAGTGTGGGCAGCCGAGGGTTAGGTATGTTAGCAAGTCCGGCAGAGCAGGTGGGCGATCCTCATCTCTCTGTGGTCAGACACACGAAAAGATGCAGATCTCGGGGACGGGCGATCCATGCGCTTGACGTTGGACTAGGTACTTGTAGGTACATGATGGGCGCGCCTCACCCACCGACGTTAGGATATATCAGGCCACCAGGGCCGGCCACTTGTACTGGTGCTGGTGCTGGTGCAGGTGCTGGTGGCACACTGCGGGCCTGGAGAGAGACACACACATACACACACCTGTCGTGTTGGACTGGCGCAGACGCGGTGCTGTTGGAGTTTTGGCGGCGCGGGAATGCTGATGCTGGGGGTGCGCCGGCAAGGGCGTCCTGGGCTGCGGGCCCTATGAGGTCACAGGGGGGCCTCTGTACGCTGCGCCGCCTGCCTGCGGCCTCGCACACGCAAATGCACGAACCGTCAGCCAGCGATCGCACCCCGTCACAATCTACTCTGAAACACGTCGACGCCTTGGCCTCCCCAGATGCCGACCCGGGGGGTACATGTGCCTGCCTGAACTTGCCCGACCCTGGGATGCGGGCTCGGAGCTCACCATGGAGGATCCAGCGACTGTCGCGCAGCCTCTCCTCTAGCTGCTCCTTTCGCGCGCCGTTGAAGCCCCGTCGACGGCCGTTTGCACCGCCGCGTGACACTAGCGGCGCGTGCTCGGCGACACTCACCGTGCCGGAGGAGAATGCGCGGCGTGCTTGCGATGGCGGGTTGATCTTTGCGAGAGGCCGATTCCTCGCGCTCTGTTGTCCGTGTAATTACCATTCCTGGTTGCTGGGAGTCACCCGTCTCATTCTCGATAGCCAGGCCAGGCCACTCCAACATTCCTTTACTTCGGCCGGTCGTGCATCTCCCACACAAGTCTCTCTGCTGTCCTCGAATCCGTGCCGCTCGCTCATAACGGACCACCAAAGGATGACGGGAAACGAAAAATACCGTTCTCTGGCTTCTTATACTCTGTACATTGCCGTGGGGCTGTGTCGAGTGCTGTCTGTCCCTCTTACACGCTGCTAGCCGCCGTCGCGCATCAGCACCGACCCGTTCAGCTCAGCATGTACTAGTGCGTGGTCGAAGCGTACGGAACAGTTCGAATCCGACGACAACCTCACCACAGACTCCGTCATTTTTGGACCACGAGACTGACGCATGGCGGTAGGAGCCACAGCTGCTGAGAAAGTGGCAGAGCAGTGTTGCATCGAACAGGACGCTCAGCGCCTGCTTTGAAATCCCTTCGCAAGGCAGCACCGCCGCTAGGATTGCCCTCTCCAGATTCTGCGCAGCGACCTGGTGAAAGGGCAAGGTATGGGGCCTGTGTGTGCCAGCAGTAGACCTGCACTCCGTTGACCTGCGCCGACAGGACTGTGGCAAATCCATCAGGAGAACCCTCGTCAAGATACTTGAGGAAGTACTGACGTGCTTCGTACTCCAGAGTACACACACAGTTCGTGCATATGGAAAGCCTGTAAAAGGTGTAGACCATTGCGACCAATCAAATAATGTCCCGGCTTCTGGTCACTACTTCGTTAACAGGAAGCGACCATCTTTCCGGCGTCGGTACCCATGTGATGCTGAGGGTACCGTTCCATGACTGATCTTGAAGTTCCACCGTTGCGCCTTGCGTCTCTGGCTCGATTTTGCTCGATTCCAATCGTACGTGCTCTACCCTCAGCCGCTCCTGGGGCCTCATCGCCCAGGCGCTCAACACTGCACAGCGTCCTGCTCAGCAGCTATCCACGTGTGTGAGTCGTTGAATAAGTCTGGGCATAGTTCCTTACCAATTCGCCGTCCACAGCCCCAAGAATCCGATAAGGTTGTGATTAAACATCTTACAACATGACAGGAAACATGGCTTCCGCGCCACAGGGCCTAATACGAGCTCACTAGCCACAGCAAGCGCCACGGTTCCGACCCGCACCCCCCGGCCCCCATCTCTTAGCACGGACTTCGCCGGTAGGTTAGGGACCCACTCATCAGCCGCAACATGTGGCTCACCAAAGTATTCAACCACTCAGAGTGGTTCCCCGCCATCGGCACATTGGTCTCCTGTAAGATGAGGCTCAACCTAGATGGTGTCCGCTTATGACAACTTGGCTTTACAGGCGTCGTTATTCGCTTACCGTCGACACTAAACTGCATACGTGTTGCGAGAACGAGATGAGGCTGCGTTGAGCATGCCACAAGACATGTCAGAGTGCTCAGTTCAGCTTCCTACCCATCGATGTAGGATGCGGTCGACGGACCTGGCAGTGTAGCCTGGTTGCATTCTCTATCGACTACTACTTTGAACGTTTGGTACGACTCTACCCTGCGTCACAACCTTTTCTCTATGCGAGACGGCTCTATACAAAAGGATAGAGGAAACCACTTCGGGACACCACAACCATAACGCAGACGACCACCAAACTCCCTCGATTCCTCAAGACAGCCCCAACCGCACACTCAACCCTCCCAAAACGCAACTCACCACTCCTATCTTCCTCGAAACCCTTCGCACTATGAGCTCTTCCAACAATCAGCAAGGGCAAGGACAAGGACAAGCCGGTCGAGGTACGAGCACCCCCCTTGTTTCCACGCCATCACAATCCGAAACTCAAACTCAAACTTCCACAGAGCAATATCCAAACCACGCGGCGTATAACTCCTCTGGCTCATTGCAACGTGCGGGGGCTGGCGTTATGCAGCAACAGCTCGGACAGTACTATCTCTACATGTCGAGCACACAGTCTTCTACAGGACAGTCTGGACAAGCTGGACGCGGAAGCACAGCTGGCAGCCAGGGAGGTCAGAGCAACAACTCCAGTCGTGGGAGATGAGTGCGTCGAGAGTGTAACGGCGCTGGTCGTCGTTGGCCGATCAAGTTCAGTCACCAGTCAACTCGGCAGGGTCGCAGCTGTGAGCGTGCTGTTTAGGTGACAGGCAATCCACGCCTTTGCTAAGGAGAATTGGAAGGCACCATCCCCAAAGTGGAACCCTCTTTTCTTTTTCCCCTCGGAGCATTTTGAATATCTCATTGTCCTTTTTTCTATTCTTATCTACATCTACATTCTTCATTTGTCCATTCTTCAGTTCTGTTGATCCTAGTTCAAAAGATATCACCTTCGCTCCCTTGAAGTCACAATTCATTTCAACCCTTTTCAAGTCTTATTTTCCATGTTTCTTAAGTCGCAACGACCGAAACACAAAACATACGTCATGCAAACTCCGACCTCTACAGCCCCAGATGCACGAAAGGGCCATTCCTTTTCGTCTTCATTTTCTGCGGCCCGCTTCTCTCCAGACTCCTATCAAACGTACTCCAATGCGTCGACAACGCAACGAGCAAAGGGACTATGCGTACTGGGTTCACTCCTAAGCGCCCTGTTCGGCGCCCCCGATACAATGCGAAGCTGGTTCGCTAGCTCACGTTGATGATAGCAACTCAAACACTCGACGCTATATTCAACCACGGACTCCATAACAATATTCTAGCGGTGTAACAACACGAGGTCGGAAATAATGCTGATCGTGCATACCGGAAGTCTGGTCAACCGGGGGCTTATACTCTAGCGTCGTGAACGCACGTCAGGCCCCACAGCGACTGCGGCACGTTGCCAAGACTTTCGACGGTTGCGTTTTGCAACGGCGTTTGCGCTTAATTCTATGCTTTCCCCTTGGCTTATTCCGGCGGTCCAATTTGTACACTTCGGTGGAATTGTTTTGAGGTACAGATTTTTCTTCTTTATAGATGAAGGTGTGTATGGTTGTCGCAAGAACGACTCGCACCCCAAAGTGAGTCTCACCAGCTCTCTCGGACGAAGACGTTAGGCCTTCGAAGTACCGTTGCTTCTTCAACAGATCGTATAACAGGTCTCCATCGTCAGTAGGTCAACACCGTTTCCGGATAGTGGTGTATGGTCAATCTGTGGTGCAGCGATACCACTTGGGTCTGATCGCGTACGCATGCGTGTTCATGACTTTTTATGTACCACAGCATCTGATAATATATACAAGACGTAAAATTCTTCTCCAGCCACTCCCACAAGGCCGCCGCCTTGTCTTCCAAGACCGCACCACAATACCTCACACCAACCCCCAACCCACCCATGCTCAACATCAAACCTAAACCGGGTTCTCTCCATTCCTAACGCACCCCGTCCTATCCGTCAACACCTTCGGACACGTAACCTTCTTGAAAGTAACATCAGGGTTGTCGGCATTCTTGAACCAATCAAAGCGCCAGTAGCACCCCTCCTTGAGCTTCTCGGGGAACCCGTCACACTCTGAGCGCGACGAGATACCGCCGTACTGCTTGCCCCAACCATTAGGAGGCGCACCCCACTGGTTCGTACATGCGTTGAAGATGCCAACACCGCCGCCGGGCATGGCCAGATCGAAGTGGTTTTGGCCGAGATCGCCGCCTGTATTGGTGGCTTGTACGACGAGCTTTTGGCCTGAGACAGGGCCGGATGTGAAGGTCAGTCTAGTGTGAGCTGTTAATTTGGGCCTCTGCATGGGAGGTGTGATGGAGAGAAACGTACTCGTAGCAAGCGCAGCACCAAGAGCCCTCATTTCCACCCGCGAGCTTGACGGCAGCGAATCCGTAGGCAAGAGTGTCGTCGACGGCCCAGGGGCTTTGATTAGTGCACATGTGTGCCACCCCGCCGTTCTCACAAGCGTTTTTCGAGGCCATGTTCGCCAACGGGTTGTCGGACTTGTCGCAGCTCTTGATGGGTGCGTTGACAGACGCTTTGCCCGACCAGCCGCAGGAGCCTTTGCAGCAATCCCAGTACCGCGTCGTTTTTCCGCTGCCGCTCTGGGCGACTGCCGACCCGGTCGCTAGAGCGAGGAGAGTGATGTGTTGGAGTGAGACAAGCATCTTAGGCAATGTGTTGATGGGTTGGATGGACCGTTCTCACGTGGTGTGAGTCGCAAAGGGTGGATGTCTTGGATCGAAAGGGTAGGGTAGAATTTGCTAGGTAGCCGGGACACAGTCTAATATACCTCTAGATTTACAGTATTGAGCCCCTCTGGTCGGCAGTATCGCATCCAGCCGATCGATCCAATGGAGCGCCCATGTTTCAAAACAGCAGCACAGCATAGCTAACCGCACTGAGCAAGAGTATCTCTTTCCACCTTCGCAATTTCCAGGGCCTGATACCAGGTTAGCGGCGCTCTTTGCTCCGAAATCCACATCTCCTCTTTCATCTCCACAAATGCTGTAATACGCAGCCTGTTCAATGATTGGCCGACACTTGCGGGGACCGACTCTCTGCGAAACAAACTACGCTCTTTCATTTGCTTGGAGACTACGACATGGTTGACGCGGATCGCAGAGGCAGCTGACCGATATGAGCGGGTGTTATGTATTTTGTAATTGATTGTTTGGGGTTCATATTGGCGGCGTCGGGATTGCGGGTCGGGTCTTCCTGGTATTTTGCCGGGATTTACTGTTTAGGGCGAAATTGGGCGTTTTGATGTGCCGACGTGGAGCCGTTGTGTTCTGTCTGATGACGACGCCTGGCATTTTGTGGGGTGCAGCGGACATATAGAGGTGCATTTGGGCTGGGTGGCAGCCAATGAAGGGCGGACTGAGGATACGAGGTCGAAAATGTGGGAGTTAGAGGTTCGCTGTGCGGTGCAGACATGTGCACCCTGGACGTCGTCTGACCAACATTTGGACTGATGGTCATCGCATAGTGTAGTATATAGACAGAATCAGTAGCAGAGTGGAACATTCGCTTGCCGTTTGGCAAATTTCATGTACCAATTGGGCGTGCCTAGAGTTTGGGCGTTCACCTGTCGTGGCAAAGATATGAGCTGACGCCGACTGCTATCTCATACATTGTAGAACCATTGAGTCGAATACCCCCAGCGACTTGGACTTCGAGTAGAGACGCAATGTAGCCATACTCTGGCTGCGGGAATTTCTGCGTGAGCTGGGTCGGCCTGCAAAAACGTGTCGCTAGGGTTCATCTAAAGGTGTTTGTCAAAAAGAATGAAAAGGGCAAAAACATACAACAGCGGGTATTCGCTAGTGGTCACCCACCTAACTACTAATCCGCCGATACGCTGCTTAAATATGGCTGAGCGAACGGGAAGCCTTGTTTTCAACGTTCTATGGTTGTATGTATTAGGCATACTTGATTATGTGGTATATATGTTAAGCGCATTTCCCTCCAGAGTGGCTCCAGATACAGCGCTAGTCCAATATGCGTGCGCTGAGGTCGCTTCCAGATCAGCCCGTTACGCCAGGTATTTTTTGGTAGGTAGGTAAGCAGGTCGCGAGCGAGGGTATCATTCTGCAGCATCGAAAATCAATGTTAAGTACCAACTGTTAGTACTATAATGTTTTTACGTATAGAGAAGCATCGAGCTCATGACGTCACCAGTGATGAGTCGGTGATGATTCGGAGATAAGAGCGAGCTACCCTCAGCAACCTGTCACAACTTCCCCAACAACTCTCAGTCACGATCACAGTTACACCAGTCACCTTCGCGTCCGCATCTCGTCCATTGCAGCTCTCGTACAATTTTTCACTTGAAATGCCACTCACCTGAGACATCTAGGAATTCTTCGCCTCTCAGTATGGCGCAAATCTCCCGGTCATTTTCCTAGCGCCTCGGCACCGGCCGTGGCAAGCGATGGCTGTGCCGGATCGCATGATCGTCATACCTCCTAACCCTCCCGTTGAGCACCGTTGAAAGCGTTTTGTTGAAGCATGGGTTTTGGTTTGGGAGAATTGCGTCGAACTATATTTGTATTGCAGCTTTTGACATTGAAGAGAGATGGCGCGACCGAAGTGGGCATGGCTTGCTTCGCTGACGCAGCATGGCGAGAAACCGCCGTGGATGCTTAAGCAAAGGAGCTCGGAAGGGTTTATCGTTGGGACTGTCAGTTTGGCGGTGTTCACAGTACGTTGTTTTGCATTTTGTTCCCAAATTGAAGCCATATAAACGATGATCACTAACGATTCATTTGCAGGACATGTTCCTCTACGGAGTCATAGTACCCGTTATACCTTTTGCGTTGGAATCAAAGGACCACGTAAAACCTAACAAAGGTACCATACCGCACTCAAACGAAGTTATCGAGCTTATCGAGCTAATGATACTCCAGTCCAATATTGGGTTTCAGTCCTCATCGCCATTTATGCCGCAGCTCTACTAGCGTTTTCCCCCATCTGCGGTTGGCTCGCAGATCGTAGTTCGTCACGACGATCACCACTTCTCATCGGTCTCCTTGCCTTACTTGGCGCTACCGTGCTGCTCAATGTAGGCTCAAGCATAGACGTGTTGATCGTCGGGCGGCTCTTGCAAGGGGCTTCTGCAGCTGTTGTGTGAGTACCGCCATTCCCATACCAGCGTAGGTAGTGGACCGTACTGATATTGAGTAGATGGGTTGTGGGTCTTGCCCTTCTAGCAGACACTGTACCTCAGGAACGACTCGCCCAAGCCATGGGCTACGTCGGGATTGGCATGAGCGTGGGTATCCTCATCGCGCCCATGCTGGGTGGCGTGGTATACGATCGGGCTGGGTACGATGCTGTATTTGCCATGGCGTATGGACTTGTTGGCATCGATATCGTTCTTCGGCTCCTCCTGGTCGAAAAGAAGGTTGCTGCGCGATGGGACCCTGAAGCTGTGGGACGACAGCGTTTGACGACCGAGGAGACTCCACATGCTCAAAGCGACATAGGAGCGACTACTGGAGCTGATGCCGGTTCTTCGGAAAAGAACGACGCGAAAGAAGTTTCGTCCTCCACTGCAACCGCCTCCGATCCCGAAAAGGCCATTACTGCAGCGCCAGAAGTACTTTCGTCGATGCCAGGACAGGAGGGCATTCCTCGTACCGACGCCGCAGTACGACGGGAACGCCGACGAGATCGTCTCCCACCCATTATATCCCTTCTCTATTCTCGCCGTCTCCTAGCCGCCCTCTTCGCGGCCATCATTCAAGCTGCAGTAATGACGTCATTCGACTCTGTGCTCACCCTCCATGCCGCAAAAACCTTCAACTGGAGCTCCACGGGCGCCGCTCTCCTCTTCCTTCCTATTGTGATACCATCCGTTACCGGTCCTCTGGTTGGATGGTTAAGCGATCGCTATGGCGGACGGTATCTCGCAACGGCCGGCTTCCTGTTTACATGTCCACCGCTGGTGTGTTTACGCTTCATTCAGTCTAACACGATACATGACAAAGCACTCTTGTGCGCACTACTCGCGCTCATTGGTCTCTTCCTCACGCTTACGTTTCCGCCCATCATGGCAGAGATAAGCGCGGTGGTGGAAGCGAAGGAGAAGAAGATGCTGGCGAATGGGGAGAAAGGGTATGGAAACGGGGGCGCGTATGCACAGGCGTATGCGTTGTTCAACATGGCCTTTGCCGCAGGGTGTATGATCGGGCCGTTGCTGGCGGGATTCATCGTACAGGAGAAAGGCTGGGCGACCATGTCGTGGGTTCTGGGACTCTTGTCTGCTGTTACAACAGTACCCACTTTCCTGTGGATGGGTGGCTTTCTCTTCGGCAAGAAGTGACTCGACGTTTACACAGGACGGAATCTAAAATCTCAGTCGTATCTATAACGACTGTCCGAAAGCATGGCATCAACGAAAGGAGCATCGCTGTAGATACTGGTACAGTATGTATGAATTCACTGGCCCAGTTCAAACTAGTGCGGTCAGACGTCTCTACTGGTATAGCTAGTCCGGAGGGTACTTAGTACTTGGTGTATTGAGAAACATGCCGCCTGCTAGAACACGACGCGGTTCAATGCTAGATGTATGACTCATGGGAGGTGGACGTAAACTGTTCGCTGTCGCAGGTAATGATAGGTTCTTTGGAAAAAGATTCAGCCTCTCAAAATCGGACTGCAGCTCGCACTTCGTTCATCGATCTAATGTCAAACTACTTCATGTGTATGGCAGAGCTAATTCGTAAATCAAGGGTACTAAATGCGTCGCGATCCGACATCAGCGGTGTTTACTTTTAGCTGTTACGCACTGAGATCTCCCTGAAAAGGCCTTCCAGATTTTGTTTTCAAGCTTTATTTCTACCCAGTTTGCATAATATCTAGACATTATCAATCATGTCCAACTCAAATGTCCCCAGATGTACCGACGGAGCCGAACCTTAACCCTCTGAATTGTTGCCGATTAATGATGACCGCGTATAGAAAACTTTGTATGCGCTTCTCAGCAAACCATATCACTTCGCCTATCTGTCAAGGGTTGCGGAAAGACCCCCGCATCAATAAGCGCAAAAGCGCTCCACTCTTCCGCCCCCTTTTCGGTCTTGAAATTCCACCAAATCCACCCCTGCGTCCTCCCCTCAAAAACACTCATCTGTGTTTCAATATACGCCCGCGTAGCATCCTTGTACTCCTGACTCCATTGCTTCACATCGTTCTGCCAGCCGCAATCTCCAATACGGTTGCTTCCAGGATACGTGCCGTCGTACCTGGCGCCAACACCACGTCCATTGAGATACTTTGCGCAATCTGTCATGGCGCCTGTCCACTCGCCGACGAAAGTCCATTTGTCACCGTTGGTGTACGAGGGAGCTGCGGCGCAGACTTGCTGGATGTGTTGATAGGGTTGCATAGCGATGAGGCCGTTGTCGAAGACTTGGTATTCGTGGTGGTCGACAGCGACATTCTGCGCGCCGTTGTCCGATGGAACGAGGAAATTATTCCAGGCGCCAGGGGTTTGGAATCCGTCGTGCAGTATGACGAGGGTATCTGATACATCGCGCACTTGGTTGAAGCCCTCGCGATAAAACTGCTTCGTGATCTCGTAGCTGAGTTTAGGGTTCAGGGGTTCGTTGAGGAGTTGGATGCCGACGACTACGTCTTGATAGGAGGCCTGAGCGTACTTGTTGGAGATGGTCTTGAGGACCTGGAGGGTTTGGTTGACAGTGTTTCCGCTTTGCCAGCCGGGTGAGTCGACGCGTTGACCCGAGTTGTCAAAGCCGTTTTGAGAGCCTGGTGCGCCGTGGAGGTCGATGATGACTTTGAGTCCGAGACCTCGAGCCCAGTCGATAGCGGCATCCATGAACGGTGCTGCGCCTTTAACGTAGGGAGAGTCAAAGGTATCGTAGGCCCAGTAGCCGATGGGTATACGGACGATATTGAAGCCTGAGTCGGCGATCTTTTTGAAATCTTGCCATGTCGCGAAGGAGTTCCAGTGTTGGGATAGGACTTTGAGGGCGGCGTCCCGACCTAGCTTTTCGCCCAGTGTGTATTCATCCACGATATCAGTGCGACCAGTATTATCGAATACCGATGGCGTGATCCATCTGGATACGAATCAGTACGTCAATTCACAACTACACGAGACTATAACTCACGGCTCCAGCACCAACCAGCCTCCAATATTAACACCGCGTACTTTCTCGGAACCCCACGCGAAATCGACGCCACGCTTTGTACTACGAAGAGTCAGCTGGAAAAATTCTAGAACAAAGCCTACAGCATTCCTATGGGAGTGGATTTTGCATGCTTCCGCCGCAGCCTGTCTCCTCTTCCAACAAGGAAATGAAAATTAAACGTACGCAGGAGCAGCCAACGTAGAACCGAAAGCCAGAGCGGCAGCCAAGGTACCCTTGAATAACATGATGATACGATTGTCTAGACGTGTCCAACGATAGTGCGCGGCGTTGAAATGGCAATGGTAACACGAGTTTTTAGATGGAATGCAGAGAACCAAGAAAGATGCAAACCGAAAATGCCTTGATAGCAACTCTGTATTAAGCAGGTTCGAGATTACAGCGAAACCGTGGGAACGACCGAAATAAGGACCAGGGAGCAAGGCCGGTTGCGGGTTATCCAATGACAGCTCCGAACGACGCTTGTTAGAAAGAATGTAAAATCGTGTTTTGACTGGGTAAGGAACCTTTTACCGCACGCTGCGTGTCTTCCCCACGACGAGAACGTTTGGCTAGACAGAAAAGGAAGAGAAGGGCGACGCGGTGATCGCGTCGCGTTACGAAGCGAACCTTCAGTATAAGTCCGCTTTAGCAGCCTCACCACGCAGACTAGACCGAACGATGCTGATGGCAGGGCCGTCCAGAAGCATGCAATCATGCGGTCTGCGCCTCCCAAAACCCTGCTCCTATGATCCAAAATTCGCTGAAGTGGTCAAAAGGGGTGACAGCGCCGGTTTCAACAAGTTGCTGAATGGTCGCTTGCATCAACATGAAACGCATGCTGGCGTTCCATTCGTTGCCGGCAGATAACAGGCTGAAGACCTGAAGGCGCAGTTCCAAGATATCTATCAAAAGCTCGCCCCCCGTAGCAAGGAATTAAATGCGCGTGCAGGTTTTCGAAGCATAAGTTGTCAGCGGCAGATTTGGTTCGGGTACGGTCGGCTACCAGGGGTCGGTGTTTGCGAAAGCGTATCGTGACCACACTACATCGCCACGGAACAATTCGCCGCATCGATAATTGCATTCAACAGGTTTCGCCGTTAGAGGGATGTAAATTCGACCAGCTGTTAATTTGCAGTTTTAGTGTTCGAGCCGTATGTGGATGTCCACGACACCTTACCGCACTACAGTGCATCGCCCCCACTTCACCTGCAGCTGCCTTAGCGCTGAGATGCTGCTATACGTACCCGGGACGTTGTTTTTAGGCATGCGCTACGGCCATACGATGCTCGTGTTCGTTATCGGTGACCGATCTTGGGGCCGGTTGTCGGAGGAGATCGCTATTAATGGACTGCTTGAGGTTACTTGGTCGCAGGCAAGGGCTTCGGCACCAGGCAAGTCTGCGCAAATGCGATGTACGAATTGCGCAAGAGTTCGTAAAAGACGAGTAGAGGTTGTTAGGGGAACGACACCGTGACGGCGCCAATATTATCGCTGCTGTGGCTGGTGTCGTAGCGCTACGCCTCGAGGACCATAAGGGTCCTGCCACGGCTAGCGGGGTCGAAGGTGAATAGGCTGCGTTTTACCAAGTCGGGCAATTTGTCGTCATCATGTGAAATCGCGAGCAGATCACTACGTTACAGGAATATTCCGTGATAAAGACAGTTCTACATACTATGCCCCGTCATGTGCCACCAAACTAATATGAAGCCACAAACTCCATTAAACACCATGTAAATGCCGTGCCATGTCGCTTTGAGAAACCGAAGAGTAAATACAATGAGGATGCCCGATGCGCCATACTATGCAAACATGCCGTCGATCCAGGTATCCGTGGAAAGGTGGCGACTTAGGAGACCTATAAAGAGTTAACGCCATCCGACTCGTCTCACACTTGGATTTGTACGCGGGTACGGGATGTCTCTCGGTGGGAGTGTAGTTACCTCGGAAATATTTTGCATCTCGATGTACGACTGTTGGTTGACATCGCGGCCAACGCGCCAGTAGACGTCTGTGTAGTCCGCACAATTCATCTCACGCAAAAACTGCTCGTCGTGCGTGATAACCAAGAGCTGGAAGTTGGCCTGCTTGCGTCGGATTTGGATAATCTGGCTGAGAGATTCAGCGAGACCCTTGATGTTCTGCTGGTCGAGGTTCGTGGTGGGTTCATCGAGAGCGATGAGGCCGCAGTTTGTGCCGAAGCATTCTGCGAGCGCCAGACGAATGACGATGCTGGCGAGCACCTTTTGGCCCGCGCTGCAACGACCGCGCATGTCCATCTCGGTCTGGTTCTTGATCATCACGACACGGTAGTTGTAAGAGCGATTGCCACGGCCGGACTCGTTGTCGGAGCGGATGCGGACTGTATCCACATCAGTACCCTGGTACGCGTTGCGCCAGAGCTCTTCGATAATGCGGTTGATTTCCTCCATCTTGAGCGAGTGGTACTTCAAGATGGCTTGGTCTAACGCATTTCCGTAACGTGCAAGGTCTTCGCAGGCGGCCTTGGTGGTCTCGACTTTGATATGCATTTCACGGTAGGTGGTCGCGGCGTCCTTGTACTCCTGTCGGTACTCATCGCCGAGCTCCGTCAACTGAACATCCATGTGCTTCATAGTAGAGCTGAGCTCAATCGCCTCCGCGTTCAAGCGATGGCGTTGGGCATTCCAGCGCTCACCCTCCATCTGCCAGTGTGCTTGATCGTTCTCTGCATTCTGATCTTCGAGTTCTTGAATCTCCCTGTCAAGCGTCTCCAGAGCTCGCTTGGCTTTTCGGTACCGGAGATTGTCAAAGATGGACTGCTTCGTGTGTTCGGTGTTACTTAAAGTATCCTCCATCTGCTTGATAAGGCGCGCAACTTGCGACATGTCTTGCTCGATACCCTGGATCTCCTGTTTGAGGTTGTCCATATCTTGCTGAGTTTGAGCCAGGCGCTGCGGTCCGCCCTTCTTGATGTATGTAGCAATTTCTTCCTCTGCGCCGTTCAGCTGACGGACACTGTCCGAGAGTCTTGAAGCCTGTTCATGTAAGCTCTGGACCTTTTCGTTGCCGCGACGATTGACTGCGTCGTAGTTGACCTGTGCTTGTTCCCTCTGGGGCACGAGAGCTTCAATGTCCGTATCGACAGCACGAAGCGCTTCCCGTTGCTTGGTATTGTCACCCCTATATTCTTCGATGCGCACGACCAACGCCTGCTTCTCCTTCAAGTTAGTTTGCGCAGCGCTCAACTCAGCGTTGATGTCGCGAACACGAATCTCGAGCATGCTCAAAAGCTTCCGCAACTTCTCTCGCTCGTTGGTAAGGTTTGCTAGCGTCGCTTTGGCGCTGCGACTCTCTTCGGTTGTCTTCTGAAGATCCTCTCGGATAGCGTTGATCCCTCTGGAAAGACCACCGGCTTTCTGCTTCTTCTTCAGACTAGCAATCTCGGTTTCGAGTTCGCCTACTTCGTTGTAGTACTTGAGTATGGAGCGCACATCTGCAGAAAGGGCGTCGACATCCCGCTTCGAGCTCTGCAAATCAATGATAACGGCGTCATGGTCCTCTAACTCTTTATTGACCACTTCGCGTTCCGACACGAGCTTTTCAAACTCCTTCTTAAGAGCGGGTAATTCCATGTCTCGTGCACGCACGGCCAACTCGTAGCTGGGTTTGGCGTTTCGCGCTGTTTCGAGCTCTGCGAACAACTCATCTGCGTTCTCCGCCGCGGCATTCTTCATGGCTTTGGCAACAGTTCCTTCAAGACCGGAAATGAAGCCAACCCTAGTGAAATGATCCGCTTTGTCATCTTTCAGCGTGCGCTTGCAGAGACGACATTGGTTGTGGTCTTTTGCAACCTTTAGGCAAGCTTGCATGTACTCCAACTGAGCCTCGATCTTAGCCTGGTCGGAAGATGTCAACTCGTAACTCTCCTCAAGCTCCGTCAAAGTTTCGTCAAAGTCTGCAATGTCGTCTTTTGCGATGGCTTCCAGAACTGTCTTCTCGTACTTCTGGAACTCCGCGCGCTTCTTCTTTTGCTCCGACTCGACGTTGGATAGCTTGTACTTGAGATTCTCAAGCCTTGAGAGAGCAATGTCACGCCGCGATTCCGCCTCTTTGAGTTTGGTGGCCCTCTCCGATACAGCCTGCTGGAAGGCGTCCTCCAGGGTGGCAACATCCCAGTCTGGATCAACAAGCTTCGATATGAGGGCATTGTGCACGTTCTTCATCGTCTCGAGACTGTGCTTTGCGCCCTTTAGCTTGTTCTGAGCAAAGTCAACCTGAGCAGTCTCAGCCGCAAGCTGAGTAGCTTCGACAAGTTCACCCTCTAAACGCTCTTTCTTCTCATCCACAGCTGACACCGTCTTGTCGGCTTCACGGATCCGCTCGTCGAACTGCCCACTAGCAGCATCGGAGTTAGCGTTCTTCAGTTGCGTCTCGGTCTCTTGCTTCCGATCCACGAGAATCGCCTCGGCACCTTCATCGGTCTGAATCTGGCTCATAGTCGTCTGTAGCTCTGAGATACGCCGATCATTTGCAGTGATCTGTGTCTTGCCGATGTCCTTGCGTTGGTTCAATCCTGACTTCTTAGCACTAAGCTGGTTGACCTCAACTTGTGCCTCCTGGAGCTCTGCCTGGGCTTCTTTGCGAGCACGCTCAAGAGCCTTGTTCTGCTCGCGCGAATGCTTTCCGAGGAGCTGCTGGAAGTCGGCAACTTGGTCGTCGCTGATGTCGTGCTCGAAGCCGCGGATGCTGTGACGCGAAGCAGTCTCCTTGATGAGGTTCTCGCGTCTTAGGAGATTACGCGCGTGCTGGTCTTTCTCAGCCTCGTGTTTGCCGACCTCACTCTGTTTCGCACCAAGCTCATCTCGGTAGCTCTGGAGATCCTTTTGCAGCGCAAGATACTGCTGTTTGTGCTCGTTGCGCTCTCCTTCGTAGTGTTGGACACGCTCTTCATACTGCTCCAGCATCGTCTCAAGCTCTTTGTCGCTCTCGGCCAGCACTTTTAGGTTATCCTCTAGAGACGTCACGTTCTCCTTGTTGGTCTGTAAAGCAACACGCTTGCCATTCAACTGCGCAATGAGTTGCTGGAACTTGGAAGCGTGGTCGTAAGCCTCGGTGGCTTTCTGTTGCGCATCGCTGCACTCAGCTTCGACGACCGCAAATCTATCCCTCATCTCCTCCATCTGATCGAAGAGCTGAGCTTGCTTCTGTTCACTCTTCTCGCCTCTCTCCTTATTCTCTTTGGCATGCTTCTCGTTGGCCTGGTAGGTGGCCAAGTCAAGAACTTTCTGCTTGCGAATGGCCTTGATGTTTTCGATAGCCTTAGTGTACTTTTCGGCTTCGAAGATGGAATCGAATTTCTTCTTCAAGTTAGAGGGCTCGCTCATTGGCCACAAGCTATCGTCTTGGTGACAGAAAATGACATTTTCCAGGATGGCTTTGGACACGCCCAGATACTGCGGCACGATCTGGTCCAGCTCGGCAACGCGGGTGGAGATGGTCTCGGTAAGACCATCGCGCTTCATCTCTAACGAGCCTTCAAGGGTCTTTTGAGTCCGCGTGGTCTTCTTCAAGGTGACTTGTAGGTTGCGAGTGGTGACCATGCGGACACCAGACGTAGATTGAAAGCCGAGCTTGACCTGGGCCATCATCTCCTTCTCACCCACCAGCTTCGGGTCATGAATGAATGCACCACCGGTCTTGCTGTTGGGTGGCAACTCGCCAGTAGTTGCATACTTGAGGCACTCGATGATGGTCTGGCAGATGGTTAGTCACCTTTCGCTCGTTCTCTATCAGAAGGACTTTCTTACCGTCTTGCCGGAGCCATTCCAGCCCACAATCAAAGTCAGTGGCGCATTGAATCGTATCACCTCGCCATGGGATGGTCCGAACGAGCGGATGCTGCATCTGTCAGAAGGTGTCAAACAGAGGAGACATGGGTTGAGACTTGCCCCAAGATCTGCATGCGGTCAATTTTGGACATGTTGTCGGTTGCGCTGTCCACCACGCGCGCTGTCCTAGTGGGTGGTTGTGTGCTATCTACTGCTCTCGAGCTTGGGTGGTCTGGGTTCTGCGGTGGATCGTTGGCGGAAGTCTAGGGTGCTGGGGCCTAATAAAGCGCGACGCGGGCACGGGCCTTGACCGACGCCTGTTCACGTGCCTTGGCCGGGCATCTGCAGTAAACAGAGAAGCAGTGAGACGATGGTTGCGCGGTGAATTGCCCTCTAGGCTAATCTCAACAGCACGCGATCGCATTCGCAGGGCGAACTAGAGTCACAGTGTGAAAAACTCGTGATCGTGGATGTAGCACCGTCATTGTGTCTCCAAGTCCCTCGTTCGACGATCGTCATCGACTAGTGCGCAAATCAAGGTCGTTGAATGCACGATACGCATCCTGCTCCCTTCACTCTCCCCCCCAGCTCAAAGTCCATGGTCGCAAGCGGGAGTCGTTCGCAATGTACCAGCAGAACGGCGCTGAGGTATGCCCGTGTCCCCGCATGCCAGGACGCATCGTCGGCAGGGTGTGCCGCGCCCACAATTGTACGATGAAGCTAACACTCTCCGATCCAGATGGCAGGCCTTCCGCCCATGTCGGGACTTGCGACCGACCACGCGCCGGATCTAAGCATGGGGCTAGACGACATGATGCCCATGGAGATGGACCTTTCGCAGCTCGACGACGGCGCACCCCCCAATGCCACGCCCACCAGCTTCACGCCCTTCTCGCAGCAGCTGCAGCCCGGCGTGGCCCCACCCTCGAGCGATGTCTACGCACTCACCCAGGAGGGCGCAGCCACGGGCGCGGGCGCCGGTCCGCTGCCGACCGGCTTCGGCGCCCCCAACTTGAACCCGTCCGGTAGCACACTGACCGAGTTCACAAAGCGGCGCAACTGGTCGCAGCGCGTGCTCGAGGAGCTGCGCGACTTCCTGCACATACTGACCCCCGACGGCAGGATACTCTATGTCTCGCCGTCGTGCAAGGCCCTCACCGGCTGGGAGCCCGGCCAGCTCATCGGCCGCTGGGTCAGCGAGTTTATCCATCCAGACGACAGCGGCATCTTCGTCAAGGAGTTCAACGAGTCCATCGCATCCGGCAACCCGCTGCGTTTCTTCTACCGCTTCCGCAAGATGGACGAGACGTGGGCCATTTTCGAGGCCCATGGCCACCCGCATCTGAGCAGCGATGCCAGCTCCTATGCCCCGCCCAACACGATGAACTGCCGCGGCTTCTTCATGATGGCTCGCCCGTATCCCACCAAGAATGCCGCCCTACTCGACTCCTTCCTCGAGCACAAGATTGAAAACGAACGGCTCATGAAGCGGATAGCGGAGCTCAAACGCGAGGAGCAGGAGGAACAAGACATGTCGGAGCACCATTGGCAGCAGAAGTCAGAGGCTATGTCATCTGTACCGCCGTCGGACACTCCGGCACGCGCCGAGAGTGAGAGCGCCGTTGCTGCGTACAATGCGATGCCCCCGCCTGCGAAGCCCGTCATATCGAACACGGCTCTCACGCGCCAGAACCTCGACGAAGCGCTAGCAGCAAGCAAGCCCGACAGCATCAATGACAAGATGGCGCGCTATGAAGGTGCGACACATCTGGAGACCATCGAGATGCTGACGGGTCTACGCTATCGCGACGGCGAGCGGTCTCAAGGCATCTCCACAGGAGAGCACAGCCCAATGCTGATCCGAGGCGACGCCGGTATTCAGATATCGCTTGACCGCGACGGAAGAACATCGTCAGACAAGAAGAAGAAATTGAAGATTGCAGACGAATACGTTTGTACCGATTGCGGCACCTTGGACTCTCCGGAGTGGAGGAAAGGTCCTAGCGGCCCAAAAACTTTGTGCAATGCTTGTGGCTGTAAGTTCTCCTTTCTCTATGTCAAAACACGACTGACCTCGACAGTGCGCTGGGCGAAGAAAGAGAAGAAAAGACAGAGCCAGTCGGGTGCCTCCCACACACCAGCTCTGCCGACGCAAACGAGTACCGATAGTTGATATTTTTCTACTCCCGCATCTAACACCTGACACAATTATCGTGCCCACATCGCTCGAGCGCGTACCCGGTCGGCTTCGAGCATCAGCCGTTCAAACCGGAAGAGGGTTCGCGGTGGCGAAGTCAATCTACGGACGGCTTGCGAAAGCGACACTCCGAACTTTGCAGCATGATGTGATCAACATTCGATGATCACTTTGAGTAAATCAGTATCCATGGGTGACCTGGATGTGGGGCAAACATGGCTGCCTCACTGTCTGTCCCATTTGGCGATACATCTGTATGAATAGACGATGTCCAGACATTGGACCTGCTTGAAGCTCGGCCACGATTCATTTCGTGAGCGCCACGCTGTAATACACATCAAAGGCTTTGTGACCGAGGCTTCGCATGTCGCGGTGTCCTACATATATGTGCTTTCTTTGGTTCGCATAGCGCCTCTGTTCTGGTTTGAGCTCTTTCAGTTCCATAGGAGCGCACATGTCAACCACAACTTGGCTATCACCATCTACCATGGGCCAGACTATATCAAGGCCACGGCACCCCCACTAAGAAATTTTCTCCCTGCTTCATCTTTCGATTTCATCCAAGCCTCCCCTCACCTGTCGAAAACGCGTGGCAGCATGCCAAACTTCCACATCACCGAGATCCATGATGAGGACCAATCCAAATGCCACGCGCCCACTGCCAGCGCGTGGCATGAGTGCTCTGGGTACATTGTGTCGGCGCCCTCGAGTTTAGGATCTGGGCGGCTGGTTGGGCAAGGTAAAATTGATATACCTGTGGATGAGCACGGACAGGATAACGCAGGTGTTGTAGAAAGGGTAGATGGTGTGTTTCTACGCCTCCGGCGGTGTAAAGTCGCTCGGAACGTCCCAGAGAGCAGGTCGTGGATCGTGACGATGAAGAAAATACTTCGTTATTGAACGGCTCGGGAGGTCCTCCCTTTCTAGACAAAGGTGTGATGTTTAACGAAGCACTGTCAACGCCTTGGACACCAGAGGAAATGACTATTTCGCGAGAAGGGTCCAAGTACACCTTAATTCCGAATTTAGAGATACCTCGCAACGACTACTCAGAAGCGCCTTTCGCTCGGCCTCCATATCTCCTCTCTACACAAGCTCAAAGGACATCGGGTTGGCAGGATCACAGGAGTGTAGACCCGTTACCTGAAGCATCCTGGAAGATGATTCCTTGGAGGTGATACAACTCATCGACGAGCTTTTGCAAGCTTGCCAGGTGAATTTGCGGCTTGAGAGTGAGCCATCTATGCCCACACGTAAGTGAGAATAGCGCGTTGAGAGCGTCTTCGACCTGGTGCACCCCTTTGGGCCCCTCTATGTACTAATTTCCATGCTCGAAAGGCTTCCAATCGAAGCAATACAATAAGACCCAAGTGCAGATAGCGATTTGCTCTTCTCCATCTGCTGGTTGTGACGAAATGTCGGCAACCAAAATCTGTACGGATGGCTAAAGAAATTAGATCGTACTGCAATTAAAGAGAAGCGTACAACTCATTGTCGGAGTCTTGTAGGAAGCCTTCACTAACGATCCTGACTGCGCGTACGACGTTGCCTTTCGTACGGGAATACAGCCTTTTCCACACCCTCCCCAAGCCATTGACCCACAATTGTGGGCAGTCTCGGCTGGCAGTATCGATATAATGCGTCAACAAGTAGGTGACACGTGGGTACGATCTCTTTCGCAGAGTTGCGAGCTCGACTGATTGTTCTCCAAGGTGATCGCGACCCGTCCTCATTCGCGTCGTCAAGGGGAAACGTATCTGGCTGGCTAAGTTGATCCGAAGTTGGCATGAAGTTGAGCTGGCCATCAAATCGAACTTGAGGATAATCATCGGTCGACGAAGGAGACCGTATTTTCGGTGCCAGTAATCAAGAAATGTCCTAGGGATAGTGCAACTTTGAGACCAAGGAGTGTGTACGGGTCTGTCACGTCAAGCAACACGCAAATGAATCTCCAGCGTGGGCAACGATGGTAGCGCAAGGTTTAAGAGCTAAGCGCGACTATTTCACAGCCTTGCCCTCGATATCTTGAGTTACTTGGGAAGCGAAGTGCAGGTCGTAAGTTCAAGCCAGGGAAGACGTGCGCGAGTATGGCAACATGTAGGGAATCAAAGTGACGACTGCGTCCTGGTTCCCCCTTACGGAAGTAACGTGGGGTGCAACTCATAACTTGTAGCTTGGTTCCAAGGCCTTTCGTACGAGCTCAAGTGCTCTCTCTGCAGTACCCCTACAATCGATAAGTGTTGAGCTTGAGGAAGGATAGGCTTCACTTACCAGGAAGACTGAAACCCCGCTCCGGCATGTCCATAATTGTGCACAACAGGCACGCCGTTACTCCACTTCTCCAGCTCAATCCTTGGTCCGCCTTTCCTTGAAGCTGCAGCACACCACGTCAGCCAAATATCCACAGCATGTCGCCTCACTCAACAAATAGATTGCGATTTGGAAACACTTACGCCTTAATCCCACGTTGTGACTGATCACCTGCAGATCCTCCGGTTTCCCTAGCTCAGGACACAGCTCACAGCAACGCTTCATGATATCCTCGCTCAAATCCATGTCGATCTCAGCAGACCAGTTGTTGTCCTGCCGACTTCCGCCTAGGATTACGCCGCCTCCATTAGGACGTGGGAAGACGTAGGTGGTTGTTGGGTCGATTCTGGCAGGGGAGCGGAGGTACATGCGTTGGATGGGTGTCTGTACCGATGGTCAGAACCTCTTACGAAGAGCTTAGGGGCAAATCGTTTCTAGATACATACTTTCGGTTCTGCGATCAAGACTGTTTGGCCGCGCGTAGGATAGAGATTCGTATCCTTGACATCCGCGAGCGTGAGGGAGCCGAGCGCCGAGCAGTTCACAAGTAAAGTGGTGGTAGGGAAAGACGCGAGGAGGGTAGTCAGTGATGGGAAGTGTCTCCTGATCATTTTGATGCCCTTCTTGAGCGCTTGCGCTTGCAGCCTGATATCATGTTAGTTCCATTATCTTCAAGCCACAACATGGGAAGAGACTCACCACCCCAAATGAACCTGCGTATTAATCCTAAACGTAGTCCCAAATTCCACTCCAAACACCGCTCCCATCGGCAGCTCCTCCTTTCCCAACGCTCTCAAACCCCCGACTAACTCCTCATACCACACGCGCCCCGTGCCCTCACTCAAAATCCCCGTCTGTTCGATCTCCGCATCGAACACACCCCACATTCCCATCCTTCCGATCCCAACTTCCTCGCCAACGCCCTCCCTGTCAACCATCTCTGCGAATCTGTTGAACGTAACGCGGTCGTAGTGCTCGAGTGGTCCGTTGTCGCTCGCCATGCTGCACCAGTTTGCGCCTGCCCAGGGGGAAGCATAGTCGATAGAGCGGTCGCCGGGGAAGTACTTTGCAGCTATTGTGATGGTCGAGGTGGGGTAGGCGGTGCGGAGAGTGAGGGCGGTGGTGAGCCCGATCACGCCGGCGCCGAGAATGAGGAAGTGCGGTGGGGATGGAGATGGAGATGCCATTATTGTGTCTTGGCTGGTAGGCATGGTGAGTGTGAGGGATTCGTGTGCTCGAATTGGCGAAGTCAGGTGCTAAGCCGATGAAGAGATGACCAGAAAAAGGTTCAGAAGATGGACGCGATAAGCTACCGTGAGACGGAAAGCAACGTCACCTTTATACAAAGTCAGCAGAAGACCAAGCACGCCCCATACACCGACCGCATGAGTCTTCACATAAACCAAGTGCGTCTCATCGAGACCCTTCCACCTCCGCTCTCTTCTCCGACGGCTCAAGTTCGCCGACGGAAAATCCTTCCGTGCCGAGAGCAGATCCAATCAACACCTCTAGCCGTAGTCCTTGCAAGGCACCGGCATAGAAAAGGAAAGGAAATGTCCCAGGATAGCGGGACTACTCACCTAGTCCTCGGAGCTCGCGTTATTGGCAGTCGGAATATATGAACGTGCTTTGCGCTGCGAAAGTGACGACATCGGAGTTCCCGAACTAGACTAGTGCAGCATAGCTTCCGCAACTAGGAACGTTGCTGCGTCTGAATGTGGGCAGCTATATAGTCGTGCACTAGCTTCTGACTCCAGTGCGGCGTCTCATGTCGTTTTCTCATGTCGTTTTCTCATGTCGTTTTCTCATGTCGTTAACTCGTGCAGTTGGAGAGCGTTGCTGTGTCAATGTCATCGGATGAGGGCCGGAACACGAGGTAGTCCCGAGTATATGTTACGCACCCGTACAACATACTCAATTGTTCAATATGCTGGATGATGCAGTCGTAATAATTCCAGCGTCTACTATACTACTTCATGGCGCTTGGATCTAAGGCGAACCGCGGGAAGTTGTTCGTACTCTGCAACAAACCGTCTTTTATTACTTAGAGCACGTCGTGACCTCGCAATAGAACTTCTGGCTCATGCCACAGGTGCTGATGCACTTTTCGCGAGACATTGCGTAGAAGAGTTGAATCTACAAGCGCACCCCGTCCTTTCCGAAAAAAATAAAACTAGAAAGCAGACCACGGAGTCAAGCAGAATTTTATTCAATCATACATTTAATGTCTGAAATACATGTGAGGTTCCAATGTCCTCTGGTATCCACCGTCACATTCATGTCGATCTACGCCAAACACCTGACATGCCATACTATTCCTTAGTACGCAACCATGGCATTCAAACCCTGCGTCTCGCGATCAAAGTTCTTGTGCTGCGAGATAGCAAACGTGTATGCATCAACAAAGTCCTTCGCGCCCTTCGCCATCTGAACAGCCTCTTTGAAGCTTGACGGGCTCACCTGCGCCGCAGTCACAACACCGTAAGACTCCACAGTTTCACCCGAAGTCGAGAATTCCATGCCAGGCAGATCGCAAGCGTCCTTGACAAACTGGACGGCTTCGCCAGTAGCACCAATGGCCTTGAGGTGACCGAAGGATTCGCGAACCCAGTGAACAGCGCGGCCACTCTTGCGAAGCGTCTCCACCGATTGCGCACCGCCAGGGACGAAGACGCTGTCGAAGAGGGTGGACCGCATACCCTCGAGGTGGTGGTCTGCCGTTACACCCTTGCCGGTAGACTTATCCTCGCCTGCGGCAAAGATCTTGTTCCTTCGCGGGCTAATGGTGAAGGGCAGGGCGCCCGCGGCTGTCAGAGCAGCCTTGATGCCGTTGTAAGCCACGGCGTCGTAGCCATCGGCAATGAGAATGGCAATCATACGGGTTGCAATCGTCGGCGTCTCGGGTGCGTAATCGAGTTGGGACAACCCTTGTGCGGTCTTGTTGTGCTTGGGGCGAGTCTGCTCCTGTGGCATCTCGCCACCGACCATCTCCGCGACTGATTGTGCAAGCTCAAGATCGATCTCGGCCAGACGTGTGGTCATGCGACCATAAACAATGGGATCATCACAGTGGTCCAGCTCGAACGCCAATGCAGCCTGAACGTGGGTCTTCTCGGGCGCCGAGAGCGAGTTGTAGAAAAGTTCGGCCTGGTTTTTGTGCTCCTTGAACTTGGTGCTCTTCATGCGAGCCTTCATGCCCACAACCTTCTCGGCATAATCGACGTAAGCCCCCTCGTCCTGGGTTGCCGGTGGAACGTTGTCAAAGCGGTTGGGCCAGTAGTTGACAGTGCCCTTGGTGATGGTATGCCTCATGGCGCCATCGCGGTTGAAGTTCATGACGGGGCAGACGGGCTTGTTGATAGGCAGTTCCTCCCAGTTGACGCCCAGGCGGCTCAACTGTGTATCCTGGTAGGAGAAATTTCGTCCCTGAAGCAGCGGGTCATTGCTCAATCCGATACCTGGAACAATGTGGCCTGTTGCGAATGCCACCTGCTCCGTCTGTGTGAAATACTCGTCGACGTTCCTGTTCAATTCGAGTTGACCAATGTACCGGATGGGCACCAACTCTTCCGGCCACAGCTTGGTCGCGTCCAAAATATCAAAGTCGAAGTCATGCTCATTGGCCTCTGGGATGACCTGGATGCCGAACTTCCACCTCGGGTATGATCCGGCCTCAATGGCAGCCCACAAATCCTTGCGGTGGAAGTCGGGATCTTGTCCAGCAATCTTTAGAGCCTCATCCCAAACAAAGCTATGTACGCCCAACTCTGGTGTCCAAATGAACTTGACGAAATGTCTCTCGCCCTTGTCGTTTGTAAGCGTGAAAGTATTCACACCAAAACCTTGCATCATGCGGTAAGACCGAGGAATGGCCCGGTCGGACATGGTCCACATGAACATGTGTGTAGCCTCGGGATGCATGAACTGGAAGTCCCAGAAGTTGTTGTGTGCGGATTGTGCCTGTGAGGGTTAGTAGCGACACATTGTGGACGAGGCAATGACTGACCTGAGGAATCTCATTGTGAGGCTCCGGCTTTCCAGCGTGAATAACGTCCGGGAACTTCATCGCATCCTGAATGAAGAAAATTGGGATATTATTACCCACAATATCCCAGTTGCCCTCTTCAGTGTAGAACTTGACAGCGAAGCCACGAACATCGCGGACTGTGTCAGCGGAGCCGCGGCTCCCCAGCACTGTTGAGAAGCGAACGAAGATAGGAGTCTCGCGAGAGGTATCCGTGAGAATGCCGGCAGAAGTGACGTCTGAAGCCGACTCGAAGAGAGTAAACTTTCCGTGGGCACCGGCGCCGCGAGCATGGACGACGCGCTCTGGGATGCGTTCGTGGTCGAAACGGTGGATCTTGAGAACGTCAGATTTTGTGACACGAAAGGCAGGAGCAGGTCTGACCATACCTTCTCACGCCCGAAGGTATCTTCAAGCAGCATCGGACCGGTCTTGTCCTCACTCTGGACCCCTAACCAGTCATCCGTGTTGTTCTGCTTGACTCCATAGTCGCTCGTCATCTTCCAGCTCTTGTCATGCACATCCTTGGTTTCGGTCGCAAGATCCGCGATCTTCTTGTTTGGTGCTCCAGCCATGTCTTTAACTTTCTCGGTAGCCGAGGAGAGGATTGAAGAAGCCATAAGGCGTCGAGCGGGATCAATTGGCTAGACAAGAGACTAAGAGAGCAATTGACTGAGTGCCTGAGTGCGAGTGTCGGTGGGGCGATATATAAGGCAAATGTTTTTGCAATTGGCCATGACGTAGCATTAACATCACTCACGCCTCTACGTGCGTTGTTCGTTCGCCCATGCGACGTTTGAGCCTTCCACGCGCTGTCCCTTTCAAGGTGCACACGCCGGCCGTTGGCCGAGTTGGGCGCATTCGAGGGCCGCGAGCCAATGGGATTTCCGATGATTCAATGATTTCATCGAGAAATGCGTGTGCATCAGAATTACCGTGCCGCTAGCGTCTCGTCATGCGAATCACACTTTGCCATGCTAGGCCGGTCTCCGCAATCGAGAAGTCGATGCTGAGAAATACCTCTCATCTTGACCGTCTTTCCAAGCTTTTGCCCCCAAGGCTCCGTTCACGACGGCGAACCGAGCCCCGATATAACATATTCAACAACCCCTTCCAGTGTTGCGGCATTCCTGAGAGGAAAGTGAATTTTTGAGAATCCAGACGGCAGTGGCAATGCGGGGCTAAACAGTGCACGTGACTTACCCCTCACCAATAAGGCGATACCCTTTGGACACGGAACGGCTCATCTCTTCGGCATTACCATGTGTGCATCGAGACATCAAGCATTTCTCAACTCTGTCCTTTGACGATGTTGGTAAACAACACCCAACTCTTGTGTGTTGACTACCGCTCCCGGCCAAACAGCACATCATGGATTTCAACAAGTGATGCAATTGCTGCCTGGCCGTCCTTTTCATGGAATCAACTTTCATCGACACAGGAACCGAGACTTATGACCCGAATCGTTACTTACCATAGGTGATGCTGATGTCGGCATCACATCCCTCTTCGGAGATTATTTCGGAGAAAACCAAGTACGTACGGCAAACTGATTGCGCGAAAGGTGCTCCTCGACCCGAAGCCAAAGCGCGAGCGTCGGAAAGAAGAACCCGGATAATGCGATACAACATCGGTGGTGAAGCCGAATAAACGCTCGACCTTCCTAACTTAGCATGAGGGCGGTCTGAACTCGCTTGGTGCCCAGTTTCTTCCCCGCTTGCTCCTTCGAACGTTGAGATGGACGTGCTTCGATAGACGGTTTTCCCAGGTTGCCGCGAGTACTACAGCTCATTGTCAAAATACCTGCAACCAAAAGCTAGTATGCGCAGACGCAAGTGGTCCGTATACGAGAGAGTATTTGTGCATCTCACACGCATGTTGGGCGGAACGTGGCGAACGTTGGAGACATGTGGGGGAAGTTTTCCATGCGTGAACGTTGAGCCAACCTCGGACTGGCGCCTTGGCACCACTTCGTTATCCACGTAGAGCGTCCGTGGACCGCATTTCTGCTCACTCCATGGCTCAGAATCCACACTCGCTTGTGTTGGATCCAGTAATTGCTCGGAGGTTTCTATACGCTTATCTGATTGCGCTGAAGCTTGGCTGCATGCCTCTCCAACAGCCAAGTGTTATAGCAGTTAGTCGTGGACTCGATATGGAAAGATCTACGTTTTATCGCAAGCTGCCAGGCATCAAGTGACTCGTCAATGGAAAGCCGACGAGGGATATATAAAGGTGCTCAATGGGTAGGCGTTGGCTTGTCTTGTCCTTCACGCCCTTCACTCCAAGACACACTCTTTTCGACAATGTTGTCTTCACTGATCAACGTGCTGATAGCCGGCGCTCTCGTACCAACAGTTCTGTCGAGTGTCATACCTTCACATCGTTCTTCGCAAAGTTCAAAACGGGAACCAATCGATCAAGCAGTCCTCTCCGCTCAAGGCTTCCCCGTCCCCAATCCCACAGAGTCCTACTGGCAAGTCCCGGAACACCGCATCGCCAACCACCGCACCACTGAAGAATTGCCCACCGACAAGACCTTCGACTATGTGATCATCGGCTCCGGTGTCTCGGGCGCAGCTGTCGCCATGAAACTACTGGACCACAACCCTGAGCTCTCAATCTTGATGCTTGAGGCGCGAAAAGCTGCATCGGGTGCGTCGGGCCGCAATGGTGGACATTGCCGTCCCGGCATGTGGAAGAGTATCAAGACCTGGGTTGAGACTTATGGCGAAGATGAGGCTGTTAGGCTACAGAAGATGGAACAAGACTGTGTCAACGACGTGCGCGACTTTGTCCGAGCGCACAACGTGTCTAGCGGCTTTCAGGAGGTCGAGACTGCTGATCTGTACTGGACGAAGGAGGCCTTTGATAAGGCAGTCAAGGTGTGGGAGTTCCAGCAAGAACTTGAGCAACGTCGTCCCAACGATGTCGCAAAGAACAACAGGACCGTCTATGCCGGCCAAGCTGCGAGAGACTACTGGCAATGGCCCGAGATCTTGGGTGCGATCACTTTCCGGGCGTCAACCCAGAACCCGTACCTCACGGTATGTGCCATGCTTGAGCAGGGCCTCGCCAAGGGCCTCAATTTGCAAACCAACACCCTGGCCCTGAGTTTGAATCAGCTTTCCAAAGAGAGTACGACTGGAGCAAAGTGGGAAGTAGAGACAGACCGGGGTACGGTCACAGGAAAGCAAGTGGTGCTCGCAACGAACGGCTTCACCAATGCAATCCACCCCGGCTTTGCAAGCGCCGGATTTCTCACCCCAGACCGAAGCCAGGTCGCAGCTGTCCACCCCGAAGCCGAGACATCAAACAACACTGTCTTCCATCGCAGCGCTTCCTACCCCGACCTGCACAGCGGTAACAACTACATCGTTGTGCGTGCTCCGGGTGACGTTGGAGAAGGCGACGTCATCTACGGCGGCGGCAAGCAGTTTTCGCCAACCCGAGAGATGAACATCACCGACGACTCGGTCATCAATGAGGACATCGCACTTCACCTCCAGCGGGTTGGACGCACAGTGTACGGACACAAGAATTGGGGCGAGACCACCACCGTGCTAAAAGAATGGACTGGCATCACGTGTGTTTCGGGCGACGGGCTCCCTGTTGTTGGAGCTGTGCCTGGCGAGGACGGGCTTTGGGCCCAGGTATGCATGAACGGTCATGGTATGGCTTGGGCATTCCGCAGCGCAGAGGCGCTCGTGCATATGATGACAGCGGGACAGGCGCCAGAATGGTTCCCCACGGCTTTTAACATTGAGCGCGCATTTACGTAGGAAGACGATAGGTCCTAATTGTGGGTATGAGCATCTAAGGGATAGGCGGGTTGGTTTTAAGAACACTAGGTGCTGAGACGCATCTATTACGTTTACCAGTCTTGTAACCCAAATGTACGGATTAGCCCACTGCCACTTCTCTTACGAACAACATACAGGGTCAGACCTGAGACTATTGTTGACTTTGTCCAGTAGACGTTGCGAGTCTCTTCGACCATGTGTTGCTCTCAGCCCGAGCTTTGATATTTCCTGAGCAGAGTAGTTCCAGGTAGTACCAATCGGCCTGGAAGATGCTCACACCGTTACATGGTGTGAGAAGAAGTTGGAAGCAAGTTCTAGTTGGACCACGTTGTAAGCTGATTAGGCCAGCCTGACGACGAAGAGGTAGCCGATCGACAATACTAACATTGTGATTCGCAGGGCCGCGTTAACGATTACCCCTCCACGCCTCCACGCATCCTTCGATGCCTAACCCGAAGTTGCATTTTGCGCGAGCGGCAGACGGCGTTTTCGCGCTACTAGACATAGACTTGCAGACGTCTTTGTGACACTAGGCCTTGAGGTGCATCTTCGCCGTTTCGACCTACCGCATCGATAACTTGGCACATTAGCATTCACGGCGCGGCAACCGTTAGCGCAAGCTAAGGCAGCTGCTCCTTTTAGAACAGATCAGGTCAGACGCGCATGAGCAGCAAGCGCGTCGCATCGTGGCGCAGATAGGACGCGACGTGCGACGTGGGGTCTCGGCAATGCGGTTGACAACCTTACAGGAGATCAGGGCGGCTCTTTTGGAAAATTGTTGCTGGAGGGTATGTATTTGGCAGAGACGACAGGTTCCTATCGAGGGATATCTGCTAAGTCTCGGCAACAGTCTCATATGCCGCGCCGAACATATCCGGATCTTTGCGATCTGTCGTCGCGTATCGGTTTGTGGCTCATTGGCGTGGAGGTTTGCTGCAGATCTTGTTTTTGCTTTTCTCAGCCAGGCTCAGGGCCTGGGAGAGACCAGCAAAATCCAATTTGGCACTGCTGAGTATACATGGATCCATCAGCTGAGCCTTTCGGGTTGGAATGTGGTGCGCACTGTCGTCGCCGTGGACTGTTAAAGGGATCTATGAGGTAGTAGGGGGGTTTGTTTACTGTGTCATCATTAGTTAGGAGGAGGAATTCCAGCCACTCTGCGTGGGGTGAAACATATGCCCTTCCAAATTCTGACCTGGATCAGCTCAGTGTTGCCGGTGGGCTTTATCGCGCATGCGGATAGACAAGGAAAGAAGAGGGGCCATCGCGGCTGGCTCACTGCAGGCGTCAGGCATAGCTGGAGAGCCCTCATGGAACATGTGAAGAGCTGGTCAGGCAGACTTGAGCCAAGCAGGGCTGCGGAATTTAGGCCAATAAACCCCGCGGTTGACATGCTTCCTCGCACAGCGCTTCTACGGGAAGGTGATTCGTGGCATTTGAAAATGCAAAGTCCCAATCACACCTCAGCCTTGCAAGTATAAGTGCCAGGAAAGTGTTTGATCGTGTCCAAATTCTCTTGGGATTATCGCACCCGGTCCTCTTATCTCCGCTGGGCTCGCTCTGAGAGCACTGGAAAGTAGTGCGTTTACTGCAGAGGACTACGCGTCTCATGCATCTTCGCCTGACATCGCAGACGTTGCTTTTACCTTGATGCCCCGCATGCGGGAGGGAGGCACGAGTAGAAGATCTCGTGGGGAATGCGGCGATCAGCCCGGTTTGAGACGCAAGCCGACTGAGATGCGAGGCGGAAGTTGAGCCCGCCGTGCCCGTAGAGCCCGCAGTAACCGAACATAGCCGGAAGGATAGGGCAATACTGCACCCAAGGACACGTGTAGAGGTAGGCCAGCTACTGAGAGGACTATGAGCGGACTGGGAAACGTAGGGCATGCTGCGAGCGGTCATCGCAGGTTGAAGAGAGACGAAGGCTGAAAGTTTCCGGCGGACGCGACTCCGAACGGGGCCAGGGGTGGCCTCTGTCGTCGAGCGATCGGCCTGTCTGAAACCGCAGTTTCGCTCTGCAAGGCTGCCGATTGGCGATGGCATCGACGCGTTGCTGCAACGCCCCCATTTCTTCCGCTGGTGAGGTGAGGCGCGTCGGGTCGTCAACTCTGTGTGAATTCTGGGCTGTGCCTCCGTGTCACGATCGACGCCGGGCCGAAGCGCTAGCCCGAGAAAGTAAGCGCTAGTCGCGCGAGTCCTGGCCACCCTTGCCGCCGTTAGACGATGTGATACAATACTGACTGACAGGAGGCTAGCGGGCGTGGAGCATTTCTTGTGCTCTGGTCAAGAGAACGTCTACTCCCAGGATGCCACATACGATCTGCTTCCTCTCACGCACATCATGCACTGGTCGGCAGTGACACCGGCTCCGCTGCGGTCCAAGTGACGAGCGACGCTTGCCACGACCTTGCTGGCACCACAAAATAAGCGGTACGTTATTGCGTGTTCCAGCCCTGACTCGGCGCCGTGGATGGTTTCTGCGTTTGGGAGTCCAGTTTTCTGAGTTTGTCCAGCGACGAGAGCAAACGACCATGGCGGCCCGACTGATTGATGGGTCTCGGCGCTGGTCACCGCGATCCCGTCGTCGCTGCAGCTGCCCCATGACGGTATGGACGCGCAAGGGCGGCTCTTGACGTAGCACCCGTTGTGTCTGCACGCTGGCACGGGTCCACTTTGACGAGTGTCTTCAGGCTCGAAGAGAGGTCGCAGAACACATGGCACCCCGGTCCGGAATAATAGCTCACTGGGAGAAGCCCAGACAGCAGCATGCGGAGGGCTCTCGGGTCTTGTGCTCCGCGTCGTCTTCCGCGGTCAAGCTGAACCGCATTGGGGCATGATGAGGGTGCCGGGAGGGCAGACGGGAACGCAGACGGGGACGCAGACGAGGACGCAGACGGAGACGCAGACGGGGACGCAGACGCAGACGCAGACGGGCACGCAGACGGGGAGCAGACGGGGAGCAGGACCCAGGCGGCTGGCGGGCGGAGCTGCACAGAGGCATTGTGCCGTATTGTCAATACTCTCGCGCTGGCAGCAAACGTTGTGGCTAGCAGTGCCGCACACAAAGCATCGGCCACAGGGCTGATCTGATGATGTTCCGGCCTGCGTCGAGTCTGCGCGACCTGGGCTGGCCGGCGTCGCTTCCGCTAGGATCTGCCATGGCGTTTGCGAGCCGGCTAATGTATCGGGTCTAGTGCGCGCGGCCTCTTCTTGGGCGGCGCGGCTGCCATGTGACGAGACTCGCGGAGCAGCGAGTTGCTGGCTGCTCCCTTCTCCCTCCTCGCCTCTCCCCTCTCGCGCCGTGTGGACAAGGCCGAGATGGCCCGGCGCCTGCAGCATCGCGCCGTGGCTCTCGAGACGCCGGGCGCGGGTGCCGTCCAGCCACGGCGGGCGAGGTGTCTTGCGCGCATGATCGGGGAGTCTGCCTCCTCAAGCAGACGGGCCTCCACGGGCGGCGATTGGACGCGCCCACTAAGGCCGTCACCAACATGGCTGCTGCAGGCGGGCGCTCAGCAAGCCCGGGGACCCATGCGCATGCCGACCCTGGTCGCTGCCCTCTCCCGGTGCGGCCAACGGCTGTACAAGAGTGTAGCAGTCCATGTTGCCAAAACGGCAGCGGTAGTAATCTAACAGCTTGCGAGAAAGGACCGTCTGCTCGGAGCTGCGATGGCTCTCTTATAAAATCACCCCACGGCCCCAGTGTGCCCCTTTGGACCCGCGTTGCCCTCGCTGCCCTTCTCCTCGCACATTTCTCGACCCCCTTCCTGGCCGGGTACCTTGCTGCTCCCACGCACACCCACCACCTTGCTCCACGCCGCCCGCCGCCCGCCGCCGCCGTTGCT
>Ga0247733_1000236_pt1 | contig 54010 bp, 41 predicted proteins | sample UWRJL043104R2_FD_180932 | JGI IMG/M metagenome (GOLD analysis project Ga0247733, IMG submission 180932) | Plant litter microbial communities from Arlington Agricultural Research Station in Wisconsin, United States - UWRJ-L043-104R-2 | ecosystem: Environmental > Terrestrial > Plant litter >...
AGAATTGAGGAAATTGAGGCATGCCTGGGAATTGGGGCATTCGAGGCATCTGTGGCATTTGGAATGGGAACGAGGGAAGTTGACCGGGTAGCCATGTCTGTTCCGGTTCCTCGGGCTGGAAATAATAACGTGGTGAGCGCAGGGGCTGGGAGGCGGGAGAGCTGACGCTGACTGGGGAACGCGCACCTGAATAGGCATCGGCATCTGCTTGTAAAAGCGCATTCGCGGTTTGCTCGCTCTCTGGCCCATTCAGGATTCGCAACTCGTTGGTGTTATAGGAATCACAGGTGTTGCACTTATTCCCCAGCCAATGATACTTCACAGAGGATTTGGCGGAGCAATCGTTGCACTGGACAACAGCTCGTGTATCGGCGAATTGCTCTGGCATCGGTTGACTCTCAATCGCCTGGGTGAGTTTCTGCCACTGTAGCTCCATGTTGACGGCGCTCTTTTTGCACGTGGGGCATTTGTACGCCGTCTCCATGTATTGGTTGTAGCATCCCTTGTGTAAATAGTGGCCACATGGCATGGACACGACGGCGGTCGAGGAGTTGAACAGGTATTCGCCGCATATGGGACAGTTGCAGTCGGTGGCGCGTTCAATACACTTATGGCTCAAGGCGTGGGCGATGGATATGCAGACATTGCAGTTCTACATCATGTCAGAATAATCGGAGCAGACAAAAGACGACCCTACCTTGCAATGCATGTAGTCCTTGCCCAATCCCGCACCTCTTCTGCAAATACCGCAGTCTACGCAGTGGTAGATCTTTTTGTTGCTGTTGTTGTCCCACAACTTGCAGACTTCGCAATAATAGCATGCCGCTTGCATCCCGCACTGCACACAGTACTCGCCCGCCTTCTGGGGCGTGCCACAGCTCATACAGAGCATGTTCTGCGTCTTCACACGATTCAGGTCATGGTCTTCCACGGCATCGTGACAGTGTCGACACGTGTACCACCGCCGACACTCGTAGCACTGCACCTTGACGTTGCGCTTGTAGTGCTGACATCCTAGCGAGACGTGCTCCTCAAAGTTCTCGAACTCGTCGTCTTCGATGGCGACGTCGGCGTCTGGAACGTGATCCGCGGGTCGGGCCCGATACGTGGGCTCTGTATCTCCCGGGCGCAGGTTGAAAGGGTTCTCGGGGTCGACGTCGGAGGCAGCAGAGACGGGCGAGGAAATGTGGGTTTCGGAGAAGACCGACTGGCCCGACGTGGGCGTAAAGGGGCGATCGTGCGAGATGAAGCTGCTCGGCGATGTTGGACGTAGGTAGTTGTACTGCTCCGTCATCAAGCCATGCATCAGGCGGGCCTTGTCCTCATCCGCGATGGCCAGGTCCCTTATTTGATGCATGCGGGCCCGCAGATGACGCATCCCATCGTCTGCAGGCAGCGACTCGGACATGGTGGGCGCATTCTGTCCGCTTGCGAGGGAGAGTGGGTTGCGCGCGCGGTGTGCGTCGGCGGAGGCGGGCGGCGCAGGGAGCGGCGAGTCGAGCTGGAACTGGCGCAGCTGTGTCGCGAGCGTGTGTGAGGGGTTGGAAGACATGTCCGCGTCGGCGGGGATGTCGATGGGCGCCCTCGGTGCGGTAGCTCGGCGCGATAAGCTCCTCGAAGCTTCCTGCACTGTGCCGTCATGCCCTCCCCGCGCCTCGCCCACAGTCGCTGGACGGGGCCGTCGCAGCGCCTCGGCCCCTTGCAAGAGCGGGAGTGCATCGTCGTCGAGTGCTACATGGCCGTCGCCAGCAGCGACGTCGAGCGCAGTGGCATACGAAGAATTGGCATTGGCATGTGACAGCGGGCGGCCGTTCGCTGCGGCGGGGGGCGCTGCGCTGGAAAAGCGTCGCGCCTGGCGGACTACAGGGTCAATAACAAAGGACGAGAAGAGACTCATGAGGACATGCTTCGCTACAGCTCGGGGTGCGGTGCGAGAGGCGTGGGACGTGGGAGGGTAGTGGTCTCGTGCCCGAGGCTGCTGCACCGTCACCGTTCCAGGGCTTGCCCGAGGCTTGTAAGGTGGCACCTGCCACCGACTGTCACGCCCACTCCCACTCCTACGCCCCGTCCTCGTCACCTCTGCACAGACACCGCACGTTTGCTTGAATCTTCGTTGATTGCTCCATATGTCTCCTTTCCCATATGCACAAGGAGCTAGCTAAATCATACCGCGCAGAGTCTCGCCCCACTCCGCTCGCTATGCTTTTTGTCTCTCCTCTGCCTGTAGAGTAGACCCCATTTTACCCAGACCGGGCTGTAAACATGTCGCCCGTTACACGAGACTCCGGCTCCATGCAGTGAACCCATCCCAGAAACACAGACGATAGGGTATTAGTTCGCAACCAAACCATGCAGATGCCCCCTAAGAGGTCTTGAAGAAATAAGAAAAAATCGCTAACAGTGGTATCTGAACAAGCAAAGAAAAAAAATCGACCGTTGACGTCGTGACCATCCGTAAACTGTACGAGGAGAGGAGGAAACGAACGAAGAGTTGTCGCGAGACATATTCGTGTCGACCCATGCCCCATGCTGGACAGCAGACGACGCGGGGCCGTATACTTGACGCTGGGCATACAATATATACCGAAAACAAGTCGGCACTGTCATCGAGTAGGCACGTTGAGGCGCATAGCGCAAATCTATCGGTCTTTTACAGGATTGGTGGAGAAGTGGAAGTTCAGGAAATCGAATCTGTCTTTCGAATTGGTGCGGCTGTCAGCCGTGAGCGTCGCGAGAGTGCCGCCCTCCACAGGCGACGGTGCTGCCTTGACAAACTGCGGAGCTTCCCGAGGCTCGAGGAGTAGCGAACGTCGATATTGGCTTTGGACGTTGGCTTGATCGCTGGCGCGAACGCGCTGGATCTGTGCATCCATCCAATCCTGCATCTCGGGAACGGCTGCCAAACGATATGGCACCTGGAATGACTGGAGCTGGCCAATGATCTTCGCCGTCTTCATGTGCTTGTCGAAGTTGATGACCGACATTCTGTCTTGGCCAGACTCGCCGGGAAGTTCGCGGGTCATTGGGTTGCCGGCATCGACGAAGGTCAGGTCGGTAAGAATCATACCGACAAAGGGTATGCAGGAAGCGACGTGGTTGTTCAGACGTTGCCGAAGGACTCCGTAATTTCGGCCGTGGTCGGTGATGGTTTTGAGCTCTTCAAGGCGGCCCTTGGTCTTGGTGGAGACTAGTTCCCATGTTCGCTTCAGGCGCAAAACCATTGAAGAGTTGAGAGAGCACACGATGGCCATGAGCGAGTCGTAATTGTTGAGCTCAAGACATTTCACTGCGACCTTCACCCACTGCTTGATGATGACAGCCCGTCTCTTTGCATCTTCGGATTGCAGGATGGTGTCGGACGCCACATTGGTGAGGTCATTCGACAGTGTTGACATGGCCCGAACATTGACGGCTTTCAAGCTCGTCTTCTTTAGCCATTCCTGGGCAAGGAGTTCTTCTGGCTGGATCGAGCAATAGATCTTCGATCCGATGATGGTGAATTGTCTGGCCAATTCCAGCGGGTCAAAGTCCAGAATGCTACACTGAGCTTTGCCTTCCTTCCAGGCTTTCAATGCGTTTATTTGGCTTCTGCTGATGATAGGGCTGGGCACGTTGTTATCGGCCGAGGTAAAGACCGCGCTGGAGGCTCCTGTTTTGCCCAGTGTTGATACAAGACGAGGGACGAGTGCTCCGGATCGAATGTCGGTGACCTTGGACGTCAGCTCCGCGAGACGCTTGCCAGCTGCCGGTAAGGCTGACCGCAGCTTGCCCATCGCAAAAGACAGAATGATGCCCAGAGCAGCGATGTCAGTCTCTCCTACCCAGTGAGTTTCGAGCCAGCCTTTGAAGACGTTGTAGACCCGTAGGCGGACAGGGACACCAATCGTCTGACTTTCGCCAATGTGGTCAAAGCGGTCAATGAGGCATTGCGCAAGGTCTACTGGCGTGGTGAAGAGACGAAAAGTGAGGAAGAAGGCGGTCACCAATACTGCGTCTGGAGTTGACTCATGGGTGGTGAGTTGTTCCACGAGCGCTGGCAAGGAACCACCATAGATCTGACCATCCTTATTGAAAATGAGTTCGTGCGCGTACGTCGTTTCCAGCAATTGCTCCTCGGCCGCAGCCACGTCCTCGCTAGCCGTCGACCGGAGCTCGGAGGCACTGCCAAAGCTGCTGACTAGAGTTTGCGAACTGTCCTTCTTGACGGGAGAATGGTCCGGAGTAGTGGCCCGTGTCGAAGTTTGCGAAAGGATACTGTTCGTGTCCCCCCGCATGCTGTACCGATATGTACTACTCGAATCGGCCATGGAGGCATTGACGCTGTCAGCACGAATTGATTTGGAGAAGAAGCGTTGAGTGGCACTTGCGGGACTTGGCGTGTAATCCGTCGGACTGGGTTGAGGAAGATGGGGAGTCGGAAGTTGATTGAGAGGCGGTAAAGAAGATCGCGAAGATTCCAAGGAAGCAATCGTTGGGCTCTCAGCCTTAGCCGGCTGGCTAGATTGAGAAGCAGTGTGGTTGATGGTTGATGGCGAGTCCGGCGATTGGGGAACCTGAGGAAGCGGCTTCGATCCCGCGATGACTAGCGGGGGAAGCATCTTGCGTCCATCGACCGGCGGCGCAGGGAGCGGTTTCTCGGTCTCCACCGTTGGCCCTAGAGGCTTGGACATTTCAGGTTCTTCGGCTGCTGGCGTCGGGATAAGTGTCATTTGCTCGAAGATGGCGTCTGAGAGGCCTTGTTCACTCTCGAACTCAAAGTCTCCGATCCTTTCAATCACAAGCCTCGCTTCCGTAACGCACTCTCCCGCGGACCTGACGCAGCTCGTGGCAGCAGCGACCAGGTGCTCTCCAGATTCAGGTATGACCTCCTCTTCCTCTAGGCCAGGCTCGGAGCTGCTGAACATGTCCTTGGTCGCCTGGACAAGGTCAGTGAGTCGCGTGTACATGGCTTCCCTTGCTTGCTCCAGTGGTTCGGATCGTCGGGAGTCGCGATCCCATATTTCCTCGACAATGGCGAGGAGTTGTCGGCAGGCGACGACGGATTGCTGGGTAGTCAGGGTGAGCTCTTCGGAAGATCGGGATTGGAGGTGCAGCCCGATAAACGAGCCGATGAAACCCAAGAACGAGTCGTGTGCAGTGTTCAGCCGCTCTGAAGCAAGGTTCTGCTTTCGCGTGCTTTGAGACTTTCCGGTGTACGACAGGCGATGCGTGACAGATACTCGTTTGCTCTGCGCTTGCGGCTGAGGAGGGAACAAGGGTGATTGGAGGGCGTCCGAGTCCGAGGGGATCGAGAAGGCGACGGACAGGCGGTTGAGGTTACGTGGGGGCTGGGTTGCACTGTCTGCATCTTCTCGGGTTGCATTCGCGCTCGCTTGTGACACGGGAGATGATGCGTGATTCGCTGATGTACTGGCCGCACCGTCATGATTCGACGTTGCTGGCGGCTGCGCGGAGGGATCGGCAGCATCAGACGGAGGGGTCAGAGGTCTATTACTGCTCGCGTCGCCCAGGTCAAACGAAAGTGACACTGCATCCTGCGCCCAAATGTCAAGGAAGCGTACAGCTCTTGTCACGAGCTTAAAGGCCTTGAGAACCAGCTCGTCCAGCTGCCCGAATACGGGGTTGGGCTCCTGATCTGACTGCAGGTTGTCCTGTATCTTCTTGGACGTCTTGACTAGGGACGATAGGTCGCCCAGCAACCCTTTGCGCATTCTTCGCAGGCCGACGTGAGCGACGACGAGCGGCGAGTCTCTTGTCAGACACTCGGTCCTTTCCTAAGGTGGAGGATGAGTATCCGTCATACGTGTGTTGTGGACTGAACAGGCTGACTTACCAGAAAGAAGCGCACTCCCGCAATCATACCTCTCATGTAGTCCTGCTTGGTGAAGACCACGAGGTGGCCGTTTTCGCCATCTCGGACATGGTCCCAAAGGTGGGTCATGGCAGTCAGCAGGTTGCGGATCGAGGGGTGGTCATAGGCCTCGCAGTAGTTTGTGGGAAGCCATCCACGAGCTCCCGAGGCCAGCAGCGTTCCATCCGCCCAGCCGTTGGGATGGACAGAGTGCACCAAGATGACATCGCCCTGGGTGATGGGCACGGTGATGGAGGATTCATCGGTTGACGAGGAGACGGTGGAGCTCGGGTGGAAATGGTAGAAGGCGCGCAAGTAGTTGTGGAAGACAGGCTGTGGAAGAAGTGCTTCTCTCGACGATTGGGGCGTCAACGGCGGCGATATCTGCGACTGCGACTGCGACTTTATCGAGTGGCCTCCTCGTGACGACGACTGTCGACTGTGTGCCGGCCCCCTGCTGCGTGACCGATTTGGAGACTTCTGGATGTTCAAGGGCGCCACCAAGGCACTCGCGTGCTTGTCCACCTCATCCATGTCGAGCAAAAAGTCGGTCATGGTGGGGAAAAGAGAAGGGAAGAAGAGGATGGCTCGAGGATGAAGGCGGGCGTGGCGAGGTGTGGTGCGCTATTCGTGCAACGCAACTTTGCCGGTGCGCGCCTCAACCATCGAGTCAAGTTAGTGCTGGTGGTAGTGATCGGAGGACCGGGATCCAGGGTGGTTGTGGATATTGGTGATGGTGCTCCGAGCGTTAGCGGGCGATGCTATGCGGCTGTCAGAGGTGTTGGTACTCGGCTGCGATATGTTGTTGTGATGGGATGGCTCGAGGAGGAATGGCGGGCAAGAATGGACGGGCGCAAGAATGCAACGACGAGGGGAGGGCGGGGAAGGGGGTAGCACGTACCGCTGGTCAACGGCCGCGATGACAGAATAACGGGAGAGGGTCTCGGCGAAGCAGGGCGTCGCGGAAGTCGACGTTGGCCGTACAGCAGGTGGTCCGGTCGCTGCTTGCTGGTACCCTGCTCAAAGAGGCAAGATGACGAATCAGAAAACGGTCGTGATGCGTCGTATGAAACGGCGCGCGGGAGGCCAAGGGTGCCGGTTGCACCTTTGCGTGCTGTGACGAGACGAGTTTCTGGCTGGTACGGGCGTGTGTTGTAGAGTGTAAATGGCAGACGTGCAACGGCAGACGAGGGGGCTGCCGCGGCGGGGCTGTCGAGCGGACGGAGGCCTGCAAGGGTCGTGCCTGCGAGTGAGGGTGAGGGTGAGGGTGAATGAAGGGCAGTCTTGCCGTTGTGGGTGGTTCGTTCACGCGAGGGGAAGGATCGTCCTGACGTCGCTCGTGGTGGGTTCCTGTCGCGATGGTGAAGGTCTCGGTGACGGGCGCGCAGCGACGGGCAGAGTAGTAGCAGTAGCGGAGCAGCAGAGCAGAACAGCACAGCAGCAGAGACTCGAGCACGCGGGACCGGGCGCTCAATATTGTCGATGGCAACGGTCGAGCATAGGACGGCCCGCGTAGCTCTACCCTTGGAGGCCCGATGCGGCCATATGGGCGTTGCTCGACAGGGGCCCTGAACAATGGGCGTGGGCCATGGTCCGGCCCTGCACCGCAGCCGACGCCTCGCCCATGCACTCGCGCTCGCGGCTCGCCCAAAAGAAGACGTCGCGCGAGCGCGCCCCTGCGCCCGTTCTTCCTCCTTGCACCGTCATTAAAACGCTCAGAGCGCGTCCTTTCATCCGGCCAATGGACGCGACCGCCCGATTGCGTCGTCGCGGCCGTCGTCTGCCTCGGCTCCCGCCACGGCCTCTCGTCTCCAGCGACACCGGCATACAGGTGAAGTGGCAGGAGGAGGGAAAACAAAAACAATGGGCTCGGCCGTGGGGTGGCTTCGACGCCGCCCCCGTCCCCCCCCCCGTCCCCCAAATGGAGGGAAACGTACGTCCCATAGCACGGCGCTAGAGCGTTGCTGCACCAGCGCGGTCGCCTGCATGACGGCAGGGTGCAGTGTGCAGGGTGCAGGTCGCAGGCCGCAGGTCGCAGGGTGCACATGCCAGACGCGACGTGAGGTGCTTGGCTGCAGCACGAGGCTGGCGTGGTGGCCAACGATCAGCCCTCCGACCACGCCGCATCGAGGGCCTGGCACAGCGGAAGCCCTTCCCCGCGAGCCCCTCCAATAGTCGACGGCGTGCTGGAGAATCCGCCGGCCTCGAGCGCCACGCCATTGGCCACGTTCGAGGATTTTCTTCGCCCAATCCGACCGCGAAAATCTTCTCCCTGTCCACGTCGAGCTTGGACATCTGGATGAGCGTTGGAGCTAGCCTCGACCCCAGAGGAGGAACAACTTGAAGTACAGTAGTCGAAGAAAGGGCAGAGCTCGGTCCCATGCTCATGTGTCATGGTTCCGACGTCAACAATCGAACAACCCGTTCATCTCCACCGCCCGGCCGCGAGTCCGTCTCCTCCATGACCCACTGACTTCGCCGACCTGCACCAGAGCCTGTCTGTTGCCATGTTAGGACGACCCCCCATGGTTAGGTGCGTGGCTCCTGGGGTAGCTGAACGCCGTGCCGTGCAACAACTCCAATCTTGGAGAAGAGACCACTGGCCCAAGACTCCGAGAGCTAGCAACACCGGACGCCCGGTCGACCGTGCGCTACTCGCATCCTGCCTACCGATAAGAGCTGCCAGGAACCAAACACGCAATGCACTCGAGCGATCGAATCATCGGCTCTATGCAAGCTATACCGGCGCAGTTATGCCAGGCCAGCTTGATAACATGCCACCCGTGTACGAACAACAGCTTCCTCGCGACGGACCGAAGTGGCCAAAAGAACTCGTCTTCTCTCGACTGCTCTCACGTCTGCAATGGCGTTCTGATAGCTCGGAGACGAGAGTCCCGCGAAAGCTCCTGCATGCAGTGCTCGCCTCCTGCAACACTGCGCCCGTTCGTCTGGAGCCGAGTGATCGGATCCACTTCCAACACTTCCAACACAAAGGTATCGCGCACGCATCGCTTGTGTATCTTGACCTTGAAGGCTTCAGCTTCTCCGCGTGGAAGCTGAAGCCTTCGACGGTGACACAAGCGGCACTTGATGCCGTGCGACCACGGAAGCATGCAACAGGGACCTGGGCTGTCACACTTAGACTTCCGTGACTAGCATCCCCATTTTCAATAATTATTCACTCTCCTTAGCCGCTGCTCACACATACATATGCCGAAGCTATCACAAGCAATGTCTGTCCGCCCCATGCATATCTTTCCGCATTCGACTTTCTAAAGCCCCGGCGGGATGACGATCCACACGAGAGCAGCTACCCCACGCCATCGTGGCCGACGCAGCCTATCTCTCAGGACTGGCGCATTTCGATTCTCGTAAGATAGGCATACCGGCCATCTCCATCCATCTCCATCGAAGTTGAAGCCTCACGAGAACGAATACACGCTACCTATCAAGAGGACAAAACAAATTGCCCAAACTTGCGCGCCCGAGTATTTTCTCAACCGCACACCCCCTTTCCCTAGCTTGCCAGCGCCACGGGAAGTCGACACCCTCCACAGTGCGAGCACTTCATTACCAGAGTTCGAGATGGAGGTCTTCTCAGAGCCGCTTCCGACTAGTCCGAATCACAGTCCAGTCTCTTCGGACCGTTTGTTGCGATGACTTGGCCCGCTGTTGGGCCGCTGGTTGGGCCGCCTTCGTGGCGCTTACCTCCAAGAACCTTGCCGTTCCGAAGCCGCGCCTTTTCCCACTTACCGACAGCATCTGCGCATTAGCCAGTGCACCACTCGAAGCTCGAAACGTTCTACAAATTGTCATCTCCACGACACTGCACGAGTGGCACAACGCGCGACGGCCCGTCTTACTACTCTATGGTAAGCGCCGTTCAAGCATTCCCTAGGTTAGTTCTGGCAAGCCGCCTCAAGTCGACGATGACACCGTTTGCACGCCAGTCCTCCGATGACTCCACCCACGGCCCCACAACGGTGCAGTTGCTTCAAGTTTGGAAATCTTGCGGCATCTTGCAGTCCGGCTTGCAGATAACATGGTGCAAAAGTCCCCATTCATACACGACTTGTGATGAGCATAGATGTTACTCGGCCTCATACCGGTCAACTCGTTCTGTTTCTGGGGCTCAGTGGTGACTTTGCTCATCACCCTGTGCACAATTGCACCATTGCATTCAACATCGTATCTCTATCTGCAATGTAGAGGGCCCGCATCTCATTCTGACATAGGCGTTGCGCATGCTCGTAGCTCACGCTAGAAGATCTCGTCATGAAGCCCATCATTGCCGGTATAGCATGGCTCAACTCAATTTGAATGCTGATCGTCGCTTCAGCGTCGCACTTCATCAAGGACAGACTCCATGTTCCCACTTGGATTAGGATCGATAGTTCACGGAGAAGAAGAAGAAGACGAAGAAGAAGCTCTAGGCCTCACCACGAGACCAACAGTGGTTGCCTAGCATATCTAGTGCTGAAGCTACCGCGAGTACGGCTACCGTGAGTACGTCTACGCCCGGCGCGATGATGGCTCCGGCAACGAGGAACCTGTAAGGTTCGAATTAGCGTCCAGAGGGTTGCCGGAATTCTGCATTTGCTACTACTGTTCGCAGGTCTATCACTGTCTGTCGTAAGGAGCTTTCTCGGTCCCTCAATACCATCTTCTCACGCTCTGCAATACACCGTAACCAATCCGATGACATCAAGCCTGGAGTGAATACCTCGCCTATACTGATGCTATCAAGAATGGCTACATGACACCACAATGAAGCCTACAGCCCAAACCTCCACAATGACCCGTGTATATGCGCGTACCGCACCAAACCCGACTCACTCTACTTCAATCAGTAAAATAGAATCAAGCTAGAGTAACATACCTACCCACTTCGCTGTCGGCATAATTCGTCAATGAGGTATACTGAGTTGGCAAGCTGGGATCGGCAAGTCGATTGAGTCCCCCCGGCCTTACCACCTGTGATCCTGTCTTTGTGCATCCTTGCCGCGGGATCGGGATCTATTGAGAGCTCCTTGGTGCACCAAGACTTTGCACGTGCCGCGGCATGCTGCGGCACGACAGACCACGGCTGCTTTGCGCGCAGGCGTATAACGCCGAAACACTGGCGTTCCGACGACGACTCTACCGTGCTCGCACACGGGGTCCTCACCCCAGCAACGGCTGTCACAGGCTCGCCCCCTGTTCTGGGTGGATCACGGCAGCGGCACCTGAGCGACGAGCTGTGACACGCGTCACCACTGCACTGACACAAGCCTCGGTGGAAGGGATGCTTGCACGAGGATCCGTCGCATCCTGTTCGGAATGTCGCACAAAACAAAGCGGCATGAGAAACTCACGGGCATAACACAAAGGCGGTTATCATAAATCTGACATTGACGTACGCGATCTTCAACACTCTCCCCTTCGTTTCCATCTACAATCACCGATGCCTGCTGCAATATGCACGCGCATGAAGTCACCCTAACAAGCCTGCCAAGACTGTACCTCGCAGTGCGGCTCTTCTGTCGGTATGCTCGGCTTACCAGCTTTGGCGCTATGGATCTGGTAGGCATTGCTTCGTGTGACGCCAACGTTCACTACTAGTTCGAACTGGTTGTGTATACTTCGAAAGGCGGTCGCTTACGTGCGCAGTATTCTTCGCTGCAGCGTCCAACTCGCAAAGTGCGCTGGATTGCAAATGACGGAGCCGCACTAGCAAGCCGTCGGCGGGGCCACGCTATGGGGACATGATTCAGCTCTCTTACGACCATCCCGCAACGGTTTTGCACTTCGCAGACTTGTACACATACCGTGCAGCATGCCCAATTCCCATGATTTCCCTCGACACAATGTCCTACTATTGTGGTACGTGGGAATACTCATGTCAAGCGGCGATGGACTGCTGAGCGGTTTTCGCTCCAGCCGGCGTCGTGCATGCATGAGAAGTTTGTCTGCAACGGTCAGCAAAAGCGCATGTCTTCGCTACCCGTTACGCACACCCGCATTCCGCTCAGCAACGCCCCGTCTTCTCCAGACTCGTACCGTGCCGTGGTGGAGGCTACGCCCCCGTGCTTGCTATGGTACTTCATTGCCAGTGCCGTGTTGGTGCTCTCGGTCTCTCTCACGATGCCGCTGTCACGGAATGTCGTCGAACAGCTAGACGTTGCAACGTATCGATTCTTCGAACACACAAGCAAAGTACCTATCTGAATAGACATGGCGAGCGGCTGGTGTCTTCTCTAGACGGCGCACTGATCACTTCGTAATCGACGTTACACAAACCCAGTTCATCGGGTCGCTTGCCACGTGTGGTCGACGACCGGCCAGCCAATCATCGCACATGAGAGCCTCTTCCATTCCGACTTTCTATTTCCATCAACTTGCCTAGCACCACCAGAATCCCCTCTGAGACTCTTGTCCGAATACCATCCTCCCTGCATCCAGTCTCCAACACCTCACGTTTAACCCTCCCACCCCAAAACTGTCTGCACAACACGCCTCGCACCCGTTTCACCCCAAGCCTTAACCCTCACCACCCTGGCCCTTCCCGTACTCCCTCATTCGCGGAAAAACCGCCAATATCCACATACCCTCCCAGCTCATGCGCCCATCCCATGGCCGCGGTACGCCCCCTTCCTTCTAGCGCCCCCAAGTACCTCAATATAGCATCAAGCCGCAGACCCAACACCCTCCCCCAAGGCAATTTCTCCGTCGCGCACATTTCCCCTTCAACTGCCGGACGGAACGAGGTTGCAGGTCGTCCTGCCGTGTCTGTGGTGCTTTGGCGCGTTTCATCAGTGCTTCCTTCGTACGTTTGGGGCGAGGGGAATTGCTGGAGTGGGAAGGTCGAGGTGGGTGCGTGGATGGCTGTTATATGCACCCCGGTACGTTATTCATGTATATGGTGGGATTGGGGATAGGGTGGTAGGGTGAGGGCGACGGATGGAGGTTTCGAGGCTGGATGAGGAAGTGTGGGGTGGTCGGATTGGGTTGGAAGACGCTGGAGCCCTTGGAGTGTTCGTCATAGCAAGCATGCTGGATTAAGACCCATGTATTGGTCACCCAAGGTGATTTCAACGGGTAACCTGGGGGAGGCTCGCGGGCGTGATGACTACGTGTGTGTGCATTCAATTCGCAAAGTAGTGCGCCATGTCTTCGGAGGAAGACCGCTACTCGCCGCGCTAGTAGACACAGGTTGGCATCTTCTTGGTGACTGTCATAATACCTTGGATATCTACAGCTCGGGTGTCACTTATCGTTGTTATTCCTTCCCGAGGGAATTGCACTCGGTAGTGACGCGCCTCAAAGAATAGCCTAGTAATGTCGAGCAACCATCCCCGACTTATACGCCACATCGGACGTCTCTCTGCGGTCTGCTCAACGAAGCTATATGGTGCTACAATACATGATGGATCCAACGAAACAGCATTCCACCTCCAACACAGCACGTGCATCGGCGCACATCCTTGGCTTGGTCCGCGTGGCTGGCACCTCGCTAACGGTCAGACAAAACTCCCGTAGTCTCCCGTTCCACTGCAGGTCAGCAGCCATCCGGTGGCAATGCGTAGTTCCGCAGTTACACGACGTCTTCAGCGGCTGAAGTATGACCTGACTTTAGGGCTGCTGCTCCTTTGGTCGATGTGGGCTTGCGAGAATTGATACGCACTCATCGGACAGGTAGTCACTGACTCGAAGCCAATGTGAGATGCGTGAGAAGCGCCGCATGCGTGTGATGTGGAGGTGATAGGGGTTTCCGGGGAGGGAAGTCATCACATCAGTTATGCGGGCGATTGTGGCCGGTGACATATCTGGTCGTGGGCGGACCTCGTTAGTCGTAGGAAAGGAACGGGGCCATATTTTCCAACCGCGCGTTGTGCCTCGTTCTTGGCTTGGAGGCTCGTGTCGTGATGATGCTCTTACTTCTTGCGAGTCTGATATCTGGATCATCGCATGTCCATTTCGTCGTCGTCATAATCTGCTGTTCCGGAGTATCCATTCTCTCTTTCTTCTCTGTCGCGGTCCTTCTTCTGCTGTTCCCGTGATGCGGCGATTTTCCTACGGAGCAGTCAGCAAGCCGTCAGGGTTTGTGCTTCCAGCATGAGAGCTTCGACCATCTCAAAACAGCAGCTTAGCAAGTAAGGCTTGAGACAACTCACCGTAGACCATCAATGACTCCTGTTATGAAAGACCTCGCTTCTCCAAGCTCCATACCCCCAACCCCGTTCATTTTGAATCCACCACCTGCATCGAGCACTTCGACACTTTGTCTCAGCTTCGCCATGCGGACTTCTCGAAGGCCCCGCAGCAGTTTCCTCACACTATCAGGATCCTCAAAGTCATCCGCTGCGGCTTCTAGCAGCATGTCTCCCAGTTCCAGCCAGTGATATGGCAAGGCATCGGCAGCAGCATCGGCTGTCGAGCCGAGCAGGAACGGTGGGGAGAGTGGGAGCATGTTGCTGGAGGTAGGCGACGGCAGTCGCGGCGGAGGGGAGAAAGTGTCGCCTTTTTCCGTCTCGTGGTCCAAGATGGCGGTCAAGGATTCTGGCGAAAGCCATGGCGGGGGAACGACGTTGGCGCGGCGCTGGCGCTTTAGCAGCAGGGCGTGCCAGAGAGGCACAGAGGCCCTTTGCGGGGGTATGAGAGGTTTCAATGGTCCCTATCATCAATCAGATATCGGAAGAGTGTATTGCAATGCGCAGGGAAGCAGATGCAGGCGCCCGAATCGTGTGAGTGGGGTGGTACACATACCCCCAGCAATGCGAGCGCTTCGAGCCTTTGGCGCGGTATGATTGTGACGCGCTCCATCTCACATAGGAAGGCAATTTCTGGGGGCGTCAACCCTGGTGCATGCGGCAATGCCATAATTGCGACGCCTGAAGCCGTGATAGATGGACTTTGGGTGTTGAGACCGGCACCGGGAGACGCAAACGCGTTCGCGACACCTTGCCGAATCTGCACTAGCTTCTTTTGCATTGGAAAAGTACACCTTGTAAGTGTATCTGACGACCAGACACGACAATCTCGAGGAATCCATTGCACTCCAAGGCAAATAGCCGCCCCATATATAAGCCAAATTTAGTAGCTTGAGTCGTTTATTGTAGTGTGCTTCGACGGTGATACGTCATCGTACTACACATCTTCTTCACATACCACGACTCACGACTTTCAGCAAGAATAGGATGGCTTCGCTCATGCGAGTATGGGCGCTACCGACTGCTTTGTTGGCCATTATCAATGTCTCGGCAACTTGGTACAATTTAGTATCAGAGCATGTGCCCGAACCATACCTCGTGGGTAGTATTCATACAAACGAAATGAACTCTTGTCAAACTAATGAAATTCAAGGACGAATACTTTCATGTAAATCAAGCCAAACGGTATTGCAACAATGATCGTACATGGGACCCAAAGATAACCACCCCGCCAGGCCTGCAAGTACCTCAAGCACCCCGAACGAGAATCAAGAGGACAGCATCACTAACAGCAGTCAAGATACCTGGTCTCAGTGCTCTTCAGACCGATAGCTGGCTGTGAAAATTCATCGCTTCGAGCATTGAATGTTGGAGCAATCGCGCTCATATGTCTTGTCGCCTACCACCTGCTCGGGCATCTTCGTGAACCCAAGTCACACGATGCTGACATCAGAAGCCGATCAACGAACCAGCGACAAACTCTTCGAGAAGATCGGACTTCCGTTCTTCATGCGCATTCTGCACTAAACATCGCCCTCTTCCCGCCTCTGTTCTTCTTTTCCGCGCTCTATTACACGGATGTTATGTCGACACTCACTGTCCTCCTCAGCTACCATGCATTTCTTACTCAGAAGAATACGCAAAATCACTTGTTGCATAGCCTCAGGGTAGTGGCTATCGGCGTAATGGCTCTACTTTTCCGTCAAACGAACGTCTTCTGGGTGGCTGTGTTCCCGGCTGGGCTCGCAGTAGTTGCTGTCCTTGCCGACAAGCAAGATACGACTAGGCAAGCGTCGCACAATATTTGGAGCATTACCGAAGATGCCTGGGCTCGAGGAATAGTCCATGACATTCCTGTGGGAGAAGCAGGAGCACAAGGTATGCCCTCCATGCTGATATGGATATGTATGGATACGGGAACTGACGAACTCAAGATGTCATCCTGTTCTTCATCACTGTGACCCTTGCCGCATTGAAGATGCCATTGCCCATATTACGGGCTTTGATTCATTATATGGTCATACTGGCTCTCTTTGCCGGATTTGTTTTGTGGAATGGCGGCGTTGTTCTTGGTGAGTACGGCTTTGATCGTCATCTGAACAAGGACTGACTTTACCAGGTGATAAATCGGCCCATGTTGCAACTATCCACATTCCTCAGATGCTTTACTTCTGGCCATACATCGTGTTCTTCTCTCTTCCCCTCGCTCTCAAGCCCGCACTGTCACCCGTTGTAAAACGACTTCCGAAGCGACCTCAAGCTCTCTGCCAGAAGTACCTCGTTGGAGAGTACAGCACATCAGCTCCCGGACTGGCCTCTACTACTACTATGATACTCTGTGGCCTAGCTGCAGTCCACTTTAACACGATCGTTCATCCTTACACCTTGGCAGACAATCGGCACTACGTTTTCTATGTCTTCAGGATTCTTCTAAGACATACAGCCATCAGATACCTCGCAGTACCTTTTTATATCATCTGCGCTCTTCTTACTATCAGGACTCTCGAGTCGCCGACCGCGAACAGGGCTCAGGTGAAGCAAACCATGCAGGACAAGCAGCAAGTCAAAAGCGAGACTCGGCAACAGCCCTGCAAGGTCAGCTTTGTGGCAGTATGGGCAATTACCACGACATTGTCCGTGGCCACAGCACCTCTCGTTGAGCCTCGGTACTTCATTGTCCCTTGGATCATGTGGCGGTTGCACGTACCATATCTCTCAGATTCAAGATCACAAGAGCCTCGATCGAAATCGCCATACGACGCACGCCTCGTTCTGGAAACAGCCTGGCTTCTTACGATTGACATTGCCATCGGATACTACTTCCTCTATCGCGGCTTCGCGTGGCCGAGTGAGCCTGGGAATGTACAAAGATTTCTTTGGTAGCGGCTGTCGACCAATAAGAGGTCCAGCCCTTCGACAGCCTCACGATTCCGTCGATGAGCAATATTGGCTGGAAAATGAGGCCACTGGCGCGGATACTGTCTATAGTGTTCCTACAGGGCGACCTCTTAGCAAAAGGGCCTTTGGTGACAATTGGTGGGGCAATGGTTGCCTAGAGCTTCCACATATGCAGAATCGCATGCTGCGCAACACATCGTCACTAATGCTTTTTTGATACTTCGCGACTGTTCGACTCGAGCAACAGAGAAAGATTACGACAATGAGATGAGACTCTCACGTACAGTGTATAGGCTGTATGTCTAGTGCTGGAGAGGTAGCATAGCAAATTGTTTGTTCTGTCCAGGAAATTTTGCAGGCGCTCAATGCGAAGCAGAACGACTCATCTTTCCAGTCTCACATTCTACAAGTAGTTTCATGCAACGCCCTGGAGGCTTGACATATTTATCTTGGTCGAGCCAATACCAGGTTGCAGCTCTTAAATGCCACTGCCCGCCCTCCAGGGTCCGCATATGTTCCGTAGAAGGCCACTCGATCACTACCACTACAAGGCTTACGTTGCAAAGGCAAAGGGCGTTGGGCGCACACACACAGCAGGCCTTAAATTCGTAAGTGCTCCTGTCAGTCTACTATCAGCATGTTACATTACGGTATCGACCTCTACGACCATCTGAAGCCTACCCCACGCAAGTCAGACTTTTGCCAACGCACCATTCCACACATGCTCTTCGCCTCGCTCAGCCTCGGATGATGCCCAAAGTTGCTTGGGTTGATGGCAGAGTTCAGGCATGATGCTTCCAACATCCAGCACCCGACGGTGCTTCGGTCAGGCAGCAACGAATCAATTTTGGTCACGTCCGCGTACGACTCCGCGTGGGGAGCCAACCCAGTACTGCAGTGTGCTGCCCCGCATGTCCAGCGGCAAGATGAAGGCAGCAGCAATGTCCATGTGTCCCAAGATGGGACGTTAACGTGCATTGATCCTTCGAGACTTCAGATCAATCCTCCATGCGTTCGTCCATTTGGAAAGTTTTGGAGCTTCTATCCTTTGGATTATTTGGTAAGCTGCTCTTCCGCACCTTACGCAGCTCAAACCGGCTAGAGTGGAGTGCATGAAAGCTTGTGAGGATATCTTCCTGTCACCATGAAGATGCATTATCAATGAGCATTTCCAAGTACTGATACTCTTCTTAGAGTCCGAGAATATCAGAAAACTCCACATCTTCAGATATCACATCCAACGTAAGTCTCCAATCTGCGTGCGCATCACATATTATTCAGCAGCTTATTGCGCATAAGCAACGCTGCAAGGCTCACATCGTGCAATGTATCAATAACGTATATCGAGAACTAACAGTCGTCATAGCGTAGCAACCCGAAAAAGCCTATTATAGCAGATATTAGGCCTGTTCAAGTTCCGAGCCAACCAAAAATTCCGACTTTCAGCGCCGTCCCGACACGCCCATCTCACCCAAAGCCTCGTCCGTTCTTCCGAATACCGACACAGCAAAGACAAGAAATGGAGGCGAAGCCTGGAAATCCTGGCATACGGAACTTTGCGCTACCAAGCCCGAGTGGAAAAAGGGACCACGACCGTATGGTCTTAGATAGCGTCGAGAGTGGTAGCCAGTCTATGCAGTCTCCGAAATCCGCAAAGCTCGAGCTTGGCCGCGCGGACAGTAAAACTTACGGATTGGATGATACCATTGGCCACGGACGAAAATCCGAAAGCTTGACAGCGCTGGCCTCTTACCTTCCGAGCTACGGGAGAACCGATATGGGCACGTTGACGGAAAAGCAGATGAAGTTCATCCAAGAATGGCATCGGAGCTTTGCTACGAGCCAACGAGGCTCTTCTCCTGCTAATGAGTCGGTAAATGCTTTAGCCACTCTTGTCCAATCCGCACCGCAACCGATTCGAGACTTTCTCAACATCGAGTACCGTCCTTTGCGAAGCGCAGCGGATAAGAAACAACCGTCGTCCCCTACTCGAGTTTTAGAACATGAGACGCATGACCTCTCGCATACAACCTATACCTTGACCGAAGCAAATCGCCATCTCCCACCACAAACCCTCACTCTCGTCGAAAGATACGTCACCTCCTGTCGCCGCCGCCGAGCCCAAAAAGATGGCCGCCGAAGCGTCAACGAAGGACCTCTAATATGTACATACGGCTGTGGATACCGTACAAAGCGCGCCTTCGACTGGAAAAGACACGAAGAGACACATGAACCTCAGGAGCTGTGGCTCTGCCACCTGTGTCGACAAAATGACGAGCCTAATCCTTTTCTTGTTAATCGAAAGGATAAGCTGTTGAGACATGTCAAAGATGCGCATAAGAAGTGGGAACCGGAGACCGTATTGGATATGTCCAAGGTGGATTTTCAGGCGGATTTTGAGCCGAGGTGTCATCTTTGTTCGGAGGTCTTAAAGACTTGGGATGATAGATGTCGGCATGTGATGGGGCATTATGAAGAAGGCATTCGGCGTGATTCGCGTCACATACGGGTTCGATCAAAGGGGGGGGAGAGAAAGAGAGACAGATTTGATTCTGGCGGCGCTCATTCTTACATTCGGCATCCTTTCAGTGGCTCTGTGGGCGAGGAGGGTGCTCTTCGTCGTGTGACTACCGATGATGATGATGAAACAATTTGATGGTTTATCGTATGGACGGCTTGCAGTCAATTCCAAAGTGATTAGATAACCCTACAAAGATGATTAGCGGTGGACATAAAGTTGTCAATCTGTTCTCCAACTGTACATAGCATCACCTGCCACATCACATAGCCCGGACAAAGCTCACCACAATTGTTACGGGACGGAAGAACCATGTTGTGAGAAGATGGCCGAGTTTAGCGAAGAGACGTCTCAATGATATTGGGTCTGAATGTTCGCTGCGGCCAATGTACAGCAGCAAAGCGCAGCATGACGACAAAGAGGGGTCGAAATAACGCGAATCGTCCCCCCCGGTGATTCGGTGTTATTAGAAGATGTAAAGGTACAGCGTCTGCAGAAGACAAATATTATACATGATGCTAAACTTCGACACCCAACTTGTATGAGAGAGGTGTCTCTAAAAAGGAATATGTCAGTCCGTACGGATCTCATCTCCACAAGCTCACTCGTCCTTGACCTGTTCATCCTTACCGTACCACCCGAACAATTGTGCAAAATACTCGCCGGTCAAACCAAGCGCAATTCCTCCACCGGTAAACCACGCTCCATTTTTAAACCACCACCAGCAGTTCTTGACCTCTTTCAGATTCACTCTCCATATCATGGTGCCCAACGTAAGGGCGGCGCCTCCACACGAGCCAGCAAAGAAGACCGGCCCCATTCCCGCAGCGACGCCCGTACCGGCCAGAAGCCCAAGCTGGACAACGGCAAGTCCGGTTAAAACCGCCTTAGTGTCTTTCTCGTGCTTCACTGCAATACTCTTGATGCCGACTTTGGCGTCATCCTTGATATCCATATGCGCGTAGATCATGTCGTAAAGGACTGTCCAGGCAACGTTACTCGCATAGAGGCACACTGCTGCAGTCAGGGCAGCTTGGTCTGCGAGAAGGTCGACGCCAAGCGCAGGGAATCCCATCATTGCGCCCCACGAGAAGGTAAGTCCCAAGACGAACTGCGGGTAGTTGGTGACCCGCTTAGCCAACGGGTAGATTGCGACAAGTAAAAGCGACGGAGTTGCATACCAGAAGCACTCGAACGGGAACGATAGCAGGACAGCGAGGCCCGTGAGTAGCTGTCCGCCTGTGAAGATAACGGCGGCTTTTGGGGTAACGGCTCTCCTGGCGATGGGGCGCAGACGAGTTCGTTCTACGTGTGGATCAAGGTTGCGGTCCCAGAGGTCATTTATTGTGCAGCCGGCTCCTCGCATGACTAGTGCTCCTGTGAAGAAGAGTGCAGCTGTACCGAAGACTGCTGAAGGTGCCGCCATTGGGGTTGCGATAGTGGCGGCGATGAGGGTGCTGAAGAGACATGGGAAGTATAGGTAGTATGTTCCGGAAGGCTTGTCGAGTCTGATAAGCTCCGCGTATGGAACCCAGGATTTGGGGAGGTACGAAAGAAGGCCGGTTGTTGGTGGTGTGTAGGCTGGTAGGGCTTTGGAAGAGAAAGTGTCGATGGTGGTGGAAGTGAGTCCGGATACCTGGACATGTGCTTGAATGAGCTTTCTTGCCCTAGTTTGGGATGATGTAGCGTAAAGTGTTCTTGCCAATGGCTTTGTATAGGAATCACATTCTTTTTGTGGGACCGAGCTGGTGCTATTGAGTCGTGTCGAGTAAAGATGCCACAAGGAGCTAGTGCTCGGGTGTAATGACGATAATCCACGCAGAGGCTGGGAACAGAAAGACGCCATACTAAGGTGCGTGGGCCGGAGCAACGCCATCATTTCGTTGTCAAGATTGAGAGGTCGATACCGTCACGGTGTTTCGATGAGCGGAGTAGACGCCGCAGAGTTGTTTTCAATCCGCTATGGTGAAAGACTTAAAGGCGGGAATGCGAGTTTGAAGTTGTGATGTGATATCTCGGGAAGAACGTCGGCTCACCTCGTTGGAGTAGCGGCCGTACTGTAAGGCTACACCAGCGGCGGTGAAGGCGAAGGCGAAGGCGAAGGTCAAGTGGTGGGCGAGCCGCTGAATTCGGATCTGATTATCGCGGATCCCGTGCTCACGTGAAGACCCGTGTCAAGACCTTAGCTCCGAGTCGCGTCCACCTCCGCCTCAACACTCGACAACGCCGCACCATTGCCTCCAGCGCCCGCCGCCCACGGACGACAAGGGTGCTGCGCCAGCCTCACAGTGTTACAGGACTTGGGCGCCGCTGCAGAGGCAACGACGTGCCCGCGACGAAGCTTCCCCACCCCCACTCCCACTCGCTCCCACCACCGACGCCTGCCCTTGTGAATGCGCGTTTTCGCCCACGATGCCGGCGGTGCGTCCGAGGGCCTCTTTCGAGCCCATTCCACCCGACTTTGACGTTCGCACGTTTGTCGAGACGGCGGACAATTTTCGATATGCCGATCGCATATCGTATGAGATGATCAAGAGCAACGGCGTGGAGCAGTTTGAGAAGCTCGTACTGCTGCACGTCATAATTGGAGGCAAGCCACTGGTAATTGACGGCTTCGAGGAGGTCCTCGACCCATGGACCTTCACGCCCTCGTGGCTGCGCGACAATCACGGCGAGAAGGTGGAGAATGCCCGCAACCTGACCACCAAAGAGAACATCCCGCTCACGGTCAAGCACTACCTCAAGCATATGAGCAAGCTCACGGAGCAGTTCTTCGACGACCCCGAGCGCTACCGCGACAAGACGCGCCAGCGCATCTACCTCAAGGACATCGACTGCCCGCCCGTGTGGCAAGACAAGCTGAAGGAGCACATACCGCAGGGCCTCTTCTATCTGAACGAGAGCACGGGCGAAATTGGCGGCCCTGGCGCACTCGACGACCCCGCTGGGCGCAAGGGCCGAGGAATTGGTCGCGCAGGCGACCTCATGAGCAGTCTACCGCCGGAAATGCGTGCGGAGAATCTCATGTGCTACGTTGGTCACGAAGGCACATACACACCGTCACATCGCGAAATGTGCGCGTCGCTTGGCCAGAATATCATGGTCAATGCATCTGACCTTGTCGGCGAAGGCTCCAAGCCGGAGCGACCCGGCTCGTCCATCTGGTTCATGACGGAGACGAAGGATCGACATCTCGTGTCTGAATACTGGCTTTCCTTCCTGGGCCACGACATCGAAGTCGAGAACCATTTTGCGCAGCTGATCGCGTGGAAAAAGGCTCCCTTCAAAACCTATGTTGTCGAACAACGCGCCGGAGACTTCATCCTGATACCTCCACTGGCACCGCACCAGGTCTGGAATCGCGGATCACGTACTATGAAGATTGCCTGGAATCGCACGACGGTCGAAACCCTCGAGCTCGCCCTTAGCGAAGCTCTACCCAACTCGCGTGTCGTCTGCCGGGATGAGCAGTACAAGAACAAGGCCATCGTCTACTACACCTTGCTCAAATACTCTTCCCTTATCAAATCTGCCCGAGCTCAGGTTGAGATGGGCGGTGAACAAGCCGAAGCCATACAGCGGTCCGTGAAGATTCGCCAGGTACAGAGAGACTTCAAGAGGTTGTTCGACTTATTCAAGACAATCATGTTGTCCGAGATGTTCGCGCCAGACTCGCGCGAGCATCCCGAGTTTGAGCCCTACGACAGCAATGTTACATGTGCCTACTGCAGGTGCAACATCTTCAATCGCTTCATGACTTGCAAATCGTGCAAGAATTTGTTCAGCTCGGAGATGGACGAGCCTTACGATGTGTGCATGGACTGTTACTGCATGGGGCGCAGCTGTGGCTGCCAGTCTGACTACACATGGACTGAGCAGTGGAAGTGGAAAGACCTGCTGCACAGATACGAAGAGTGGCGAGCACAAATCATCGACGTCGATGGGCAGATGACCGAGAAGACTCCACTGCCGTTGCAGGAGGAGCGGCGGTATTTGGGCAAGAAGACTCTGGCTCAAGTTTGCCAGGAGCAACTCCGACTTCGACCTTTTGTAAATGTCAAAGACCCGCTGCCTGAAGAAGAGGAGGAAGAGGAAGACGTCCAGGTCGATGAATACGGCATGATGAAGAAGCCAACGAAGAAGAAGTCGAAGCAGTGGAACGCGTTGCACAAGTCTTGTCATTTCTGTCTACACCGCCATCCTAAATGGAAGATGGCCTTTTGCTCCAATTGCGATCTTTCATACTGTTACGGCACATTGTTCCGGGCGCATGACATGATGCCGCTCACTATCATGGAACACCACAACTGGAAGTGCCCACATTGCCAGAGAATTTGCAATACTGGTAACTGTCGTCGCGATCCCCGTCAGCACCCGTATGAGCCAAAAGGCACGCTGCTGGGTCATGACACCAGGAAAGTGGCGGATCCACGATCTGTCGAATGTCTCGTGGATTTCAGTGTTTCTAACCTGAACTGGTTACGCGAAGAAGAAAGTGCGATGCAACGCCGACGAGACGAAGCTGAGCGTGCGAAGTTGGCTGATCCGTCACTCGACGATCGGTACATGGATGATGATCATGATTATCACGACCCCAACCGAGATGGTATTGCGTATTCACCTGTACAAGAGAACGGGTTCGAAGAATCGACCCTTCCTGGCGGCGATAGCTACGTTGCGCCGACGGCCATCATGCCTGACTTGTTCTACCCCAACCCTGATCAGAATGGGGAACTTCCTCGTCTTGGCAAGCGGAATCGTGATGATGAAGAAGAGGGGACAGATCGCCGCAGAAAGAAAAACAAACAAAGGAAAAGCAAAGACGGCACGATATTGCCCTTCCCGGCTAAGAGGACCTCGGGACAGCAGTATCAGAAGGAAGTACAGCGGAAATTACTCGAGGATGCGAAGCGTGAAGACCGTTATATCCTGGTTGCTGCTAGGATGAAGGGCAAGTCGAAGATTGTGAAGCTTCCAATGGTTAGCGACCTCCTAGAGGCAATTGAGCGGAGACCTGTTCCTGAACGTCCAACACTCGAGAACCAGCATGAGTCCCGCGAGGAGGCTGTTGGTGAAATGGGCTCCATCCTCCAATCAGATGTCCTACCTGTGCGAAAACCCACGAACAAGATGAACGAGAAAGAGAAAGGTCCCAAGACGTTCCGATATCGTGTCACCGAGGATGAGACGTATAGTACGCGGAAACGCAACCCGGAAATCGGTGGCCCCGTTGCGAACCCCGGCAAACCAACTCGGAGTTCAAAGCGCTACGAAGAAGTTTCCGTTGATTCGGAGGAAGACATGGATGACCAAGACGTGGGCGGATACACCGGGCCTGGTCCCGGCCGTCAGCGTGCACGCGAGTCGAACTGGCTCGCTCGGAAGAATGCTGGTGAAGAGGACCTACCCACCGAGCTTCCAGCAAACTTCAAGGATGGCCAGGTCAATCCCAACCGTGAGAAAAATCGCGAGCGTCAACGCGAGTACACCGCGAAGAGGAAGTCTTTGCTCGTCCAACCAAAGGTAACAATCCGACCGACAGGCTGTCCGCCAGGTCGACCACGGAAGAGCACCGGTGACTCGTCGGACCAGCCGGGTGTCCGCGAGGAGGACGATCAAGCGTCCGCTCTGCTGCTCGCACAATCTGCAGCCGCGGCCGTCAAAGCGCGAGAGAAAGATCAGGCTGAGAAAGAGCGTGCTGCGGTCGCTGTGAGAGAAGCACAGGACAACATGCGTGCCAAAATGGGAATTGCAGAATGGTTCGAGGGCTCAGAAGACGGATCTTTTAACGGCTTCATCGAAACTATGGCTGCAGACGATGAGCCTCTTGCACACGAGATGAATGTTTATGTTGACGAATCTCCCACGTCTCCACGTACAGGCCCACCACAGCCGACCAATTCGATCTTCGCTAAACCAGGAATGGTAGGCAAAAAGATCAAGATTGTATCTGCGCAGTTCAAACGCAATGGGGAAGGGCCATCAAAGACGACGACAACGACGACAATCAAGACCCCTCTTTCGAACTTCACCAGTGTTAACAAGAAGGGCTCCAAAGCCTCGAAGCAAGTCGATCTCTCATCAGATGATTCGGATGGCGATGATAAGATCTCAGCCAGGGCGCCGGTACCTGAGGCCAAGACACTGACCGGGCGACCCAAGGGAAGGTCGTCGATGGTACCCACGAGAGGTGCCAGCTCTGGGAAGAGGGGTCGTGGACGGCCTCGGAAGACACTGTGAGCGATGCTGCAAAGCGAGCAAGGAGGGTGTTTGTGGGCTGTGCATGTTCACGAATGGCGTTGTTTATACCCTCTCATTATGCGGTATTGATTGCGTATGCTCAGTTGTTTAGAGCAGCTTAGAGGATTACGAGCATTATCACATGTTCTAGTCAATATTCTGATTAATGTATGAATTGGTCCATCGTCCCCGACACGTGTGGCAAGCGAGGTCGCGACTGAGGAGTAGTTTGAAAGACAGTCCTAATAGTAGTGATCCCATTCTTGTATAGTGATTGAGACCATTAATGCTACTAATGAATACATTCCAGCTCCACAGACGGCGCAACCCGATCGCTGTCAGGGCATTGTCGTAGCAAACGCGCTCGAGCGCGAGGTGGCAGATGACTAGTCAGCCACGTGATATCGCGAACGTCTATTTTCCAACCGCGGTATCAGCGCGCCAACCTTCGCACCAACAACCTAACTTCGTCACCACCTTACATCAACCATGTCTCTCAAACACACTTCCATTACAAAAGGCACCTTTACCACCCTCCTCTCCCGCTACGCCTCCCTTGTCCCATCCGCTCTCACTGAGCTTGACACACTCCGCTATGAGGAGATTCCAAACATACTTTCCAAACGTGAAGAAGAAGATGATGATTCATATCTGACTAGAGACGAGGTAGAACGGTTGGTGGAGTGGAAATTGTAAGCCCTCGAAATGTCCGAAATCTCGCACTGACGATCGCTGATGCGACATGGCATTACAGAAAGCACGGCACATTCAGACCAAAGCTACTACAGCTCGTGAAGTCGAACCCAAAGGAACTAGTCGAGGCAACAACGCGCAAAGCGTGCGCGAACGAAGAAAAAGATGCGTTGGTGGCGCTGAAGACATTGACGGCGTTGAAGGGAATCGGTCCTGCCACGGCTTCGTTGCTTCTTTCTGTGCATAGGATTGAAGAGGTGCCGTTTTTCTCTGATGTATGTCTTCGATACGACTACGCCGACTCCTCAATATCGTTTCGTAGTCCCAATTTTCGGAGGCCGCCAACGCTGATAAGTGTTTTTTAGGAGCTCTTCAGGTGGCTGGTGTGGGACGAGCCAGGTGCACCTGGGGGCTGGACGCGAGGCATAAAGTATAACAAGAAGGAGTATGAAGAGGTGCTTCGCAGGGTGACAGAGTTGAGGAAGAGATTGGGTGTAAGAGCGGATCATTGCGAGAAGGTTGCTTGGGTGTTGGGGAAGGAGGGTGGTGATCTTGGTTCTGCTAAGACAGAGATAGAAGACTCTATGAGGGAAAAGCGAGAAGACGCAAAAGACCCTGAAGCAGAGAAAGAGGGAAAGAAGCCAACGGCAACAGCCAAGCCTGTACCGAAGGGCTTCACGAAGGAGACCAAAGCCCCTGCTAATGAGAAGGGAACCAAACGAAAAGTCGACGAAGCGAAAGGAGCACCAGAGGGGTTGCGGAGGAGTAGTAGACGGAGGACGGATGCCTAATACGGTGAAGATTGAGATCGTGAGATATTCATTTCGTGTTGTAGAGATACTGTGTACACTACACAACGTTCCTACACTTGCGTCGCCCAATTCCAACCAAACCTCATCGTCCCAAAGAACTTGTGAAAAGTACGACATCGCTCCAAGCCTTGCATTCGCCAGAACGCCACGTATAACCATCCAGGGTATAGTATACCAACAAAAGAAAACTCTGTACCGGCCTTAAAACCAAACAAACTTACGCTGACAACGTTAGATGCCAGGAACATTGCCCTTCTTGGTCCGTATCCTGCCTTCTTTAACAGCCCCAATCGTGACTGTCGCTTCGCCTGTCATCCACCCAGGCATCTTCTCGCCGTCGACCACACCTTGTTCGACTAGCTGCCTGATGCCTGCGAACACATGCGAGCCCTGAAAAACAACACGCACGTCTGGGACCCATGAATCACCGTCTTCGAGCTCTTCAATCTCCTCTAGCGAACGGTCGAGCAGAGACGGCCGACCTCTCCGATTACGGCTTGGCGGTCGTGCATTAAGATCGGACGCGTCTTTGTCATGGTTGGCGTTGTTTGCATCGCTGGGTTGCGGGAAAGCGTCATCGATGCGGACTTCGAAGCGCTCGAGGCCTTGGCCGTCGTTGGGCTGGGCGGATGTGCCGAAGCGACCTTCTGCTACTTCGCGTCTTCGCTTTGCTTCTGAAGTCTCCGTCACCTCTAGTGCTCGCTTTGGCCGGCCAGGGCCTGATTTGAATGCGTTCGCGGTTGTATCCTGCCGTATGCCTTTCTTTTCCTGCGCATCGCTTCTTTGACTGGCAATAAAATCCAGCGCGTTCTGGCTGAAGCTGTGGTCTTGGAACACGCACCATCCGCCTGCAGCTGCATTGCTTTTGCCAGGGCCGCGATAGGTCAACAGCGCGTCGAGGGACTTTGTTGTGAAATTTGTGCTTGCGAGCTGGTATCTCACGGATGGCCGCGAGAAAGCTTTCGGTATGGCTTGTTGGACGATGTCCCGGAGATGGCGGCCGTCATCGCTAATAACTTGACCTAGATGGTTGGCTATCGAGGAGTAGACGAAGGGCGAGCCATTGGGCCAGATGAAGAAGACGGCTTTTGCACTATCAGACGGCCCTGTATCCGCCGCCAGAGATGCCTCTGTACTGTACGGCGAGTCGTGTATATACACCCTGAGTATCGTCATGGGCATCGTCTTGATCTTCGTAAGCAGATAATGCGCCTTCATCAGAGGCGTAAGCTCCCTCGATAGATTGGACATGAAGGTTTGTGCCTGGAATCGTGGTAGATGTTCCGAGTCATTTGTGACCTCCATATCTAGCACCGCGCTCTTAGCAGTGGGTATCCGCGCAAGTCGCCTCGCCGTCCAGCGCAGACTATTTGGATGGTCCAACAAGTACTGTATTTCGGCCGTCGCCAACTGATACATGGAAATACCGGTCCGCCAATCGCCCTCGAGTATCCGATCTTGAATCTCGCGTTTCCCGCCCTTCCGCGCCGCTAGCTCCTTGTACGTCTCCTGCAGCTCCTCGTAGCTTTGCGCCGGCGTGTACTGCTCATTATCGTCGTCTTCATGGGCGTCGCGGTCGCCGAGGAGGTACGGGCGGCAGAAGTCGCGGTTCTTCTTTGCGAGCCACTGGTGCGCAAGGGAGATGAGGGATTGGCGGGAGAGCTTGCCAAAGGTGCGCTGGACTTCGCGGTGGGTGACGGGGAGGCGGTGCGAGTGAGGGACGTTCTTATAGTCGGGGACGGTGGTCTGGGAGTTGGGCGCCATGGCGGACTACATGGAGGAGTTGGGCGTGGTGTGGGGTCGTGGTGTGCTCCGCATTGTTTATGTCGCGCTATCGATAGGTCAACGTCGCGGTGGACGCGTCGGAGGGACGGCATGCACGGCAGGGTCCGGTCGGGCAAGACACGTGACTTTGCGCCTGTACTCGCTATTGAACCGAGGAAGAGCATCCGCACTGGTATCTAGAACAGGCAATTATGTACAGTTTGACATATCGACGCTGTCATCCGACCGCGGGCTGTCGTGTTCAGCGGTAAGCATCAGCAATCACGTGTAGGGTAGAATTCTTCATCTGGACACCGGGGCATGTGCGGCTCCAAAAGCTCCATTGGCTCCATGTCCTCGTCTGCAGAACCCACCCAGAGGGATCTTGGAGCGTGTCGTCGCATTCTGCCATTGACTAACCATGTCTTGCAACTACGATGCATTCTGTACCCCTAAGGTTCAACGAAAAAGACGCGGAGGTGGTCATTGCTAGTTGGCGGTCTAATCTCGGAGGCCTCGGACCGGCACCGCCTTTGATTACCAACCCCGGCACAAGGCGGGGTCGGCACATGCAATACCACAGTGTGGCACACAAAGGCAAAGGCATGCAAAGCAAGCACCTGGTGCGGCGCATAGGTCGCCATACGTTTTATTATAGGACACGAGTCTAGGCCAACAATACGAGTGAGAACGCATCGGTTGCTGCGTGCGTGGGATGAGGGCGCATCCGATCGGCCCTGTCATAAACGGTAATAATACACCACCCATCGGCCGGTCCATCGGCGGGGCTACACCACGGCACCCACCTAGGCAGACCTTTCGCTCCCTCGATTTCTCAACAACGTCACGACTTTACCTCCGCCCATCCACCCCTCGACTACCATCGACCATCAACATTGACCCGTTTTTTGTGTGTTGCGGAACACCAGCCCTTGTTCGCGGTGTTGCAGCACAACCTCGTCGACATATCCTCGGTCCCGGAATTACTCATCACACACCTCGCATCGACGCAAGCGTACCACCAAACACACCCACCCACCGGCCAGCGGCATTTCAAAAAATAAAAATCCTCTAAAACAGCCGTCGTCGATCCCCGCGACTGGCGGCACCATCACCACCTTCTCCTCATGTCCAGCTACAGCGGACGCAACGGCGTCAACGTATCGCAGTACCTCGCCAACCTCAACACTATTCCCTCGCCGCAGGACACCGCTACCCCCGCGGACCCCCCGAGCCGCGAAGAGGACTTTTCGCTGTTCATGAACACCGACTTCTTCGACCAGTTCAACGACGCCGGCGCAGGCAACGTCGACCTGAGCGCCCAGTTGCCAGACTTCGACCTCGACGCCAATAGCCAGGCTGGTCCAGCGGATCGCGTCAACAGCGGCGCTAACGCTGCGAACGAGCCCAAGATGGATTTCAACCTCAATGGTAAGTGGTCTTCTATGCCTTGCATACATCTCAAATGGCCTTGTCGTTGGTTCTGTCGCTCGTCTCTCGCCGCGCATTGTTCCGATGTCGTTCACGTTAGATGCATCTCGCCCAATCGTCCCCCGACTAGGGTGTCTGCAAACCCCGCCAAACGCGTTGCATCCTACAGTTTACCCCACGCACCCTCCACCACTCAGGCGCAAGCTCCATACAGCAGGGCGGCATGATTTGCCATCACAGCCTTCCTGCCGTAGAGCTGCAGCGAGCCATCGCGTACCCCAAGCACGCCATTGTCTGCCATGTGCGAGCATCATCATCGCCGTCTTCTCCGCAGCGCTACCACCGTCTTCAACTCCATTGAATCATGACTAACTTCGACCCCTTTGCAGGCGATTTCCAGTTTGCCGACTTCTCAAACTTCCCCAACTCCATCGTGGATCCTTCCATCTCGACCCTGCCTCACCCGCAACCGAGCACCTTCCCCGGTGTAGCGCCCAACTTCACCTCCCCGGTGTCTGCCGTATCGCCCGACACACCGGGGTTCGATCAACCCCTTGGTAAGAAGCGCAAATTTGACGGTGATGCCTCGAGCTAACAAGCAATAGATGAAAACGCCCGCGTCGCAGCCGAGGAGGACAAGCGTCGCCGCAACACGGCTGCGAGTGCACGCTTCCGCATCAAGAAGAAGCAGCGCGAGCAGGCCCTCGAGAAGACGGCTAAGGACATGAGCGACCGCGTCAGCCTGCTCGAGTCGCGCATCTCGCAGCTCGAGACCGAGAATACATGGCTCAAGGGCCTCATAACGGAGAAAAACGGCGGCAAGGCGTCTACCTCGGAGCTAAGAGCGCTTTTGAGCAAGCATGAGGAGAACACCGAGCGGAGTACGGGCAACAGGACTGACGGCGTTGGAACCAAGGCCGGGAGCTCAAAGGCTTAGGCTACAAATGTTTCTTTCCTCTTCACAACCTACTTTGGTTTGAACTTTTACTTCGGCAGCCATTCCGCGCGCACCCTTGTATCTTTGCATTCGTATTCGCGATGAAGGGTGACTGAACGTTATCGGTACATGCGCGGAGAATGGGGCGTGCGATGCTCATGATCCATGATGATACGTGGGCTGGAGAAGCGATGTCTGATATTTTTTCAATACATACACTGTTCAACACCTTATGCCCTCTTCGTGAACGTACCAATACGCTTTACATTCGTCCCTAGCGGTTCCGAGTGTTGGTAAAAATAGTTGTCGTGGGCACGCAATCACCACACTGTTCGTGGGGATTGCGACATCCGGCCCAGGTGATCTCCTCAACGCTAGGGGAACCACCTCATTGTTGGTGGTGTAGCCCGTATCATCCTTCATATCTCCTGCCGGGGTCGCGTGCGCCACGAGATACCCTAGGGCTGGAGTCCAATGTCCGCAAAGCCTGACCAGGGGTCTCAGAGCCCATCGTCCCGAGACACAGGCGTCTTGACCTTACGAGATCCGACGCAATGTGTACCCGTGAGCTAGGTGCACGTGGATGGATGACTTGCAGACCCAAGATATGGATACGGATTGGTATGCACATTGCAAGGACCGGACGCCGCTAAGCTATATGCAAAGACGCCAGAATTCGCCCATCAACATATCCAACAAGAAACTATGCCACATGCTCCGTCTCCGGCCCCACCTAAATCATCTCATACGTCGGACGATGCATCCCGTTGTTCCTCGGGGCCTTTTCCAAGCTCCCAATCGCCGCCGTCCCATCCCGCCCCAACCGACTGAGTTGTAGTAATATGCGACCTCGAATTCACACTAGTAGCGAGTCTGCCGCTAGAGGCCAATCCAGTTGATGCTGATCACAACATCCATGCCCTTCTTCTCCGCGCCGTCCCACTTGTACGAGAAGGTGCCGTCCTTGTCTGTGTTCCAGAAGGCGCCGACGGCACTGTGCATGCCACGGCGGCCGATGGTGCTGGCTTCTGAGGGGTTGCCTGGGTGCTGGATTATGGTGCTATTGGCGATGTATTTGTAGGCGGGGATTTTGGCTTCGCCGGTTGCGGTCTTATCAATGAGGGATTGAAGGATGTGGTTCTGGAGGGAGAGAGTCAGTGGGGAGGGGTGCTGAGTCGGAGGGCGGTGGTCGTGTGAGGGGTCGTCACAGTGGTGTGTGAGAGGAAAGGAGGTGGAGGGCGTACAATGATCGAGGAGTTCCAATCTGCTACGTTTGCGTGCTCGTATTTCTCTGCTGCTCCTAGGACGGTTTCGCAGGCCTGGAGTCCATGGTCAGCGCATTCGATAGTAGTGGGGTTGGTGGATGCCTACGGTGAGCGCAATGTGCTGGAGATCTTCTGTCGGGAGCGGAGTCTACAGGCTGTCAGCAGAGCCCGTTAGTCGGGACACATGCAACCGTACAGCCATTGCGTTGTGGATGCGATGTGGATGCAGCAGCAAGTCGACCGGAAAGCGACAAGTGAGGTGTGGTATAGTCGGTGTGATGGCGCTGGCCGCTGTTTACGTCGGTTGTTTTGCCCACACACCTCGATATGGGCTAGCGTCACGTGGGCTGGCTGATTGGTCGGCGGCAGCTCTTCACATGGGGTGGTAGCGGCAGGGAACGTGCTTGCCCATCGCGACCCGCCGAAGACCTTGATACAAGACCTTGCGCCGTGCCATCACCTTTGCCAGTGCCATTGCTCCTCGCCTACACACTCTTCGCACGCACTTACGCACGCATCGACTCACAAACTATCACAGCCACAGCCCCCATATATTCATTCGAGTTGACTGTTCCCCCAGTCTCAACCATCTGCACACGACCATCCACAGCCTTTCTTTTGGCGGGGTCAACACTCAATCCTCATGTCTTCCCAACCTCTCCTCCAGACTGCCCCAGGTAACCCTCACACTCGAATCCCTCGCCGTTTTCCTTCAACTAATCCCTCCTCCAGGCAAGCGCATCGCCCTCCCCACCCGCGTCGAGCCTAAAGTCTTCTTCGCCAACGAGCGTACCTTCCTCTCCTGGCTCAACTTCACCGTCATCCTCGGCGGCCTGGCCGTCGGGCTCCTCAACTTCGGCGACAAGATCGGCCAGATTAGTGCGGGCCTTTTTACTGTCGTCGCCATGGCGGCCATGTTGTATGCCCTGATGACGTTCCATTGGCGGGCGAAGAGCATTCGGCAGCGCGGGCAGGGAGGATTTGATGATCGGTTGGGGCCGACCATACTGGCGCTGGCCTTGTTCTTCGCGGTGCTGACGAATTTTATCCTGAGGTTTACTGCGGGGGGAAAGAAGTGAAGGCGGATGGAAGCATGAGGAGGAGTGGTGAAGAGGTACCGAGGGCATGGTGGTGGTGGGCATAAGAGTTGTCAAGATGACGGGTATACAAGATCGCGACTCGTTTCGTTGTCTGAGCGTCTGTTTGGGCTGCGGCTATTGCGTGTCATTTCGGGAGACGGGGTATGTTGAACAAGTGTAGTGTAGGCTAATTGAACGCAAGGCGATTATCACCTGCCACAGGTGCATGTACGCAGAACCGAAGTCTCTCAAGTTTTTCTCTCGGTGGCTTTGCTCTCGCTCGGTGGCTTTGCTCCGAGTGGTCGTGCCCCCTTGCCTCGTATAACTTCACCGCACTTCCCTATGAAGACTCCGGACAACCTCGTGTTGGCCTCTCCTAGGCCGACAACCGACCACGGAGCTCGACTCGGCTGAGGTAGAGAAAGACGTGTCGTCCAAGTCGACCCGTCGCCTCACCCTTAAGCCCTCGAAGCTCGTAGTGGTGAGTTGGAAGCGTAGCATCTCCACCTTGTAGATACGAGATCTTAATAGTCAGCAGCTACAATAAAACGAAGCTGTTTCGCTGCATCTTCAACGATAGCGTTCATCACTAGACGGAAGAGTGATCCTGGCACGAAGATGGTCGTCGAGGTCCAAGCCAGCAATTCCCACGAGGCTTTAGACCACGCTCTCAAACCTTCTAAGAAATTTAGCGGCGAGCAGTCGAAAGGCTGCTCCAATTGCCCGCACCAACTTTCTTACTCATCATGCATATTCCAGTGCTTTACGCAAGGGTTTCTCAGTCAGCAACTGCCAAACGATCCATCCATCAAGAAAGTGCAATACTCAAGCCTATGGGACATACGAAACAACGAAGAGTCACTCGCTTACCCGATGACTATAGAGCTTGCACATTACCTATCTTTAACAACTCTGCATCGACATCTACTACCTTGCCCAGTTCTCTACAACTAATCACATACCTCTCGAGTAGAACCCAAGCCATTGCCTCTGTTATCTTGGAATCGTATCTCGGGACAAGATGCGCAAGCGCTCATTTCACTAAGTGCACGAGCTGGAATAGGCATTGTAGCTAATAGCAACGCAATACTATAACGGACTAAATCACTCCCTTGAAGATTAACAACGAGGATCGCGAGACATGAAGCTCTCGTCAAACGTGAATCCCACTTACCCTTCCATTCACTGCTGATAGGGACGAAGAAGTTGAAGCGGCTATCGGGTTTGGAATGGTGATCCAGCGGCTGTTTCCCGGGGTTTCGTGTTCTGGCTCTACAAACAAGAACTCCTCCCCCCTCAACGACATCATCAAAGCGCTCAAGTGACCCGGAAAACTGGGCCCATGGCGACGTAGGTAACTACCCACTCATGTGGAGGTTAGCTGTTGAGCTCGGCCAATTGGCTCACGACCAACTATAGAGCAGCGGAATCACCTACTTGTTCCTACAATACAAGGACCAGCGCATCTCGCCGAACTCACATCTAGTCACCCGCGTATCCTTTCCCCCAGAGGCCGAAAACATGAATGCGAATGATCGCCTACACACAAGGTCCTTGTTCACCTGCACTCTAAGTTCGACGCCAGCAGAGCAAGAGCTTGTGAAGGCGATACGGGATTTCCTTTTCTCCAACTTCGACAGTGATGATGCCATGCTCGCGGGTAAGTGCACCGGAAAAGATTAGCTCGTGTACGGTTCATGGAAACCATTTACGTACCTCAAACATAAGACCTTAGCTCCCCTCCTGGCAGCCACGACTGCTTCGAGGTGAAAAAGTAGGGATGTAGGATTTTAGGACGACGAATGCATTTTCCGAGAAATCTGACAGATACGAGAGAAGGTTGCTTTAAGGAACTTTCTTGGAATTGTGATGAGAAATTATTCGCTGCCAAAAACGCGTACCGTGCGACGATGTCGTTAACGGCTATGCATTATGGTCCATTTCAGTGGCTACCCTGTTTCCAATAAAACAGTGCTAGTTGTCCGAAAACAGAATAACATCCTTGGCTTTTGTTCTGAACGAGGTACTACAACTATAGTCTCAGTAACACCAATATGTTCGGAACTAACATTGCACCAAATACCGTGCGTGAGATGTCTCTTCCTCAATACCACCAGTGCGAAACCTGTCGGAAACCGTACCCTTGATCGGTGTGCCCATAGCAGCGTGATAGTTACATGCGATCAGGGCTCGTTGTCCAAAAAACACGAGTAACGCTGATCGAGTCAAGCTGCGACAGCAGACGAGGTCGCCGGACTGGTGCATCCTTGCTCTTCCAGTTGAAAGCCTTCAGCAGCAGGCATATCACGGCTGCTTTGATCGGTTTCGTTGCTTGAGACTACTGGGCCATGCTGCGAGATCGTATCGAGCGGAGCTGCCACGACCGTAGCGACGTTATCGGTCTGAGTCGCTACGGCGACTTCATCTGCTCCTCCATCGGCTGCTGTTGGCCGTACACTGGGTGTTCTTTTCCTAATTTGGGTTGATGCGTTAGGTCGAGCTGGGGTTTCCATTCGATCCCTTTCATTGGTGGTAGCTGAGGTGCTGGCATGAGCTTGTCCACCAGTCTGGTCCGCAATATTGATCTGGGCGTCGACGTTCGGCCGTACTTCACTAGCTTCAGGTGTACCATCGACGGTAGGTGTTTCTTCGGCTGGAGATGCTCCGTTCCCTCGCTCTTCGTCGTTTGCTATTGTTCCTCCCGCAGCTACTTCAACCTCAACAGGCTGAACAGCATCACTCGATTGTGCCTCATCAGCTACTAGCACGCCATCACCTGATGCAGTAACGTCAGCTACAGCTTCATCACCCTCTTGATCCCCATCAGCTGGCTCTATCTCGTCGGCTTCGCCAGAGTCTTGGTTCGTATCTGCTGCAGCCCCGTCGTTGGCTTGAGCTGTGACACCAGCCTGAGCCTCTCCACTTGCCGCTTCCTCAACCTTGTCTTCCGACCTACAGCTCTCACAGCCCTCCCTCTCCGTCGGCTCCGCCTTGTGACACCCACACTCTACCAGGTTCTTCGCCTTCTCTTTGTCCTTCATTTTGCTGCTCTGAATCATGACTCTCAGAAAGAAGTCCACTGGTAGCTCTTTCCGTAAATCCAGCTCGCCATTGGACTCCGTGTCGCAGTTCTCATCCCAGAATGCGCAATGCACCCCCACTAGCAGATCCAACATGGGGCTCTTCTCGGTCAGGTTTTCGAAGGCGAATATGATGACTTCGTAGTAAGGCGGGATGGCATCCTTGATAAGCGATGCGGCAAGATGGTTGTAGATGGCACAGCGCAGTTTCGGCGTTAGGAAGCGGTCTGCGAAGACATAAGTCTTGACGATGAGAATCTCGACCTGTTGCACGTGCGAGGTGGAGTTGGATTCCGTCTCGTCGGTCGGTTTGATCCAGTGCCTGTTCTTTTCCGGCAGCTTCTGGCTGTATAGCCTGTATGTTCGCGTACGTAGTCAGTGTATGCCTTACATGCAGTTCGTATGTTGGCATTCGTACCAGTCCACGAAAACGTCGAACACTTGAGGTTCTATGTCCGGAAGCTCGACGATACGGTCATCGGCTTCTTTCCAGGGTTTCTTCAGCGCATTTCTGAAGTACTCTGAGTAGTAGGAGATAAGTTCTTTGTAGATCCTATATTTCTGATGGTCGGGGCCCACATCGATGGTGATCATGTCATTGCCACGTGCTAGAGCGCTGTACCCGATATTAGCATTAACGGCTTCACGAGAGATGATTTGTAATCATGGCATACCTCAACGATGGCGGCTTTGACTCTTCAGAAGAAGTCATTACTGCGAATGACGATGCAAAGCTGTACGGAGGACAAGTCGAGGTAGGGTTTAGGTGTGTCCGGTGCAGAGAGCAAGGGGAGGTCAGCGATGTATACAGGTATGAAAGAGGAATTGTCCCCGAATCCTCGATATCGTGTGGCTTTCACCAGCAAGGCAGAAGTTGCTTTATAAAGAACTGAGACGAGAAGATGCTTGGGGGGGCTGGGTTGAGCCTCGCTGCTGCCTTCGGCGGAGCTAAGCCACGATTTGTGGCGGTGCGGGGGCCGTTCTTACCACGGTGCTACATCCGACCCCGACCGATCTCCATCACCCGACACCCATCATTTTCATCTCACCTTTTGAATCAGTTACTACATTGCTTTGACACAAAATCTTCGTTGAGCCGTTGTGTTGGTCACCACATTCATTCCGGATTCTTACCGAAGTTCACAGCGCAGCCCACGTTTCAAGTCATAATTACGGGTTCCTTTGGACACGTGCCTTCGCGGACAAACCCGACTATACAGCATCTTGTATAAATAGAATTTTCGAGCACGGGATGTCATGCGAAAATCGAGGTGGGTTGCGACGATATAGGTTCCGGTCGTATGCGCTCTCACGTTCATGACAATTAGTCACACATGTCGAGCTGCTTGGGCCACTCGACCTCTCTCAGAACGATTGACGCGAACCTCCCCATCGCCCTTATGAAGAACTCCCTAGATGCATCGTTCAGACTGGCATCGATCTTCGCGCGATCGAAATAAGAATCGAGCCATTGCCAGCAGTACACGTCCACAAACAGGTGGAGCATTACATCTACAGCCAACAAGTCCGGAATGTAGGCGCTGAGGGGGTTCAGCACCACGTTGCCAAGGACCTTCGCCGTACCGAGTATTTCAGGGGACTTCTTTGTGTGACTGGGAAAGAGACAGGCGATAAGGTCGTTCAGCTAGAAGATGTCAAGCAACTTGTTTTTGGACTCTCCCTCGACTGGCTCTAATTGAAGTGCTTGTCAATGACTGTGGCATGCACGAAGACGTAGCAGAGTTATGGGACGACTCCCCAGATATGATGATACCCTTCGTCTTCACCGATCGACTCATTGTTTCCAGGCTGAAACGCGACATCAACGCCTTATGGTGCGAGGAGCGACAGTTGCGTGTTGTGCTCCTCGCCACTGACGGAGGACTGGTGGGAGAGCAAAAGGGACGAAATGAACAAGAGTGAAGCGGGACACTCTCGCAAATTGAAAGCGGGTGAAGTTTCCAATAGTCGTTTGCACCTTATATCGTATCGGCAATGATTAATATCTTTCACCTCCATATCCGCCAGAGAGCAACGATGTGAGGTTTGGCGGGCTATTGCCTTGATTGCAACCTGTTACTGCCTTCTCCGTGGAGTGAAGCAGCTATTTATGCGGCTGGACGGCACTGTACAAGTCTCACCCCGAAAGTGCTCCGGGTTGCTTTCCCAAACCTCTTCTCGGCACTAGTCTGTTGATCGAGGCTCAACCTCGTAATTTAGGTTATGACCGGGCGCGCCAACTTGTAGCCATCCCCATTTTGTGGTATGTAAGCCTTCTTGAGGGCGACTCCGATTCAGCTGTTACACGTCATCACTTTTAACTGTCAATCTGTAATTACCTGAATACCTGGAAGTCAAGAGGCGCCGCCGTTACCGAAAAATAGGTGCGCAGATCTCCGACGTTGCTACGCGTATCGAGAAGTGATCTGTTTCGAGATCTTTTTTGCGACCCATGACGAAACAAAATCATGCTACGCAATAGTTCACAATCTCTTGTCTTGTAATACCTCTACGAGGCATCTTCTCCTAAGCGCCCGATTTACATATAGCCCGTCGCGTTCCAACGCGGTCATTTTTAGGTAATGCTACCGAACCCTTCTAGTATCTGGCAGAGGACATACTCCGCTATAGTGTTAAGCTGCTAAAAAAAAGTCAGGGTACTACCACGCACCTACAACTCGACCACCCAACACATGATCCACAAAGAAAGCCAAAAACATAATGCCGACAATAAATGCCATTCCCGGTGGGACTCGAACCCACAACCTTCGGATACCGATCAATAGAAGTCCGACGCGCTACCATTGCGCTACGAGAACTCGCAAGGTGGGGGTACAAGTACCGCTGACCAAGAATTTATTATATTTCTTGTGATTAGAAAGTATATAATTAGTAGCTTAAAAGCGAATATTGTTAGAGTTGGTATTAGAGTATAGTACTTACGCTTACGCCTAAGACCTGTAAGGGCGCAGGGTTGAGTTCGTCTAAGTATTATAGTAGGTGCGGCTAGATATCAGGTGCGAGTCTTTTATAGAGATTCGGAGCTACGTATGCCCGGCTTCCGGGCTAGAGCTAAGGTACGGCGTATAGTAAAGCCGAGCTAAAGTTACATTCTATCGCCCTATTATATTCTCCGCGCGCTAGTATACATAAGCACCAATCTACATCATTGCACGCGTAATCCGCCGTTCACCATCCAAAGAAAAAGAGCCTAGCGCCCTAGCTATCACTACCCCTACCAGGCTTCCTGCTCTCCTGCCTCCACTTATCCACCTTGAACGGCTTGATGAGGTGCTTTCGAACGTTCCACCCTAGTTCAACTGCTTATGGGTTGGCCTCTGTTAGCCCTGGAAGGTGGAGCTTATTGTTAAGATATACCATAGCTTCGATAAACGGCGGACCAGACGACGTTAGCTTGTTGGCGATAAAGTTGTGCGAAAGTACGTCCCCTAGAAAGAACAGACAGCTGACTCCGAACCTCGAGAGCAGTATATCAAGCTTCGCTCTAGCCTTGCACCACTCGTAGATATCGTTGGCCGCGGCGTCGATGGGGTATTCACTAGGCCAATTACTAGGGTCTTCTACGCTGTCGGTGCCATCTGCGATCCCGCCGCCCTACTAAGTGTCCCGGAGGAGGCTCATCACGTCTTCTAACATCAAGTCGCCGACTCGGCGGCTCGAGCAATCTGGACGGACGAGCCTCATGAGATCGTGCTACAGCACGTACGTAAAGAGGGTCTGCAGCCTACCCATCCTAGCCTAATGCTTTAGAGTCTTCGTATAGACGTAGTTATAGACAAGTGCGTCGCTATGGCCGCCGGGACACAGCGTGTTCTCATCCGTGGCCTCGTGGACCAGCGACTTGACGCGGAGGAACTCTCTCGGATCAGTTCCATAGCGCTTTAGGTGCTCTTCGACCTCAGGAGCCCAAGGCGAGGGTTTCCTTTTGGAGCACGGTCTTATACCGTACGTTTATCGTCTTGCCTTACTTGCCTTGCTTGCCGCCGGTCTTGGGCTTCTTCCGGATAGGCTGCCCGTCGTCAAGATCCGCCCCAAAGTGGTAGTACAGCGTTCGAAGGCCGCGCTTCTCCGCCTTGCTAAGGGCGTGGTTCGGAACCTCTAGTAGGCTCTCGATAGTCTAGCTAGGATTAGTGTTACAGGTGTTATTCCACTTACTAAGCCTTGACCGGGTGAGGGAAGGATAGTCCTGATGTAGCGGCAACCGAGGTAGTATTTAGTAAGTATTAAGCGCAGGAGTTAACTGCCTGCGTAGGTGTTACGACCGTTCCCAGATGAGACCAGTTCACTCCTTATGATTGGTCTGTCTGCCTGCTAGCCAGGAAGGGCGCGGCCACACGAGCGTGTGGGCCAAACCCCAGGGCGGTTACGTGTAGGACTCACGTGACCCGCTCGACTGGCTCGACTCGAGCTGGTCGAGCGCACGTGATTAGGTTCCTTAAAGTATATAGACTCGTACGAAGTCACCATAAAGGTGCTTCATAGTCAACTCTTATACTAGTTATTCTCTTTAGAAATACATCACTAGATTGCATAGCATAGTTAGTTATTCTATAGTTAGTTATAGAATTGGTTTACATCACATCTAGGGTGGTAAACGGGTTGGGCCTACCCCGAGGTTAGGTTGGGGCAGGGTTGCCAATTACTATTGCCTAAAGGAGAAATAGTAATAGTAATAGTAATAGTAATTACTATTACTATAGTAATTGGCAACCCTAGGTTGGAGTTGGGTCGAGGTCGTATAGATCTCGAGTTAAGGTTAAGTTAGGGCTATACGGACTATATAGCGGGGTTAGAGTTAAATTATATAGATTAAAGACTAGGGTTAGGTTTTAATAGTAATATACTTACCTAAGCCTAAGCTAGGTAAGAGTAGGATGGTATATAGTAGTATAATCGTAGATAGTATTTAGAAGATTTAAGTATAGGAGTTAACTATCTAAGTATAGATATCTCTAATATTAACTAATTTAAATAACTTAAATAACTATTCGTATCTATTAATTTAGTAACGCAAATCTAATAGTATAAACTAAATAAGTAAGTTAACTATAAAGAATTAAAATATAAATAAGATTCTCTAGATCTATATAGTCTAAATCTTCTAGCTCTAATTTCGCTAAGCCTTCTTATTTCTAGAATCTTTACTTACTTCTAGGATTATTACTTACTCCTAAGATCTATGTAAGGGGCGGGCCGCTAAGAGTAAATACTAGATAGAATACTTAAGAATTTAATAAGAAGCTATAGAGTTCCGGTCCCGGAGATCTTATATATACTACCTACTCTAAAGAGAACTTCTAGGAGTTACTTCGAAGTGGGCGGAGCTCCGAGGTTTACTAACTAAGGTTCTTAGGCCTAGCCTATTATAACCCCCCTCCTCCCTATAAGTATCCCTTTCTTCTCCCTTTCTCTCTTTCTCTCTTATTTTTTTTTTATATTACGTCCCGGCTCCGTATGCCCTTATACGGAGGTAGGGAGAAGAATAGAAGATATCTTTTAAGTATTACCTATAGTCTATTTAGGGGTTTACTAGCTATGCCGTAGAGGGCTTCTACTAACGTCTTATACTAGGTATAAGGGGCGGGCCGCTAAGGGTAAATGCTAGATAGAATACTTAAGGATTTAATAAGGAGCTATAGAGTTCCGGTCCCGGAGATCTTATATATACTATCTACTCTAAAGAGAACTCCTAGGAGTTGCTTCGGAGTGGGCGGAGCTCTAAGATTTACTAACTAAGATTCTTAGGCCTAGTCTATTATAACCCCCCTCCTCTCTATAAGCGTCCCTTTCTTTCCCCTTCTCTTCTCTTTCTCTTTTTTTTTTATATTACGTCCTAGCTCCGCGTGCCCTTATATAGAGATAGAGAGAAGAATAGAGAATACCTTTTAGGTATTACCTATAGTCCGTTTAGAGATTTACTAGCTATACTGTAGAGGGCTTCTACTAACGTCTTATACTAGAGAGGCTATATCGGATATCCCTTCTCTAAAAAGAATATATATAGGTATTACTAACTTCTATTACTATTTTTATTAGTAATCTCCGTCGGTAGGCGGAGTATTCGCTTAGTTCTATAGATATTTATTAGGGGTTTAATACCTTATCTAGATACTAGTTCTAATTTCTAATATTATACCCTTTATAGTATAGGTCTAGTTACTATAATTCTATACTCTTAGTTCTATTTATACTTAGTAATTTCTCTTATCTAGGTTATTATAGTAGTGGTAGTATATAATAGAAGAAATCTATAACGCGTAAACGGACTACTAAGTATAAATAAAAAGATCTTACCTACTTAATTTACTCCCTCCCTTCTTTATTCTTAACGTACTTTATTAACTCTACTATTTACTTTACTACCTCCTCGAATCGCCCGCGTATCTTATTAATATATTCTTATCTTCTCTATTCTATCGCGACTATATCGTATAACCTAGATACCTTCGTCGCTTCTAAGTATAAAGTCTTCTTCTCTCTTTCTAAGACTCCCTATAAGCCGCTAAGATTAATTAAGCGTCTACTATCTATTTATAGAGTTCCCGGCCCTTCCCCCCTTAAGTTATTAAAGTTTAAAGGTTATCTATCTCTAGCTATTAAGCTAGAGACTCCGTATATCTAAGATACTAATATTATTACGCATTAGAGGGTTAAGTAGCTAGAGAAGACTTTTAAACTAGTGCTAATTAACTCCGGCTCTAATACTAAGAATACGTCGCCTATAAGTATCTATATCTACCCTTCTTATAGGGTTTCTATTAATATATTTCTAGAGTATCTCTTACGGACCTAATTCTTCCTACGCCTTAAAGTCTATTATCTAGATTCTTTTAGCTACTTCTAGGCGTATCTCTATTTATAACGTTAATATAGTTAAGTATACTATAATAAAGCTACTAATATCTATCTATATCTACTATCTTTTAAATATAACTTAGAAGGGGCTCTAGTCTTCCGCGATATATCCGGCCTAGAAGTCTAATAAGGCTATTACCTATAAATCTTACGCTACTACTAAGCGTCCCTACTAATATACTATAACTAGGCTTAATTAGAATACTTAGTTTATTATCTATAGTATACTCCGTGAGCTTATTAAACGCGATTATCTCGCTTAGGACTATAATACGGAGGTTCTCTAGTTAGCCTTTAATAAAGTCTAGACTACTATTAATACTAAGGTTAATCTATATAAGTACTAGAGTTCTTAGACTAAGACTATATACTCTAATAGACTAGTTTCTTTCGGTAGATTATTAGATAAGATAGATCTTATACCTATAGTTCTAGGGCTTACTAAGATATAGGCCGCTCTACTTAACTAGCTTATAAGTATTCTCTTCTTTCTTTCTAGTTCTCTTACTAATCCTATGCGTAGGTCTAGGTTACTAGTAAGATTTAGTAGCTATTCTACTATATCGTTAATATTATTAACTATCTCTAGCTTCGTTTCCCTACTCGTCACTATAATAATGATATAGAGGGTAGTAATATTCTTAAAGAGAAGAAGAAGATTATTAGGGAGGTTATAGAGGATAACTTAAGTAGTAGTAATCTTAGTAACGGCCTTAATAAGATCTAGAAGGAGTAGGCGAATTATTAGATATATTTATATTTCTATAGAGTTCTATCGTATTCCCTAGTATTTTAGTATTAGCTTTAGAGGTAAATCTAGTTATCTAGTATATAGCTATAAAACTATCTTTACTAATAGAAGTTATATATCGCGTAATTCTAATATCTATTTTACTTTAGCTTCTTAGGGCCTTTATAGTTCCCGGGTTCCGCTTATATAGAAATTTAACTTAGCTACCTAAGTTCTTAAGTTATCTTTTTATTATCTTTATTCTCCCTATCCTCCCCCTCTATAAGGATAGACTTATCTAAGAGGTATCTAATCTACGTATTAGTATAGGGGGCGGAGGTTACTAGTTCTATATTTATCTTAAGGTAATACGAGCTAACTCTTACTATTACTCTTAGACTTCCTAACTACTTTATATAATACTTAGATACTCCCTAGATACTTCTAAATATTCTACCTCCTCTCTCTATTTCTAAGTAAATATTTTTAGGGGTGCGCGCCGGGTGGCTATTAACTCTACCTACTTAGATTCTATTTCTAGTATTCTCTCTTAGACTATTTAGAGTATCCCTTACTATACCTACCATCTTACTAGATATTAGCTTAGGTATTCTTAGATATTAGGGTATATCCGTAGAGTTCTTTATATAACTTTAAGACTAGTTATAAGTTCCCTATATTATCTTCTATATTAGTATCTAGCTACTAATTTCTATAACTATCTATCTTTTATTTATTATCCTAGTATTCCCTTTCTCGTCTAAGTTAGCTTTTTTCTCTCTCTCTTCTCCTTCCCCCCGTTAATCTTATATAGGGGTATGCGACTTAGAGTTATATTATAGTATAATTCTAAGTTTACTATTTCTATTTTAGTAGAGAGCGGAGAAGTCTATTTATTAATCTAAAGTAATTATATCTACTATCTAAGTGGCTTTCTTCTATATAGAGAGTTTATATCCCTTCTACTTTACTTTATAGCGGAGGGATTTCCCTTAGCTAACCTTCTTTTACTTTTTCTAGAGAATATCTTCTACTTTAAATTCTTTATACCCGTCTACGAGGATGGCCGGTGGCTACTAGTCCTAGCGGAGTTAACTTAGTAGTAGATTCTTAGAGAATAGTCTTAATTAGTTTATATAGAATACTAGGTATACTTCTAGTAGTATATTAAGTTCTATATTCTAGGGAGAAATTACGCGGGTAACCTCGAACTTAGCGTTCTTCTAATCTAGTTTCTTATTAAAGTAGCTATTTAATATTTAGTCTCTATACTAGAGCTATACCTTATTACCTACTTAGAGGACTAGGGCTTCTTACCTTTTCTAATTTACTTAGCGTTTCTATTCCTGCTACGTAAGGGCTATACTTAACTAGATAAATTCGAAAGTAAATTTAAATTAAAGAACTATCTATTCGGTAGATTCTTTTACTATAGTTTTAGACTATCTTTATATCTCTACGTTCTCTTCTATATTAAGGTATATTAGGTTAACGTTATAGCTATACTAGAGGAAGAAAGGGCTTACTCTAGTAAAGATAGTATTCCGGCCTTTTATCGCTATTTACGCAATAGGGTAGAGTATTACCTAATTATTCTACTTCTAGTTATAAAACTAGTAGAGGATTACTTCTATAATACTATTTATTCTCTCTATAATACTATCTATTTCTAGGTGGAAAGCGGTAGAGAGATTCTATTTAATTCTTAATCTCTTTATTATTTTCTTCTAGAAGTCTAATATAAACTAGGTACCGCGGTCTAATATAATCCGCTCTAGTAACTAATAGTAGGTAATAATCTCTTTAATAAATGCCGCCGCTACTATTAGGGCTTAGATATTTAGGAGAGAAATTAGAGTTATATCCTTACTTAGTCTATAAGTTATTACTATTAGATTTTAGTTACCTTTGCTTTCTAGTAGGCCTATAATAAAGTCTATAGATATCTTCTTCTATATTCTATCTAGAATTAGAAGGGGTTTAAGTAAACCCTATTTAAGCTCTCTTTAAGGTTTAGAGCGCCTATAGGTATTATAGTTCTAAATAAATATTCGAATTAATAAGGATATCCTAGGCTAAAAGAAGTCTTAGAAGAGAATTTTATAGATAATCTCTCTTTTTAGGTAACTCGTAATGCGTAAGCTATATACTTCGAAAGTAATACTTATATATAAGGGTTCTAAGTTAGATATCTATCTTCTCTCTTAGTAAGTAAGGCGTTCTTTATTATCTATCGCGTATTCTAAGAGAGATACCTTAATTCTAAGTTCTAGCGGGAATTTATATACGCCGCTATAGAGTATAGTTATTATAGTTTAGTAGAAGTTATTCTTCTATATAGCTTATTCCTATTATACTCTAAGGTCCCTAAGTAGGGTTTTAGGAGCTAGTAGACCTTCTACCCTCTCTTCCCTCGCTAGTCTAGTAGGAGATAATGTTCGTTCTATTAGTAGGGTAGGTATTCTACTATAAAGTAGTAATACTTATATAGCTAGGGTTAATAATACTTTTAAATCTATAGTCTCTAGTCTATCGCGGTCTCTTCCTACTACCTATAATAGTTAGAAATTCCGGGACTTTACTCTCTCGTCTAAGTTATCTTAAGGGACGTCCTATTCTCTATATAAGAGTATATCTACCCTTACGTTTACCGCTCTAGAGCGGTACTAGAACGTTATATTTATTATACTTAGTATATCTAATTATTAGACGTATCGTTCGCTTAGACGTCTAGAAGTAATAAAGTATTCTAGATTCTTATAGTCTATTATAATAAGTACGTGCTCTACTACTTAGAGTTCGCTATTCTATTCTTTAATATATTTAATTACTACTAGTAGTTTCTTATTATAGATAGAGTAGTTATATTCTACTAGTAAGTTTTTCGCGAAGAAGTATATAATAGGTTTAAGCTCTCTAAATAGATCGCGCTAGAAGAGAGTTCTCTCTATTATCTACTCTAAGATATTTACTTCTATAACGGTGTCCGCGTCGGGGTTAAAGTACTAGAGAATTAATTTCTTAATAAAAAGTCTTTTTAGGGTACTAAAAGCTTTTAACTACTCTAGACTCTATGTCTATTCTATAGTTTTTCCCGTTAATTTTATAAGTAGGGATATAATACCGGAAAACCCTTTTATAAATTATTAGTAGAAGTTAGCGAATCTAAGAAAGCTTTAGACTTCTTTTACTATTTATAGAGATTTTTACTCTTATATAGCTTATACTTTCTCTAGGTCTATACTAACTCCTCTTTCTATCTTAATAATAAATCTAAGGTACTTTATCTTTTTAACTCTAAACTTATATTTCTTAATATCGAGCTATAGTTCTATAATTCCTAGTTTCTTAATAATTATCCATACCTTCTTCTTATAGTCCTTCTTACTACTAGAGATATATATTAGAACGTTATTAATATAGACGGAGTAATAGTTATTTAAATATTTTCTAAGAATAAAGTTAATATACCTCTAGAAAGTGGCTAGGGCATTAGTAAGTCTAAATAAAGTTACTATCTATTTATAGAGGCTAAATCTTATACAGAATATAGTCTTTTATTTATTACCTTCTATAATATAGATTTTATAAAAGGCTTATACTACGTTAACCTTTATAAACTATTTTACCTTCCTAATACTTATAAGAGTTTTCTTAATTAGTAGAAGTAGGTATTAATTCTTCCGAAAAATCCTATTTAACGTATAGTAGTCTACGTAGAAATATAGTTCTTCTCTAGACTTCTAGATAAAGAGTACTAGGGCTAACGCGCTAGAGTTACTTACCTAAATAAACCCGTGGTCTAAATACGATATTAGTTTCTATTATAATACTAGAAGCTCTTCTCTAGATATACTATAGAGGGGACTCTAAGGGACCTTAGGTTCCTTCCTATCTTTCTTTTAGAGTTTAATTACGTAGTCTACTTCTAGCTCTTAGTAGAGGGCTAGCTTATCTACTTCTTCTTTTAGAAATACTTTATATATATCTTTTAAGAAGCCTAGTAAGAGGGGGATTAGGTCTACTTTTTACTTTAAAGTAAGTGCTTTCTAGATATCTAATATAAACGCTATAAAGATTCTAATTACTTTATTTCTAGCTATTTTCTTAGAATGGCGTATTAAGACTAAGAAAGCTAAGGCCCGGACTTCTATAAGTTTTAAAGAGAGATTTTAACCTTCTCTACTCCGGATATATATTCTAGAGGAGTAGATAAAGATTAACTTCTTCGCTAGGGCTAGTATAACCCCTCTCTTTAATATTTATAGTAGTTCTAGAATTAGGTTATACTTATTATCTCCTTTATTTATATAGAGCTAGATTCTCTCTATATAGCTATTAATATTAATCTCTATAGTTATAGATTATTTAATAAAAGAGGTTTAGCTCTTAATACTAATAACTTCTCTTCGGTCCCTAAGTTCTAGGTATAGTAGTTTATTCTTTCTTATAAAATATTCTAAGATAAATCTAAACGTTAAGCATCCCGTATTAAGTATAGTAAAGGTAAATAATTCTCTATTAATAAGCGTATATATAGTAATTAGACTCACGTCTAGCTATAATTTTTAGAAGCTATTAAAGCTTTTCTTCTTTTAGTATTAAATAAACTACCCTTTTTCCCCCTAGCCGTAACTTCGGCTAGGAGACTCTAGTTTTCTAAACTAGAGTCGCCTATAGAGATACCTTCTTCTTAGCTATTACTCTTTACTTCTTCTATTACCCCGGATCGGGCCTATACTAGAGATTCTACTAGAAGAAGGTTATACTTTCTCTAGAAGTAGCTAATCTTACTATAATAGATATATTACCTACTATTTCTCTATTTAATATGTTCCTCCGTCGTCGCCTATAATATATAGATTTTACTAGGGCCTTAGAGCCTATTTTCTAGTTTATTAGGGTACTTTTTATTACTTCCTATCTTACTTCTTTTCTTAGAGGGGTTTAGAGGGCTTAACTAGCTAAAATTTATATAGGCTATTAGCTTCTAATCTATCGGGTCTATGTCTCGCGCGGAGTAGAGTATTCTCTAGAGTAAGATTTCTTATTTCTTTTAATAAAGGTTCTTATCTATCTATACTACCCTCGCTATTACTTACTAGATTATAGCGTCCTAGGGTATCTCTACTATTACTATCTAATTCTATAGGTCCGAGCGAATAGTGTTCTAATAACGGCTCTTTAGATATACGTTATTCTCTTTCTCCTCTATATTAAATGCTACTCGGAGGAATTCCGCATTAAACTTATATAGAGAATTCTTATCCTATTAGTAGATTATCTATAGCTTATTCTATACTCTTTCTTCTTTTAGTAGGTCCGAAAATTATATATCTAGAAATTCCTAGAACGCTTTAGTTTTACCTTCTAAGTATTAGTCTATCTATAATAAGGCGATATTTGCCGCGGAGTCCTTTAGTCGGTTAAATATATATTTTACTAGTAAACTAAGAGTATTAAAATCTTCTTAGAGTTTGGTCCTTATTTAGACGTAAAAGTAGTAGTAGTTTAAGTAATTCCCTCTAAACTATTCCGGATTAGAAAACTTTAATTTCCTTAGATCTTAGTATATTTAGGGGTTTCTTACGGGATCTTATTCGTTCATTTCCTAGTTTAATACTTAGAGTTAGAGGGCTCTTAGTATATTAACTACTATAATAGTTCTAATATAGCCTTAGTTTAGTTTAGAGTTAGTATTAGGCTATAGCGAGGGCTAGGACTAGTTTATAGAGTATTTAATTAGTTTAAGACTATTAGAAGTTTTTCTTTAATATTATTATATATAAGCCCTTTATCCCGGAGGGATTTCTAGAGGAGTATCTCTATATTAATATTATTAAATTCTTAGAAATCTAACTCTCTAGCTTAAGTAACGAGCTTTTCTAAGTAAAGGGGATTTAGGTTTATAGCTCCGGCGTAGTTAAGTTCTACTCTAGATATAGGGTAATAGGAAGGTCTTCCTCTAAAGGCCTTTCTTAGGGAACTTAGCTTGGTCCATTAATATAGCTAAGGGAGAAGTATTAATTAAATCCTATATAAGGGGCGGGCCGCTAAGGGTAAATGCTAGATAGAATACTTAAGAATTTAATAAGGAGCTATAAAGTTCCGGTCCTAGAGATCTTATATATACTACCTGCTCCGAAGAGAACTCCTAGGAGTTGCTTCGGAGTGGGCGGAGCTCCGAGGTTTACCAACTAAGGTTCTTAGGCCTAGCCCATTACACTAGGGAGGCTATATTAGATATCCCTTCTCTAAAAAGAATATATATAGGTATTACTAACTTCTATTACTATTTTTATTAGTAATCTCTATTAGTAGGTAGAGTATTCGCTTAGTTCTATAGATATTTACTAGGAGTCTAATATCTCGTCTAGATACTAGTTCTAATTTCCGATATTATACCCTCTATAGTATAGATCTTATCGAAGAATCGTAGTACTAATAGCTTAATCTATAAATAAAAGGAATATTATTACTATATAAGAAAGAAGTACTAACTAGTAGCTTATTTAACTATACTATTAGCGCGATTATATAATCGCGCTACTTCTAATCTATTTTCTAGTACTTACTCTAAAGTAATATATTAGAGTAAGCTAGTACTTTAATAGTATAAAGTATATAAGTTATCTTATATAAGATTAAAACGGCTTATATATCTCTATATACCCCCTAGGGCGAATCGTGCGTAGTATTTCGCCTATATTCTATAGTTCTTCTATATATATTTTATATAGTTCGCTTAATTCTACTCTACCTAATTAAGAGTTAATTATTTAATAGTAATTGCGTTTGCGCGGTAGTTTAATCGTTTATTTATTTTAATATAGTATAGATATAGGGGTTTACTTATTTATTTATATTAAAGTAGTATAGAAGCGGTGTATTTATAGTAAAAGTAGATAATATAATATAGTCTTAATCGCGCTACTTTCTTAATTCTTTAATCTTTCTCTCTCTCTATATCTTAAACGCTTAATACTCGCCTTCGTATATATACTTATATTCTTATTTTTTTACTCTTACGCTCTTTAAATAACTCTTCTCTACTTATAATAGTAAGTATTATAATTAGCTCTCTCTATATTAATCGCTAGCTAACTATTTATAATAGCTATCTAAGAAGAAAATCGCTACGCTATCCTTCTTATCTAGACGCTAATCTAGTTAACTAGCTAGCGATAATTCTAATATAATTAATAATACTCAACCGAAGATATAGTTAATTAGAAGATACTTAAATTTAGAGAAGCTTAAGAATAAGCTAGCTAATCCTTTAGTAAAGTAGCTAAAGAGCTAGAAGTATAAAGAGCTAGCGTCTAAATCTTCTTCTAAAGAGAATAGGATTCTGGCTAAGAAGCCGAGTAGTAGAGATAAGAACTAAGTATTAGTTAATAGATCTAATTAGAAATCTAGATAGAGAGCTAAGCACGATAATATTTATATTACTTATCTTAAATAGCTAATTAGTAGTTATAGAGATAGTATTTATTATAATCTTAAAAATTTTTATAGTTAGCGCTACTATTATTACTATACTTATACTTATAAGAAGGTATAAGTTTTAAGAGCCTTCTTCTTTAATATATACTAATCTTTTAAGTAGTCTAGTTTAGATTAAATTATATATCGCGTCGCTTCGTAATTTACTAGTAAGATAGCTAGAGATAATATTATATTCTTTTATAATCTAATAGTTTATACTAATTTTAATATAGTCCCTAATTATTATAGATCTTAAGAAGCTAATCCTCTAGCTTCTTAACTTAAATAATATTAATACGGTTATTAAGGCCTTTAAGAATAAGCTTAGTTTTTTTAAGCTTATAAATTAAACGCTCTCTCTTAGTTATTAAGAGAGGTAGCTAAAGAATATTATTAAGGATTACTTAAATAAACCCTTAAGTAATATTCTTTTAGCTTTTAATTAATTCTTTTTTACTTCTATAGATCGCCCGGCTTCTTACTTTAATTAAAATATTCTCGCTCTAGTAGATTATTTTACTTCTAGTTCTAGTTAGTCTATATATACTCTTAATTATTATCTAGCTACTAGCTTAGCTTAGTACGTATTTACCGAAAGCCGCAAGATACCTAATTTAAGCTAGACTCTAAGCTATAATAATTATTACTTATCTAGAACTATATATAGTTAGCTCGCTATAATATATAATTAGTTATATAGTTCTTTCTATATAGCTTTATAGAATTATTTTACTTTATCTTTATATCTATTCTTATAGAATTATATTACTTTATCTCTAGACTTTAATAATTAAGAGATTAGATATAGTTATTAGAGCTTTTTATCTTCTTATTATACTAAGTAGCGCGCTGCTTAAGCTACTCTAGTCTTCTCTTCTACTTATTCTAGCTACTAGAATAATAATCCGCCGCCTTTATATAGTCGTTTAATTAACTAGTAAAATAATTTAAATATTTTTTAATCTTAGCCTAAGACTCTTTTCTAGACTAGAGTTAAGTTTAATTATCTAAGAATACTATTTAATCCGTAAAAGAGGGTCTAAAATCCGGTAGCTAAGGTAATTAATCTTAAGAAAGTTCTTTCTAAGATATCTATTTATTCTTTTTAGACTCTAGAGACTATTAAAGGATCTACCGATTCTTAAGCTACTACTTATATAGTTAATTATTATAAGAAGAAGTATCGCCGCTTTACTAAGCTAATAGATTAGATATTTAATCTTATTATAGAGAGTAATTAGATAGTTAGCTATCTTAGAGTAGTCTTTTCTAGCGTTTAAGAGATAATTAGTAGTTATAGTTAGAATATTAGTAAGATTATTTTCCCTTTAGTTACTTTATTTAGAGGTAATAATTAATAGTAATTATAACTTTCCCCGGTATAATTAGTCTTTTATTTCTTTAATTAGTAACTTTATATTTTTTATATTTAGCTAATTCTTAAAGCGCTTAAATTATTATTTTATAAGAGTCTTTATAAGGCTATTAGCCGGTATATTAGCTATAGTAAGATAGATAATCTTAAATAATCCTTTTATATACTCTTATTATAACTATATATTCTAAATATTAATATATTAGAGTTTTATTATAATACATTTATTCGCCCTAATAATAAGTTAGATTATTTATTAATTATTATAAAATATTTATTATATTAATCCTAGGTTAAGCGTAAGCTCTTTAAAAAGGCGTTTTAGAGCTATTACTTCCTTACTTATATACTTAAGAGTAAGTAGTTCTACTTTAGTTATTAAGATTATAACTATTAATTATTAAGTAGCTTTCTAAATAATAGGTCTACCTAGGGTGGTAAACGGGTTGGGCCTACCCCGAGGTTAGGTTAGAGTTAGGTCGGAGTTATATAGACCTCGAGTTAAGATTAAGTTAAAGCTATATAGACTATATAGCGGGGTTAGGGTTAGATTATATAGATTAAAGGCTAGAGTTAGGGTTAGATTATACGAACTAAGGGTTAAGGTTAGGCTAGAGTTATTAAAGCTTACGTTAGATTAAGTTATAGGTAGTATAGAGTAAATTACATAGAGATACTTATAAATTAATTATAGCTATTAATTATAGTACTATAAATAATAAGTATAGAGTTACTTATAGAACGACTAAAATATATATAATATATATAATATATTAAAGCTACT